>Ga0315278_10002194_pt1 | contig 17352 bp, 18 predicted proteins | sample YL17G06_0_MG_FD_203880 | JGI IMG/M metagenome (GOLD analysis project Ga0315278, IMG submission 203880) | Sediment microbial communities from Yellowstone Lake, YNP, Wyoming, USA - YL17G06_0 | ecosystem: Environmental > Aquatic > Freshwater > Lake > Sediment | place: USA: Wyoming | collected... | reverse complement strand
TGGAAATTCTGCATGATCGACCGGAGCGTCCGTGCCGTCGGGCGCCGGAAAGGGCGCAATTCTACAGGCAGGCGCGCTGCGCGCTATAGTCCGCGCGACCCGGCGACGGACTCACTCGGGAGGAAAGACGTGCCCGCGCTGCCCCTCACGCTCGCGATCGGCGACTACGACCACGTGCGCGATCTCGCTCTCGGCGCGGTGCGTCCGGAGGGGATCGACCTCAACGTCCTGAATCTCCCCGTCGAGGAGATCTTCTTCCGCTTCACCAGGCACCGCGAATGGGACGTCTCGGAGATGTCCTTCGCGAAGGTCGTCTCGCTCCTGTCGCAGGACGACCGCAGCATCGTGCCGCTGCCCGTGTTCGTCTCGCGCGTGTTCCGACTGTCGTCGATCTACGTGCGGCCCGACGGACCGGTAAAGGCACCGGCTGACCTGCGCGGCAAGCGCATCGGCGTGCCGGAGTGGGCGCAGACGGCGGCGATCTACAGCCGCGGCTACCTCGTCCACGAGCTCGGCATCCCGCTCGCGTCGATCGAATGGGTGCAGGCGGGCGTCCATGAATCCGGCCGCGTCGAGAAGGTCGCGCTGAAGCTGCCCCCCGACGTGCGGCTTCAGCGCGCGCCCGACAAGGCGCTGAACGGGATGCTGCTCGCGGGCGAACTCGACGCGGTCCTCTCCGCGCGGCCGCTGCAGGCGTTCGCGGAAGGGCGGATCGTGCGGCTCTATCCGGAGTACCGCGACGCCGAGGAGGCGTGGTTCCGCAAGACCGGCGTGTTCCCGATCATGCACGTCGTGGCGCTGCGCCGCGACGTGTTCGACCGCGATCCGTGGGTGGCGATGAACCTGGTCAAGGCGTTCGAGGAAGCGAAACGCCGCTCGCTGGCGCGGCTCGGCGACATCACCGCCTCGCACGCGCCGCTCGCCTGGCTCGGCGACTACGTCGCGCGCCTGCGCGAGCTCTTCGGCGACGACCCGTTCCCGTACGGCGTCGAAGCCAACCGGCGTACGCTCGACGCGTTCCTGCAGTACGCGTTCGAGCAGGGCGTCTGCCACCGCCTGCTCGAGGCCGAGACGCTCTTCCCCGAGCAGGTCCGCACGCAATTCCGCATCTGAGCCGGGCCATGGACATCGACAAACGCGCGGTCTCGAGCCCGATCCCCGATGAAACGCCGGCGCCCACGATCGGCGCTCCGACCTTTTGGGGCAGCGACGCGGTCGCCGCGGCGATCCGCGCGCTCGACATTCCGTTCATCGCGCTCAACCCCGGCGCGAGCTTCCGGGGCCTGCACGACAGCCTGGTCAACTACCTCGGCAACGAGCGCCCGCAGATGCTGCTCTGCCTGCACGAGGAGCACGCGGTCGGGATCGCGCACGGGTATTACCGCGTCACCGGAAGGATGATGGCGGCGGCCGTCCATGCGAACGTCGGGTTGATGCACGCGACCATGCCGATCTTCAACGCGTGGTGTGACCGGGTGCCGGTGCTCGTGCTGGGGGCCACCGGACCGGTGGACGCGGCGCAGCGCCGGCCGTGGATCGACTGGATCCACACCGCGCGCGACCAGGGCGCGCTCGTGCGCGACTACACCAAGTGGGACGACCAGCCGGCGTCCCCAGCCGCGGCGCAGGAGTCGATCCTGCGCGCGGCGCTGCTCGCGAACACGGCGCCGCGCGGGCCCGTCTATGTTTGCCTCGACGCCGGGCTGCAGGAGGCGCGGCTCGACGCTGCACCCGCGGTGCCCGATGCCACGCGCTTTGCTCCGCCGCCCGCGGCGCAGCCTGCGCCCGAGACGCTCGTGCACGCCGCGCGGCTGCTCGACGGCGCGCGGCGCCCGGTGATCCTCGCTGGCCGCGTCGGGCGCGGCGAGCAGGCGTGGCACGAGCGCGTGGCGCTCGCCGAAAAACTCGGCGCGCGCGTTCTCACCGACATCAAGCAGGCGACGGCGTTTCCCACCGATCACCCGCTGCACGCGGCACCCGCGACCACTTTCCTCTCTCCGGCCGGGGCCGAGATCGTGCGCGCGGCGGACGTGATTCTGAGCCTCGACTGGAACGACCTCGCCGGAACCCTGAAGACCGCATTCGGCACCGCGCCGGTGACCGCCAGGATCATTCAAGCGTCGGTCGATCTTCACGCCCATCGCGGCTGGAGCATGGACTACCAGGGGCTGCCGCCGGTCGACTGCCACCTGCTCGCGGAGCCGGACGTCGTCGTGCCGCTGCTGCTCGCCGGCACTACGCGCGCCACGCCGGCGTCGGTGCCGGGGAAACCCGCTGTGCCCGCTGCCGCGCCCGCAGGCGGCGAGATCACGGTCGCGAGCCTCGCCGCCGCGCTGAACGAGGCTCTCGGTGACGCGCCGGCGTGCTTCATCCGCGTACCGCTCAGCTGGAGCGGCGAGTACCGGCACTTCCGCCATCCGCTCGACTTCATCGGCTACGACGGCGGCGCCGGCATCGGGTCCGGGCCGGGGATGGCGGTCGGTGCGGCGCTCGCGCTGCGCGGCTCGGGGCGGATCCCGGTCGCGCTGACGGGCGACGGCGACTTCCTGATGGGCGTCACCGCGCTCTGGACCGCGACCCACTACCGGATTCCGCTGCTCGTGGTGGTGGCGAACAATCGCTCATTCTTCAACGACGAGTTGCACCAGGAGCGCGTGGCGCGCACTCGCGGGCGGCCGGTGGAAAACCGCTGGATCGGGCAGCGCATCGCCGCGCCCGACATCGACCTCGCGGCGATGGGGCGGGCGCAAGGCGCGCTCGGTGTGGGGCCGGTGACGGAGCCCGCGGGGCTCGCTAAGGTGCTGCGCGAGGCGATCGATACGGTACGCAGCGGGGCGGTGGCGGTCGTCGACGTGCGCGTCGCGGCCGGTTATGCGGGCGCGATGGCGGCGGGCATGATGCGCACGGGAAAAGCCGAAGGCAAGGCGTGACGATCGCACGCCTCGCCGCCGCGGCACTCGCTGGCGTGCTGTTCGCGATCGCGGCGACTGCGTCCGCCCAGTATCCGGCGCGGACCGTGCGGATCGTCGTGACGATTCCGCCTGGCGGCGCACCCGATCTGACGGCGCGCATCGTCGGGGAGAAGCTCTCCACTGCGCTCGGGCAGCCGGTGGTGATCGAGAACCGCCCCGGCGCGAACGGCAACACCGCTGCCGAGCAGGTCGCGAAGAGCGCGCCGGACGGGTACACGCTGCTCCTTGCGGCGGACTCGCTGCTCGCCATCAACCCGCACGTCTACAGCCGCATGCCGATCGACGTGTTGCGCGACCTCGTGCCGGTCGCCGCGCTTGTGTCTAACATGTTCGTGCTGTCGGTGAACCCGGCGCTGCCGGTCACCACCTTTCAGGAGTTCATCGACTACGCCCGCAAGGCGAACCCGCCGCTCACCTATGCCTCCGGCGGCAACGGGAGCCAGCACCAGTTCATGATGGAGGCGCTGAAGCAGCGCGCAGGCGTGAACCTCGTGCACGTGCCCTACAAGGGCGGCGCGCCGGCGACTACGGCAACGGTGGCCGGCGAGGTCGCAGCGATGTTCGCGGGCACTTCGACCGGCGGGCAGATCCGGGCGGGCAAGCTGCGCGCGCTGGCCGTGACCGGTGCGCACCGCTCGGACCTCTTTCCGGAACTGCCGACGATCGGGGAGCTCTACCCCGGCTACGAAATGACGATCTGGCTGGGGTTGTTCGCGCCGGCCGGCACCCCGGAGGCGGTCCTCGGACGATTGCGCGAAGAGATCGCGAAGACGCTCGCGTCGCCGGACGTGAAGGAGAGACTCGCGCGGGCGGGCGGCTTGCAGCCGTTCGTCACGTCGCCCGCCGAGTTCGCAGCGTTGATCCGGCGCGACTACGACAAGTACGGAAAGCTGGTGCGCGAGATCGGCGTGCGCGCCGACTAACCGATCTGCTTCCTGAAGAACTCCAGTGTCCGCTCGCGCGCGAGCTTCGCGCTTTCGGCGTGGTATGAGCCGCGGTGGTCGCAGTTGAAGCCGTGCCCCGCCGGGTAGACGTGGAACACGAGCTCCGGCCGTGCCGCCTTCATCGCCTGTACCTGGTCGATCGGGATCGCTTGGTCGGTCTCGCCGAACTGGAGCATGACCGGGCAGCGCGGTTTCAGGTCCTTGTTTGCCAGGATGCCGCCGCCGTAGTAGGGCGCCGAGCACGCCAGTCCATCGAGCTTGGCGGCCGACACCCACGCCACGGTGCCGCCCCAGCAGTAGCCGACGATCCCGATCTTGCCCGCCGCGGCGACCGCCTTCATTGCTGCGGCGACGTCCTTGAGCGCATCGTCCATCGACATCTTCTGCATCAGTGCACGCCCGCGCTCGATCTCCGGCTGCGAGTAACCGATGTCGAGGCCACGCTCCACCCGGTCGAACAGCGCGGGCGCGATCGCCACGTAGCCGTCCGCCGCGAAGCCGTCGGCTACGCCGCGGATATGGCTGTTGACGCCGAAGATCTCCTGGATCACGACGAGGCCGCCGCGCGGCTTGCCGGGCGGGTCGGCGCGATACGCGGAGAGGCGATGGCCGTCGGCGGCGGCGAGCTCGAGGCTCATGCCCATGGAAACAGCGCTCCTCGCACGCGGCGGAACGCGCCGCTGCGCGCGGTAAGGGAAGACTGAGAAAACCGGCTATTGGTGCGAGTTGGGCCCGAGCTTGCGCTCGAGCAGGCTGATCTGGTCTTTCAGGAACAGCTTCTTTTTCTTCAGGCGGTGCAGTTGCTCGTCTTCGAAGATCTTGCTTTCTTCCATCCTGCAGACAGCGGCGTCGAGATCGTGGTGTTCCAGTTGCAGCGTGGTGATCTTGTCCTTTAGCGACTCGATCTCAGTCTCGGTCATGGCGCCTCCTCTAGAACGAATGGGAGATGGGAATAGGCCCGCGGTGAACACCGCCGGACCGCGCGAATGAGTGTACTCCTCGAGCCTCCGACCGGTGCAAGCCGGATCACGTTTAACAAATGAGGGCACGCAAACCGGCGCCCCGGCCCGGCGATGCTGCACCGCGCCGCCGCAGGCGGGGTACCGCGCGCGCTCAGGCAGGGGGGCGCAAGTCCCCGTCGTGGCTTGGATTTTTCGGGCGGCGGCAGGCGAAGCCGACCGCGGCGGCAGCGACGAGCATAGCGGCGGCCACCACCGGCAGGTTGCCGGCGCGGACGTACGGTGTCACCCCCTCGTGCCCCCGCACGCTGGCCTCCAGCACGCCTGCGCTGAAGGACGGGAGCCGGCCGACGACGGCGCCGTGCGGATCGACGACCGCGGTCACGCCGGTGTTGGTCGCGCGCAGCATGGTCCGCCCGGTCTCGATCGAGCGCATGCGCGCGATGCGCAGGTGCTGCGCGGGCGCGAGCGAGTCGCCGAACCAGGCGACGTTGCTCACGTTGGCGAGCAGCGTCGCCGCGGGGAGCTGGCGGATGATCTCCGGCCCGAACGCGTCCTCATAACAGACGTTCAGCGCAACGCGCTGGCCCGCCAGCTTCAGCGGACGCTGCTCCTCCGACCCACGCGAGAAGTCCGAGAGCGGGATCCTTAGCACCGCGACGATCCAGCCGAAGCCGGGCGGGACGAACTCGCCGAACGGTACGAGGTGCGACTTGGCGTAGCTCTGTGTCGGCGATGCGCCGAGGCTGACGACCGCGTTGTAGGTGCGCTGTTCGGCCTCCAGTACCGGAACGCCCAGCAGCAGGTCGCCGTCGCGGGCCGCGGCACGCCGCTTCAGGCGCGCGACGTAATCCGGGTCCACCTCGTGCAGAAACCGCGGGATCGCGATCTCCGGCAGGATGATCAGGCGCCCGGTGGAACCCTCGACCAGCCGGGCGTAGGTCGCGAGCGTGGACTCGTAGCGGCCGTCCACGAACTTCAGTTCCTGCGGGATGTTCCCCTGCACGAGGCTCACCGCGAGCGGCTCGCCCACGGGCGCCGTCCACTCGACGCTGCGCAGCGCCCAGCCTGACGCCCCGAGCACGACCAGCACGCCGGCCGCCACGGCCCGGGTGCGCCGCATGCCGCCGTACGGGAGCGCCGCCAGTGCGCCCGCCGCGACCGCGGCGAGGCAGGACACGCCGAGCACGCCGAGGATCGGCGCGAACCCGGCGAGCGGCCCGTCGGCCTGCGAGTAGCCGAGCACGAGCCACGGAAAGCCGGTGAAGAGCCACGAACGCACCCACTCCGCGAGGGTCCAGAGCGCCGGGATCACGAGCATGAGCCGCACCGGCAACGCCACCGGGAAACGTGCTTGCAGGTAACCGACGGCCGCGGGGAACAGCGCCAGGTAAAGGCAGAAGAGGAGCGTCGCAGACGCCGCGAGCGGCGCGGGCATCATGCCGAAGTCGTGCAGGCTGACGTAGACCCAACTCACGCCGACGAGGAACAGGCCCGCGCCGAAGGCAAGGCCGAGCCCGGCGGCCGCCCGCGGCGCGCTCGTCCGTGCCCACGCGAAAAACAATAGGCCGAGCGCGAGCAGCGGGAGGGGAAACAGGTTCCAGTCGCCGAACCCCGCGACCGACGCGCCCCCGGCTAATGCAGCAGCAACCAGCCAGCACGGGCCCGAGCGGGGGCCGGTGGGCGCGACGCTCGGCGTCACGCCGCCGCCTCGGGAACTCTCTCGACTTGCAGCACGTACAGACGGCGGCTGTCGGCGCGCAGCACGGTAAGCTTCAGCCCGTCGATCGCGATCGTCTCGCCGCGCTTGGGCAGCCGGCCGAAGCGGTGGATGACGAGCCCGCCGATCGTGTCGTACTCCGCGTCCGGGAACGCCGTGCCGAACACCTGGTTGAAGTCGGCGATCTCGGTCTGCGCCTTCACCCGCCAGCGGCCGCCCTTCTCGCGCCGCACGTTGTCCTCGAGCTCGTCGAAGTCGTACTCGTCCTCGATCTCGCCGACGATCTGCTCGAGCACGTCCTCGATCGTGACCAGTCCCGCTACCCCGCCGTACTCGTCCACGACGATCGCCATGTGGTTGCGGCTCTTGCGGAACTCGTGCAGCAGCACGTTCAGGCGCTTGGACTCGGGCACGAACACCGCGGGCCGCAGCATCTGGCGCACGTTGAACTCCTCCTCGCCCGCGTAGTAGCGCAGGAGGTCCTTCGCGAGCAGAATGCCGATCACGTCGTCGCGGTCGCGGTCGATCACCGGGAAGCGCGAGTGCCCGGTGCCGATGATCGAAGGAATGAACCGATCCGGCGTGTCGCGGATGTCGATCACGTCCATCTGCGCGCGCGGGATCATCACCTCGCGCACCTTCATCTCCGAGACCTGCAGCGCGCCCTCGATCATCGACAGCGCCTCGCCGTCGAGCAGGTTGCGGCTGTGCGCCGAGCGCAGGAGCTCGACCAGGTGCTCGCGGTCCTCCGGCTCGCGCATGAGCAGCGCGCCGAGGCGGTCGAGCCAGGAAGGCTTGCGGTTAGCCGGCGTGTCGTCCATACGGATCGCCGAACCCCAGCCGCGCGAGGATTGCCCCCTCGCACGCCTCCATCCGCGCCGCATCGCGGCCGCGCGTGTGAGCGTAGCCCTGGAGATGCAGTGCGCCGTGTACCGCCAGGTGCGCGTAGCGCGCGCGCCGGGCCAGCCCGTGCGCGCGCGCTTCCCGCGCGATCACCGGAGCGCAGAGCACGATGTCACCCTCGAGCGCGCCGCCGCGCGCGGCCCTGTAGACGAAGGTCAGCACGTTGGTCGGGTAGTCGCGGCCGCGAAAGTCGCGGTTGAGGCGCCGCCCCTCCGCGGCGCCGACGAAGCGCACGGTGATGCGCGCTCCGCGCTCCATTGCGGCGCCGAGCCAGTGCGCAATGCTGCGGCGCGCCGGCAGTCCGGCGCGGGGCGCCGCGTACTGCACGGCGAGCTCGAGTCGAGCGGGCGCATCAGCCTTCGTCACGGTCTCGCGGCGTGCGCGCCGCGCGCGCGCGTGTGTACGCCTCGTAAGCGCTGACGATGCGAGCGACGAGCGGGTGCCGCACGACGTCCTCGGAGCCGAACTCGGTGAAGGCGATGCCGCGCACCCCGGCAAGGATGCGCCGCGCCTCGATCAGCCCGCTGCGCTGGCCGCGTGCGAGGTCGATCTGCGTGACATCGCCGGTGATCACGGCCTTGGTGCCGAAGCCGATGCGCGTGAGGAACATCTTCATCTGCTCCGGCGTGGTGTTCTGCGCCTCGTCGAGGATGATGAACGAATGATTCAGCGTGCGCCCGCGCATGTAGGCGAGCGGCGCGATCTCGATTGCGCCGCGCTCGAACATGCGCTGCACCTTGTCGAATCCCATCAAGTCGTAGAGCGCGTCGTACAGCGGCCGCAGGTACGGATCGACCTTCTGCGCGAAGTCGCCCGGGAGGAACCCGAGGCGCTCGCCCGCCTCGACCGCCGGCCGCACCAGCACGATGCGCTTCACCGCATCGCGCTCGAGCGCGTCGACCGCGCAGGCCACGGCCAGGTAGGTCTTGCCGGTGCCTGCCGGCCCGACGCCGAACGCCACGTCGTGGGCGAAGATGTCGCGGAGGTAGTCGCGCTGGTGCGGCGTGCGCCCGTGCAGGTCGGCGCGCCGCGTTTGCAGCACCGGTTGCTCGGACTCGTCGCGTTCCCGCGGACCTTGCGCCTCGACCAGGCCGAGCTGGATGTCGTCGACCGTGAGCTCGCGCTTCGCCTGGGCGTAGAACTTCTCCAGGAGCTCGGCCGTGCGCGCCGTACGATCGGTGTCGCCGCGCACCGTGAATCGGTCGCCGCGGCGCGCGATGGTCACCTCGAGCGCGATCTCGATCTGGCGCAGATTCTCGTCGAGCGCGCCGCACAGGTTTGCGAGGCGCTGGTTGTCCGGGGGCGCGAGCGTGAGTGCGACGGACTTCGGTTTCAAGGCAGGTCGGGGAGGTCGGGGGTCGCCCATTCGGACGCTAGGATGCCACCGCTGCGGGCGGCGCGTGCTCGACCCCGCGGACCGCCCCGCGCAGGCTGTGCGCCAGCGCGCGCTCGACGACGAGGTCGACAAACTGGCCGATCAGGCGCGGCTGCCCTGCGAAGTTGATCACGCGGTTGTTCGCGGTGCGGCCGGCGAGCTCGTTCGGGTCCTTCTTCGCGGGGCCCTCGACGAGCACCCGCTGCACCGTGCCCACCATCGATTCGTCGATTGCGTGCGCCTGCGCTTCGAGCAGAGCCTGCAGGCGTTGCAGCCGCGCGCGCTTTGCCGCCGGCGCCGTTTCGTCGGCGAGCTCCGCAGCCGGTGTGCCCGGCCGGCGGCTGTAGACGAACGAGAACGAAGCGTCGAAGCCGAGGTCGGCGACGAGCTTCAGGGTCTGCTCGAAGTCCGCCTCGGTCTCGCCCGGGAAGCCGACGATGAAGTCCGACGAGATCGAGATTCCCGGGCGTGTGGTGCGCAGCCGCCGGACGATCGACTTGTACTCGATCGCCGTGTAGCCGCGCTTCATCGCGGCGAGCACGCGGTCCGAGCCCGATTGCACCGGCAGATGCACATGCGCCGCGAGCTTGCTCAGCCGTGCGTGAGCCTCGATGAGGCGCTGCGTGAACTCCTTCGGGTGCGAGGTGGTGTAGCGGACGCGCTCGAGGCCCGGAACCTCCGCCACGTACTCGAGGAGCAGTGCGAAGTCGGCGATTTCGCCGTCGGCCATCCTCCCGCGGTAGGCATTGACGTTCTGCCCGAGCAGCGTCACCTCGCCCACGCCACGGTCGGCGAGATCGGCCACCTCGGTCAGCACGTCGTCAAACGGGCGCGAGACCTCCTCGCCGCGGGTGTAGGGCACGACGCAGAAGCTGCAGTACTTGCTGCAGCCCTCCATGACCGACACGAATGCGCTCGGGCCGGCGCGCGTCGCCGACCCGAGCGCCGGCGGCAGCGCGTCGAACTTCTCGATCTCGGGGAAGGACACGTCCACCTGCGGCGCGCCGGAGCGCCGCCGCGCCGCGATCAGCTCGGGCAGGCGATGCAGTGTTTGCGGCCCGAACACGAGATCGACGAACGGCGCGCGGGCGACGATCGCCCCGCCTTCCTGGCTCGCGACGCAGCCGCCCACGCCGATGAGGAGGTCCGGTTTCGCGCGCTTGAGGTGCCGGACCTTACCGAGGTCGCTGAACACCTTCTCCTGCGCCTTCTCGCGCACCGAGCAGGTATTGAAGAGGATCACGTCGGCCTCCTCGGGTGCGGCGGCGAGCTCGTACCCGTCGGCGGCCGCGAGCACGTCGGCCATCTTGTCCGAGTCGTACTCGTTCATCTGGCAGCCGTACGTGCGGATGTAGACGCGGCGGGTCATGGCGTTTCTTGAGCCTTTGACCGAGCCCGCAGCGCTGCTGCAGCAGGCGGCCCGTTATTGGTTCGTGGACTGACCCGGGCCCGGCGGGATGAGCGTGCTCGGCGGTTGCTCGCCCGGCCGCAGCCCGATCCGGCTCGCCGGCTGGTTGCCGAGCATCTGGTCGACGCTCCGGCCCGGCTCGGGGGAAGTGCTCCAGGGAAGCGTCGGAGCGGCGAACTTGTCCGGTTGCGCGGCTTCCTGCGCGCTGAGGATCCATGCCCGGAAGAGGCTCCCGCCGCTGTCCAGCTGGTACTTCACCAGGGAGTTCGGCGGCAGTTGCGTCGGCAGGACCAGCAGATTGTTGGCGCCGCGGATCTGCGCGCCGGGCGCGAGCCGGAGTTCTTTGCTGTCGAGGGCGACGACGTTCCCCTGCACGAAGGAGAGAGTGCCGCGCCTGGCGTCCTCGGGCAGGGTCCTAACGGAGACTTGCCCGAGCGCAGTGACCGCGGCGAGCGCGAGAGCGAATGCGGCGAAGAGGCGAGCCGGGCGAAATCGTGCAGACATGGGCCGAATCCTTTGATCGCACGCCATTTTAGGCGAGTTGGCGTCCTTCGGCGGCGCACCATGCAGGGACCCGCGGCGGACGCCACGAAAACGCCCTCGGGACCTCGGGGAGAACGGAAGAAACTGGTGGCGAGTCAGGGATTTGAACCCCGGACCAACGGATTATGATTCCGCTGCTCTAACCACTGAGCTAACTCGCCAGGGGAGGGGCGCGATTATCCGGGGCTGGGGGGAAGGGGTCAAGCTGCGGGCTCGATGGGATGCCGCGCATTCGAAGCAACTTGTAGTATTCTGTGTACATTTACGTGCAGCGAAATCCAATCATGTCCACCACGATGACCATCCGCCTTGAAGACGACGTCAAGGATCGCCTGGATCAGCTCGCCGAAGCGACCCAGCGCAGCAAGTCGTTCCTGGCGGCCGAAGCAATCCGCGAGTTCGTCGAGAACAACGAGTGGCAGGTCGAAGAGATCCGCGCGGGGCTGAAGGAAGCCGCTGCCGGCGATTTCGCGAGCGAGAAGGAAGTCTTGGCCGTGGCCAAGAAGTGGAAGGTGAATGCGCGTTAGGTGGCTGCGCAAGGCGCTTCGCAACCTGGACGAAGAGGCCACCTACATCGCGATCGACGACGCAAACGCCGCGCGGCTCTTGGTCGCACGTGTTCTCGACGCTGTCGCCACGCTCGAACAGCAACCGGCGCTCGGGCGCCCTGGCCGCGTGCCCGGCACGCGCGAGCTCGTGGTGCGGACGACGCGCTATATCGTCCCGTATCGTGTGCGAGGGGATGTGATCGAGATCCTGCGCATCTTTCATACCTCGCGGCGGCTACCCGAGAAGTGGTAGGCGCGGGAGCCGTGCGCGAACGATTCGACGTAGTGATCGTCGGCGCCGGACTGGTCGGCGCGAGCCTCGCCGCCGCGCTCGCCGGCAGCGGCCTGTCGATCGCGGTCATCGAGCCTGCGCCGCCCCTGCCCCCGACGGACGAATGGGACAGTCGGATCTACGCAATCAGCCCCGCGTCGAGCGGCTTTCTTGCCGCCATCGGCGCGTGGCAGCGGCTCGATCCGACGCGCGTGCAGGCCGTGGCCGGCATGGAGATCTGCGGCGATGAGCCCGGCGCGCGGCTCGCATTCTCCGCATACGAGACCGGCGTGGCGGCGCTCGCGCACATCATCGAGAGCGGGCGGCTGCAGCACGCGCTGTGGCAGACGCTGCAGGATGGCGACGTGCGCGTGATCGCGCCGGCGCAGTGCGCGGGCCTCGAGATCGGCGAACGCGCGGCGACGCTCGCGCTCGCGGACGGAACGACGTTGACCGCACGGCTGGTCGTCGGCGCGGACGGCGCGCAGTCGTGGGTGCGCCGCACCCTGGGCCGTCAAGCGCGCGCCAGGAGTTACGGCCAGCTCGGCGTGGTGGCGAACTTCGCGATCGCCCGCCCGCACCGGGGCATCGCGCACCAATGGTTCCGTGCCGACGGCGTGCTCGCGTATCTCCCGCTGGCCGGGGAGCGTATGTCCATGGTGTGGTCGACGCCCGAGGCGCACGGCCGCGAGCTCGCCGCGCTCGACGCGGCGGCGCTCTGCCGGCGCGTCGCCGCAGCGGGCCACGAGGTCCTCGGCGACCTCGACCTCGTCACGGCGCCGAAGGCTTTTTCGTTGCAGCTCCTGACCGCGGACGCGATGATCGCTCAGCGGGTTGCGCTCGTGGGCGATGCGGCACACGTCGTCCATCCGCTCGCCGGACAGGGCGTGAACCTCGGGTTCGGCGACGCGCGCGCCCTCGCCGAGGTGCTGCGCGACCGCGGCGCGGCGGACCCCGGGGACCGCCTCCTGCTGCGCCGCTACGAGCGCTCGCGCGCGGAGGCTATACTCGCGATGCGCACCGTGACCCATGGCCTGGTGGGCCTGTTCGGTCGTACGGGCGGGATTCCGTCACGGCTCGGCAACCTCGGATTGAACCTGACGCAGCGGTTGCCGGTCCTAAAGAACCTGCTCGTTCGCCACGCCGTCGGCTGACCGGACGGCCCCTCCCGAAAGGACCCCATGCTGAGACCTCTTATCGCGCTCCTCGCCCTCGTGGCCGCACTGTTCGCCGGCGCCGCCGGCGCGCGCGACGAGGCCACCATCCGCAAGGGTGCGGAGGCCTTCCTCGGCGAGGACATGAAGATCGAGGGCATCGCGCGCACCGGGTTCCTCGGCCTCTGGGAAGTCCGGATCGCGACGCCGGAGGGCACGCGCCTCCTCTACACCAACGACGACGCCACGCACTTCTTCATCGGCGCCGTGTTCGAGGCCAAGACGCAGACCGACCTGACGGAGCAGCGGATGCGCCGCTTGAACACGGTCCGCTTTGCCGACCTGCCGCTGAACCAGGCCTTCAAGATCGTGCGCGGCAAGGGCACGCGGCAGTTCGCCTACTTCTCCGACCCGCGCTGCCCGTACTGCAAGAAGTTCGATCAGGAACTTGTCAAGATGGACGACGTGACGGTGCATGTCTTCATGCTCCCGATCATTTCTCCCGAATCGGGACCGCTCGCGCGCGCGGTGTGGTGCTCGCCCGATCGGGCTAAAGCCTGGCTCGATCTGACGCTGAACAACGTAACGCCCACGGCGAGCGGCACCTGTCCGAACCCGATCGAGAAGAACCTCGAGCTCGGCAAGAAGTTCCGTGTGAACGGGACGCCGACGCTCATCCTCGCGGACGGCCAGCGCATGTCCGGCTGGAAGCCCGCGCCGCAGCTGTCGAAGCTGCTCGACGAGGCGCAAGCCAATAAGTGACCGGCCGCGCGGCCGGTCTGCTGCGAAGCTCAGCGCCCCGGGCAGCGCGCCTCGGGCGAAAGCTTCATCCAGAGTACTAGCCACGCCTTTGCCCGCTCGCGCGCGTGGCGCGCCGCGATTCTCTCCTCGGGGGTCTGGTCGCGGCGGAAGTCGAACGCGCGCCGCGCCAGCGGGTACACCTGCAGCGCCACCGGCACCCCGCGCTCGTACAGTGCGTAAAACGCGCGCCCCGCGCTGAGGCGCCGGACCTCGAAGTCCTGCTCGCCGATCAGCATCAGCACCGGCGCCGTGATCCGGGCGATCTCCGGCGCGACGCCGAAGATCTGGTCCGGCTCCGGCGCGTTCGGGTTCTGCATGTGGCCGTACCAGCTGACGATCGCCGCGACGTCGTTCGGCCGCTTCGCCGCGAGTCGGATCGCGTAGTAGGGTCCGCGCGAGTAGCCCACGATGCCGGCGGGCATCCGGCACGCGTCGGGGCGCTTGAGCAGGTAGTCGAGCGCGGCCTCGACGTCGCCCTCGGTCGCGGGGTCGTGCGGCACCGGCCAGCGCTCGAGGAAGCGCCCGGATTGCCAGTCGGGCGCGACGACGAGGAAGCCGTCGCCGGCGAGTGCGCGCAGATTGGCGCGGTCCTCGTCCTCGAACCCGCGCCGCGCGTGCACGTACAGGAGCGGTGGGAACGGGCCGGCGCCCGCGGGCCGCCCGACCTCGACCGGCACCTCCACGGCACCGTTCTTCACCGCCGTCTTCTCGATCGTGACCGCCTGCGCACCGCTCGCGCATCCCGCGGCGAGCGCAAGGAAGAGCGCGAGACGGCTCATCGCGCGGTGCACTGCACAGTATGAGTAGTCCGCCGGTATTTGGCGGGCTTGCTTTTTGTATATACGTATATACAATAGCGGTGTGGAAAAGGATCCCAAGAAGGAAGGCCGCAACGTTTCAGAACGCGGTCTTTCATTGGACCTTGCCGAGCAACTCGAATGGGCAACCGCCCTGATCTGGTAAGACAAGCGCAAAGATTATGGAGAACGGCGCTACTGCGTGCTTGGCTTCATCGAGGATCGGCTGCATAGCGTGGTGTTCACGCCACGCGACGGCAAGCCGCGGGTCATCAGCCTGCGAAAGGCCAATAAGCGCGAGGTGAAACGGTATGAAAAAGCAACCCAAGTCTAGAAAGACCCGCCGCACAAATCCGGAATGGACCGCGGCTATGATTGCGAAGGCCCGCCCGGCGAGGGAAGTTCTGCCGAAAATCTTCGGCGCGCGCACTGCGGCCAAGATGCTCAAGCCACGTGGCCGTCCCAAGTCTCCGGAATCAAAAATCGCAATTAGCCTTAGATTATCGCCCGATACGCTTGCGCGCTGGAAGGCTACCGGCCCGGGTTGGCAGACACGCATGGCTAATGTTCTGCGTGAGTCAGTGTAAGGGCGGTTCCGACAACACGTTGCAAGGGACGCGCGTCAGCGGCCGTCATTGCTTCAGGCACCGCCTGTCGCGCGCCCTTGAACGTCAACGTTGTCCTGCCCGGGCACCGGATAGCCGAGCGGCAGCAGCACCCACATCCGGCCCTGCTGGCGCATGCGACCCGCCAGCAGTCCGGCGTCCGGGCCGGTGCCCCAGTAGAAATCCGCGCGCACCGCGCCGCGGATCGCGCCGCCCGTGTCTTGCGCCACCATCAGTCGTTCCAGCGGCACGCTCGAATTGGGGTGCGTCGTTGCGAGATACACCGGGGCGCCGAGCGGGATGAAGCGCGGGTCGATCGCGATCGAGCGCTCCGCGGTGAGCGGGACGCCCTGCGCACCCGGCGGCCCGCCCGGGCTCGGCGGGAGCTCGCGGAAGAACACGAAGCTCGGGTTCTGATTGAGGAGCTCCGCGACGCGCGCCGGATTCGCGCGCGCCCACGCCTGGATGCCCTGCATGCTTGCCTGCCCGAGCGCGAGCTCGCCCTTGTCGACGAGCCAGCGGCCGATCGACTGGTACGGATGCCCGTTCTGGTCGGCGTAGCCGATGCGCAACTCCTCGCCGTTGCCGAGCCGCACGCGCCCGGATCCCTGGATCTGCATGAAGAACGCCTCGATCGCGTCGTCGACATAGACGAGCTCCTTGCCGCCGACCGGCGCCTTGCCGTCCTCGATTTCGGCGCGCGACCAGTAGGGCACCACGCGCCGGCCGTCGAGCCGGCCGCGCAGCCGCATGTTTCGCGTGTCCGGCGCGACCGCCGCGAGATCGATGATCAGCAGGTCGTCCGGCGGCGCGAAGAGCGGATGCACGAACGGGGCGCGCCGCTCGCGGCTGCCGCGCAGCACCGGTTCGTAATAGCCCGTGACGAGGCCCTGCGTGGCGCCGTCGCCGTTGGCGACGCGATACGGAACGAAGTTGGCTTCGAAGTACGCGCGGATCGCGGCATCGTCCGGATTCTCGAGCGCGTCGGCGCGCGCGCACGCCTCCCGCCAGGGCTCGCGGAAGCGCAGCGCACGGCAGCTCGCGCGGAACGCGGGCCAGGCCGCGACGAGATCGTCCTGGCCCCAGCCGGGCAGATCGGCGAACGCCACCGGGGCGAGCGTCGGGACCTTCGGCTTCTCCACGACCCCCGGGCAAACCGGGCACGCGGGGCACGGCTTCGTCTCGGGACACACCTGCCCGGCGGGCGCCGCGGGCGGCGGGGTCGCGCAGCCGGCGAGAATCAGCGCGGCGAGCGCGGCAGCGGCGACACTGGCGAGCCGCCGCGCTATCATCGCGCGCCGCGGTACGGGCGCGCTCATTCGCTCGACTTCACTTTCCCGACTTCGCTTCACCGGCCACCGCGCAAGTATAGCGACCGCCAATGCAGGGGCTCTGGATCTATCTTCTCGAGATGGCGGTCGCCCTCGCCCTCTTCGTCTTCATCGTCTGGTGGACGATGAAGAAGTAGCGCGCTTCGCGAGCGCGATCGACCGGAACCATCCGCCCGCCAGTACCGGCTCGTCGGACTCGACCGCAAGCCGTGGCGCGGCGGCGAGCGCCTCCTCGAACACCACATCGAGCCGCGTCGCGACGTGCCGCGAGAGCGCGTTCAAGGCTCGCCGCAGAGGCGCTTGCTCGCCGGGGCGCAGGAACTTGTCGAGCACGAGCGCGCGGCCGCCGGGCTTTAGAACGCGCTCGGCCTCCGCCAGGCACTGGTCCGGGCGCGGCACGACCGCGACGATCAGGTGCAGCACCACGAAGTCGAACGCCGCGTCCGCGAACGGCAGCCGCATCGCGTCGCCGCGCACGAGCGCGAGGTGGTCGCTCCGCGGCACGCGCGCGAGCATCGCGGCGGTGAGGTCGATCCCGACGTAGGTGTTGCCCGGCGGCAGGTGCGGCGCGTCGAGCCCGGTGCCGATCCCGACCACGAGAACGCGCGCGCCGGCGCCGGTCGGAAGCCGCGCGAGGCTCGCGGCGCGCGCCGACTCGCTCGCGCGGCGGATGAAGAGGTCGTAGACCGGCGCGAACAGCCGGTAGCTTCGGTCCAGAGCCAACGGAGGACGCGCGCTAGTGCAGCACGCGCGGGATGGAGAGCGTGAACTCCGGGATCGGCGCGTCGAACTTGGTGCCGTCTTCCGCGACCATCTGGTAGCTGCCGCGCATCGTGCCGACCGGCGTGGCGATCGCCGCGCCGCTCGTGTACTCGTAGGACTCGCCCGCCGCGAGCTTCGGCTGCTCGCCGACCACGCCGAGGCCCTTCACCTCCTGGACCTTGCCGTTCGCGTCGGTGATGATCCAGTGCCGGCTCAGGAGCTGCGCGGTCGCCTCCCCCGTGTTGAGGATCGTGATCGT
>Ga0315278_10002193_pt1 | contig 17357 bp, 9 predicted proteins | sample YL17G06_0_MG_FD_203880 | JGI IMG/M metagenome (GOLD analysis project Ga0315278, IMG submission 203880) | Sediment microbial communities from Yellowstone Lake, YNP, Wyoming, USA - YL17G06_0 | ecosystem: Environmental > Aquatic > Freshwater > Lake > Sediment | place: USA: Wyoming | collected... | reverse complement strand
GCCCTCTTCTTCTTTTTGCGCTCGGCCTTGTCCGCCTTGCCCTTCGCGGAGGGTGTCACCTCTGCTGCAGCCACCACCTCTCCAGCCACCACCTCCACGTTATCCACTGCCGGGACGGGTTTGGGCGGCCCGGGCGCTGCCGTGGACGCCCGGGCCACCCGCCACGCACTCCCGCCCCCACCCCGCCCACCAGTCACGCCGCACTTGCGCAGGAGGGCGAGCGTCCGGAAGGCAGAGCCCAGGGCGCCCGCCGCCGCGGCCAGTTCCGCCGTCATGAGCTCCCTGTCGGCCGGCTTGGCCGCGTGCCAGGCGGCTTCCACGGCGTGCGTGCCGCCGGGCGTGGCCGCGACGGTGGCCAGGCGCCCGCACAGCTTGGCCGCCGCGGCACGCGTGCCCTTGGCTCCCAGGGCCCGGCCCGTGAACAGGGCCTCCACGGCCCGGGACCCCGCCGCGTCGGCGGCAATGGCGGCGAACGCGGCGGGCGGGAGGGCTGCCAGGGCATCCCCGAACGCGGCGCCGGCGCCGCGGGAGGATGGGGTGTCGCCCGCGGCGGCGGCAGCGGCTGCCTGCGCGGTCGCGGGGCTGGGCAGGCGGAGCAGGGCGGCCAGCAGGGCGCACCCCACGGCCGACAGCCGCCCCGCGGCCTCCACCTCGCACCCCGGGTCCGCCGAATCCAGGGTCACCAGCGCCGCTGCCAGGCCGGCCGGGTGCGGCCGGGCCGACACCAGGCCGGCCGCGACGGCGGCGGCGACCTCGGCCGGCAGGGCCGGGATGCGGCCGGCCGCGGCCACCAGGGCGGCCACCACCCCGCCCCGCCGCCCCGCCAGGAGCTCGCCCGCTGCGGGGCCCAGCTCCTTAAGGGCGCCCTTGATGGCGGGCGCCGAATCCGCGGCCGCTAGGGCGGCCTGCACGACAAAGTTGGCGGTCGGGTGGGCCGCCAGGTCGGCCAGCCGGCCACGAAGCGCGCGCGCGTCCAGCTCGACCCGCAGGTGCCTGGGCGCGACCGAGAGGGCGGCCTCCAGCAGGTGCGATCCCGCCCGGTCCCTGGCGGCCGCCAGGATGGTATCCTTGGGAATGGCCGCCAGGCGGGCACCGTCCCGGGGCGGGGGGGCGCCCTCGGCCGGCAGCGGCGAGCCCAGGGCGCGCGGGATGAGCGTGCACAGCGCCGCCTCATCGCCTGCGGCCGCCCGCATCAGCGCCTGGACGGCCGGCCCGGAGTAGGGCCCGTACGCCAGTTCCTCCACCCAGGGCGCGTAGTCCGGGGCGAGCAGGCCATCCACCAGCTTGCGGATGAGGTGGGGGTGGTCGGCGGCGGCGGCCGTGGATGCGGCGGCGGCGTCGGCAGCCCCAACCTTGGACGCAAGGCCTGCACAGGCGGGCCCGGGCGCGTGCCCTGGGCCGCCCGCCTTGCGCCGGGCGGCCCGCAGCGCGGTCGCTCCGTCCACGGGCGTACCGTGCGTGGCTCCACCGCCGCCACCGCCATTGGGCGGGGCGACGCACCGCCCTGCCAGGCAGGCAAGGAGCGCCCGCAGGACGTGCGAGCCCGAGCGGTGGGTGGCCAGGTCGTAAAAGCGGGCGCTGAAAGCAGTCGTCACGCCCTCCAGCGCCGCCGTTGCGGCGGTCGTCGCCCGCGCGAGCTCCTCGTCGTCCGCGCCACGCAGGACTGGCGCGGACCCGTTGGCCAGGTGGGCGAGCGTGGCCAGCAGGACCTCGGCGGTGTGGGAGCCGAAGGGGCTGGGAAGTGGGTAAAGAGAACAGGTTTTTTGAGTTTTTGAGAGCGGGGGGCGGTCGAATTGGCGTTGCTCCTTCTCTCTTTGATCTCTCTCCTCCCTTACCTTGTCGCTACGTCCGCCAACGCGTCCCCATTTAGAACGACACCCGCGAACTCCAGCACATCCTCGGGCGGGGCGTACGGTAGGAGTGCCTCCAGCGCGCGCGAGCCAGCCGCGTCGGCAGCGACGGCCGCCTCCCGCCCGCCCGCTTCTCTCAGCGCTGCAGACGCCAGAAGGGACGCTTGCTCACTGTCAAAAGGCGGCGGGGCTGCCTCCAGCCGGCTCAGCGTCACCCGTGCTTCCGCATAGTAGGCGGCTGTGGCCGGGTCCAGGCGGGAGAAGCCGCGGGCCATGGAAGAGGACGGGCCGCCGTCGGTCGGCTGGCCGCCGCCGCCTTTCGGCCCTCCATGCCGGGGCGCGTGCACGACTTGGGGGACAGACCCAGAGGTGGCCCACCCACCCCGGCCGGTAGAGGGGCGGTGAGGGGCCATGCTAGCTGAAGGAATAGTGCGTGCAGATGAAATCTGAGAGATGCTGTGTGTTATGTTAGCCGACACGCGCGGCTAGCTGCTTTGCGTTTTGGAGAGACACGCCTTGCACCGGCCCATTTCTTCCAACCTCATAGAAAAAAACGCACGCACGTCTCTGATTTCGCCATGTCTCCCGCCAAGGCCAAGCCCACCACATCCTCCACCGCCTCAGTCGTGGCCTACAACACCAATCTGCGTGCTCCAATCACGACCGTGGTCGGGGAGGTGCCCATGGCAGCGGTGCACGCGCGGTGAGAGAGGGAAAAAGAGGTGGGGGGAGGAGACGCCTTTTCCAGGCCGTAACTTCCTTCTCTTCTTCTCACGCTCCCTTCCTTTCGACACGCCCCTATCCTTTGCATCAGTGAGTGGGCCAAGGTCCTTGCGGGCGACCCCGTGGAGATCAACCCCACCCTGGGCCACGGGTTCAAGGTGAGCAAAGGGAGGGGACGAGAGAGACAAAGAGAAAAGCCCCACGCGTGCGCCGCACTGCCTGTGCGCAGCGCGTGCCCCCTCAACCCCCGGCTATCCTCACAGCCTCTTCGGCTCCCCTACCAGGTCATGTCCGTCTCCGAATGGGCCGCCCGGTGGAAGTGCAATGACGACTTTCCGGAATGCCTGAACTGTGGGGGGGGCAACACTAAGGAACACCACTTCATGCAGGCGAGGGAGGGGGCGAAACCAACCCAAGCACCGTCCCAACCATTTTTAAGCTCTCACGTTTTCTGTGTTCCATCCCCCATCCTCTCCTCACTCGTCCTCTCTCCCTTTTCCATCCAGACCTGGTGCCGGGGCAAGAAGACCTGGGAGGCTGAATCCCTTTGCATGGACTGCCTGGCCTTCAGCTGGCGAGTAGAGATAAAAAAAAAGGGGGGGGGCAGACCTTGGAGTGCGCGCGGCCCGCCCTCGACACTTTTCTTGTTTGATCTCTCAACCCTCTCTCCTCCGTTCCATCAATTTCTCTTATTCTCTGTACAGGCGTTCCTATTGCGACCCGGACTTCAAGACGCCCGAGCAGTATGAGAAGGAGAAGTGGGCGGCCTTGATGGCGGCCCCGCCGGCAAGCACGGCCCAAGCGGCGGTCAAGTGAATATTGCTTGTAAGGTTGTTTCTTCCTTATTTTCAATCGCCACCGCCCTGCCTCCTCGCCTGCATCTCCCGATCATCCGCTGCCACCGCTTCCACAAGCTCGCCGACCACCCTGTCATAATTGTTGGGCACGGCCGCCGCCCAGACGGGCTCGGGCAGGCCGCCCTCCTCCCGCCAGGCACCGATGACGTCGACCACCTCGCCCGCGTAGAAGCCAGACAGGATGACGGCCCGCGGGGTGGACGGCGGCACGGGGGAGGGGTCGGAGGAGGTCCCTGCGGGCGCAACGCCCTCCAAGGCATCGCGCAGGGTCCCGGCCAGCGTGCCTGCGGTGGCGGCCACCAGGCGGACGTGGGCCGTCGCCCCCAGGCCCTCCAACAAAAAGGACACCCCCGCCGTTTCTTGGGCGGAAAAGCCGACCAGGAGCATGGCGGTGGGCCCGAACAGCTCGTCCGAGCCGGCTATGCCGGCAGCCGTGGACGGGTCGAGCGGGACCATGCCGGCGGTGGGGGAGGAGGACGTCGACGCCGGCTCGGCCGCTGGCGGACGACAGGGGCGGGTTGGCGGACCCGTCCTCAGAAACTGCTCGCATGCGGGCCGGGTTGAGGAGGAGTGAAGTCGCCTGACGCTCGGCAGGCGAGGCTGAGGCCAGCGTGTAGGCTGGTTGGCGAGCACGCCGTCGCGGCGTATTGCTGGCCGCATCGGCGAGGGCGTTGGGCGGGGGCAGAGAGAGCCAGACTGACAAAAGATTGGAGAGGAGAGCCGCGCGTCTCTGTCGCTTCACTCTATACACGGCGGGTGGTCAGCGCAGCGCTGAAAACGGGAGAGGCACCCCACACCCACACGCTATGTCCCTGCCCGCCTACCTGAGCGAGGTTGCGGCCGCCATCACCCGCCAGGATGGTATGGAGACGCGACGCACTCTTGGTTGAGATGTAACACATCGCCGACGGCAAACACACTCAATTTAGGCTCACTTTCTCCCTCCCCCCCCTTCTCACCAGGTCGCTCCCTCCGCCTGTTGATGGAGATCCAGAACCAGGGGGCTCTTGGTGCGGTGCGCCAGGTGAGACAAGCAACATGAAAAGGCAGCTGGAGGTTGGAGAGGACGCAAAAACAGCCCCGCACCTCTCAACCTTTCTCTCTCTCCACCATCATCCCCCAGCGCACCACCGGTCGGAACGCGTCCTGGGACCCCACCCCGGACGTCCGGGCCGCCCTCTCCCGCTTCGGTGCGTCTTCAGATTGGACCGACGCCCTATCTCTCCACTGCTCCGCCCTGGCGGCGGTGGGCGAGGGCCGGGCGCGCGACGGGTACGACGCGCTGTCTGAAGCTGTCTCACCATTCCTGAAACTGTTCCGGGACGCGCCGGACGCCTGGCTGGTGGAGCCGTTGGTGGGCCTGGCGACCAGCTTGAGGCTGGCCGCCGCGGCGGCAGACGTGGCGGCGAGTGGAAACGGCGGGGGAGGCGCACCCCCGGGCGGCGCCCGCCTAGGCTCGGCTGGGGCAGGCGGCTCCGGGGCTGCCTCCACCAAAGCCCTCGAATCCTGCGGCGCCGTCCTCCAGCGCTGCTTCGCGGCCTCCATGCAAGGTGGCGGCCCGCCCGGCGCGGCCGGCCCCTCCAAAAAGGATGCGGCCCTGTCGCTGGTCGTCACGCTCTTCCGCGTCTACTTCGCCCTCAACACCCTGCGCCTGTCCAAGAACCTCATCAACGCCGTCAACTCGCGCCAGTTCCCGCCGCTCGCCTCTTTTCCGCGGGGGCAGGTCGTGGCGTACCAGTACTTTACGGGGCGGCTCGCCCTGTTCGACGAGGACTATGCGGCCGCGGACGCGGCCCTGGGCGCGGCGTTCGATGCATGCCCGCCCTCCGCGGCCGCCAACCGCGCACGCCTTGCCTTCTTTTTGATTCCTGTCCGCCTGCTGAGGGGCGTCCTGCCCTCTGCGTCCCTCCTGAAAACGTACGGCCTGAACGCGGAGTACGGCCCCATTGTGGAGGCGGTGAAGACCGGGGGCGTGGGTGGCCTGGACCGGGCGCTGGAGGGGCGGCAGTGGGCGTACATCAAGGCGGGCACCTACCTCCTCCTCGACAAGCTCCGCTTCGCCGTCGCCCGCCGCCTCATCAAGCGTGTCGCCATCCTCCACGCGGCCGCGGACCCGGCCAGGGCCGCCCAGCTGCCCCTGGCGTCCATTGCGACGGCCCTGGCGTGGCAGGGCGCGCCGTCGGACCCGGACGCGGTGGAGTGCCTGGTGGCGAACCTCATCTTCCGCAGGTACGTCAAAGGCTACCTGGCCCACAGGTCGGGGGTGCTGGTGTTGAGCAAGGCGGACCCGTTCCCGCCGCTGAGCGGGGTGGCGCTGGCGGACCCCGTGTGATGGAGGGGAGGTGGGAGGGAAGGTGAGAGGGGTGTTTTTTTAGTGTGTCATTTTCTGCGTCTCACGTCAAAATATAGTTGAGGGGTCCGTCATTTCTGCCTTCTCTCCGTCGCCGCACGCACAGAAGTCCGCACCAGGAAGAGCCCAAACGGCCTGTGAATGCCCTTCCCCTGGTTCTCGCGGAGCAGCTCTTCACGGGAAATTCCCTTGCCTGCGTCTGCCGCACAACGCGATGTGTGCAAGGACGCGGCTTGTCTCATTCAAAATTGTCTAAAGAAAAGGAACTTTCAGATCGATCAGTGCGGGAGCGCGGTCGAGGCGTTGCGGGCGTGCTGCAAGGAGTCCGGAGCAAGAGAAAGCGTACACTGCACGGCTGGGTGGGCAGGGAAATAGTTTTTTTTGCAACCTTCTCAACCTCCTTCCACCTGGTCCGCCGTGTACACCGCCCGCAGCGGGGAGTGCGCAAAGTGAAGGTCCAGGCCCGCCCGCCCGCACGCGTGCACGAATTGCATGACGCCCACATCAAAGTTGAGGGAGGCGAGGTAAACCGACCCGGCCGCAGACGCGAGCGCACGGGCGGCGGTGTCAGCCGGCGAGGGGGGAGGAGGACCGCCCACTCCGTCGCTCCCGCGGTCAAAGCTGATCTCCAGGTCCCCAAACGCGACGCACTCCAGTTCGCGCAGGGCGGGCAAGGGCGGCAACACGATGCGGAGGGCGGAGCACCCGGCCTTCAAGGATGTGAGCCTGGTGAGGCGGGCCAGGCCGGTGACGCACCCCGTCTCCGCCGCGAACGACACGTCCAAGGCCGCCAGCTGCCGGCAGGGCGCGAGGGCGGACGCGTCAAAGGTGGGCGACGCCAGGTCACGCAGTGAGAGCGAGGCCAGAGAGGCGTACGTGGGCGTGCGCGGCGGCAGCGCGCCGCGCGCGGACAGCGACAAGCTGCACCCCTCGGGCAGGGAAAGGTGGCCCCCAAACCCGGGCGCGGCGGCCAGGGTCAGGCTGGTCAGGCGCCCTAGGGCCGCCAGGCCGAAGGACCACAGCGCCTCCGCCGAGGCGGGGCTCCAGGGGTGCGTGTTGAGGGCCAGGGACCGCAAAGAGGTGAGGCCCGCCAGCGGGGCCACATCCAGGCCGCCGCCGGCCACAGCGCCGCCCGCGCGCTCCACCACCGCCCGCCCGCCCGGCCCCGGGCGGCGCCCCGCCGCAGCCACCGCAGCCGACGCGGGCCCGCCCAGGGCTGGCCAGACGGACAGATCCAGGGCCGTCAGGTGGCGGGCGCCGGACGACAGGTGGGGCAGGTTGTCCAGCGAGGTGCACTCGATCGCCAGGTGGGCCAGTGCGGACCCGGCCCCGAGTGGCAGGGCGGCCACATCCACGCTGCCCCCGCGTAGAAAGAGGCTGTGCATGCCCCTTTGGTGCTTCAGGGACCACCAGAGGTGGGAGAAGGGGCAGGATGTCTGCCAGGGCAGCGTGACGGAGAGGGAGGCAAGGGCGGGCGGGGCGGTGGCCAGGACAAGGTCGTGGAACGCGATCAGGGTGTGTTCATCGCTCGGCGCCCGCACGGTGACCCCAGTCTTGCCCCCGCCTGGGCCCGCCAGGACCCGGCTCAGCCAGGTGCAGGAGGCCACGGTGACCGGGTGCAAGTCGACGGCCGGCCAGGCGGCAGGCGAGGAGAGCACGTGGCGCCAGGCGTGACAGACCCGGGAGAGGGCGCGCTTTTGCGGGGTGGGGTCCAGCAGGGCAAGGATAGAGCGCAGGACGTCGAGGGGGAGGTCGCCCACCGTGGCTGGAGGCAGCCCGCAACCGGGCGGGGGCGTGCCCAGCGCCGGCCCCAGCCCGCGCATGGAATCAGTGGGCGCAGGCGAGGAGGTCGACGGCTGGCAAAAGGTGAAGGACGGGGCGTCCGAGGCCGACGAGGACGACGCGCCGCCCTCACTGCTGCCCATCTCGACGTCGTCCGCGGTGTAGGGTGGGGAGGAACGAAAGGGTGAGGCCAGGGGCGGGCTGGAGGCGCGTCCATGTTCGTCGTCAAGCAGGTGGGCGGAAAAGCAGATAGGAGAATCGGCGCTAAGCAGGGCGTCACCTGGGGCGACCCAGGCGGGAAGGTGCGGCATTTTTTTGGTCGGGAAGCAACACCCGCACTTCGTCTTCTATTCATGTGCAGTGAAGTGAGGGATGAGGGACGGAGGTGGCTGTGAGGTCGGGCGTGTGGCGCGGTGGGACGGCGGCGGGTGCGCACCGTTTGCCAGCTAGCTTTCGCGCCCCCCATTTGACAAACTGCGTTCGCGCAGCATTGGACGGCAACGTCAGGCGCACCTTTTGGCCTAGTGTGGGAGATGCAAGTTCACGAGAGGGCCCGGGAGGACGGGGTACGCGAAAGGTTGTACCGATGTGACGCGGCGGTGGGCTCGCAGCTAGCTCAAAGCCACGAAGAAGAAGTGCGCGCGCGACTCGACTCTCTACCCACTCTCCTTCTCCTTTTTTGACTTCCGCCTCCCGCCCCACGCCCGGAGCAGGGGGGTGGGGCAATGCTTTCCACCACCCTCTTCCTCCTCCTCCTCTTCCTGGCACGGCCTGCCCACGCCCGCTGGCCCTGGCCTGGAACGCGCCCCCCAATCCCGCCCGGCTACACGCCCTTGGGTCCAGGCAGCAGACTCGCTGGGGGCAACCACCACCAGGATGCGGGCACCCTCCTCCTCACGCCGGACGGGGCGGCGTACGCAGGGCCCGCGACCGCTGCCCTCTTTGACCCGGCCATCGCGGTCGCGACCCAGTTCTCAGAGCCCGCACCCGCACCCACACCCACCGCCCGCACCTCCCAACTCCCCTGCGACGGCTGCCCTGCAAATGACACCAGAACCAGGACGCCCGACACCGCCCTCTTCCCCTATTCCGCCGTCGGCGCCCTGACCGGACGGGTGGCCGGCACAGCGCGCACCATTGCGTGCAGTGGGGTGTTGATCGGGCCCCGCCACGTTTTGAGTGCGGCGCACTGTGTGTGGGACAGAGCGACCGACCGGGGCGTGCTCGAGATGGCCTTTTCGCCTGGGCAGGCCGGGCCGGGCGTGGCCTTCCCCGCCCCGTTGGGCACGACGCGCGTGGCCTGGGCGCGCATTATCCAGCCATATCGGCGGGTGGGCGAGTACACGGTGTCAGTCATGGCGGCGGACATTGCCCTGGTCACGCTGGCCGCGCCCGCCCACCGGGCGGCCGGCTGGCTGGCCATCCCCCCGGCCGAAAGAGGAGGTGGGAACGCATCCGCACCACCACCTCCGCCCTGGGGCTCGTCCCGCGCCTGGAACCTGTCGACGGCGGGCTACCCCGCCGATAAAGCAAGCGGCGAGACCGGTGACGACCTGCTGGGCCAATGGTCCGCCTCGGGCTGCCCCGGCGGGACAGTCGACCCCGCGCTCACCTCCTCGCTCCCCGAGTGTGGCGGGGGCGCGTGCGGCCCGCTCCTCCGCCATGGCTGCCCCTCCACGGCGGGTCAGTCAGGGTCGCCCATGTGGACGGCCGACGGCCTCGTCCGGGGGGTGCTGGTCGGGAGCGTGGGGCTGGAGCTGGGCGGCGCGGAGGTCCCAGGCGCCGCCCTCAACCTCGGCGTCCGCCCCTCCCACCCGGCCGTCCGGGCGACCCTGAACGCATGGCACGCAGAGGATGAGGATGGTGCGGGCTTGATGATCAAGGCATCGGGGCAGCAGCCCATGCGGCGCCTGGTGCAGGTGGTCGGGGTGACGCTCGACCTTGGCGACCCGGGCACGATTGCTGGGTTGATTGTGGGCGGCATTTTGTTGGCAGCGATCGCCCTGGCGTGCGTGGGCGTGGCGGTGGCCCGGTGCGTGTCACGGCGGCGCCGGCGAGTGGTGGGGCTGGTGCATGTGGTGACGGTGGACGGGCGGAAAGGTGAAGCGCGGGCGGGCTTGGTGGAGGTGAGGGCGGTGGTAGGTGGTGTTTGATGAACGAAAAAAAAACTTAGTTCTTGGGCCTCCACACAAAAAACAGACACCCCCGACCCTCTCTCTCGCGCGCGTGCGTCCCGCCCGCCCGAGCCTGCCCGCGCAGGCATGCCACGGACGTCGCAACGCGATCGGGCGGGCGGGCAAGTCGGGAACCGCGCCCCCCACACACACCAAGCATCAAGCACACACTCACACTCTCTCTCCTGGCCATCCGCTCTTCTCCCTCCCTCTCCTTTCTTTTTTCTCTCTCGCACTCCCTCACTCTCAAGCGCGCCCCGGCAGGCTGCCCAGGGCCGTCATGTTTTCAAAGCGGGCCTGCTGTTGGCGGCGCTGGGAAAACCGGGTCTCCCTGCCGTCCCCGTAGACGCCGCCGCCGCCGCCGCCGCCACCGCCACCGCCGCCGCCGTAGCCGCCGCCGCCGCCCCGGCGGTCGTCGCCGCCCCCGCCACCGCCGCCCCGGCCGCCACCGCCGCCCCGGCCGCCACCACCACCACGGCCACGCCCGCGGCCGCCGCCCATGCCAGCCAGGAGACCACCGCGGCCGCGACCACGCCCGCGCCCGCCCCGGCGGTCGCCGCCCTCGTCATCGCCGTCCTCGCCGCGGTCGCCACCGCCACCCCGGCCGCGCCCCCGGCGCCGCCCGTCCTCCGCGCCCTCCTCATCCCGCAGGCCGCCCGTGCGCAGGGTCAGCGCCCGCTCGTTCAGGTCCAGCAGGAAGGCGGCCCGCTGGGCCAGGGACGCCCCCGCCGCCTGCAGGCGGGAGGGGCGGGAGGCGTGCATCACAATGCACTTTGTCGGCTGGTCCCACGACCCGGCCAGCGCGCCGTCGGCCATCATCCCGCTCACGATGGCGTGCACTTCCGGGGCGGGCAGGTCAAACCGGGAGACCAGGGCGTCGTGGGAGACGGAGGCGTACGCGCACCCGCCATGGGCGACCAGGTAGGCGCGGAGGCCCTCCACCTTGAGGCGGGCGGTTACCTTGTCCAGGACGGCCTCCTTGGTCGGGCCGCCCAGCAGGGACCAGCAGGTCAGGGCCCGGACGTGGCCGTCAGCGGCCGCCCAGTCCCCTGAGGACAGGGAGCGCGCGGCCGCCATGACGTGGTCCCGCACGCTCTCGGGCGGACCGGTGAAGGTCTGCCGCTCATAGTTGTCCAGCAGGCGGCGGAACGGTTTGGAAATGGGGCGCCGGGTGCGGCCGTCGCTGCCCGCGGGCCCCGCCAGGAGGGGCACCTCCAACAGCATGGCCGCCACCAGGTGGGCGGCCTCCAGGAGCTCCAGGTTGATGTGCATGTGGAAGGGCACCTGACGGCGCCGCTCCAACTTCTCCTGCTCGGGCGTGCGGTCCGAGTGGTAGCGCCCCAGCGACATGCCCTGGGCCAGCAGTTCCTTCACCCGCCCGGACGCGTACATGTCGCCCAGCGCGGCCTGGGCCTCCGGAATGAGGCCCGCCCGGAAGGCTGCCAAGCCCAGCTGGGCCAGGGACCGGTTGTAGAGGACCTGGGTGGGGACGTCCATGGTAGGGGCGGCGTCCTGGAGGTGGGAGGCCAGCAAGCCGTCGCGCGCGGTGTAGAAGTCGTCGTGCAACGCCGCGAAGTAGACGGCGCACAAGGCGGCCCGGGCCTTGGCGCGCTCGTCGCCGTCTGCGTACACGGCCCGGGTCAGGCGGTGCATGAGGCCGACCGCGGAGGCGTCCATGACGTAATCGGCGGGGATAGTGAGGACCACGTCGCCGGTGTCGAGGCCGCCATCGTCGCCCGCCTCCGACTCGGCGCCCAGGTCGCCCACGTCGTCACCGGCGGCGGCACCGGCAGCACCGGGCGCGGCAGAGGCCGGGCGGGAGCCCGTTGCCCCGCCCGCCACGCCCTCCGCCTGCTGGGCGGCCACCAGCTTTTGCATCGCCGCGTACACGCCCTCCGACTTGTAATAAAAGTGTTCCACCTGGCGGGCGGCCACCCGGGCGGCGGGGGGGAGCTGGGCCCGGGCTGTCAGGTAGGCCTGCGTCTTGGCCATCAGCGCCAGCAGGGGCGGCTCATCCCGCAGGCGGGCCAGGTAGGCGTTGGCGTGCGGGTCGGTCGCCTGCAGGGACTTGTAGAGCTCGTCATCCAAGCGTTCCACAAAGGCGGCCAGGTTGCCGGACACGGTGAGCGGGGGGTCGCCCGGGCCCGGGACGGGCTCGTCGATGAGGATGAGGCCGGTGGGCGGGGCGGCCGGGTCGGCCGGGTCGGCGGCACCGGTGGCAGGGGGGGTGGGAGCAGCACCAGCCACGCCAGCCGCGGCCGCCGCGGCCTCCTCCACGCCCGCCAGGCTGTCCGCGTCCACCGCCTCGTCCATCACCACGTACGGGTGCGCCGCCAGGAGGTCCACCACCTCAAACAGCGTCGCTACGCACCGCCGCCATAGCGAGGCGGCCATGTGGGAGGCCATCGACGGGTTGACATCAAACAAGGCGCTCACCAGGTGGACGAGCGCCTGCGTGCGCTGGGCGGGGCCCTTGGCGACCGACGCCAGGTACTGCAGCATGTCCACCTGTTCCTGGCGGTCCACGCCCTTCTTGCCGCGCACGGTGACGACCTCCCGCAGCTTGGCCGCGATGAGGGTGAACGTGATGTCCTTCGGGTCCATCGACAGGATGCGGTCCCGCCGCTTGTCCGCGCGCGACTTCACTTTCTCAAAGCCGCCCAGGCCGTCCGAAACGTCGTCGCCCTCCTCGCCATCGCCCAAGGACGCGGACGACCGACGTTTGCCCTTCTTGGTGCGCGGGGCAGCGTCCGAGTCGGAGCCGCCGGGCCCCGCGTCCGGCTCGTCCTCGGAGGAGACGGGGTTGGCGCGCCAGGCGGCCAGCGCGTCGGCAAAGCCCGCGTTGTGCTTGCGCAGGCGCTGGCGCATGGTGTTCAGCGCGCGCGCGTTGGTGGGGGACATCTTCTTCTTGGCGTCAGCGTTGGCCAGTGTGGCGGTGAGAAAGTCCTGGGGGGTGGATGATGACGGAGACGGGAGGTGAGATGAAAGAGGATGGGATGGATGAGAGCAGGAGGGGAGGTGGAGAGGAAGGGGAGCGCAGCCAGGGTCTCTCTCTTTTCCTGCACGTTCTCCCTGCTCCCCGTTTGCCCAGACCAGGCTGCCTGGCGTTGAGACCCGCGGTCCCCGAACCGCCCGCATCCTTCCTTTCTTACCTCCAGCTCCGCCAGCTGCTTGACGTAAAGGCGGGGGTGCGGCGCGGAAGGCCCGCCGCCGAGCGCGCGGCGTGCCTTGTCCGCCTGCTTGTGCAGCTTGTCGAAGAGGGTCTGGATGGCCGACCAGTCATTGATGTTCATTTTGTTCTGATGATATGAGAGAGGGTGTGTGTGGTCGGTGTGTGAGAAGAGGTGGTGGCTGGGGCGGAAGGAGAGGAAGCAGGATCGGCGTGGACCTGCACGGCGCTCGCTCCGTCCTCCTCTTCTCTCTGAAATGGACTGACCTGGATCTCATCGCACGCCGAACGCAGCTCTTCCAGGGCCTTGACCTTGGCAGACCGAACCACGCGGCGGCCGTCATCCGAGTCGGAGTCGGATGAGCCGACGAGGAAACTGCGTGAGAGAGGGAGAGAGAGGGAGTGAGCGCGTCAATCGTCGGCGTTGCGAGCAGAGGGCCACGGGGGGCGTCAGGAGCGAGCTGAACACGACGGTCGCGGCCCGGGTTGGATGCCCAGCTAATGACAGGGATCCCCAGTGCAAAAACAATGAACAGAAGGGGCATGGTGCCCGGATGGCGCGGCGGCCCTCCTAGACGTCAGCCGTCACCGGCGATCGGCCGGGTCTCGCTGCTCAGTTCTCTCTCGCCCTCCCCATCTGAACACTAACCGGTTGGCCCCACCCCGCTCGGAGCCCGAAGACGAGCTGGAGCTGGAGCTGGAGTCGGAGTCCGAGGAGGAACCGTCCGAGGAGGACGAGGAGGAGGAGGAGGACGACGAGTCGGGGCTGGTGCCCGTCGCCTTGGACCCGCTCCCGTCGGACGAGGTGGAGTCATCGTCTGAGCCCCCACCCCAGAACCGGTTCTTGGCGGCGTCCGGGTCGGTCGCCATCACAGCTGGTGAAGTGTGCTGGTGAGGAGGAGTTGGGCGGCAAGCGTGAGTGTGGAAACGTGTGAAGGGCCGCTGCAACAAGACGGCGGTCTTCAAAGTGAGTTCACCAGAGCGCGCCGCAGTATTTTTATTTTCGCTCCGTGCAACGGGCGCGAGACAGAGGCGAGGGGGCCAGGGTAAGTACGACACCCCTGGTGGCTAGGATAGGCCGGTTCCTGGTGGTCACATCCTCATGGTCCGCTCCGGCCGCACCCCGCTTACAAGCGCGCCCGGCTGCACACACATTGACGACCTGCCTGACGGTGCCCTCCACGCGGTCTTCGACCTCCTCAACCCGAGGGACCTCGTCTCGGCGGCCGCGACATGCAAGCACTGGTCCGCCCTGACCGCGGACGACGCGTCCGACCGCGCGTGGCGGGCTTTCTTCACCGCCCGCTGGCGCCCGGGCGACGCGGTCATCGTCGCCCGCCCGCCCGTCCCGCCCGGGGAGGTGGTGAGCACCCGCCCCGCCCCGCCCTGGCGGGCCGCGTATGGGCGACGCCTGGCGGAAGCGTCCGCGCTGGCGCCCCCGACCCGCCCTGCCCCCGACTCGCTTGCGGGCGGCCACAAGGGTGCGGCCCGGGCGGTCGCCCTCCTCCCCTCACTCGGCCTGGTCGGGTCGGCCGGGGCGGACCGGGTCGTGCGCCTGTTTGATTTGGCAGACGGCCTGCCGCTGGCCACCTCGCGCCGCCTGCCCTTCGCCGTGCGCTGCCTGGCCTTCAACGCGACGTGCCTGGCCGCAGCGTCGGGGTCGGATGAACGGATCGCGCTTTGGCAGGGAGGCGGAGAAGGCGGGCGGGACACCCCAGGCAACGTGCCCTGGGACCTTTCCCGCCGTGCGCTCGTCCTGAGTGGCCACACGGGCCCCGTCGCTGGCCTGGCCGTGAGCGATGCCTTCCCCCGCCTGTACTCCGCCTCCTGGGACTGCTCCGTGCGCGTGTGGGACACCGCCTCCTTGGCCTGCCTGGCCGCCGCGCCCCTGCGCGACTGGGTGTGGACCGCCGTGCCACGCGGTGGGCGGGTGGTGTGCTCGGAAGGGCGGGGCGCGGCGGTGCTGGACGGGGGCACGCTGTCCGTCCTCGCCCGCGTCCCACCCTCCCTCTCGTCCACCAACCCGCCAGGCCCGTGCGCCCGCGTGGAGGGCAGCCGCGATGGGAGGTCCCTGTTTGTTGCCCACGCGGATGGGGGAGTGGCCAGTTACGACCTGCGGTCACCCGGCACCACCGCGCACACACCGGCCAGGTCGGCCATCTTCGTCCACCCGGGCACGCCGGCGTTCCCGCCCGCCTCTTCGCTCGCTTACGACGACCCCTGGCTGGCCCTGGGGCTGGGGAGCGCGGGCATCGTCCTGCTGGACACCCGCAGCGGCGGCGGCGGCGGCGGCGGCGGCGGGCACACGATGCGCAGGTTCGGGACGAGTGCGGCCGCCGCCGGCCAGGTTTTGGGCGTCGACCTGGCCGGCCCGCACCTTGCCGCCGCTTGCTCGTCTGGCACAGTGCTGACGTGGCGGTGGGATGCGGTGGCAGCCGCTGCGGCGCGCGCAAGGGCGGCGCGGGGTGGGAGTGGTGGGCGGCAGAGACAGCACACACACCAACCTCATCCACACCAGGTTGCGGCCGTGGTCGCGGATTGCTGGGAGGACGCGGCCGTCGCCGCGGCCTAGAGAATTGCATTGGAACATTGTAGAAACAATAACAGAGACTTCACACTAACAGAAACACACGCGAACACACACACACACACACACACACACACACTCTGCTGCTCAGCGCCATCCACCGTACCGCTCAAAAAAGCCTTCCCCTTCGTCATCCTCTGAATCGTAGGCAGCGTGGTGGGCATGGTGCGCGCTGTAGGCACCATACCCGCCCGACCCGCCGCCGTAGCCCCATCCGCTGCCAGTGCCGCCGCCAGAGCGGCCGGAACCACCCGCCGGCCCGCCCCGGGCCCAGCCGGAGGGGGCGGGGTTGGCGTAGTGCGAGGCGGGGCCACCGCGGCCGCGGCGCGAGTCGGCGGCCAGGCCGGCATCCACGGCCGCCCGCCCGCCCGCGTCCGCCAGGGCGCTCCGGGCGGCGCCGATGGCTTTGAACAGGTACTCGGCCGCCGCCCGGACGCGGTCCCGCGCGGGCTCGGCCCCGAACGCGTCCACGCCCCCGCCGGCGAGGGCGCCCGCAAAGCGCGACCGCCCGGCAGCCTTGTCAGGGTGGAACGCCAGCGCGGCCTTCTTGTAAGCCGCCCTGACCGCGCTGTCCGTCACGCCACCCCCTCTGCTCAGTCCCAGCAGCTTGTAATGGTCGACCGTGGGCTTGGCGCGGGCGGCGGCCCGAGCGGCGGGCAGGCGGGCGGCCGCGTCCGAGGCGTCGCGGCCGCCGCCGCCGGACGTCCCACCCGCCGCCGCCGCGGCCTCCAACTCCTTCACCGCGCACTCGAGGAGGCCGACCGATTCCAGGAGGGCCGCCGCCCGGGCCGCGGCCCGGGCGTACCCTGGGGCCAGGGCCCGGGCAGTCAGGCAGTCGGCCAGCGCACCCGCGAGGGCGCCTTGGGCCTGGCGGGCGGCGGCCCGGTTGGCGTGGAGGACGGCCGCAAACGCGGCAGACGGGGCTGCTGCTGGGTCGTCAGCCCCATTGTGCCCGCCCTCGCCCTCCAGCGCGGACGTGTAGACCACCTCCGCCGCCGCGTAGTTGCCAGCCTGAATGGCGGCATTGCCCTGGGCTTTCAAGTCGGCCAGCACGCGCAGACGGGCGGCGATGGTCCGGGCAACGGGTGCCGGCGGCGGGGTGAGGCCGGGCAGGGCGAGCGCAGGGGGGAGCGCTGGGGGCACGGCCGCGCCGGCCGCCGCCGCGGCCACCACCCCATCTAACCCGGCCGCCGCGCCGGCCAGGTCGCCCGCAGTGAAGGCAGCCTGGGCGTGCACCCAGGCGCGCAGGGACGGCGTGACTCCGACTTCGGTGCCGCACAGGGCGTCCACCGCCGCCGCGGCGTCCGGGCCCCGGCCCAGGGCGAGCAGGAGGCGCGTGCGCGCGGCGCCCGCGGCCGCCCAGTGCGGGGCGGCCGCGGGGCCGAGGGCCGCCTCCAGGCGGGCCAGGGCGGCCTCCGCCGCGGTGGGCGCGACCGCGCCCGCAGCAGCCGCCAGGGCAGCCTCCGCACTGCTGCGCACAGCCGCCAGCTCGGCGCGCTTGGCGGCCACGTCCGCGGCCGTTGTCCCGGCGTCGGACGGCGAGGCGGCCCGCCCGAGCGCAGACGCCGCAGCGTCCAGCGCGGCGCCCGCCTCCTCCCACTCGCCCAGCCGCAGGTGGGCCGTCGCGGCCCGGGTGGCTGCCCTCGCGTACCCGGGCTCCGCTTCAAGGGCAGCCCGACACTGGACCAAGGCGTCGCGCGGGCGCCCCACCTGCAAGAGAACGGCCGCCAGGTTGGACAGCAGCTTGCCCAGGCTGGCCTGGGTGGTGCTGGCTGCTGGGGGGCGGGGGGGGGGGGGGGCGGGCGGCGGGGCGGGGGGCCGCGCGGGGGGGGGGGCGCGGGGCGCGGGGCGGCCCGCCCGCCGGC
>Ga0315278_10002191_pt1 | contig 17361 bp, 14 predicted proteins | sample YL17G06_0_MG_FD_203880 | JGI IMG/M metagenome (GOLD analysis project Ga0315278, IMG submission 203880) | Sediment microbial communities from Yellowstone Lake, YNP, Wyoming, USA - YL17G06_0 | ecosystem: Environmental > Aquatic > Freshwater > Lake > Sediment | place: USA: Wyoming | collected... | reverse complement strand
AAACGACGCCTAAGCGCAACAGATCGTGGATGTGGATGATGCCCACGGGGCGACCGTCCTCGACGACGAAGAGGGCGGTGATGCTCGAGGAGTTGATTATCTCGAGCGCCGCGCTGGCCAGAAGGTCTGGCGTCACGGTCTTGGGCGCCGCCGTCATGATGTCTCCGGTGCGCCGTGCGAGCAAACCATCCCCCATATGCCGCCTGAGGTCGCCGTCGGTGATGATGCCGGCGAGCGCACCGTCGCCATCGACCACACCGAGGCAGCCGAGAGCCTTCTCGGTCATGACCACGATGGCCTCAGCCATGGGGACGTCGGCGGCGACCAGCGGGAGGCGATCGCCCTCGTGCATGACGTCGCCCACGAATTTGAGTCGGGCGCCGAGCTGGCCGCCGGGATGCAGAGCCTTGAAGTCTCGCGCCGTGAAGCCTTTGCTCTCGAGCAGCGCGATGGCGAGGCAATCGCCGAGCACGAGCTGCATCACCGTGGAGGTGGTGGGCGCCAGCCCATGCGGGCAGGCTTCCTTGCTCTGGGGAAGAGCCAGCACCACCTCAGCCGCGCTCGCAAGCGTCGAGTCGGAATTCGATGTCACGGCAATCAAGGGCACGGCAAAACGGCGCGAATAGGAGACGAGATTGCCGAGCTCGACGGTCTCGCCCGACCAGGAGAAGGCGAGGATCACGTCGTCGCGGGTGATCATGCCGAGATCGCCATGGCTCGCCTCGCTCGGATGCACAAAGGAGGCGGGCGTGCCGGTGGAGGACAGCGTGCCGGCGACCTTCATGCCGATATGGCCGCTCTTGCCGATGCCGGTGACGATCACCCGGCCGCGGCAGGCGCGAATGGTGGCAACCGCCTCGGCGAAGCTGTCCACGAGGTCTGAGCGGAGCGCCGCTTCGAGCGCGCTCAAGCCCTCGGCTTCAAGCTGAACCGTCCGCGCCGCGGAGGCGGCCGCTTCGCGTGCGTCGGGGCCTCGAAAACGGTCATGCTTCAGTCCGACCGCCATGAGCTTACTCCCCCTGTTTCCGTGCCTCTTATGTAGCACAAACCGGCGCCAGTCGGGCCTTAAGAACTGGGCCGTTTCGGCACAGGGCTAAACGCCTCGTTAACTGTATTCCCCCTAGGCTCTCAGGATCAACGGTCCCGCTGTTTGGCGAGGCGAGGTTCGGGTGGGGAGAGCAGCAGCCAATCGACGACAGGCACTCGCCGGTCGAGGGGCCGCTGCTCAACGCTGACCTGATCTGGATGCCGTCACAACTCACCAAGCTCGAGTTCCTGGCCCGTTCCGAGATCGACGAGACGACGCTCACCGATTCCGCCGGCGCCATCGACCGCTTCTACGAATTGTCGCTGCAACACGCGTTCTGGCGCTACTTTGTGCTCGGCACCTTCGTCTCCTATGAAATCGGCGACTATGCCGGCGATCCCCAGGTCGACCAGCGGGTTAAGGCGGGCCTCACCGGTGACTATTATTTCAAAGCGGAATTCCTCTACCGCTACAGGAACCTCGTTGAGCGCTTCTTCAACAAGCTCAAACACTTCCGGGGCGTCGCAACACGATACGACAAGCGCCCCGAAGACTACCTCGCTGGCGTCAAACTCGCCTCAGCCAGAATCTGGATGCGCGCTAATCAGTCGATGGCCTAGAACAGCGGCTTGGCTGGTTTACAGTTCAGTTCGGCCCTAAAGTTCAAGCTGACACTACTCGCCCACATGGCTCCTGTGACACGATTTATGTTTCCCTGTGGCGAATCGTTCCGGAAGTCGATCTCGCTATCGTTGGTTCTGAAAATTTTGAGACCACCCATCAAATTAGTAATTTCCGCGGTCTTCGCGTCTAGGTCTACGAACACCGACTGTCTTTAGGGACGCTCGTGCTGATAATCGTGGTCAGTAATCGTTCCCGAGCAAGTGAGGGCAATTTTGTCGGCAGCGCAGGCAACTCCGGTGAGGGTGGCGAGCGCAGCTACCAGGATTAGCAGTCCGACCTTAGCCGACTTTATCGACAGCATCGACCCCAAGCAGACATTGCCGTCCTATTCGGGTTACGCCGTTAGCGCAGGCTGAGCGCTAGCGGATCGAGGAGATTGGGGCGCTCAGGCGAATCCCGCAGCGAGTGCGCAAAATACAGCGACAGTTCGAATGCGGGTCGGCCTCCGTGCAGGATCGTGATCGGCGGCAGTTCTTCGATGCTTTGGAAATAGCTGCCGTAAATTCTTTGGACGCGGTGAAGGAGCAAATCGCGCCCGATGATGAGCGCGTCCTCGCCGATATGAGCCGTGGGCCGCGTGAGAATGCCGTAGCCATGTGGGTTGCGAGCAAGGCATAGCACAGGCATCTTGCCATGCAGCGCATAGTCGATTTTTCCAGCGTCCTCCCACCGCGTTGCCGCAACGAACAAGTTCGGCCGACCAAAGAGGCGGCGCGCCTGGAGTTCCACCTCAATGTTATTCCAATCGAGCGCGTTGAGGAGCGGATCTTCGAGGGCCTTGCCTTCGGGCAAGGCAATCGGAGGCCAGGGAAGATAAGCTAGCGTCATTATCCCGCCGAGCAGGACGGCCAATGAGGTCGCCGTTGCGATGAGCCACGTGCGCGTGTAGCGACGTCCGCTCTCAATCGCCGTAGCGACCTGGAGACCCAGCAGCGGGAACAGCATCAAATATCCTGGAGCTGCCCAATGGGGGAACGAGCGAGTTCCGGTCCAGGCGACCACCGTGAAAAGAACAATTGGGCCGATCGCCAGACAGGCCATCAACCATTGGCGTTCCTTCGCTGGACCGTCGAGACCCGCTCTGGCGAGGCACAGAACGAGAGGTAGCCAAACCCAAGGAAGCAAAAATAGGGCTTGCCCGGCGACCGCAACGAGTGGCGCCCACAGCTTAAACTCTCGAGGGCGCGCCCGTTCCGCCTGGAACACAAAAGATGCCCATCCGTGCTGCTCATTCCAAAGGATGACCGGCAGGAAGACCGCTGCGGCCACCGCTGCGGCCAAATAGGGCCATGGTGATGCAAGCCAGTGACGATGGGCAGGACTAGTTATCAGGAACAGGCCGATGCCGGCAAAGAGAAATATGCCATGGAGTTTTGCCATCATGGCAAGTCCTCCGCACGCTCCTGCAGCCAGCCACCAGAACGGCGCCGCGGACCCGGCGACAAACAGCGCGACGGAAACGCAATAAGCACCTGCTAACAGGGCTGCGTTAAGCGGACCATCGGGTAAGATCCAGGTGCCGCTCGTCCAAGCAATTACGGGCGCAAAATTGAGCGTAACTGCGGCCCAGAAACCCGCTCTCTCGCCGAACAACAACCTGGTTAGGGTGAACATTAGCCAGGTCGTCACGGCAAACAGCGCGATAAATGGAGCGCGTAGCGCGAGTGCAGCTTCCGTTCCGAACAGGCGTCCCCCACCCCATACAAGCCACCAAGCAAGTGGAGGGTGGTCGAAGTAGCTGAGCTGCGGATGACGTCCTGTCGCTACCGTATAGCTCTCGTCGATTCCCAGACCGAGGCTCGACGCAAACAGAATGCGGACAACCAGCGTTGCCGCGATGAGAACCAATACCGCGCGTGCTGACTGGCTCAGTCTATATGGATGAAGAACTACCCACCCACGTTCGGTCTCCTCGGACAAGCGACCCGCAGCCAGTATCGTGGGCTCGCTGCCGCCTCGATCGCTTATTGTCACGTGCTGCGACTTTGCCGAGCGTCTAGGGGCATCCGGTCAACAGTGACGGCCAGATGCGAAGGAACTTGAACGCGCTGATTGATTTGCCAGCAAGCAGCAAAGTTCACAGTCTGGGCCAAGTGATGGGCTGAACTCGCGACATAGTTCCACATTGCCCCCATTGCTGCTCGAGCGACGGGCGAGCCACCACGGGGTAGTGGCCTGATAAAGGAGAGTTGAGACCCCAACACCTGCAATAACTCCCAAACTGCACAACGATGCACAACGACGCAAACGAAGCTAGCCGACATTCCAGATGAGCTGTGGAACGGGGTAGACGATAGCAGACGGCAGAGTTCCCCGTAAGCCGCAGGCGGGCTGCGCAGTGCTCCCGGCGTTTCCGTCGTCCCGGCGTCCCAAACGACGTTTGATCCACCGATTTGCCCCCTTTCCTCGTCATTCAGACACACTCCTCCCGTCGTGATGACCCATCCGACCGTCCCAAACCTACGCTGGGACCGGTCTTGGTTCGGGAAATGCGGGTTCAATCCGGTGGTGTCGATGTATGGCCGCTATGAGCACACGAACTTCACGAGCACCATCGCCGAGAACGACTTCATCGAGGACGAAATGAGGTTCGGCTTCAAGCTCAGGCGCTGAACGCGGCGAGGGAGCGCCTTAAAGTAGCTTCTTGAGCTCGGCGGCGAAGGCGTCGGCGATATCGGGGCGATCCAGCGCGTAGGCCACATTGGCCAGAAGAAATCCGAGCTTGGAGCCGCAGTCGAAAGTCCGGCCCTCATATTTCAACGCGTGGAAGGCTTGCGTCCGCATCAGCTTCAGCATGGCGTCGGTGATCTGGATCTCGCCGCCGGCGCCGGTTTCTTTCGCCGAGAGCACGTCGAAAATCTGCGGCTGCAGGATATAGCGGCCAAGAATGGTGAGGTTCGAAGGCGCCGACCCAGGCTTCGGCTTCTCGACCATGCCGTCGATGGGGAACACGCGACCGTCGCCTTGGCCAACGCTGACCACGCCGTAATTCTTCAGCTCGCTGTCCGGCACGGGCTCCACGGCAATGATATTGCCGCCATATGTGCCGTAGGCTTGAAGCATTTGCGCAAGGCATCCCTCACCTTTGCTCTGCACCAGCACGTCAGGGAGAAGAAGAGCGAAGGGCTCGTTGCCCACGAGCTCGCGCGCGCACCACACGGCATGACCTAAGCCCAGCGGCTCTTGTTGCCGCGTGAAGCTTGTCTGTCCCGGCGCCGGAAGATCGGCGAGAGCCTCGAGCTCGCTCGTCTTGCCGCGGGCGGCGAGAGCCTGCTCCAGCTCGGTCTGCCTGTCGAAATGATCCTCGATCGCGCCCTTGTTGCGGCCGGTAACGAAGATGAAATGCTCGATGCCCGCGGCCCTCGCCTCGTCAACCACATGCTGGATCAGCGGCCGGTCGACCACGGTCAGCATTTCCTTCGGGATCGCCTTAGTCGCGGGCAGAAAACGGGTGCCCAGCCCAGCGACGGGAAACACGGCCTTGCGGACGGGAGCGGTCATCTAAGTCCTCGGTAAAGTTAAGCGCGAAAGTTTTGTGGCGAGCGCGGGTAGGACCCCCGACCTCAGGTTAGAAGTCAACTTCTTTCCGATAAAAAACGACAAATCGCAATCTCGCAAAGGTTGGTGCATGGGCGTTCTATTCCCTGGCGGGGCCGGCTATATCAGCAGCCACATGGTGCTTGGGCTGCTCGACGCCGGCGAGGACGTCATCGTTCTCGACAATCTATCGACGGGCTTTCGCTGGCCGGCGCCGACCCGGAAGGCACAAGCGGCCAGTCCACGCCAAACGCCACCCATCTGATCAAGGTCGCGGTGCAGGCCGCGCTCGGACAGCGGCCCTATCTGGAGGTGTTCGGCACCCGTGCTCATCTCGCCGCGCTTGAGCATTTGCGCGAAGGGCGCGAGAGCCAAGTGCTGAACTGCGGCTATGGCAAGGGCTTCTCGGTGCTCGAGGTGATCGCCGCGGTGAAGCGGGCCTCCGGCACCGACTTCGCCGGCGCCTGATCCAGTACCGCGCCGCCTCCTAGAATTACGGACCCAGCGCGACCGTAAGCGCGGTTTTTGCCTTTCCAGCGCCAAAAGCTCTCCCCACAATCAGCGATCTAAACGCGCGAATCGCGACGGCGGAGGGTCTTTGGTTATGACGGGTGCGGCACGGGGGCTGGTAACGGTCCTGACCCTCCTTATGGCGGTCTTGCTGATACGGCCCTACGCGCGCGGCGCGGAGGCGGCGGCCGACGGTGAGGTGGCGGCCTATCGCCGCGCCGTGGAGCAGCGCTTCGCCCAATGGCTGCAACAGCTTTGGCCCGACGCGCAAACGGCCGGCGTGTCGCGCGCGACGTTCGACGCCAACCTCAAAGGCTTGAAGCTCAATTGGTCTTTGCCGCATCTCGTGCTGCCCGACCCGGCGGCGCCCGGCGGTCCGCCGCTGCCCAAAAGCCTGGCGCAGGCGATGCAGCCGCAGCATCAACCCGAATTCGACATCCCGGCCAATTATTTCAAAGATTCGACCCTGAACGCGCTTGCGGCAACGGGACGTGCCGAGCTTGCCCAATGGCGCCCGACCTTGGCGGCGATCCAGAAGCAGTATGGCGTGCCGGCGAGCATCATCGTGGCGATCTGGGGGAGGGAGACGGGCTTCGGCAAGATCGATGCTCCCTTTGACGCGGTTGGTACCATCGCGACGCAGGGCTTCATGGGGCGAAGGCCAGATGAGTTTCGCAAGCAGCTCATCGCGGCGCTCAAGATCCTGGACGAGGGGCAGGCGACGCGCGCGCAGCTGAAGAGCTCCTGGGCCGGCGCGATGGGCTATACCCAGTTCATGCCCACGGATTTCGAGAACTATGCCGTCGATTTTGACAGCGACGGCAAACGCGACATCTGGGGCTCGATCGCGGACTCGCTCGCCTCGACCGGCAACTCGCTAAAGACCCAAGGCTGGGACGGCGCCAAGAGCTGGGGCTATGAGGTGAGCTTGCCCGCTAGCTTCGATTGCACTTTGCAGGGGCCGAACAAGACTCGTCCAATCGGCGACTGGATGAAGCTTGGCGTCTCGCGCGTGCACAACGGCGCCTCAGGCGCAAGCGCCTTCCCGCAGGGCGCGCTCGCCGATCCCGCCTTCATCGTGCTGCCGGCCGGCCTAAAAGGTCCAGCCTTCCTCGCCACCGACAATTTCTCGGTGCTGAAGCTCTACAACAACTCCGACGTCTACGCGATTTTCGTCGGCCACGTCGCCGACATGATCGCCACCAATGCGCCGGCGAAATTCGCAGGTGCGTGGCAGCCGGTCGAGCGGCTGCCGAGGGATCGCATCCAACGCTTTCAAGAGGCGCTTGTCGGCCAGGGCTATGATGTGGGCAAGGTCGACGGTCTCGCAGGCTTCAAGACCCGTGCCGCGATCGGACTCACCGAGAAGAAGCTCGGACTGCCGCTTTCCTGCTATCCGAGCCAGCGGCTCGTCGATGCCGTGATCAAAGAGGCAAGCCCCGGAGGGCAGTAGCGAGGGCTGCTCGAGGCTTTCCCCACCTAGGTTTTGTCCCTCGGGGTTGCTAAGTTCCGCCCATGCGAATCAATCGAAATCTCAAGCTCACACTGTCGTTGCGCGTGCTTCTGGCGGCGATCTGCATCATTGGCGTACCGGAGCGGGCCTCAGCGGCGCAAAGCTTCGCGGCCTGGGTGGAGCAGTTCTGGCCAACCGCTAGATCTGCCGGCATCACGCGGGCGACCTACGACCGGGCGTTCAAGGGGCTGACGCCAGACCCTAAGGTGATCGAGGCAGCCAACTTTCAGCCCGAATATGTGAAGCCGATCGGCGAATATATCGACCGGGTCGTCTCCGACAAGCGCATCACCTTGGGCAAGCAGAAGCTCGAGGAGAACAAGGCGCTGCTCGATGTGCTGGAGAAGCGCTACGGCGTCGACCGGACCATCATCATCGCCATTTGGGGGGTCGAGTCGAATTACGGCACGCAGCCCGGCGACATGAACGTGATCCGGTCGCTGGCGACGCTCGCTTATTCCGGGACCAAGGCGACCTTCGCCCGCCAGCAGCTCATTTCGGCGCTGAAGATCTTGCAACATGGCGATATCGCCGTGGAGCAGATGAACGGCTCTTGGGCTGGCGCCATGGGCCATACGCAGTTCATCCCCACGACCTATCAGATCTACGCCGTGGACTATGACGGTGATGGCAAGCGCGACATCTGGGCCGACGTGCCTGACGCGCTCGCCTCGACGGCGAGCTATCTGAAACACGCAAATTGGCAAGCTGGCGCCACCTGGGGCTATGAGGTGAATTTGCCGAAGGGCTTCAACCCCAAAAAGGTCAGCGAGAAGACGGTGAAAAGCCTCGGCGACTGGCAGAAGCTTGGGCTGACCAGAATGGGCGGCGAGGCTTTTCCGCGCCCGGCCGACAAGGCCACGCTGTTTGCTCCGGCGGCGGCCGACGGTCCGGCCTTCCTTGTGCTCAATAATTTCCGCTCAATCCTCCACTACAACGTGTCCAATTCCTACGCGCTAGGCGTTGGGCATTTGGCTGACCGCCTCAAAGGCTACGGTCCCTTCGTGCATCCCTGGCCGACCGACGAGAATCATCTCGCGCTCGATCAGCGTGTGGAGCTGCAGAAGCTGCTGGTGGCGAAGGGCCTCTTGGTTGGAGATACCGATGGCATCATCGGGCCGGCGACGCTCGAGGCGGTAAAGACCTTCCAGAGGTCGAAGGGCCTGCCGGTCGACGGGTTCCCGAGCCGCACGATCCTAGAGCTTTTGCGCAAAGAGGGATAAAACGCTGTTCTTGGTTTTTCGGCCGCAAGCGATTAGCACTCTCCCAGAGGGGCGCGGAATCCAGGAGGGCCTTCAAAAGGCCCGGAAGGTCATGTCTCGTATCAAGTCTTGTCGTCGCCCGCCCGTCGCCTGCCGAGGCAACCTTGCGTCAATGCTCGCATTCGCCATCTTCGTCCTCTCTTTGCTCTGGTCGAGCCTAGCGCCCACGCCCGCATTGGCGCAGGGCGTCGAATTCCAAAGGAGCTATATCGAGCCGTTCCCGAAAGGCGACCGCTACCGCGTCGTGGTGCTTGGCGATTCGCTCGGCGATGGGCTGTGGTCCGGCCTCTACCGGGCCTTCGAGGAGGACACCAATCTTGAGGTCGTCAATCATTCGAAGCCGTCCAGCGGATTCGTGCGTATCGACAATTACGATTGGAGCAACGCGGTCGACGATGTCCTCAAGGACGAGACCTATCAGATCGCGGTGGTGATGTTCGGCGCCAATGACGATCAGGCGATCCGCAGCGGCAAGGAATTGCTGAAGCCCGGCACTGACGCTTGGCGCGACGTGTATGGCCAAAGAGTCGAAGCCTTTATCAAGAAGCTGCGCGCCAAAGGCGTTGCCGTGTATTGGGTCGGGCTGCCGGTGATGCGCAGCCCAGACCAAAGCGAAGACGCCGAGACCATGAACGAGGTGTACCGGGAGAAGTCCTTCATCAACGGCGCCAAGTTCATCGACACATGGAGCGGCTTCACCGACGAGTCGGGCAGGTACAGCGCCTATGGTCCCGATATGTCAGGCCAGGTGCGCAGGCTGCGGGCCGACGACGGCGTTCTCTTCACCCCGCGCGGCTACCTCAAGCTCGCCCACTCCGTGGAGAAGGAGGTCCGCCGCGATCTGAGCCTCGCCAAGCTTGAGCGCAATATCCCGCTCGCCGGCAGCGAGGACGAGCAGGCCAAGGTCATGGGGCGCCTCGTGACCACCGCCACAACGCCTGCGCCGTCCGAGAAAATGGCCAAGGCGCTGACACCGGAGCCAGCCGAGCCGCAAGAGGGTGAGGCGGCGGCGACGGAACCCCAGTCCTCCGAGCCGTCCGCGTCTCAGGACCAGAACAAGGTCGGAGAGGTCGACGTCATTCGCCCGGCGATCTCGGCGACGACGCTCGAGGCCGCACAGGGCCTCACGCCGCAAGGAGCGGCCGCGTCGCTGCCGGACAACGAGAACATCGCGAGCGACCTCGCCGACGGCCTGACGGCGCTCGCCTCGATCTCTTTGGTGAACGATCCGTCCGTCGCGTCTTCGAAGCCGCGGCTGCCGCTGACGCAACGGCCTTATTACAAGGTTCTCATCAAGGGCGAGCAGCTTAAGCCCAAGGCAGGCAGAGCCGACGACTTCGCCTGGCCGCGTAGCTAGAGCAGGTAAGAGCGCTCGTGTAACGGGGTTAGCGCTCATGACCGGCCGAAAGAGCTCACGCTCAAAAGCCAAATTGCGTGCAGGCTCGCGCCGTCTGTGGCGCGGATGGTTTGCCTGGACCCTTGCTGCCGCTGCTGTTGCCCTGGGCGCTCTGCTCGCCTTCGGCCTTCCACATTCGGCGCAGGATCCGAGCCCACCTTTCGTCGAGGTCCAGGGCGCTGCCACCGAGGGCGCTGCCACCGAGACGGCGAGCCAGACGGAAAGCGCGGGCGAAGCGCTCACCGATGGGGCTGACGCGCAAGGCGCGGGCGGGGACGACAGCGGGGGGCTTTCGCCTTAACCTCCCGCCAAACTTTCTGCCCCCGACCCTCGTTGCACTTCGCGCGCGGCTTGCGCGCATCGCCGGGCGCCATGGCGCGGTCTAATGGGATTTGTCGTGTTTCATGGGTGGCCCTTGCAGCATGGATCGCTGGACCAAGGCCGACCCGCCACTGGCGCTTCCCGGCCACATCCATCTCAGCGACGATGGCTCCAGGCGCGTGGGCCAAGCGATCTATGATGCCTTGATGGCGGGCTACGAAGGCTATCTCCAGCAGGCGCCAGCGATCGTTAGCGGAGGGGGATAGCCGAAGGCTTGTGTCCCACTTTTCCAGAGCGCGCTTGGCGACCTCAGCGCGGCAGGTCGGTCTTGCCCATCAGGAAATTTGTCGATGGCGTGCGCTGCCTGACGGCCCTCGCGCTTAGTAGCCAGGCTGAGCTGTCGAAGCACAAACGATTATATTTAATCGCGATGCACAACGCGATCTTGACAACCTACGGCTGGTCCTGTGCTTATGGGATGCAGACGAGTGGGGGAGGTCACCCCGTGGTGTCGAGCGTTGCTGCCAGATTGCGCGGGCTCCGTCTTCGTGCGCCGCGGGGTTGGGCTCCGACCTTCTCGCTTGCTCTCACTCTCCTGATACACCCTGCAAATGCCGAAGACTCTTCGCCCGAGCTGATTCAGCCGCTCATATGCTCGGCAGAGACCGCCTATCAACCTGCGCTCAAGGGGCTCTGCGAGGTCACATCGCGTGACGATGGACACACGGGCAACAAGGTCAAGGTCAACCTGACCGCCAATTCCGGTCGCATTGAGGTGGGCGGATACTCCGTCGTCACCGAGCACTATAACGGCACCTACGTGCCCCCCGTGGTCAGGGCCAACCCCGGCGACATAGTGGCCGCGCACCTCGAAAACCTCCTCGCTCCGCGTAAACAGTTAGATGGCCATGAAGATATGGCGCATGGAGACGCGAGCGAGAACCCGACCAATCTTCACTACTTCCATGGAGGGATAGTCACTCCGCGCAACGCGAGACCCCCACTCGACGCAAGTGAAGGCACTGGCGACAACGTCTATGTCCACCTCAAGGCGGGCAGAGATGTGGAGGGAAAGCCGAACAGCTTCGAGTTCGAGGTGCCCATCGCAGGTGAGGGGGAGCTGGACGCTCGAGTACTGGAGGGCGAAGGCAACCAACCAAAAATCGCTCATCCCCTTGGGCTCAACTGGTATCACTCTCACCTGCACGGAATCTCGTCAGACCAGGTTATGGGAGGTCTGTCGGGGCTGCTCTCGGTCGGCGACGACGACGCAAATGTGAAGGCGGCATGCAAAGAGGATCCGTCCCACAAAGCCAAATGCTTGAACGACGTCGACAACGACACATCCGAGCTAAAAAAGAAAACAGACGTCAGATACGCTTTGCTGCGGGACATTTCACTCCGCGCGATCAGCGCGCTTCCCGAAGAGGCCAATGGCGCAGCCGCAGTTTGGGCTCCCGAGGACCGAGACTTCCCGCCCGAAGAAGGGCCCAAACCGAGGAAATGCCCGGTTTGGAAGAAGGACAGTTCCGGAGTCGACAACAATCCAAAATTCCGCAAGGGCTTTTGTCAGCGCAGCGAAGACACGGCGTGGCTCTTCACGCTGAACGGACAGCGGTTTCCGACCATCACGGTCGAAGGGGGACGGAATGTCCTCCTTCGGATGGGTAATGTCAGCGCCAACGTCGCCTATTGGCTGGAGCTGCAAAACGAGCGCGATGAAAAAGACATCTTGAAGCTGACGATTTTAGGTTTGGATGGCGTCGTTCCCGCGAAGCCGGTTGCCCCTGGGCAGGCAAAAATTCCGGTCGCAGCCTTCGATTTGCCCGATCTGCTCCTCATGCCTGCGTCCCGCGCCGAGATTTACGTGCGTAACGACGTCAAAGCGCACTCAGACACTCAGGTCTACATTCTCCGCACCAAGGGACTCAACGCGGGAACTGATTGGTGGCCCGAGATTCAACTCGCGCGCATCGTGTTGAAGCCCAATGCCGAAGCGAACCCCACTTTGGTCGCCCTCAACGCGCCCATCGCGCAAACGCGCTTGACTGAGATAAAACCCTTTGCGATGGGGAAAGCGACTCTACCCAAGGGTTGTGTCCGGGACTTGGATCCCACGAAAGGAGAGCATCGCCGCGTGACCTTCTCGCAGGAAATGCCGGAGGGATTGGACGCGGATTGGAGCGTCAAGACCGAAATCGTGCATCCACCCGCAGAGGCCGGTCTCTTCGAGGAAAAGAAATTTCAACCCTCCGATACAGACGATGAGAAGACGACGATCGGGCCCATTCCCTTCGAGACCTACGAGCAAGCCGGTGGAAGCATCGATTGGGAAGGGGAGCACAACAGGCACGTTTGCATTCGGCTCGACCCTGGGGGAACAAGTCACAAGCAGCTCTGGGTTCTCGTCAATGGCACTGAATCACTGCACAATTTTCACATTCACCAAATGAAGTTTCGCCTTGCGACGCACAAGGAGCTTGAAGATCACGATATAAAGCCGCCGGACCGTTCCCACACATGTCAAGGCGCGACCGATCCATGTGGCCGGCCGGACTTCAAGTTCTATGACGAATCTGAAGCGGACAGACCGGAGGCCGAGCCTGTCTGGCATGACACAATTCCTGTTCCGCCTGGCAGGGTCTTTCTCATTATGAGTTTTGACGCCCAACAGCAGGTCGGGCGCTTCGTCTTCCACTGTCACATCCTCAAGCATGAGGATCGAGGCCTTATGGCCCCTATCGAAGTCTGGAACCCTTAAGCCGCGCCCGTCGATCGTTAGAGAGGGAGGAGAGAGATGTCTAAACCAGCGTTCCGTTCGATATGTTTGGGTAGTCTTTTAGCGATCGGCCCGACTTTGGGCTTGATGCTCTGGTTCACTCCGCCGGCGAAAGCCAACGACCCAGTGATCGTCGAAATTAAGCTTGAACAGGGCCACTTCGTACTTGTTCCAGCCGAAATTAAAATTACAGCTGGCCAATCGGTTAAGTGGGTCCCTATCGAGAAGGATTTCGATGTCGCTCATCATCTGGCGCCGGCGACTTCTAGCGACGCCTTTGAAGAGACGCATGATTTCGATAGCAGCAATCCTCCAACGCGAACCTTCAACACACCCGGTGTCGTTCATTATTTCTGCAAAAAACATCCGAAGACGATGGTGGGAACTATCACCGTCACGCCTGCCAACCAGTAATCGGCCGAAGGACTTTCGCGTCAGGAGCGCGTGGACAAGGCCCGAAGCGCAGCGCTAACGGGGCAGGTCGGTCTTGCCCATCAGGAATTTGTCGATGGCGTGCGCCGCCTGACGGCCCTCGCGGATCGCCCAGACCACGAGCGACTGGCCCCGGCGCATATCGCCGGCGGCGAACACCTTCGGGCGCGACGTACGGTAGTCGAGCTCGTTGGCCCTGACATTGCCGCGGGCATCGAGATCGAGCCTAAGGTCCTTCACCATGCCCTGCTGCACCGGATGGAGGAAGCCCATGGCCAGCAGCACCATGTCCGCGGGCAGCCGAAACTCGGTGCCGGGCATCGGCTTCAGCTGGGCATCGAGGCGGATGCATTCGAGTTCCTTGACCTCGCCGTTGGCCCCGATGAAGCGGCTGGTCGCCACGCTGAAATCGCGGGCGGCGCCTTCCGCCTGGCTCGACGAGGTGCGGAGCTTGAGCGGCCAGTTGGGCCAGGTCAGCGCCTTGTTCTCATGCTCGGGCGGCATCGGCAGAATTTCCAATTGCGCCACGGAGACTGCCCCTTGGCGGAAGGCCGTACCGATGCAGTCGGACCCGGTGTCGCCACCGCCGATCACTACCACCTGCTTGCCGGTGGCGAGGAGCGGCTCGACGTCGCCCAAGGGCTCGCCGGACACGCGGCGATTCTGCTGCGGCAAATAGTTCATGGCGAAATGCACGCCGTGGAGTTCCCGCCCCTCGATGGCGAGATCGCGCGGGTGCTCGGCGCCGCCGGTGAGCAGCACCGCGTCGTGGTCGCGCTCCAGCTGTTTGGCCGAGACGTCACGGCCGACCTCGACGTTGCAGTGGAAGGTCACACCCTCGGCCTGCATCTGCTCGACGCGCCGCTCGACGATGAATTTCTCCATCTTGAAGTCCGGGATGCCGTAGCGGAGCAGGCCGCCGGGTTGCGCGTGCTTCTCGTAGACATGTACGTCGTGGCCGACGCGGGCGAGCTGCTGGGCCGCCGCCAGGCCGGCGGGACCGGAGCCCACGACCGCTACGCGCTTGCCGGTCTTCGCGTCCGGCGGCTCGGGCCTCACCCAACCTTCCTCGAGTGCCTTATCGGCGATGGCGCATTCGATAGTCTTGATGGTGACGGGGGCGTCGATGATGTTGAGGGTGCAGGCGGCCTCGCAAGGGGCCGGGCAGATGCGCCCCGTCACTTCGGGAAAGTTGTTGGTGGAGTGTAGGTTCTGGGCGGCCTCTTGCCAATCCGATTGGTAGACGAGGTCATTCCAGTCCGGGATCTGATTGTTCACCGGGCAGCCCTGGTGACAATAGGGAATGCCGCAATCCATGCAGCGGGCCGCTTGCTTGACCAATTCGGTATCGCTGACCGGGACCACGAACTCGCGGAAATGGCGGATGCGGTCTGCCGCCGGTTCATAGGTCCGCTCCTGGCGGTCGATCTCGAGGAAGCCCGTAATCTTGCCCATCTCAGTCCGCTCGTTCAGTCCTACCGGCACGTTTGCTGGCGGCCAAGCACGACCAGCCTGAAAGTTGTCGCTACCTGATCCCTTCGCGTCAAGCGGTCCCGAAGGGCGAGGTCAGCTCGCCTGCTCCCGAGCGAGCCCGGGAGCGTAGCTCGCCTCGATTTAGGATTACTTGCCGTTGGCCCGGAGACCGATCTCGATCTCGCCGAAGCCGGTAGCGTCGAGCACCTGCTGGCGCGCCATCTCCTCCAGCGCTCGGCGATATTCGACCGGCATGACCTTGACGAATTTCGGCAGGACCTCGCTCCAATTGGCAAGGATGGCGCGGGCGCGCTCGGAGCCCGTGTAGTGGAGGTGGTTCTCGATCAGCTGGTAGAGGCGCTCTTCGTCGAAGCGCGTCATGTCGGTCATGTCGACGAGCCCGTGACTTTCGAGATCGCCGGTCTGATGGCGACTCGTCTCCATGACGCTGCTCTCGCCAGGCACCGGCTCAAGCTCCACCATGGCGAGATTGCAACGCCGCTCGAAGTCGCTGTCCTCGTCGAGCACGTAGGCGATGCCACCCGACATGCCCGCGGCGAAGTTGCGCCCGGTGGGGCCGATCACCACCACGACGCCGCCGGTCATATATTCGCAGCCGTGGTCGCCAGTGCCTTCGACCACAGCGATGGCGCCGGAATTGCGCACCGCGAAGCGTTCGCCGGCAATGCCGCGGAAGTAGCATTCGCCGGCAATGGCGCCATAGAGCACTGTATTGCCGACGATGATCGATTGCTCCGGCACGATACTTGAGTCGGCGGGCGGGCGGACGACGATGCGCCCGCCGGAGAGGCCCTTGCCGACATAGTCGTTGGCCTCGCCTTCGAGATCTAGCGTCACGCCGTGGGCAAGCCATGCGCCAAAGCTCTGGCCCGCGGAGCCCTTGAGGCTCACCCAGATGGTGTCCTCGGGCAGGCCCGCATGCCCATAGGCCTTGGCGATCACTCCTGACAGCATGGCACCGGTGGTGCGGTCGGTGTTGCGGATCGGAAGCTCGAGCTTGACCGGCTTCTTCTCCTCGATCGCGGAAGCGCAAAGCTCGATCAGCTTGCGATCGAGCACCTTGTCGAGGTGATGGTCCTGGGCCTCCAAATTGTAGAGGGCGACCTCCTTTGGCACATCCGGCTTATGGAAAATGCGGCTGAAGTCGAGGCCCTTAGCCTTCCAATGGTCGATGGCGCCACTCTTATCGAGCAGTTCGGTCTGGCCAATCATCTCGGCGAAATTACGGAAACCGAGCGTGGCCATATATTCCCGGACTTCCTCGGCGACGAAGAAAAAGAAGTTGATGACGTGCTCGGGCTTGCCTTGGAAGCGCGCACGCAGGACTGGGTCTTGGGTGGCGACGCCGACAGGGCAGGTATTCAGATGGCATTTGCGCATCATGATGCAGCCGGCGGCGATCAAGGGTGCGGTTGCGAAGCCGAACTCATCGGCGCCAATCAGCGCGCCGATTATAACATCGCGCCCGGTGCGGACGCCGCCGTCGACCTGCACCGCGATGCGGCCGCGGAGCCGGTTCAACACCAGGGTCTGCTGCGTCTCGGCGAGCCCGATCTCCCAGGGGCTGCCGGCGTGCTTGATCGAGGTGAGCGGCGACGCGCCGGTACCGCCCTCGAAGCCGGCGATGGTGACGTGATCGGCGCGGGCCTTGGCAACGCCGGCGGCGACCGTGCCGACGCCAACCTCGCTGACGAGCTTGACGCTGACGCTGGCGTCAGGATTGACGTTCTTCAGGTCGAAGATGAGCTGAGCCAAGTCCTCGATCGAATAGATGTCGTGATGCGGCGGCGGCGAGATCAGGCCCACGCCGGGTGTCGAGTGGCGGACCTTGGCGATGATGGCGTCGACCTTGTGGCCAGGCAGCTGGCCGCCCTCGCCGGGCTTGGCGCCTTGGGCGATCTTGATCTGCATCATGTCGGCGTTCATCAGATATTCGGTGGTCACGCCGAAGCGCCCGGACGCCACTTGCTTGATCTTTGAGCGCATCGAGTCGCCGTTAGGCAGCGGCTTGTAGCGGTCGGATTCTTCGCCGCCTTCGCCGGTGTTCGACCTGCCGCCGATACGGTTCATGGCGATGGCAAGCGTGGTATGCGCCTCGCGGCTGATCGAGCCGTAAGACATGGCGCCGGTGGAGAAGCGCTTCACGATCTCCTTGGCGGGCTCGACCTCCTCCAAGGGCACCGGCTTCCGGCCCATCTCCTCGGCGGTCTTGATACGGAACATGCCGCGCAGCGTGAGCAGCTGCTCGGTCTGCTCGTTGATCTGCTTGGCGTAGGACCGGTATTTCTCGGGCAGCTCGCCGCGCACCGCGTGCTGTAGGTCGGCGACCACACTTGGGCGCCACATATGCGCCTCGCCGCGGATGCGGAAAGCGTATTCGCCGCCAACTTCGAGCATGTCGCGCAA
>Ga0315278_10002189_pt1 | contig 17371 bp, 10 predicted proteins | sample YL17G06_0_MG_FD_203880 | JGI IMG/M metagenome (GOLD analysis project Ga0315278, IMG submission 203880) | Sediment microbial communities from Yellowstone Lake, YNP, Wyoming, USA - YL17G06_0 | ecosystem: Environmental > Aquatic > Freshwater > Lake > Sediment | place: USA: Wyoming | collected... | reverse complement strand
TGATGGGCGACGCCTCGGACAACGTGCCGGGCGTGCCCGGCGTGGGGGAGAAGACGGCCGCACAGCTCATCCAGAAGTTCGGGACCATGGACAAACTCTACGCCTCGCTCGACCAGGTGGAACGGGCGTCGCTGCGCGAGAAGCTCCGCGGCAATGAGGATCGCGCACGGCTGAGCCATACGCTTGCGACCATCCGCGCCGACCTTCCGCTCGACCATCACTGGTGGGAGCTGATCCGAAACCCGGTCGACTACGGCGCGCTCCTTCCGTTCCTCCAGGCGCTCGAGCTGCACACGCATTTCAGGCGATTCTCGAACGACGCCGCCGGCGACGCCGCGGGGGCCGGGAGCGGAAGCGGGACGGGCTCGTCCGTCCAATCCGCGCCACCGGCGGAAGTCGAGCCGGCCGGCGATCTCTTCCCGGAGACGGCGACCGCGCCCCGGGCGGAACGCGGCGCGAAGGGTTCGCGGAGCCGTGCGTCCGCCGGAGGGGCGCCGAACTCCGGTTCCTCGAGCGCGCTCCAGGACGGCGCCGCCGCAGCCGAAGTCACGACGAGCGGGAGCGCGGCGGAGCGGCCGCCGCTCGGCCGCTACTCGATGGTCACCGACGGAGCCGCGCTGGAGGCTCTCATGAAGGCCCTTTCGTCCGCGAGCGGACCGGTCGCGTTCGACACCGAGACGACCGGGCTCGACCCGCAGAGCGCCGAACTCGTCGGGATCGGCCTGGCGCTCCAGGAGGGCGAGGCCTACTACCTTCCGGTGGGGCACGCCGACGGGCCGAACCTCGACCCCGACCGCGTCCGCTCGGCGCTCCGGCCCTTCTTCGCCGATCCGAAGTCGCGCCTCGCTGCGCAGAACGCGAAGTACGACTGGCACGTTCTCCATCGCTTCGGCATTCCGGTCCGCGACGTCGCGGAGGACACGATGGTGGCGGCCTACCTCGCCGACCCCGATCGCCCGAAAAACCTCGACGCCCTCGCGGCCACCCGGCTAGGAATCGAGAAGATTCCCACCGAGTCGCTCATCGGCGCGCGAGGCCGCGAACAGAAGAGCATGGCCGCGCTCCCGGTGGAGCGCGTCGGCGTCTACTGCTGCGAGGACGCGGACGTCGTCCTGCGACTGGTGCCTATCTTGGAGAAGGAACTGCGCGCCGTGGAGGGGCTAGCCCTCTATCGCGAAGTAGAGGTTCCGCTGGTGGGCGTCCTGGTGCGAATGGAGCGGGCCGGGGTGAAGATCGACACGGCCGCGCTGGAAGGGATGTCGCGGTCGCTCGGCGACGCCATGAGCCGCCTCGATCACGAGATCCAGGAAGCCGCGGGCGTCCCTTTCAACGTGAAGTCGACGCGCCAGGTGGCGGAGGTCCTTTTCGAGAGGCTGAAGCTTCCGAAGGGAAAGCGGACGAAGGACGGCTATTCCACCGACGAGGAGGTCCTCGAGACGCTCGCGCCGCTCCATCCGATTCCGCGCCTCCTCCTCGACTACCGCCAGGCACAGAAACTGAAGTCGGCCTACGTCGACGCGCTCCCGAAGCTCGTCCATCCGGAAACGGGGCGCGTCCACGCGACCTTCCACCAGACAATCGCCTCGACGGGCCGCCTGAGCGCCAGCGATCCCTCGCTCCAGAACATCCCCATCCGCTCCGAGGAGGGGCGGGCGATCCGGCGGGCGTTCGTCGCGGAGGGGGCGAAGGGGCTCCTCGCGTCGTTCGACTACTCGCAGATCGAACTCCGGCTCCTCGCCCATTTCTCGCACGACCCCGTTCTCTCCGAGGCGTTCCGCGTGGGCGGCGACGTCCACACGGCCACTGCGGCGCGCCTCTTCGGCGTCGCTCCCGATGCGGTGACCCCGGCGCAGCGCGGCCAGGCCAAGACCGTGAACTTCGGCATCCTCTACGGCATGGGCGCGGCGCGGCTCGCGCGGGAGCTCTCCCTCTCGCGATCGCTCGCGTCGGCCTTCATCGACGAGTACAAGAAGACGCACGCAGGTGTGGCCGCCTACATGGCGGAGATGCTGGCCCGCGCGCGGGAGCGGGGATACGCGGAGACCATGCTCCACAGGCGGCGCCCTCTCCCAGGGCTTCGCGATTCGCACGAGGGGCGGCGAGCCGAAGCGGAACGCGCGGCGATCAACACGCCGATCCAGGGCTCCGCGGCCGATCTCATCAAGGTGGCCATGGTGAAGATCGACGCGCTGGTGACGGAGCGCGGTCTCCGCTCCCGCCTCATCCTCCAGGTTCACGACGAGCTCCTCTTCGAAACCGACGAAGACGAGATCGAGTCGCTGGCGACCCTCGTCATCGAGGCGATGGAGCACGCGCTGCCCCTCCGAGTTCCGCTCGTCGTCCACCGGGGCCGCGGCAAGAACTGGGACGAGGCTCACGCGTAGCCTCTGCGCCCGAAGGCGCTCTCCGTGGCGTATCCTTGACGCGGTCACCGGCGACCGATAGGGTGCCGGCGTGGTTCGAATCGGACTCTTCGGGCTCATGGCCTCCGGGAAGTCGACCGTCGCGGGTTGGTTTCGCGAGTGGGGCGCCGCCCTCGTCGACGGTGATGCCCTCGGCTGGGAGGTGCAGCGCGAGCCTGGGATCGCGGCGGCCCTCGCCGGCGCGTTCGGCCCCGGCATCGTGGCGGCCGACGGTTCCGTCGATCGCGCGAAGCTCGGCTCGATCGTCTTCCGCGATGGAACGGCCATGGCCCAGCTGAACGCGATCGTGCAGCCCCGGCTCCTCGAGCGCGTGCGCGGGTCGCTGGCGAGCGCGCCGGGAAGCTTCGTCGTGCTCGACGCCGCCATGCTGACGACGTGGGGACTCGAGCCCGAGCTGGACGGCGTCGTGCAGATCGTCGCCCCGGAGCCGGCGCGCGCCGAGCGCCTCCGGCGCGCGAAGGGATTCACCGCCGAGGAGGCGGACGTGCGGATCCGGGGGCAGAGGCTCCCGGAGCCGAGAGACTCGAAGCGGCTTTGGATCATCCAAAATGACGGCGACCTCGCGGCGCTTCGCCGAAGGGCCGAATCCGTCTGGCGGGAAATCACCGCGCTCACTTGACGGCGCGGCGGCGGTTGACTCAATCCTGTGAGGAGGAGACGATGGACCTGATGGCCACAAGGAAGCTGCTCGAGGAGGGACGCCAGATTCTGGCACAACTCGGGAGCTATCTTTGACGTCGCTCAACGCGAAACCAGGGCGAGCGAAATCGAGGAGCGGATGGGCGCTCCGGGCTTCTGGGACGACCAGGAGAGCGCCCAGAAGACCGTCGTCGAACTGAAGGCGATCAAGCGGGTCCTCGAAACCTACCGCGGCCTCTCGCGCGAGGTCGCCGATGCCGAGGGACTCGTGGGGCTCCTCGAGGCCGAGCCGGACGATTCGCTCGCCGAAGACCTCGAACAGCAGGCCGGCCGTCTCCTCCCCCGCATCCAGCAGCTCGAGCTGAAGAGCCTCCTCGCCGAGGAGAGCGACGCCCACGGCGCCATCGTGACCATCCACCCCGGGGCCGGCGGGACCGAGTCGCAGGATTGGGCGCAGATGCTATACCGCATGTACGTCCGCTACGCGGAGCGGAACGGATACGCCGTCGGCGTGCTCGATCTCCAGCCGGGCGAGGAGGCAGGCATCAAGGACGCCACGATCCAGGTGGACGGCGACTACGCGTACGGGTTCCTGAAGGCCGAGCACGGCATCCACCGCCTGGTCCGCATCTCTCCCTTCGACGCGCAGAAGCGACGGCACACGTCCTTCGCGTCGGTGTTCGTCTACCCGCAGGCGGGCGAGGACGTCCCGATCGATGTCAAGGACGCCGACATCCGAATCGACACCTACCGGGCGGGCGGCGCCGGCGGACAGCACGTGAACAAGACGGAGTCGGCCGTGCGCATCACCCACATCCCGACCGGGCTCGTCGTCCAGTGCCAGAACGAAAGGTCGCAGCACCGAAACCGCGACGCGGCGATGAAGGTCCTGATGGCGCGGCTCTACGCGCTCCGGCTCGAGGCGGACCACGCGAAGCGGAACGCGACCGGAGGCGGGAAGAAGGACATTTCGTGGGGGAACCAGATCCGTTCGTACGTCTTCCAGCCGTATACGCAAGTGAAGGACCACCGCACCGACGTGGTCGTGACCGACGTGCAGGCGGTGATGGACGGCGCGCTTCAGCCTTTCATCGACGCCTACCTGCGCCGAAAGGAGCCAGCGTGAATTCCGCGATCTTTCGCGAATACGATATCCGAGGCATCGCCGATACCGACCTCACCGACGACGTGATCCGGGCGGTTGGGCGGGCCTTCGGAGAGCGGCTGTGCGAGAAGGGGATGTCGCGCGTCGCCGTCGGGCGGGACGTCCGGCTCTCCTCTTCGCGGATCCGGAGCGCGCTCGTGGAAGGACTGCTCGATCAGGGAATGCACGTGATCGACGTCGGCGAGGTTCCGACCCCGGCCCTCTATTTCGCGGTGCTGCGACTGAAGACCGACGCGGGCGTCATGGTGACCGGAAGCCACAATCCGATCGAGTACAACGGAATGAAGTTATCCGAGGGAATCTCGTCTCTCCACGGCCCCGACATTCAGGATCTGGGGAAACGGGCCCAGACCGCGGGCGTCGTGGCGAAGCGAGGGACGAGCGAGACGGCATCCGTCGAGGACGACTATCTGGCCGATCTCGCCTCCCGGATCAAGCTCGCCCGGCCGCTCAAGGTGACGGTCGATCCGGGGAACGGCTCGGCCAGCATCCTTGGTCCGAAGTTCTTGAGAATGATCGGCTGCGAGGTGGACGCCATCTTCGCGGAACCGGACGGCCGGTTTCCGAATCATCTCCCCGATCCGACCGTGCCGAAGCTCATGGAGGCGCTCATGGCGCGGGTGAAGACGACGGGCGCCGACGTGGGGATCGGGTTCGACGGGGACGCGGATCGGGTGGGCGCGGTGGACGAAAAGGGCCGGCTCCTCTACGGCGATCAGACGCTCGCCCTCTACGCGGCCGACGTCCTCTCGCGCCGGCCGGGGAGCCCGATCATTTTCGAGGTCAAATGCTCCCAGGGGCTCGTCGAGTGGATCGAGGCCAAGGGCGGAAAGCCGGTCATGTGGAAGGCCGGGCACTCCCTCATCAAGGCGAAGATGCGCGAAACCAAAGCCCCGCTCGGCGGCGAGATGTCGGGTCACATGTTCTTCGCCGACGAATTCCCGGGATACGACGACGCGCTCTACGGCGCCGGCCGACTCCTTCGCATCGTCGCGGCGGCGGCGGTGCCGCTCTCCGCCCTGGTCGACGCGCTCCCCCAATCGAAATATGTCTCGACCCCGGAACTCCGCTTTGATTGCACCGACGCGTCGAAGTTTGGTATCGTCGAGTCCGTACGCGAGCACTTCCGCGCGCGGTACGACGTGGTGGACGTGGACGGCGTCCGGGTCCAGTTCGGCGATGGATGGGGTCTCATCCGCGCCTCCAACACGCAGCCTGTGCTGGTCGTCCGATTCGAAGCAAAGAGTCGGGAGAGGCTTCAGGCGATCGCGCGCGAGGTATCCGACGTGCTCGCGGCCTATCCCGAGGTGACGATCCCCGCGCTCTCCTTCTAAGCGCCGTCACCCTCGAGCCTCGCCGGGTAGAGGGATCTTGGATTGCTCGCAAGAATCGGCCATGCCCAAGGGCATGGGTCCGCCCACTCTCGACCCGGAATCCGGTTCGCCGCGGCCCTGCTCGTCGCGCTGACAGCGGCCGGCGCGCTCTCGGCTCGGCCCCCCCGCGCGAGGGCCCAGGATGAATTTCTCCTCAACGACGACCGGGTGAGCCGGAATCAGTGGGAGCCTGCCGTGGCGCGGGGATCCACCGGGACGCTCGTGGCCGCGTGGCAGGACGGTCGAAACGGGGGCGGCTCGTTCGAGGAGTTCGACATCTACGCGCTCACGATGCGAAGCGCGTTCTCCCTCGGCTCCACCCTCAACCGCCGCCTCAACGACGACACCGCGGGGCACGGCCAGGCCAATCCCGACATCGCCGCCAGCCCCGCCGGCACCTACTTCTGCGTCTGGGTCGATTCCCGCAACAGCGACCGCGACATCTACGGGGTCACGCTCGACACGCTCGGAATCCCCATCACGCCCAACCTGCGCGTGAGCGACGACACCATGGGGCACGAGCAATTCGCGCCGAAGGTGACGGCAGTCGGCCCCGATCGCTACATCGTCGTCTGGGCCGATGGTCGTGACGGGCAGGGGGAAATCTTCGGCTCGTATCGCACCGCGTCGGGCGCGGCCATCGGAGGAAACCTCCGCATCTCGAACGACCCCGCCACCGGGGGAAGCTATCAGGGGGAGCCGGCCTGCGCGTCGGAACCGGCGCAGCGGACCCTCGTCGTCTGGTCGGACGGGAGGAACGGGAGCACATTCGGGGTCACCTTCGATATCTACGGTCAGTGGCTCGATCCCACGGGAACGCCGATCGGCGGCAACTTCAAGATCAACGACGTCGGCGGGCTCCAGAACGCGACGTCCCCCGACGCCGCCGCCTCGGCCGACGGCTTCGTCGTGGTCTGGCTCGACAAGCGGCGCTCGGGCGATCCGGGCGACGTCTGGGCGCAACGTTACGCCGTCGACGGAACTCCGATCGGTCCGAACGTGAGGGTGAACGACGACCCTGCCGGAAACGAGCAGCGCTTCCTTCACGCGAGCGGCGCCCCGACAGGTGCGACGGTCGTCTGGGAGGACTTGCGCGGCGGCCTCGGTCTCGATTCGAACGTCGAAGGCGCGATCGTGCCCTGGAACGGCAACCAGCCCGGCGCGAACTATCGCGTGAATCTCGCGACGCCGGCTCGCCAGGGGAATCCGGAGGTGGTCTGGGACGGTCTGGAGGCGTCGGTGGTCGTCTGGGAGGACCTTCGACGCGGCTCCTCCGACATCTTCGCGGTCCCGATGCGGCCGGATGGCACGGCTCGCGGCGCCGACACGCAACTGAACGACGACGCCGCTCCCTTCGACCAGCGGCGCGCCCGGCTCGGCAAGGGACACGGACGCTACTTCGCCACCTGGACCGACCTGCGCTCGTCGCGGAACGACCTCTACGGCCAATGGATCACCGCGGCCGGCGCTCGCGCCGGCCCCAACGTGCTGATCTGGACCGACAGTTTCAGCGATCGCCCCGTGGCGGCCGCCAGCGCCGTGGCGCCCGGCGCGCAGGCCCTGGCCGTCGTGCAGGTCGCGCGAGAATTCGACTCCGGCGATATCCGAGGCGTCCTCCTGCCGACGGAAGGGAACGGTGTCGGAGAGACGCTCTGGATCAGCGATCTGTTGCCGAGTTCGCAGGCGCTGCCTCGGGCGGCCGGGGACGCGACGGGATTCGGCGTCGTCTGGCTGGACGCGAGGGAAGGGACGACTCGTCTCTACGCGCAGCGACTCGGGCTCGACGGGAGCCGCGTGGGCGGGAACCACCCGGTCCTTTCGACGGAGCCCGTCGATCCCGTCTACGATGTCGATATCGTTGCCGCGCCCAGTGGGGGATTCTGGCTCCTCTACGCGGAAGGGGCCACGGCCTCGCAACGGCTCTGGCTCGTTCGCCTCGACACCGGTCTCTCTGCCGTCGGGCCGCCCCTCGAGGTGGCGCCGTCGATCGCGGGAACCAAGGCGTCCCCCTGCGTCGACGTGGCGGCGAGCGGCCGCGTCGAGGTGATCTGGCTCGGGGACGGACCGACCGGCTCGGGACAGGTCTACCAGCGCGCCTTCGCGCCGAACGGCGCCGGGGCCGATCCGCTGGGCGAACCTCTTCCGCTCTTGCTCCCCACCTCCGTCTACTCGCAAACGTCGCCTTCCCTCGCTGTGGACGGCTCGTTCAGCGTGGTGGTGTGGGCGGCGCGCCCGGCGGCCGACTGGAGCATCTGGATACAGCGCATCGAGAACGGCACGACGCCGTACGGCGCCGCCCTCCAAGTCGATCAGGATCTACTGGGCGCCGACCAGCTCCAGCCGAGCGTCGGCGTGGACGGGGTGGGGGATGTGCTGACGATCTGGACCGACGGCCGGTCGATATCGAGCGGAACCGACATCCTCGGTCGCGTGCTCCGATTCACGCCCACGGCTGCCGACGAACCGCCCGAGGAGCCGCCTCCGGTGCCAGCACCCGTTCCCTCGGCGCTGCGAGTCGGGTGGGCCCGGCCGAACCCATTCCTCGGTGCGCTCGGCGTTCCGCTCGACGTGCCGCCGTGGGCGGCGGGCCACGTTCGCGTCAGCGTCATCAACGCCCGGGGAATGCGCGTCCGCGTTCTGCACGACGGCGCGCTCCCCGCGGCCTCCACGATGATCTCGTGGGACGGCCGCGACGGAGAAGGCCGCCCGGCGCCGGGAGGCGTCTACTGGATCGTGGTCGACGGAGGAGGGGAGCGCCATGCGCGACGCGTCGTCAGGCTTCGGTAGCAGCGTGCATTCGAGGAACGGCGGGGCTCGACCCTCGCGAATGGCCTTCCCGTTCGCGATGCTCGCGGGCCTCGCGTGGTGGGCGCTCTTCGCCGCGCTCGCCTTCGCGGGGGGACCCGCCGCGGCCGAGGAGCGGGCGCTGGCCGACGCCCTCGCCCGAATCGTCCTCCCCGCGAGCGCACGACTGGTGGAGAGCCCCGCGGGCCTGGGCGGGCCGGAGGCCGAGGCGCGCCTTCGCGCGGCGGGGTACGACATCGCGGTCTCGATTCCACCGACGCTCACGATCGTGCGGGCGACTCGGCGCGCGGGCGCGCTCCCGGCGGGCTTCGTGAGTCGGGCGGACGGCCGTGGATCGCCCATGGGTTCGTCCGGCATGCCGGGCCTCGAAGCGCTGGCAGCGGACCTCGACCGGTTCAACGGCCTCTCCGATGCGCTTCCGCCCGCGTCGCCTCGGCCGGGCCTTTCGCCATCGGGCCGCCATGCGCCGCTAGCGTCGGGGAACGCTCCGCCCCTGCCGTCGGGGCTCTTCTACGGGACCCGGTGGGATGATCTGACCGAATTCATGATTGGAAAGGTCGGGATCGGCATCTACTTTCCGGAGAGCGACGGCAGCGTCGACCAGAATCGTTACGACTGGACTCCGGCGCTCCGCGACTCGGTCGTCCGCTCCGCCGTCCGGGGATTCCTCGGGTGGAGCGACTTCGCGGCCGCCCGCGGCATTCCGCTCTCGTTCTATCTGGAAATCCACCCCTCGCTCCCGACGCGATACGAACCAATCACGCGGCCCGTGAGCCAGGAGGAACTCTGGATCGAGGACATGCTGCGCCCCCTCGTGGGGTATCGCGGAGACGCCGTCACCATGTCGTACGACGTGGCGAACGGCGTGCGTGCCCGCCTCGGAACGCAATGGGCCGGCCTCGTCTTCGCCGTGCAAAACGACACCAGCTCCACGGGATACTTTCCCGACGGGCTGATCGCGCACGCCCGGCTCGGCGGGCCCTGGTTCGTGATCCCCGTGAACAATCTCAAGTCGACGAGCGCCACGCTCGACTTCTACATGCGGCACGAGGTCACGCACCTATTCTGGGCGCTCGACGAATTCCCGGCGAACAACGCCTGGTGGTCGTGCCTCTTGGCGACCGGCTACTTCAACCGCCCGAACTGGAACAGCGACGTGCCGATCCCGGGCTATTGCGAGCCGCACGTCGATTGCCTGATGCGGGGGAATTGGCCGAACGCGCTTTGCGGTCGGACGGCGGAACAGGTAGGCTGGGTCGACGCGGACCAGTCTGGGCTCCTCGATCTCTACGAGACGCGGCCGCTCGTGGCGCCCGAATCGACGCGCTACCGGATGAGCGCTGGTAACTCGCTCTTCCTCCGCGGAAAGGCGGGAGAGACCGCGCTCCCGAACCTGAACCCCTACCGCTCCTACAGCGGGGACTCCATCTCGGTGTCGGTCATCGATTCCATCTTCTATCGCGTGGACGGCGGACCATGGGGCTCGCTCCCTGCCGTCGACGGCATCTTCGACGAGGGCGAGGAGTCTTTCGATCTGACGCTTCCGCCCCTTTCCATCGGAAACCACACCATCGAATGGCAGGCGAGAAACTCGAACGGGCGCCTGGCAGCCGTCAACGCCACGACGGCGGTGACCGTCTCCGGCTCCGCGGGCGCGGTCGACGCGCCCAATTCGAGCGAGGCCGTTGCCCTAGGGCTCGCCGTCTTCCCGAGCCCCGGGCGCGGCCCGATTCGCTTCAGGGTGAGCGGAGCGCGCGGCGGCACGGCTGTCGTCAGGATATGGACCGCGACGGGCCGCCTCGCCAAGACGTGGCACATCGCGGCCACCGCCGCTGCGGGCGCCTGGACGTGGGACGGCCGTATCGGCGACGGGGAACGCGCCGCCAGCGGGGTCTACTTCGTGACCGTGGAGTCGGGGGGAGAACGCGTGCGTCGCCGCCTCGTCTACCTGCGATGAATGCGGCCGATCGGATGATTGGCTCCTCATGAGTTCCTTCGAAAGACTTGGAACGCCTGGATCGCTTGATCCGCTCGGCCCGATCGGCGCCGCCGCCACCTGGGCGCCGCCATCGCTTCGCGGAAGGCGGTACGCGGAGGATCGACTTCACCTCCTGATTCGCGAACCACGACGCGTGCTGGTGATTTGGGAGATCAGCCCAGCGACCGCCGCCACCGCCGCCGCGCGCGCGTCCGCCGCGTCCGTCGCCCTCCGATACCAGGTGCGGATCGAGCGGGAGCGTGACGGAGGGCTCGCTCCCGATACGATCGCGGGGACCGATCTCCCCGACGCGCTCGGAGGAGAGGGATGGTATCTAGCCATCCCGCCGCGCGCCGGACGCTGCCGTGCCCTCCTCGGGCTCGACATCGGCGGTCGATTCGAATCGATCCTCGTTTCACGATGGATCGCCACGCCGCCGGAGGGTGCGTGCGACTCCGTGGCGCCGTGGCCGCTCGCGCCGGGCGGGGAAGCGTGGGTCGAGCGAGAGTGGCGCGCCGCGGCGGCCGTCACCCGTTCGACGACCGTGCCGAGTTCGTCGGCGCGCTACCAGCCGCCTCCCGCGCCGCCGACCCGTCGTGACGGAAATGCCGGGGAAGGGGAGCGATGACGGCGCCCCCGTCGGCCGGGCCCTCGCTCGCGGGCCATCTCGCGATCTTCCTTCACGCCCATCTCCCGTTCGTGAGGCATCCGGAATACGAGGATTGCCTGGAAGAGCGTTGGCTCGCGGAGGCGAACACGGAGTGCTACCTCCCCATCCTCTCCATGTTGGAGGGGCGCGCGCGGCGGGGAGCGCGCGGGGTGATCACGATCTCACTCTCCCCGACGCTCCTCGCGCTCTGGGGCGATCCGCTCCTGCGCGAACGGTATGCCCACCGGCTCCGGATGCTCCTGGAACTCGCGGAGAAGGACGTCGCGCGCTACCGGAGTGACACGAGGCTAGGGCCGCTCGCGAGACTCTATCGCGATCGCTTCACGGCGGCGCTCGCCGACTACGAAGGTCGCTACCGGCGCGATCTCGCGGCCGCGTTCCGCGACGCGGAGTCGTCCGGCGTGGTCCGCCTCGTCACCTGCGGGGCGACGCACGGCTTTTTTCCGCTCATGGATCTGGGCCCTCCCGCGTGGCGCGCGCAGGTCGGGGTGGCGGTCCGCGAGTTCGAGCGATGGATCGGCCATCCTCCGGCGGGGTTCTGGCTCCCCGAATGCGGGTACGCTCCCGGGGTAGAGGATGTTCTTTCGGAATTCGGCATCGGCTACTTCGTGGTCGACAGCCACGGAATTCGCCACGCCTGCCCGCGCCCGGTGCCGGGCACCTACGCGCCCTTTCGGACTCGCTCGGGGGTTGTGGCTCTCGGTCGCGACGAGGAGTCGTCGCGCCAGGTCTGGAGCTCGACGGAGGGATATCCGGGCGACGAGTGGTACCGGGAGTACTACCGAGATCAGGGCTTCGATCTTCCGCTCGACGAGGTGCGTCCCTATCTCCCTTCGGGCGGAACGCGGACCCACCTCGGGCTCAAGTATTACCGGATCACCGACCGGCGCCGAGCGGACCGCGAGCCCTACGCGCCCGAGGAGGCGGCCGCGCGCGCGCGCGACCACGCCGATCACTTCGTGCGGGCCCGCGCCGCCCAAGCGCGCGATGCGGCCGCGGCGCTGGGGCAACCGGCCCTCCTTCTCGCGCCTTACGACGCCGAGCTCTTCGGCCATTGGTGGTACGAGGGGCCCGTCTGGCTCGACGCCGTGCTCGATCGGGTCGAAGGGGAGGGGACCCTCCGCGCCAGCGACTGCGCGACCGCGATCGCCGCACTTCCGCGCGCCTCGGAAGGAGTCCTCCATCCGTCGAGTTGGGGGGCGGGCGGGTACGCGGGATTCTGGCTCGCTCCCGAGAACGACTGGATCTATCGCCACCTCCTCCGCGCCTCGGAGCGGATGCACGCGCTGGCCCGGCGTGGGGATGGAGGCGTTCCGGCCAGGGGGAGGGCACTCCGGCAGGCCGGACGCGAACTCCTCCTGGCCCAGGCGAGCGACTGGGCCTTCATCATGAAGACGGGGACCTTGGTCCCTTACGCCATTCGACGGACGGAGAGGCACTTGGAGACGTTCGACCGCCTGGCCGCGATGCTCGAGCGGGGTGAGGTCGATTCGGCCGCGCTCGAGGCCGCCGAAGTGGCGCATCCTCTTTTCCCTACGCTCGATCCCGGGCTTTTTGCTTGACACTTTCCGAGGGTGATTCGTACCCTACCCGGCGTTCCCCCCCCACGGCTCGTTTGATCCGAGGAACATACATGCCTCATCGCAAGATCGTACGTGCAGGGCTCCTTTTGCTTCTCGTCATCACCGGCTCGCTCTCCTGCGGCAGCCAGAAACCGACCGAGCCCGCACTTCCCTCGTCGCTCATCGCTCCGGCCCTCTCGGAGAACTTCGAGACGTCCCCGCAGCGCGAATCGCGTGAGCTCCTGATCGACGGCCGCGCCACGGACGTGGAGTGGAACGGCACGGGGGAGCCCGCGTTCGTGATCGCCAGGGGTGGTGGTGGGAATTACTTCGTCCTCGTCCGCTCGCTCTGGTCCTTCGACGCCCGCACGGGCCAGCCGCGAGGGATCTACTTCCTCCTCCAGTGGCCCGACGCGGAGGAAAGCCGCCTCGAGGAGCCGCTCGTGACGAGCGTCGACACGGGCAATTCGCTCGGCCTCTCGAGCATCGACTGCAACGCGGACAACCGCGTCGTCGCGCCCGAGTCCTGGCGGCCGGGAACCTCGCACGAGGACAAGGTCTACGTGGAACTCTACAGCGACACGCTGGGGAGCTACCCGGCGGATAAGTGGACCTGGGGCGCCGGGACGACCGACCCCGCGGTCCCCGTGAATCCCACGGAGTTCACCGGCGCGGACCTCGACGAGACGCGCGGCGCGGCCGCGCACCCTCTGGGGGGCGCGGTGGAGGACTTCTACAACACGGGCGCGGGCTGGAACCTAGACGTCGGGCTCCTCCCGAACGTGCCGAACACCGGGAACGGGACCTACGTCCCCCTCCGGAAGCCCGACAAGGCGACGCGCGACGTCCGCCTAAACCGCAGTAAGCCGACGGCCTACGTCATCTGGAAGGCGGTCGCCAGCAACCTCACGCCCTGCGACACGTTGAATCCGCTTCGCGTCGACGACGCGTCGATCCGGGACAAGACCTGGAACGGGGAAGGTGGTTTCGAGAACGACTACCTACCTTCGGTCCAGATTCAGCTCCCCGATTCGAGCCAGTCCGACGTGGTGGCGCGGGGCGGCTGGCTGGACGGAAAGTGGTCGCTCGAGCTCCGGCGGGAGTTGGTGCCCCGTCCTCCGGATGTTCTCGGTCAGCCGCAGCAGCCGCGCCCGGACGACATCCCGCTCGAGGAAGGCCACCACTATCTCGTTCGCTTCACGATCTACAACGCGAGCAGCTCGCAATATAGCCAGACTGAGTTCCTTCCCCTCTACCTCCGGCCGAGGAATTGAGAACTCCATGAACCCGACGATTTCCGTGGCCTCGAATCCCGCTCGGCCGAGCGCCCCGGGGTTCCGCCTGCTGGCCGCCTTCGCGGCGGCCGCGGCCCTTGTCACGTTTCCGCATGCCGGGCGCGCCCAGGTGGCGCAGGCCTGGTCCAACGACACGCCGCTCGACGCCTACAGCTACTGGAAGGGAGCCCGCGTTCTCGCCATGGGCGATCTGAGCGTGGCGGTCGAGGACGATCGGAATCCTTTCAATCCCTACGGCTACTCCGGAAATCCGGCCGGACTCCTCACGGCTCGCGACACCTCGTGGGCCGAGCAGAACTCGAATTACCGCGACTACTTCGACACCTACTACGGCAGATCCCACAGCGTCGTGGGCCGTACGGCCTCGATGCGGTTCGGATGGCTCGCCGGCACGAAGTGGGCGGTGGCCGGCGACGTCGAGTACGGAAATCTGAAAGCGAGTCGCCACGATGAAGGAACGGTGGAAGATCAGAGCCGCTTCATTCGTGACTTCGATGTCTCGCTTCCCGACTATTTCATCCCGCGCACGGGCGACCGGACCATCGGGGCGGGCGTCGAGTACCCCACCGGGGGGCTCACCTACGCGCGCAAGTTCCGTTCTTGGTTCACGCTGGGAGGGCGCTTCTCGTACCGCGCGGAGCAGGAAGATCGAAAGATCCTGAACGATCCGTACGATTTCGATGACAAGTCGGAGGCCACGGAATTCAGCGGCGGCGTCCTCTTCCATCCGGCCTTCTTTCGCGAAGAGGTGCGCGTAGGCGTCTTCGCCTCCTGGACGGGGAACACACTCACCGGTATCAGCACGTCGGGGCTCCATGAAGACACCTACGATCTAAGCCGGCCCCTCGTGAACTGGGGCGGTCAAATCGAGGTCCTTCACGGCTGGCTCCACGGAATCGTGGAAGGGAACCATCACTCGTACGACGGAGAGCAGATCGCCCACGTCAACTGGGCGCCTCAGTTCTTCCTGAATCCATACCCCTCCGTGGTCGACCAGACCTTCATCTTCAAGAAGGAATGGACCACCGGCCTCGTGGGCCTGCGCCACAATGAGTTCAAGACGCGCTGGATGGCCGACATTCCCGGGACGCCGATGCACGTGGGTGCGCGCTACTCCTACTACCGCGAGTACCAGTGGTCGCGGCCGCTCCCCGACGTCCTCTCTCCGCTCCTTCCCATCGACTTGAAGCGGCTCGGCTACGATGGCGCGGGCGGAGTCTCGTTCGATCTGCCCGACAAGAACGGAACCGTGGCGCTGGAGGTTCAGCTCGCCCGCGAGAATCGCGCCGACTACACCCTCGAAAACGCCCCGGCCCCGCCGTCGCCGCCGATTCCGGACGTGAACATGGGGCGGGTCAGCTATCACTTCGGCGCCGAGTACAAGGCGCTGCCGTGGCTGCCACTCCGGGCGGGCGTGGCGCTCCGCCGCTACGATCCCGATCGGGGAGACGGATACGCGCCCTTCCGCGGAACCCGCCTGAGCGTGGGCGCGGCGTATCGATGGAACGCGCTCGGCATTCTCTTCGACGGCTCCTACTCCCACGAGCAATTCCACACCACGCCAGGCAACCCCTGGGGCGAGATCGGGAAGAGCGACATGGGCACTCTTTCTCTCCAGTACCTCTTCTAGACACCGGGCCGTGGACGATCTCCTCCGCCTGGCGCTCGACACGGCGGTCCAGCGCGGGGCGACGTACGCCGACGCGCGCATCGTCGAGTCCGAGCGCGAAGACCTCCACGTCAAGGATCGCGAAGTCGGCTCCCTCGATCGCAGCCAGTCCGCTGGGCTCGGCGTGCGCGTGATCGTGCGCGGGGGATGGGGCTACGCCGCCACCGACGACCTCACCCCCGACGGCGTGTCGGCCTGCGCCGCCCGCGCCGTCGCGATCGGGGAGGCGAGTTCCTCCGTTCTCCGAGAGCCCGTTCGGCTCGCCCCCGAGCCGGCGCATCGCGCCGTCTGGGCGAGCGAGTGCGCGGTCGATCCGTTCCGCATCCCGCTCGAGCGGAAACTCGATCTCCTGGTGCGATGCTCCGATGCCACCAAGAAGGTCCGCGGCGTCACGACCGCCGAGGCCTTCTTCTCGTTTCTCCGGCGGCGCACGCGATTCGTCTCGTCGGAGGGCGCCGATCTGGACCAGACCGCCACGCGTTCGGGGGGCGGGCTCGTCGCGCTGGCCGTTTCCGGCGACGGCGTGGAGCGGCGATCGTATCCGCAGTCGGAAGGATTCTTCCTCAGCCGCGGCTACGAACTGATCGACGAAATCCCCTGGCTCGAGAACGCCGAGCGGATCGGGGAAGAGGCGGTCGCTCTCCTGACGGCCGACCGATGTCCGGCCGGCGAGATGGACATCATTCTGGAGGGCTCCCAGCTCGGCCTCCAGATCCACGAGTCGTGCGGGCACCCGACCGAGCTCGACCGGGCCCTCGGCATGGAGGCCAACTACGCGGGGACCTCCTTCCTCACCACCGAGAAGCTGGGATCGCTCCAGTACGGCTCTCCGGCCGTGACCCTCGTGGCCGACGCGACGCTCCGGCACGGACTCTCCACCTTTGGGTACGACGACGAGGGCGTGGAGGCCCAGCGCTGGCCGATCGTGGACGCGGGGCGGTTCGCGGGCTATCTCACGTCGAGGGAGACGGCTCATCGGATCGGGGAATCGCGGAGCCGCGGCTGCGTGCGCGCGGACGGCTGGCACCACACGCCCATGATCCGGATGGTCAATCTGAGCCTGATGCCGGGGCGCGGATCGTTCGAGGATCTCCTATCGGACACCGACCATGCGATCTACATGGAGACGAACCGCTCCTGGTCGATCGACCAGCTCCGGTACAACTTCCAGTTCGCGGCCGAGATCGGATGGGAGATCAAGAAGGGGAAGCGCGTTCGCATGGTGAAGGGTCCCTCCTATCAGGGGATCACGACTCGGTTCTGGAATTCGTGCGACTTCGTCTGCGGGCCGGAGGAGTGGATGCCCTGGTCGGTGATGAATTGCGGAAAAGGGCAGCCCGGGCAGGTGGCCGAGATGACCCATGGCGCCGCGCCCGCGCGCTTCCGGAAGGTCCGGGTCGGCGTGGCGGCGAGCGACGAGGCATGACCCGAGACGAAGCGAAGCGGCTCCTCGATCGTCTCCTCGCCAAGGCCGGATCGGCCCAGGTGGAGGCCACTCTCGGTGGCGGCGAGAGCTACCTCACCCGATTCGCCAACAACGAGATCACGCAGAACGTGGCGGAATCCCGGCACGTCGTTTCCGTCCGCGTCGCCGACGGAAAACGGACGGGGCGGGCGACCGGAAATGACCTGAGCGACGAGGGGCTCTCGCGGCTTCTCGCCCGGGCGGAAGAAGCGGCCAAGGTCGCCCCCGAATCGGAGAGCGCGCTCCCGTTCCTGGGACCGCAGCGCTACCGGGAAGTGGACGCCGTCGATCCCACGACCGCGGCGCTCGGTCCCGATGCCCGCGCCC
>Ga0315278_10002188_pt1 | contig 17371 bp, 11 predicted proteins | sample YL17G06_0_MG_FD_203880 | JGI IMG/M metagenome (GOLD analysis project Ga0315278, IMG submission 203880) | Sediment microbial communities from Yellowstone Lake, YNP, Wyoming, USA - YL17G06_0 | ecosystem: Environmental > Aquatic > Freshwater > Lake > Sediment | place: USA: Wyoming | collected... | reverse complement strand
GCCGTCGAGGGGGTTCGACAGCGCCATCCCGATCTCGGTCATGCCGTAGCGCTCGAGAAGCGTGTGGCCTGTGAGAACACGCCACTCATCGAGCACGCTGACCGGCAGCGCGGCCGAGCCCGAGACGAACAGGCGCAGCGTGGCGGCGCCGACGGACCACCGGCGCTGCGCGTCCGCGGACGCGTCGTGCCACGCGTCGATGAGGCGGCGGTAGATTGTCGGCACCGCCATGAACAGCGTCAGGTCGCCGCTGGCGAGACGGTTCCAGACGGCGACGGGATCGAACGATGGCGCCATCTCGCACACGGCGCCGCTCCAGAGCGAGCAGTTCAGGACGTTGACGAGGCCGTGCGTGTGGTTGAGCGGCAGAACGTGCAGGACGCAGTCGGCCGCGGTCCAGCCCCACGCGTCGATGAGGCAGGTGATTTCGGCCTCGACGTTGTCGTGCGTGAGGACGACGCCCTTCGGGCGGCTGGTGGTGCCGCTGGTGTAGAGAATCAGCGCACGGCGGTCCGGCGTGAGCGTTGGCCACGCCCGCGTCGCGAGCCCGGAGGCCGTCTCGTCGAACGGATCGTGCGGGGCGACCGGCGCGAGCGTGCGGAGGCCGAGAACGCGGGCCACGGGCGCGAACGCCGCCTCGAACTCCGGCGCGACAATCGCCAGCGTGGCCTGGCAATCCTCGGCCATGTACTGCCACTCGACGGGCGGCTGGGCCGGCGAGAGCGGCACGCAGACGCCGCCGGCGATCCAGGTGGCCCACTGGCCGACGACAAACGCGTGCGTGGGCGGCGCGAGCAGAATCACGCGCGCCTCGGCCAGATCGCCCCGCTCCGCCAGGTCGCCCCGCTCCGCCAGCAGCGCGGCGGCCAGGCGCTGGGCGCCGGCGAGCAGTTCGGCGTACGCGGTCGGCCCAGCGCGATCGACCAGGGCGATCAGGTTGCCGTGGGCACGGGCACGGGCCAGAGGCGCGGGAGTGGCGGGCATCGCGGGCATCGCGGGAATCGCGGGCGGCTGCACGGCCATACCATAGCGCGCTTCTCAGCGGCGACCCAAGTCCGGTATAGTGGCCGGCGCGACCGTTCCATTCGTGTCCTGTGGCGCGGCGCTCCAACGCCTCGAGGAGACTTGTCCATGCGCCCACCCCGCCTCGCGACCGTGTTCGTTCTCGCCATCTGCCTGCTGGCGGCGTCACCGCTTGGCACGGTGGCGGTCCGCGGCCAGGCCGCGCTGCCAACGCCTGAGCAGTTTCTCGGCTTCCGCGTCGGCGCGGACACCAAGCTTGCCCGCTGGGACAAGATCGTCGCCTACATGAAGCTGGTAGAGGGCGCCTCGGACCGCGTGCGGGTCCGCGAGCTCGGCAAGAGCACCGAGGGGAATGCGTTCATCGCGGTCGAGATCACGTCGCCCGACACGCAGAAGCGGATCGACTACTTCAAGGGCCTGCAACGACGGCTCTACTTCCAGGACGGCGTCCCGACCGACGCGCAGCGCGACGAAATCTTCCAGAGCGGCAAGTCGGTGGTCGTCGTCACCTGCAACATCCACTCGACCGAGATCGGATCGTCGCAGATGGTGCTCGAACTGGTGCACCGGCTGGCGACCGACAACTCGCCGCGCGTGAAGCACGTGCTCGACAACGTGATCTTCATCCTTGTGCCGAGCCTGAACCCCGACGGCCAGATCATGGTGGTGGATTGGTACAACAAGAACCTCGGCACCGAGTTCGAGAACGGCGGGATGCCGTGGCTGTACCAGAAGTACGTCGGCCACGACAACAACCGCGACATGTACATGTTCACGCAGGTCGAGAGCCAGTTCACGGCGAAGCTGCTGTGGCACGACTGGTTCCCGTCGGTGTGGCTCGACCAGCACCAGCAGGGGTCGGGCGGCGCACGCATCTTCGTCATGCCGGCCACCGATCCGATCAACCCGAACGTGCACCCGCTCATCTACCGCTGGAACGGCATCTTCGGGCAGACGCAAGGCGCGGCGCTCGAAGCGGCGGGCAAGGACGGCATCATCTACAACTCCACCTACACGAACTTCTGGCAGGGCGCCATGGCGTGGAGCGGCTGGTGGCACAACCAGGTCGGGCTGCTGACCGAGGTCGCCTCGGTGCGCGTGGCGTCGCCCACCGATCAGCGGCGCGGGGAGATGGGCCGGCCGCCGGCGCCGGCCGCTGAGGGCGGCGGCCGCGGGGGCGGCGGCGGGCGCGGTGATGCGGGCGGCATGCTGGCCGCGCCGACCGACGTCATGCCGCGCACCGAGTACCCGCGGCCCTGGCTGGGCGGCAAGTGGACGCTGCGCGACATCGTCGACTACGAGCTCATCGCGACCATGGCCACGCTCGAACTCGCCGCGGACCAGCGCGAGACGCTGCTCCGGCAGATCTACGAAGTCAATCGCGCGACGATCGAGATGGGCAAGAAGGGCGAGCCGTCGGCCATCGTCATCGCCCCGGGCGCGCAGACCGATCCGCTCGCGGCCTACCGCCTTGTCGGGCTGCTGCAGACGGGCGGCGTCAAGGTGTATCAGGCCAATACCGCCTTCAAGGCCGACGACAAGGACTACCCCGCGGGCACGTTCGTGGTGCCGATGACGCAGGTGTTCGCGCGCTACGCGAAGGACCTGCTCGAGAAGCAGGCGTATCCCGAGGTGCGGCGCTCGCCCACGTCTGCACCGGAGCCGCCCTACGATGTGAGCGCGTGGTCGCTCGGGATGCTGCTCGGCGTCGACGTGACATTCGTGAAGAAGCCGCTGGGAGACGGCGTGGGGTTGACGCTGGCGGCCGACAATCCGCGGCCGGTCGGCACGGTGACCGGCGCGGGCACGGTGTTTTCGTTCGACTATGCCGGGCCGGACGCCGCGCTGGCGATCAACCGGTTCTTCAAGGCGGGCGCGAAGATCGCGATCGCGCCCGGGACGGGCGGGCGGGCCACCACGGTCGACGTCTCGGGTGTGCCGGCGAAGACCGTGCAGGACATCGCGACCGGGCTCGGTCTGCAGGTGCGCGCGCCGGCGAGGGGGCCGGCGGTGCCGGGCACGCGCGGGCTCAAGGCGCCGCGCGTGGCGCTCTATCAGCCGTGGAACGGGAACATGGACGAGGGCTGGACGCGCTGGGTCATCGAGCGCTATGAGTTCCCGTACACGACGGTGCACAACGCCGACATCAAGGCCGGCAAACTGGCGGACCGGTTCGACGCCATCGTCTTTGCGGACCAGGCGCCGGCGAGCATCGTGGCGGGCAACGAGAGTCCCAGCGTGCGGCCCGACTACCGGGGCGGCATCGGTGAGGACGGCGTGAAGGCGCTGAAGGAGTTCGTCTCGGCCGGCGGCACGCTGGTGCTGCTGGGGAATGCCGTCGATCTGGCGATCGAGCGGTTCCCCGTGCCGGTGAAGAACCTCAAGCGCGGGCTGACGCGCGATCAGCATTTCGCGCCCGGCACGATCATGCGGGTCGAGGTGGACGCCTCGAGCCCGATCGGCACCGGTGTGGCGGCGTCGACCTACGGCTTCTACAACAACAGCCCGTTCTTCGAGGTGACGCAGGGGTTTGCGTCGCAGAAGGCGTCGGTCGTGGCGCGCTACCCGAACGCGAACGTCGTCGCGTCAGGCTGGCTGCGCGGCGAGGAGTTCATGGTCGGCCGCGCCGCCGTGGTCGCCATCGACATGATGCCCGGGCGCATCGTCCTCTTCGGCCTGCGCCCGCAGCACCGGGCCCAGACCCAGGCGACGTTCCCGCTGCTCTTCAACGCGCTGTACCTGTCGTCACGCTAGCGAACGACACGCCCCCCTTGGGGTCAGGTCTCAAGTGCGGCGTTTTCCCCCGTTTGGGGTCAGGTCTCAAGTGCGGCGTTTTCCCCCGTTTGGGGTCAGGTCTGAAGTGGGGTGTTTCCCCCGTTTCAGACCTGACCCCAAGGGGGCGTTACAGGCGGCCTTTGTGGAAGGACCTGGGGGCTTTGGTCTGGGTGCGGGCCTGGCGCTTCTGCTCGATGTCGGCCCGCTTGATCTGCTTCACGGCGAGGGCGTGCTGTTCTCTGCGCAACTCGACGAAACTCGCGAGGCGTCGTTCGTCGATCGTCCCGGCGGCGACGGCGGCTTTCACGGCGCAGTCCGGCTCCGTGTCGTGACTGCAGTCGCCGAACCGGCAGCCCGACGCGAGCGAGTCGATGTCGTCGAAGGTGCTGCCGATGCCCTCGGCGTCCTCCCACAGCTGAAGCTCGCGCATCCCGGGCGTGTCGATGAGCAGCGCCCCGCCAGGCAGGATGATGAGCTGGCGGCTGCTGGTCGTGTGGCGCCCCTTCTGATCGTTCTCGCGCACCTCGCGTGTGCGCTGGAGTTCGCGCCCGACGAGCCGATTGACGAGGGTGGACTTCCCCACGCCCGATGACCCGAGCAGGGCGATGGTGCGTCCGGGCGCGAGGAACGGCTCGATGGCGCGGAGCTGATCGTCGGCCTTGATGCTGACGGCGATGACCGGGGCGCCCTCCGCCACCGCCGTGACCTCGGCCACGCACTCGCCGACATCGTCACAGACATCAGTCTTGTTGAGAATCACGACCGGCATCGCCCCGCCATCACGCGCGGTCGTCAGGTAGCGCTCGATGCGGCGCAGATTGTAGTCGGCGTCGAGGCCCATCATCAGGAAGACGACGTCGATGTTCGCGGCGACCACCTGCTCTTCAGTGATCTGGCCGGCCACTTTCCGGGAGAACTTCGACCGCCGCGGCAGCACGCCCTCGATGACGCCCCGGCGCCCGGCCTCGAGGGCCTTCAGCGCCACCCAGTCGCCGACGGCCGGGAACTCGCGTCGTGCCTCCGCCCGATGGCGAAACGCGCCGGCGACGGTCGCCAGCAGGTCCGCGTGCCCGGTATGGACGGTGTAGATGTGCTGATGCTCGAGGGTGACGCGCGCGGGCACGGCACCAGACTCCCCAAAGGGCGCAAACGCCGCGGCCACTGTCTCATCCCACCCGAGCGCGGCAAGGTCCACGCCACGAGGGTAGCACAGCGGCTGGATCCACCCATCGCCGCCAGGCGTCATACGTGCTGTGCCCTCCGCATGGGAGGGCGAACCTGTGGGCATTTCAGAGTGAGGTAGACCATGGCTCGTCGCTCGTTCGTCGCTGCCCTCCTGTTCCTGGCCGTCGCGTCTGCGGCGCAGGCCCAGTCGTGGACGATTGACTCCGCGCACTCCGCCGCGCACTTCGCCGTCCGCCACATGATGGTCTCCACGGTCCGCGGCGACCTGGGCAAGATCACCGGCACGATCACCTTCGACCCCGCCAAGCCGTCGGCCGGCGCGATCGAGGCCAGCATCGACGTCACCGGCATTGATACGCGCGAACCGGGCCGCGACAAGCATCTGAAGAGCGCCGACTTCTTCGACGTCGAGAAATTCCCGACCGCAACGTTCAAGTCAAAGACGATCGCGCCCGCCCCGGGCGGCGGATTCAAGATGACCGGCGATCTGACGATGCGCGGCGTGACGAAGGAAGTCGTGCTCGACATCGAGGCCCTGCGGCCGGCCATCAAGGACCAGCGCGGCGCCTCCAGGACCGGCACGACGGCCACCGGCAAGATCAACCGGCAGGACTTCGGCGTGAACTGGAGCCGCACCCTCGATGGCGGAGGCCTGGTCGTGAGCGACGAGGTGTCGATCACGATCGACGTCGAACTGTTCTCGGCGCCGCCGGCGGCGAAGTAGCGCCAGCATCCGGTGCGGGGCTAGAATACCAGGACGATGCTGAGAATATTCGGACCATACGGAATCGTCCTGTACCTCCACTCGCTCATCCGCTGGGCCGTCGTGGCGGCCGGGCTCTATGCCGCCGCCCGCGCCTGGCGCGGCCGGCTGGGCGAGCACGCGTGGCTCAAGGCCGACACGCGGGCGGGGCGGACCCTGGTGTCCGTCATGGATCTGCAACTGCTGGTCGGGCTGGTGCTGTACTTCGTCTACAGCCCGGTGGTCGCCGGCGCGATGGTCCGCCCGGACATGGTGGCGGGCAGCCGGGGTCTGCGCTTCTGGATCTTCGAGCACCCCATGGCGGCGATCGTCGCCATCGTCATCGCGCACATCGGCTTCCTGAAGGCGCGCAAGGGCGGTCCCCTCGCGCATCGCGACGCCGCGCTGTTTTACACGCTCGCGCTGGCGATCGTGCTCGCGGCCATGCCGTGGCCGATGTTCTCCTACGGCCGCGGGCTGTGGCCGATCTGGTAGCGCGCCGCCGGCGCTACTTCGTCAGCATCGCGTCCCGTCTCGCCTTGAACTCGCTCCCAGGCTTCCAGGCCGGCCACGTCGCCGCCGACGCGGAACGCGCGGCGATCGCGTAGTAGATCTGCAGGTCCTGCATCGCGCCGCTCAGATCCCAGTCAGGGCGAATCTCATCCGACGGCTTGTGGTAGTGCTTCGCGGTGTACTCGGCCTTGATCGCCTCTCCCCATCCGGCCGGCCGCCCGACGAAATCGTCGCCGCCGCCGGCATTGATGGCCGGCACGCCCTGTTTGGCAAATGGGAAATGGTCGGAGCGGAAGTAGCCGCCGTTCTCCGGTTTGGGATCGGCCGCCAGCACGCGGTTCTGCGCCGCGGCCGCGTCGCGCGCGTAGTCGTCGAGGTCTGACGCGCCCAGTCCGACGACGGTCAGGTCGCGCGTCCTGCCGTAGATATTCAGCGCGTCCATGTTCACCACGGCGACGGTCTTCGCGAGCGGATGGATGGGGTTCCTCGCGTAGTAGTCGGATCCGAGGAGGCCCTGCTCTTCCGCGGTCACCGCCAGGAACAGCAGCGACCGCTTCGGCGCCGTGGGCAGGGCCGCGAACGCGCGCCCCAGTTCGATCATGCCGCCGATACCCGTCGCATTGTCGAGCGCGCCGTTGTAGATCTTGTCGCCGTCGATCTCGGGGCCGATCCCGTAGTGATCCCAGTGCGACGTGAAGATCACGTACTCGTCCTTCAGCGCGGGGTCGCTCCCCTCAATCCGCCCGACGACGTTGCGCGAGTTCACCATCCGCACGGCGCTCTTCAACGTCACCGAGGCCGTGACACCGAACGGGACGGGCTTGAAGACGCGCGTCGCGGCCTGGGCCTTGAGCACGGCGAAATCCTGGCCGGCCATCGCGAAGAGCGCCTTCGCCTGGTCGAGCGTGATCCAGCCTTCGACGGCGACGCGGCCCATGTTCTTGTCTGGGCCGACCAGGTCGAACTGTTCCGTGACCTTGCTCTGCACCACGGAGAACGGGTACGCCGCCGGCCCGGTCTCGTGCACGATGAGCACCGCCGCGGCCTTCTTCGCCGCCCCCATCTCGTACTTGTAGGTCCAGCGCCCGTAGTAGGTCATCGCGCGGCCGCCGAAGGTCTTCGCGTCTAGTGTCTTCGGGTCGATCGGATCCGGAACCGGCGGATCGTTGATGAGCACGACCATCGTCTTGCCGGAAAGATCCACGCCCTTGTAATCGTCCCAGTTGAACTCCGGCGCCTCGACGCCGTAGCCCACGAAGACGACGTCGGACGCCGCCAGGCTGACCTCGGGAGCCAGACGCTTGGTCCAGACGACCATGTCGTCCTTGAACTTGAGGGTCTGCGTCGCGGTGCCCTTCGCAAATGTCAGGCTTGTCGCCGGATCGGCCGTGATGCCCGCCATCGGCACGTTCTGCAGGTAGGTGCCGTCCGCCGCGCCGGGCTTCACGCCGACCTTCCTGAACTGGTCCGCGATGTAGGCGACGGTTCTGTCCTCACCGCGGGTCCCGGGCGCGCGCCCCTCGAACTCGTCGGACGCCAGCACCTTGACATGGGCCATCACGGCCTCCGCCGAAAACACCGGGGCACCGCTCTGCGCTATCAGCGCGGCGCCACCCGCCACCAGTGCCGCTCCACCCGCCAGCAGCCCCATGGCCACCACCCCGCACCCCAGCCGAATCGCCCTTCGTGTCATGTATCCCTCCGGAGACAGAAAATGGGGACAGGTACAATTTCTCATGTCAGTCTCATTTTGGGGGCTGACCGAAAACGCCCACTCGCGCTCGTTAGCTCTGGACTTCCTCGAAGACACCCGTCTGGCGGTTCTTGCGCACGCGGTCCCACATGAAACACCGCCCGTTCATGGCGACGTAGACGCCCGGCGGCAGCACCTGGGCGAACGACAGCGCGCTCCCGAGATTGAACAGCCCGTCCGAACTGCCGAACGCGTAGGGCACCATCGCACCGGTCAGCACCACCGTCTTGCCGCTCACGCAGGCCGCGATGGCTTTCGCGGTCTCCACCATGGTGTCGGTGCCGTGCGTGATGACGATGCGGGACTCCGGCGCCTGGAGGCAGTTCTGGGCGAGGAGCGCGCGGTCGGCGTCGGTCATCTCGAGGCTGTCGACCAGCATCACGGTCCGCGTCGTCACGTCGACCTTGCACCGCCCCAGGCGCAGCATCTCGGGGACCTGCGACTCGGTGAAGACGAGCCGCGCCGTGATCTCGTCGTACTGCTTGTCGAAGGTGCCGCCGGTAATCAGGATGCGTATCATGTCCCGCCATTGTAGATCGCCGGCGGGGCCCGCCTCCGCGCCGGCGGGGCGCGCCTGCCCGTCCCCGGTCTTGCGTTTTTCCATCTACCGCTATAGATTTATGGATATGAATCAAGCCGCCTCGCTCTACCGGCTGCTGGGCGAAGAGGCCCGGCTGCGCCTGCTAAGGGTGCTGGGGCAGGAGCGCCTCAACGTCACCGAACTGACGGCGGTGCTCGGCATCGCCCAGTCCGGCGTCTCCCGCCACCTCGGCCTCCTGAAGGACGCCGGCCTGGTGGTCGAGACCCCGGCCGGCGGCTTCACGTACTACCGCCTCGCGGACGCGCCGGCCGACGGTCCGCAGCACGGCCTCCGGGCGCTGCTGCACGAACAGTTCGCCGCGGCCGAGGGCACGCCGCAGGCCCGGGCCGACCTGGCGCGGTTGCAGGAAGTGCTCCGCCACCGGCGTGAGAACTTCGACATCCACGGCACCGAGGCCGGCCAGCTCGTCCCGGGTCGGTCGTGGGCGGCGTGGGCCCGCGCTCTGGGTCACCTGCTCCCCCCGCTCGACGTGGCCGATCTCGGCTGCGGCGAGGGCTACCTGACGATCGAGGCGGCTCGCTGGGCCCGCACCGTCACCGCCGTCGATCGCTCGGCGACGGTCCTGCGCGGCGCCCGCGCCCTCGCCCGCCGGCACGGCCTGACCAACATCGTCTGGAAGCGCGGCGAAATCGAGCACGTGCCGCTGGACGACGAGAGCATCGACGTGGCGCTGCTGTCGCAGGCGCTGCACCACGCCGCCGATCCGGCGCATGCGGTCGCCGAAGCCGTGCGGGTGCTGCGGCCCGACGGCCGGCTGCTGCTCCTCGATCTGCGCCCGCACGATCAGACGTGGGTCAAGGAGCGCCTTGGCGACCGGTGGCTCGGCTTCAGCGACGAGGCGCTGGCCGCGCTCCTGAAGAAGGCGGGGCTGCATCACGTCCGCGTCCAGGTCGGCGCCCGACGGGCCAGCGGACCGTTTACCGTGACCATTGCGAGCGGCCGCAAGGGCCGCCCGGCGCCGCGCACGCGCGGCGTCCGCCGCGACCGTTAGGAGGGCCTCATGTCCATCGATCATGTCACCGCCACGCTCGAGGCCATCCTCCAGATTCGGCCGCTGGTCATCGACGGCGCGATGGGCACGATGGTGCAGCGCCGCGGCCTCACCGAGGCCGACTTCCGCGGCACGCGCTTCGCCCATCATCCGCGCGATCTCAAGGGCGACAACGACCTGCTGGTGCTGACGCGCCCGGATGTCATCCGCGACATCCACGACGCCTACTTCGACGCCGGCGCGGACGTGGTCGAGACGAACACGTTCAACGGGACCGCCATCGCGCAGGCCGACTACGGCCTCGAGTCGGCCGTGTACGAGATCAACGTCGCCGCGGCACGGATCGCGAAGGACGCCGCCGCCGCGTGGACGACGAAGACGCCCGACCGGCCGCGCTTCGTGGCCGGCGCGATCGGCCCGACCAACCGCACGCTGTCGCTGTCGCCCGACGTCGACAACCCGGCGTTCCGCGCCGTGACGTTCGCGCAGGTGAGGGACGCGTACGCCGAGCAGGCGCGCGGCCTGCTCGACGGCGGCTGCGACCTCCTGCTCATCGAGACGATCTTCGACACGCTCAACGCCAAGGCGGCGATTGTCGCGGTCGAGGAGGTCTTCGAGGCGCGCGGGGGCCGCGTCCCCGTCATGATCTCGGTGACCATCACGGACAAGAGCGGCCGCACGCTCTCGGGCCAGACCGTGGAGGCGTTCTGGGCGTCGATCGCCCACGTGCGCCCGTTCTCGGTCGGGATCAACTGCGCGCTCGGCGCGCGCGAGATGCGCCCGTACCTGATCGATCTCGCCGGCGTCGCCACCTGCTTCGTCAGTTGCTACCCGAACGCCGGGCTGCCTAACGCGTTCGGCCAGTACGACGAGGCCCCCGAGGAGACGGCGCGGCTGCTCACGGCCTTCGTCGCCGAAGGGCTGGTGGACGTGGTCGGCGGCTGCTGCGGCACCACGCCCGATCACATCCGCGCGATCGCGACAGCGGTCGCGTCGGAGCGCCCGCGCGGGCGGCGCCCCGGGCCCGACGGCGCGGACCGGCAGTCCACGTACGCCGGCCTGGAGCCGTTCACGATCCGGCCCGACAGCAACTTCACGATGATCGGCGAGCGGACCAACGTGTCCGGCTCGGCGCGGTTCCGGCGCCTCATCAAGGACCACAACTACACGGAGGCGGCGGCGGTCGCGCTCGACCAGGTGCGCGGGGGCGCGAATCTCATCGACGTCAACATGGACGAGGGCCTGCTCGACGCCGAGCACGAGATGACGGAGTTCCTGCACCTGATCGCTACCGAGCCGGAGATCGCCCGCGTCCCGGTGATGATCGACAGCTCGAAGTGGTCAGTCCTCGAGGCCGGGCTGCAGGCGATTCAGGGCAAGCCGGTCGTGAACTCGATCAGCCTGAAAGAAGGCGAAGCCGACTTCCTGCGCAAGGCCCAGCTCCTCCACCGCTACGGCGCGGCCGCCGTCGTCATGGCCTTCGACGAGACCGGCCAGGCCGACACGGTCGAGCGCAAGGTGCAGATCCTCCAGCGCGCCTACGGCCTGCTGATTCGCGAGGCCGGATTCGCCCCGCAGGACATCGTCCTCGATCCGAACGTGCTCGCCATCGGCACCGGGCTGGAGGAGCACGCGAACTACGCGATGAACTTCATCGAGGCCACGCGCATCCTGAAGGCGACGTGCCCGGGCGCACGGGTGAGCGGCGGCATCTCGAACCTCTCCTTCGCCTTCCGCGGCAACGACGGGGTGCGCGAGGCCATCCACGCGGTGTTCCTCTATCACGCGATCGCGGCGGGCCTGGATATGGGGATCGTCAACGCGGGCCAGCTCGTGGTCTACGAGGACATCCCGGCCGATTTGCGCGAGCGCGTGGACGATCTGGTGTTCAACCGCCGGCCCGACGCCACCGAGCGCCTCGTGCAGTTCGCCGAGACGGTGAAGGGCGCGGTCCAGCAGCGCGGCGCCGACCTCTCGTGGCGCGACGCCACCGTCGAGGCGCGGCTGAGCCACGCGCTGGTCCACGGCGTGGTCGACTTCATCGAGGCCGACACCGAAGACGCGCGCGTGAAGCTGGGCGCGCCGATCGCCGTCATCGAAGGCCCGCTAATGGACGGCATGAAGGTGGTCGGCGATCTGTTCGGCGCCGGCAAGATGTTCCTGCCGCAGGTCGTGAAGAGCGCCCGGGCGATGAAGCGCGCCGTCGCGTACCTCGAGCCGTTCATGGAGGAGGAGAAGCGCCGGTCCGGCGCCCAGGCCAAGCCGCGCGGCACGATCGTCCTCGCCACCGTCAAGGGCGACGTCCACGACATCGGCAAGAACATCGTGGGCGTCGTGCTCGCGTGCAACAGCTACCGCGTCGTCGATCTCGGCGTGATGGTGTCGGCGCCCCGCATCCTGGCGGCCGCGATCGAGGAGCAGGCCACGATGGTCGGGCTGTCGGGCCTCATCACGCCGTCACTCGACGAGATGGTGCACGTCGCATCCGAGATGAAGCGGCAGGGCTTCACGGTGCCGCTGCTCATCGGGGGCGCGACGACGAGCCGCCAGCACACGGCCGTCAAGATCGCGCCGCAGTACGACGGCCCCACGGTCTACGTCCCCGATGCCTCGCGCGTCATCGACGTGGTGGCCAGCCTGCTCAGCGACACGCGGCGCGCGGCGTTCGATGCCGACAACCGGACGATGCAGGCCGCGGTGCGCGAGCGGCACGCGACGCGGGTGGCACGCCCGCTGACGCCGCTGGCCGACGCCCGCGCGCGTCGGCTGCGCCCCGACTGGGCGCGCGAGCAGGTGCCGGCGCCGGCCTTCACCGGCCGCCGTGTCCTGGCGGACGTGCCCCTTGGCGAGATCGCCGAGTTCATCGACTGGACGTTCTTCTTCTCCGCGTGGGGCCTGAAGGGTCGCTTCCCCGCCATCCTCGACCACCCCGAAGCCGGCAAGGCCGCCCGCGAGATCTACGACCACGCGCGCGGGCTGCTCCAGACCATCATCGCGGACCGGTCGCTGCGCGCCAGCGGCGTCTACGGGTTCTGGCCGGCCGCCAGCGACGGCGACGATCTCGTGTACTACGCCAACGCCGGGCGGACACAGGTCGCCGCGCGCTTCCCCATGCTGCGGCAGCAGGACGTCGCGGAAGCGGGACGGCCGTATCTGTCGCTCGCCGATTTCGTGGCGCCTGCCGGCAGCGGCGTCGAGGATTTCGCCGGCGCCTTCGCCGTCACGGCTGGCCTGGGCGCGGACGAACTCGCCGCCCGATTCGTCGGCGTGCACAACGACTACGACGCCATCATGGTGAAGGCCATCGCCGATCGCCTCGCCGAAGGCTTCGCCGAGTATCTCCACGCGCGCGCGCGCCGCGACTGGGGCTACGGCGCAGCCGAGCAGCTCAGCCGCGACGACCTGGCGGAGGAGAAGTACCGCGGCATCCGGCCGGCCTTCGGGTACCCGGCGTGCCCGGATCACACCGAAAAGGGCCGGCTGTTCGATCTGCTGGAGGCGCCGGGGATCGGGATGGCTCTCACCGAGTCGTTCGCGATGACGCCGGCGGCCAGCGTGAGCGGCATCTACCTGGCGAGCCCGCACGCGAAGTATTTCGGCGTCGGGCGGATCGGCCGCGACCAGGTCGACGACTACGCCGCGCGCAAGGGCATGGCCGTCGCCGAGGTCGAGCGCTGGCTCGGGCCCAACCTCGGCTACGAATTGCGGTAGGACCGGGGACGGGGCGCGTTTTGCGGCGCCATGGCGGCGCAAAACGCGCCCCGTCCCCGGTTACTCACTTCGCCTCGTACAGGACCTTGCCGCCGACGATGGTGTAGAGCACCTTTGTCGAGAGCAACTGGTCGTCGGGCACGCGCAGGAGATTTTTCGACAGCACGGTGACGTCGCCGAGCTTGCCGACCTTCAGCGATCCCTTGATCTGCTCCTCGAACGCGGCATAGGCCGCGCTGAGCGTGTACGACTTCAGGCCCTCCAGCCGCGACATCTTCTGGTCGCCGTAGAAGACCGAGCCGTCCTTCAGCTTCCGCGTCACGGTGGCGTAGTAGTTCGGGATCGGGTCGACGTCCTCGACCGGCGCGTCCGTGCCGTTCGAGACGACGGCGCCCGACTTCATCAGCTTCTGCCAGACGTAGGCGCCTTCCTCGGCGCGGGCCGCACCCAGGCGCGCCAGCACGTACGGCGCGTCCGACGTGCAGTGGATGCCCTGCATCGCCGCGATGATGCCCAGCTTGCCGAAGCGCGGGATGTCGGCCGCGTTCAGGTGCTGCGTATGCTCGTCGCGCCAGCGGAGTTCCTTCATGCCCGGGTGCGCCTTGAAGGTCTCTTCGTACAGATTCAGCATCTCGCGGTTCGCGCGGTCTCCGATCGCATGGATGCACAACTGGTAGCCGTTGGCGATCGCCAGTTCGGCGGTCTCGCGTAACTCGGCGACTGGCGTCGTGTTGAGGCCCGTCGCGCCCGGCAGATCCGCGTAGGGCTCGAGCAGCCACGCGCCGCGCGAGCCAAGGGCGCCGTCCATGTAGGCCTTGATCGCGCGCACCGTGAGGTGCTGGCCACCGAAGCCGATGGTGCGGGCCTTCGCCAGGCCCTCCTTCAGCCGCGCGTTGCTCTCGCCCAGCATCACGTAGAGGCGCACGCCAAGCTTGCCGTCGGTGATCACCCGCTTGAAGCGGTCGACCATCTGGAACGACTCGCCCGCCGTGTGGAACGACGTGATGCCCTTCGCCAGGCACTCCTGGTCGGCGAGCTGGATGATCTTCAGCGCTTCGGCTTCGAGCTGGTCCGCCGTCATCGTGGCCCGCGACGCGCGCTGCGCCCGGCCGATCAGCCCCGAGGCCGTCTCGCGGAACACGCCGATAGGGTTCCCCTGCGCGTCCTTCAGAATTTCACCGCCCGGCGGGTTCGGCGTGCCCTTCGTGATGCCGGCCAGTTCCATCGCCTTGGCGTTGGCGAAGGTCGCGTGGCCGCTTGCGTGCGTGAGGATGACGGGATTGTCGGGCGACACCCGATCCAGCGAGGCGTGCGTCGGGAATCCCTCGACGGCCGGCTCGGGGCGCGTCGTCCACTTCTCCTGGTGCCAGCCGCGGCCGACGATCCACTCTCCCGGCTTCGCTTTCTTCGCCGCGTCGCCCACCATCGCCACGATCTGATCCCAGCTCGTGGTCGGCATCAGTTCGAGGCCGAGTTTCGCCTGGCCGATGCCGTTGAAGTGGCCGTGGCTGTCGATGAGGCCTGGCACGGCCGTCGCGCCTTTCAAGTCAACGACCTTCGTGGCCGGACCGATGTACGGCTTGATCTCGGCAGACGAGCCGAGCGCGACGATGACGTCACCGCGGATGGCGATCGCCTGCACCTCGGGCTGCGCGGTTTCGACGGTCACGATGGTGCCGTTCTGCAGCACGAGGGTGGCCGGTTCGATCGGCGCGCGGGCCGACGCAGGCGCCTGGGCGCGGGGCAGCGCCGCCATCACCAGGACGGCAGCACCGATGGCGAAGACGAGCAGGCGGACGGTGGATCGAAAGGTGATTGGCACGCCGCGCATGTTACCATTTCCTCCTGTTCTCGCAATTCGTGGAGGTGCATTCATGTTCCGTTCGTCTGTCATTCTTGCGGTGCTCGGCCTTTCGCTCGCCCTCGCCATCGCCCCGGCGGCCGCGCAGGCGCCGAAACCGGAAGAGATTACGTCGTCTGTTCCCGCGCTCGACGCCATGCACGAGGTCATCATGCCCATGTGGCACGACGCGTGGCCCAACAAGGACTACAAGGCCCTCGCGGCGCTCGTGCCCGCCATCGACACGCACGTCACCGCCATCGCGAAGGCCGAACTGCCAGGCATCCTGCGCGAGAAGGCAGCGCAGTGGAAGGCGGGCGTGGCCACGCTGTCGGCCTCGGCGGCCGCCTACAAGGCCGCCGTCGCGTCGGGCAACAACGAGACGCTGATGAAGGCCGCCGAGAAGCTGCACATGGACTACGAGGGGCTCGTGAAGGTGGTGCGGCCCATCCTGAAGGAGATGGATGAGTTCCACGCGGCGCTCTACACCCTGTATCACTACCAGTTGAGCCCGTTCCAACTCGCCAAGGTCACCGAGTCGGCCCAGGCGCTGAAGGCAAAGATGGACGTGCTCAACAAGGCCGTCCTGCCGGACAAACTGAAGGCCAAGACCGAGGCGTTCGCGGCGCAGCGCGCGGCGCTCGGCAAGGCGGTCGACGCGGTGTCGGCGGCGGTGGGCACGAAGGACGCGGCGAAGATCAAGGCCGCCGTCGAAGCCATGCACAGCGCCTACGAGAACCTCGAGCAGCTCTTTTCGTAGTCCATCTCCGCGCCAAGGTGTTGGCATGCGGGAAGACGGGCGTCAGGTATCTGACGCGCGTCTTCCCGGCCCGACACGGATCTGCACACCCCGGCACTCGGCATCAGCCTTGCTGTTCTCTCCGGTGAACCGCGGCGCGCGTGGCGCGCGCCGATTCACGACAAAGGCGGGGCCGCGTGCCCCGGACGACCTATGATGCAGAGCCCGGCGACGTACCTCCCTGTTCCCGAGTTGGCCTCGAAGACGCTCGCGTGCGCGGTGATCAAGCAGGCGCTGGCCGATGCCCTCAATCCGACGCAGCCCGCCAACGTCCGGAGGGACGCGTTCGAGTTCCTGTCGGGTGACGACTGGTATCGCCGCTGGTGCTCGATGGCCGGGCTGAAGCCGGTCCGCCTGATTTCGCGCCGGGAAGCCGCGTAACTGGTCGTGCCTGTCCCGCCTTTGGGGTCAGAGCCCGAACGGCAGCAAGAAAGCTCGTTCGGGATCTGACCCCAAAGCGCCGCTCGCCATCACCCGCACTCCTCGGCTACACTGCCGACCCATGCCCGCGCTGCGGACCGTCCGCACCGTCTGCCCTCGCAACTGCTATTGCACCTGCGGGATGCTCGTCACCGTCGACGAGCGCGATCGGATTGTGGCGATCGAGGGCGACCCCGAGAACTCCGCCACCGGCGGCCACGTCTGCCTGAAGGGATTGAGCTACGCGCGCCGGCAGACGTATCCGGATCGCCTGCTGACGCCGCTCCTGCGCCGCGGGGACGGGGCCGATTTCGAGCCGGTGTCCTGGGACGCGGCGCTTGACGAGATCGCGGAGCGACTCGGCCGCGTGCGCGAGATTCACGGACCAGCGGCCGCGCTCTACTACGAAGGATCCGGATCGCACGGCGCGCTCGGAGGCTTGGCGATGGCCTTCTGGCGCCAGTTCGGCGGCTGCACCACCACGTATGGCGATCTGTGCTGGCCGGCGGGCCTCGAAGCGACGCGCCTGACCTACGGCGCGAACCTCCACAACCACCCGCGGCTCACCGTCGAGAGCCGCTTCATCATCCTCTGGGGCCACAACCCCGCGGAGACGAACGTCCACCAGTGGCGGCTGATCCTCGATGCGCAGGCGCGCGGCGCGACGCTGGTGGTCATCGATCCGCGCCGCACGGACAGCACCGACGCGGCAGACGTCCATCTGCGGCCGCGCCCGGGCACCGACGCCGCGCTGGCCCTCGGCCTGGCCCGCGCCATCGTGGACGCACACCTCCACGACACGGCGTTTCTCGCGGCACACGCGCACGGGTTCGAGGCGTACCGCGCGCGCCTTGCCGACTACCCGCTCGCGAAGGTCGGCGCGATCACGGGCATCGACGAGGCAGCGATCCGGACGCTGGCGATCTCCTACGGCCGCACGAAACCCGCGCTCCTCATCGCCGGCTTCGGATTGCAGCGGCACACCCGCGCGGGCCAGGCGATGCGGGCGGTGGCCCTG
>Ga0315278_10002187_pt1 | contig 17376 bp, 15 predicted proteins | sample YL17G06_0_MG_FD_203880 | JGI IMG/M metagenome (GOLD analysis project Ga0315278, IMG submission 203880) | Sediment microbial communities from Yellowstone Lake, YNP, Wyoming, USA - YL17G06_0 | ecosystem: Environmental > Aquatic > Freshwater > Lake > Sediment | place: USA: Wyoming | collected... | reverse complement strand
CGCGTCGGAAGTCGCGGATGGGCCCGCGTCGGTCATCCTTGACCAGGTGACCAACGGAGTGGCTGTCCGCATGGCGGTGCTGTACCTGCTGGCCGGAGGAGGCGAGAATGAAGTTGCTGCTTAAGGGCGCCCGCGTCGTCGACCCGACATCCGGCATCGATGGGATCCGCGACGTGCTGGTGGACGGCGATCGCATCTCCCGCGTGGACACGTCGATCCCCGCCGAGGCGGCCGCCGGGGCCTGCATCGTGGAACTGGGCTCGTCGCTGGTCGTCGTGCCAGGCCTGATCGACATGCACGTGCATCTGCGCGAGCCGGGCTACGAACACAAAGAGACCGTCGCGACGGGCACGGCGTCGGCCGTGGCCGGGGGCTTTACCGCCGTCGCGTGCATGCCGAACACGAATCCGGTCAACGACAACGCGAGCGTGACGCGCTTTATCCTGAAGCAGGCGGCCGCGGCGAATCTGGCCCGCGTGTACCCGATTGGCGCCGTGTCGAACGGATCGAACGGGGAACACCTGGCCGAGATCGCCGACATGCGCGAGGCCGGGTGTGTGGCATTTTCCGATGACGGACGGCCGGTGGCCACCGCGGCGCTGATGCGGCGTGCGCTCGAGTACGCCGGCATGTTCGACATGCCCATTATCGACCACTGCGAAGACCGGTCGCTCGCCGGGGAGGGCGTCGCCCACGAGGGGTTCCACGCGGCTCAACTCGGGTTGCGTGGCATTCCGGCGGCGGCCGAGGACGTGATGGTCGATCGCGACATCGTCCTGGCCCACGCCACGGGCGGGCACGTCCACATCGCGCACGTGAGCACGGCAGGGGCGGTGCGCGCGGTGCACACCGGGAAATCGCGGGGTGCCCGCGTGACCTGCGAGGTGACGCCCCACCACTTCACGCTCTGCGACGAGCGGCTTCGTGCCCCGCTCATCTACGACACGAACCTGAAGATGAATCCGCCGCTCCGTGGCAGCACCGATCGCGACGCGCTGCTGGCCGGGATCAGGGACGGGTCGATTGACGTGATTGCGACCGACCACGCCCCGCACCATGCCGACGACAAGAGGGTGGAGTTTGACCGCGCGTCGTTCGGCATTGTCGGCCTCGAGACCGCCGTGTCGCTCAGCTTCGATCGGCTCGTCCACGCCGGCATCATCGGCCTGGGCCGGCTGGTCGAGTTGCTCTCGGTCAACCCGGCGAGGATCCTGAAGGTGCCCGGCGGGCGGATCGCGCCGGGAGACGCCGCGGACATCACGATTCTGGCTCCTGATCTCCCGGTGACCGTGGCCGGCGCCACGTTCCGGTCCAGGGCCAGGAACACTCCGTTTGACGGCTGGTCGCTGCGCGGAGGCGTAGCCGCCACCGTCGTCGGCGGCCGCGTGGTCTTCGCCAACGCCGCCGTGCCCCAGGTCGCCGGCCTGGAGAGGAGAGAGACGTGAGAGGTCGGGACGAGATCCGCCAGAAGGCGTTCGATGAACTGCAGCGGGCCGGCGTGCTCATGCTCGACGGGCACTTCGACTACGGCAACGGGTACCACGGCCGGGTGTATCTGAACCCGCACCAGTTGTTCAGGTTTCCCTCGACGATCTGGCGCTTCGCTCAGGACTTGATCGATCTGATGCCGGCGGCCATGATCGAACAGGCCGACGTGGTGGCCGGGCCGGCAACCGGCGGTGCGCTGCTGGCCCACACGATTGCCGGCCTGCTCGACAGTCGGCGCAAACTGACGGAACCCGCGCGGCTGTTCGCTCCCTTCGCGCCTGACCACGCCGGCGGGCACACCTTGCGTCCGTTCTACCAAGCGCAGATGGCGGGCAAGCGCGTGTTGATCGCTGACGACGTGCGCAACACTGGCCAGACATTTGAGCGGTGCGCGGCGCTGGTCACGCAGGCTGGGGGCACCGTGATCGGCACGGTGGAGATTTGCGACCGGCTGGAGGCCATCGTGGATCTAGGTGTGCCGAACATTGCCGTGGCCGAGTACCGGGCGCCGGACAACTATCCGGTCGCCGCGTGCCCGCTTTGTCGCGAGGGGTGGGCCATCAGCTCCTTCTAGGGATTCGGGATTGGATTGGGCGGCGGGTTGGAGGCCGGGCTGGAGCCCGGCGATCCCAGGCGTGTCACGCTGTCCGGATCCCAGGGGGCCATGCTGATCGGAGCCCGGGACTGTCACGCTGACCAACTGTCCGATCCGTTGAGAGCCAGGGATCGCCACACTCCAGCGTGGCAAGCGGGATTCGAGGTTCGGAAGACCCGCAGGGGTGCGATTCATCTCGCCAGCAGGGAGGCCACACGCCAGACGTTCGCCGACTCAAGCCTGCGCTCGATCGGCTCTACCGCCAGTTCGACCGAAGCGGGCGCGTCAGCGATCCGATCGAGCGGGTGCGCCCCTTCACGAACCCGGCTGATGCGCAGATTGTCGCCTTCTGCGCGGCCGGGTTGGCGTTTGGTCGCGTGGCGAGCATCGTCGCCGCGATCGATGCGCTGCTGGACGTGATGGGACCGTCGCCATCGGCATTCGTCAGGCGGTTCGAGCCTGAGCGCGACGGACCCGGGCTTGAGCATCTCGGCCACCGCTGGATGAGCGGGAAGGATCTGGTAGCGCTCGTCTGGATACTCAGGCAGATGCTGGACGCGGCGGGATCGCTGGAGCAGTTCTTCGTCGACGGCGATACTCCGTCCTCGCCGGACATTGGTTCCGGCCTCGACAGTTTCTGCGAGCGCGCGCGGGAGCTGGACGTGAGACGTGTGTATGGGCGTGCGGCCGGACGGCCCGGTGTCCACGGCTTTTTCGCGCGGCCGTCAGATGGAAGCGCCTGCAAGCGTCTGAACCTCTTCCTGCGCTGGATGGTGCGCCACGACGCCATCGACCTCGGCATCTGGAGGCGCATCTCGCCGTCGCGCCTGATCATCCCGCTCGACGTGCACGTCGTTCGTGTGGGACAGTGCCTGCGCCTCACGAACTACCGGTCGCCCGGCTGGCGGATGGCCGCCGACATCACGACATCCCTGCGGACGCTCGATCCTGACGATCCTGTGCGCTACGATTTCGCGCTGTGCCACCTCGGGATGCTGAACCTGTGCGGATTCAATCAGCCGGCGGGAGATTCCCATTGCCCGTTGAGGGGCGCATGCCGGCCACGCGCTCGTAGACGGCGAGCGTCTCGTCCACCATCCGATCCACGCTGAAGCGCACACGGACACGCTCCAGGCCAGCCTGTCCCATCTGCGCCCGGAGCGGCGCGTCGTTGAGCAACCGCAGGATGGCCTCAGCCATCGCAGCGGGCTTCTGGACGGGCACCAGCAACCCTGTGACCCCGTGCTCGACGACTTCGGGGATGCCGCCGGCGTCGGTGGCCACCACGGCCTTCGACGAGGCCATCGCGTCCAGGATCGACGTGCCAAGCCCCTCGGTGATCGAACTCATGACGAACACATCCAGGCTCTTGATGAGCGCGAGCACGTTGGGCTGGAAGCCGACGAGCCGGACGTGATGATCGAGCCCCAGCGCCTTGATCTGCCGCTGCAGCTGCGGCCGAAGCTCGCCTTCGCCGAAGAGGAGCACCTGCACGTCTGGCAGCGCGTGGACGATGACGGGAACCGCCTCGATCAGGTATCGCTGGCCTTTGTGCGCGACAAGCGCTGCGACGTTGCCGACCACAGGCGCGTGCGGCGGCAACCAGAGTTCGGCGTGGACGTCTGCCCGCGGGATCGCCGCAATCCGATCGACGTCGACGCCCTCGTAGACCGTGATCGCCCGGTCATCCGGGATGCCATCATCGACCACCATCGCCCGGATCGCGTTCGACGAGCACACGACGCAGTCGGCCAGTTTGTACTTCCAGCGGGAGAAGGAGTTCTGCTTGAGATGGAAATCGACGCGGCGAGCGACGACAAACGCCGGCCGTCTCTCGCGGCCGAACATCGACAGGGCCATCGCCGTCATCGACACGGCATGCGGATCGTGCGCGTGAACGACGGCAGGCTTCAATTCGCGCAGCACGCGCGAGAGCCTGAGCGCCGCGGCAAAATCGACTTCATGCAGCGGCGCCAGGCAAACCAGATCATGTCCCTCCTGGGCCCGACGGGCGAGTTCTCCTTTCGGATGCGCCACCAGCGCGGCGCGGTGGCCGCGCGCACGCAGGCCCATGACCGTCTGGAGAACCTGGCTCTGTCCGCCGCGCCAGGAGACCGCGGTGTCAACGTGAAGGGAGAAGAGCATCCTACTTCTTTCCCAACTCCCATAACTTCACGAACTTCAGGAGCACGTAATACGAGTTCAGCATCGACACGATCAGTCCGGCGGTGCCGTCCCGGACGCCGCCGCGGGCCACATAGTTGCGCAGAAACGCCACGGGCGGGTGGAGCGCGAGCTGGACCGCTGTGGCGCGGCGCCCATCCTCGAACATCTGGCGCGCCGAAAGACTCGAGTACCGATCGATCGTGGCCAGGTGGTGTGACACGTCCCGGTACGGATAGTGCTGCAGATCGGCGCCGAGGCGGGCGACCGCGCCATCGGCGCTGACCGACTCGTGGACGTACCGGCCGGTCCAGCGCGCGCGCCGCCGATCGTACAGGCGGAGCTGGAAGTCGGGGTACCAGTCCGTCGAGCGAATCCAGCGGCCGAGGTAATGGCTCACCCGAGGCACCCGATAGCCCGCGCACGGAGGATCGCTTTGCAGCAGCGTCTTGATCTGGTTTGCGAGTTCCGGCGTTACACGCTCGTCCGCGTCGAGCGAGAAGATCCAGTCGTAGGTGGCGATCGAGGCGGCGTAGTTCTTCTGCGCGACGTAGCCGGGCCAGTCGCGTGCGACGACGCGATCGGTGAACCGCCTGGCAATCTCGACCGTATCGTCCGTGCTCTGCGCGTCGACGACCACGATCTCGTCGGCCCACGAGACTGATTGGAGGGCCGCAGCGATGTTGGCCGACTCGTTGAGCGTGATGATGGTGGCGGTCAAGCCGGGCACGAGAGGGAGTGTACAGCAAAGATGCGCGGGGGCAGTAGACGGGATTCGGGGTTCGGGATTCGAGGGGAAGAAACCCGATTCCCGATTCCCGAACCCCGACGTGCATCGCGCCCGCCCTGGTTTCCGGGGCGCGATGCGGCGATTACTGTCCGCCGACCACAATCGACGAACCGCCCGCCGTGGGAGCCTCCTGAACCGTCTCGAGATCCACGAGCGACGTGTTGTAGTTGAGCAGCGCCGCGAGCGCCGAATACCTGGCATCCGACAGATCGCGCTGCGCCTGGAAGACCAGGAACGTCGTCGACATGCCGGCGGCGTACTTCTTCTGCTCGGCCTCGAGCCGCCGCGTCATCAGCCGCTCGGTCGCCTGGGTGGAGACGACGCGTTTCTGGTTGGTTTCAACCTGCCTGGCCACATCGCGCACGGAACTGGTCACCTGCAGTTCGAGGTTCTGCAACTGGATCCGCGACTGCGACAGCTGAAGCTTCGTTCGAGCAAGGGTCGCTTCGGCGGCGCCCGTGCCGAGGGGATACGAGAAGTTGAGCATCAACGACCAGCTGTGGAAGTCGTTGCTGAACAGCCGGCTGGCCACCGAGCCGAATCCCTCATGGATCTCGCCGATGACCGGCGGCGGGAAGCCGCTGTCGCCAAAATACATCAGCGTCCCGCCTGATCCGGTCAAGCCGTAGGCCACCTGGGCATTGACGTCTGGCAGAATCTGGTTGCGCTGGAACGTGATGTTCGATTCGGTCACCTCGAGGTTCTTCCTCGCCGAACGCAAATCCGTGCGCTTCTCGAGCGCCGTTTTGACGGCGCCCTCCACGTCGACGGTGGTTGGCGCGAACACCGGCTTGTCCGTGAGGTCGAATTTCACTGACCAGAAGGTCGCTGACTTCGGATCCAGGATCAGGGTCCGCAGGGCGTCTTCTGCCCTGCGCACGGTCGATTCGGCAACAATGGCCGCCTCGTCGCGCCGCGCCACTTCCGCCTCGGCTTCGACGATGTCGATGGGCGCCATCGTGCCGATTTCGACCCGCGACCGGTTGTTGCGCAGCGATTCCTTGGCCAGATCGAGCGACTGCTGGGCCACGTTCTGAGCCGCCACGGCCGCCTTCAGATTCCAGTATGCGTACTTCACGTTGCGAATCGTCACCAGCACGGTCTGGCGCAAGGACACGTCCGAGATTTCCCGGTTCATCTTCGTCACGATGAGCTGCTGCCGGGCATTGTCGATCGCCCGGTTCCTGGCGAGTGGCTGTACGAACGTGAAGTTGAGATTCGACGCGAGCGACGGGTTCGGGCTGTCGTAAATGCTGTTCGACTCGCTGCGCGCCACGTCCCACAACACCGTGTAGTTGGCGCCCCACGGCAACAGCTGATTGGCTCCGACATTGGCCGTGAACGAATCGCGCGTCAGTTTGCCCGTCGCGCCCGCCAGGAAACTCGTCACCGGGCTCACCGTCCGGCCATCCCGCACCGTCGACGTCAGGTTGGGCGTCCACGCCGTCCGCGCCTGCGCGATCGACAGGTCCTGCAATTCAGGATTGATCTTCTCGACACGGACGTTCAGGTTGTTCTCGAGGGCAAGCTTGACGGCGTCTTCGAGCGAGAGCTGTTGGGCTGCCCCAGCCGGCTGCGCCGGCGGAGCGGCCGGCGTCTGCGCGAAGGCGGACACCGACGCGCCAACGATCGACACCACGATGAGGCACATCCGCGCCGAACGAGAAAGCTGTTGAAGCATCGCCATCGACTCCAGGGGTTGTACTGTGACTTCCGGAACGGGACCAGCCGACGTAATGGCGCGGACCCATGCGGCCGAGCCACCCAGATACGGCTGTCCTCTGGATATAGACGGATCAGGTTGGACGACGGTTCAGCAAATCCGCTCCGGGTATACTAGCCCGGACCATTCACGAAGGCTAGGAATCCGCCAGCCCGCCCGGTCGGGCACGTTCCATCGCAGGAGGACCAGGAGATGAAGCAGGACGACGTGCTGAGCCGGTTTCGACATCTGGGTGCGCTGCTCGAAGGGCACTTCAAGCTGTCGTCCGGCCTCCACAGCCCGGCCTACCTCCAGTGCGCGCTCGTGCTGCAGCATCCGGCCGAAGCCGAGAAACTGGGGCAGGCACTGGCGGCGATGTTGCCCGGGGCAGGTGCCACGGCGGTGTTGTCGCCTGCACTTGGGGGTCTGATCATCGGCCACGAGGTGGCCCGGGCGTTGGGGGTGCGGGCCATTTTCGCCGAGCGCGTCGATGGGGCATTGACGCTGCGGCGGGGGTTCGAGTTGACGCCCGAGGATCGCGTGGTTGTCGTCGAAGATGTCGTCACGACCGGAGGCTCGACCCGCGAGACCATGGAAGTGGCCCGGGCTGCCGGGGCCACGGTGGTTGCAGCGGCGGCCGTCATCAATCGCAGCGGAAGCGCGTCGCCTGTTGATGTGCCGTTTGTGGCGATGGCCGCGATGACCCCGCCGACCTACACGTCCGACATCTGCCCGCTGTGCGCGCAGGGGATCGCGGTGACAAAACCGGGATCGAGGCCGGGGACATAGACCGAGACATCCATGTCTCGCACCCTGAAGCTCGTCCTCGCCTATGACGGCTCCGCGTATGTCGGCTGGCAGCGACAGACGAGCGGCCAGTCCATTCAGGGGTTGATCGAAGAGGCGCTCGGCCGGATCAATGGCGCACCGGTCGTGGTGGCCGGCGCTGGCCGCACGGATGCCGGTGTCCATGCGCTGGGCCAGGTCGCCAGCGCCAGGGTTTCCACCGCGCTCGACCCGCCGACGTTGAAGCGGGCGCTCAACGCCATCCTTCCGCCAGATGTCCGGGTGGTCAGCGTGGAAGATGCGGCTGACCAGTTCCATGCCCGGTTCAGCGCGTCCGGCAAGACGTACGAGTACTGGATCTGGCAGGGTGACGTGCTGCCGCCGCTGCTCCGGGCGTCGTGCTGGCAGATTCCGCGCCTGCTGGATGTCGCCGCGATGGACGCCGCCGCCAGGCTGCTCGAGGGGCGTCACGACTTTGCGGCGTTCCAGTCCGCGGGAAGCGGTGTCACGTCGAGCGTGCGGACGATCCGGTCGGCCCGGGTCGCCATCGGGACCGCGCGATCTGCCTTGGTCTGGTCACCCTTCGAATCCGCCGCCGAAGACGACCGTGGTCATCCCGTCGTCGTGCGGGTCGAGGCCGACGGGTTCCTGCGCCACATGGTCCGTGCCGTGGTCGGGACACTGGTTGAAGTCGGAGAGCACCGTCGGGATGTCGATTCGATCGCGGCGCTTCTCGAGCGCGCGGACCGCCGCGAAGCCGGCCCGACGGCTCCGCCGCGCGGCCTGGTGCTCGTCCGGGTTGACTACCGGCCGGTGGTGGCGCCTGATACAGGAAGTCGGTAAGATTGGTACTTGCGTACATCAGGTTATCCGCATGTCGCGTGAAGAACTCCTGGCCTGGGTCGCTGCCGGCTCGTCAGACGAGGCGCTGGCGCGGTCTATCGACTTCGACCGGCTCCCGGCCCACATCGCGATCATCATGGACGGCAACGGGCGGTGGGCGGCGCAGCGCCACCTGCCACGGGTGAAGGGCCATCATGCCGGCATCGAGGCCGTGCGCGACACGGTCGAAACCTGCGCGCGGCTCGGTATTCAGGTGCTGACGCTCTACGCGTTTTCGGTCGAGAACTGGAAGCGCCCTCAGGTTGAGGTCAGGACCCTGATGGCGCTGCTCAAGCGCTACCTCAGGCTCGAACTGCACACGCTCATCGGCAACAACATCCGGTTCCGCGTGATCGGCCGGTTCGAAGGCCTGCCCGCCGATGTGCAGGAGGAGCTGATCAAGGCGGTCGAATCCACCTCGTCATCGACCGGCATGTTCTTCAACATCGCGCTGAACTACGGCGGCCGCGCCGAGATCGTGGATGCGGCCCGCCGTATCGTGGAGATGGGCGTCCGGATCGAGGAACTCGACGAGCGTCGCTTCAGCGAGTTCCTCTACACGGCTGGCCAGCCGGATCCGGATCTCCTGATCCGCACGAGCGGCGAGATGCGCGTCAGCAATTTCCTGTTGTGGCAGATTGCCTACGCCGAGATCTACGTCACCGATGTGCTGTGGCCGGATTTCCGCCGCCGCCACCTGCTCGAGGCCGTCGCCGACTTCCAGAAACGCGACCGGCGCTACGGTGGCATCACGCAACCGGCTCCAGCCCGCGTGGCCCAGTGACTCGCATCCTCAGCGCCCTCGTCCTGATTCCCCTCGTCTTCGTCTGCGTCTGGTTTGCGCCGCAGTGGGTCGTGGTGCTGCTGGTCGAGGCCGCGCTCGTGGCGGCCTTCATCGAGTACGCCGATTTGTACGAGAAGACGGGTGTGCTCGTCCCGCGCGTACCGGCGTGTGCCGCCGCGATGGTGACCTGCGCGGCGATCGCCTGGCCGGGATCGTTCTCTGCCGATCTCGTGCTCGTCGCGATCCTGATCGCCGTCTCCGCATCGGTGCTCGGCGCGTATCAGCCGGCCTCGCATGTGCCGGCCTCCGCCGCCGCCGCGCTGTTTTCGGCAGTCTATCTGGGCGTACCGCTCGGCTGTCTGGCCGCTCTGCGTGGCGTGTTCGGCCGCGAGGCCCTCATGCTGGTGTTGATCGTGGTGTGGGTGTCAGACAGCGCGCAATACTACGCCGGGCGGCTGTTTGGCAGGCACAAGCTCTCGCCAACGATCAGCCCGAAGAAGACTGTCGAAGGCGCGCTGGGCGGGTTTGTCGCCGGAGTGGCGGTCATGATCGCACTCGGCAGAATCTGGTTTCCCGCACTCCCGAACTGGTGGCTGGCCGGCACCGGAACCGTGATGGTTGCGCTCGGGATTGCGGGCGACCTGTTTGAGTCGCTGCTGAAGCGCAGCGCACAGGTGAAAGACAGTTCCGGCCTGATTCCCGGGCACGGCGGTGTGCTGGACCGCATCGACGCGCTGCTTCTTGTCGGACCAGGGTTCTACCTGTTCCTGAGACTGCTGACGTGAGCCGCATCCGATCGCACGCCCCGAGGATCCGCGTGGCGATCCTCGGATCGACCGGGTCGATCGGCCGCAGCGCCCTGTCGGTGGTCGAGGCGCATCCGGACCGGCTCGAGATTGTCGGGCTGGCCGCGGGAAGCAACTCGATGCTGCTGGCCGCCCAGGTGGTGCATCACCGGCCGCGAGTGCTGGCCATGGCCACCGCGCACGCGCTGGAAGCGGCCGTGCGCAGCTTCGGAGCCTCGCGGCCGGCTGTCTGCGCCGCCGGTGCCGAGGGCCTGCTCGCGGTGGCGACCCACCCGGACGTCGACGTGCTGCTGTGCGCCTCGTCCGGCACCGCCGCCCTGGAAGCCGTGCTGGCCGCCATCGAGGCCCGGAAGACCATCGCGCTTGCCAACAAGGAAGTGCTCGTGATGGCCGGCGGGATCGTCACCGAGGCGGCGAGGCGTCAAGGCGTCGCCATCCTGCCGGTCGACAGCGAGCACAACGCGATTCATCAGTGCCTCCACGGCCGCGATCACGCCGAGATCAAGCGGCTGATTCTCACGGCATCGGGCGGGCCGTTCCGTGGACATACGGCCGCCGAATTGAAGAACGTCGGTCCCGAGGACGCGCTGCGCCACCCGACCTGGCGCATGGGGCGCAAGATCACCATCGACTCGGCGACGCTGATGAACAAGGGCCTGGAGGTGATCGAGGCGCATTGGCTCTTTGGCGCGGGTCCCGACCAGATCGATGTCGTCGTGCATCCGCAGTCCGTCGTGCATTCCATGGTGGAACTGTGCGATGGCTCGATCATTGCGCAACTGGGCGTCACCGACATGCGCCTGCCAATCCAGTACGCGTTCTCTTATCCCACGCGCTGGAGCGGTCCGTTGCCATCGCTCGACCTCGTGACCTGCGGCCGGCTCGACTTCCAGCTGCCCGATCACAAGCGTTTTCCGTGTCTCGGCCTGGCATTCCGGGCTCTCCGGGCCGGGGGAAGCCTGCCCGTCGTGCTCAACGCGGCCAACGAGGTGGCGGTGGCCGCATTCCTGGCCGGCCGGCTCCGTTTTGTGGAGATGTCCGAGGTGATCGAGCGGGCCATGGATGCCCACGCGACCGGGGCCGTGTCCACCCTGGCCGAAGTCCGGCAGGCCGACACCTGGGCTCGAGAATTCGCCCGGGAGCTGGTTCGGGGTTACAATCAAGGGTGAGGGTGCCTCTTGGTCATGAATTCGCTGAACTCGCTTGTCGCCTTTGTGTTTGTGCTCGGCGTTTTGGTGTTCGTGCACGAACTTGGACATTTCCTGGTCGCGCGCTGGCTTGGCGTTCGCGTGATCACGTTTTCGATCGGGTTTGGCCCGAAGCTGCTGAAGTTCCGGCGCAACGACATCGAGTACTGCATCAGCGCGTTTCCGCTCGGCGGCTACGTCAAGATGGCCGGTGAGAACCCGGAGGAGGCGCTGTCGGGCAGCCCGGGCGAGTTCCTGGCGCGCACCCGGTGGGACCGGTTCCGCATACTGGCCGCCGGCCCAGTGATGAACATCGTGTTGGCGGTGGCGTTGATGTGGGTCGTGCTCGCGCAGGGTGCGCAGGTGCCCGCGTTCCTGGACGCGCCGGTAGTCGTCGGCGCCTTCACCCTGACGTCGCCGGCGGAGAAGAGCGGGATCAAACCCGGCGATCGGATCATCAAGGTCGGCAGCCAGCCCGTGGCGACGTGGGAGGAATTCTACCTCTCGATCGGCGGTCGCGCGAATCGCGAGGTGCCGATTACGCTGCTGCGCGAAGGACGCGACACGGTCATCACCGTGACGCCGGTGGGGCAGACCAGGATGCAGGTGGGCGACATCGGCGTGTTGCCGGATGTCCACCCGAGCATCGTGACCCTAGTGGGCGGCGGACCGGCAGAACAGGCTGGGATCAAGATCGGCGATGTCGTGATAGCCGCCAACGGCGAGACGATCGTGCTTTCGAGTCAGTTGTCGGCGACGATTCGCAAATTCCCCGGCGAGCCGATGACCCTTCGGGTGGCGCGGGGCGGTTCCACGCTCGACATCACGGTGACGCCGCGGCGCCAGGGAACCATTGGCGTGATCGGCGTCAACATTCAGGACGAGTTCAAGTTGGTGCAGCCCGGGGTCATGGGCGCGCTCGGCATGAGCATCGATCGCAATATCCAGTTCAGCGGCCTGATCGTTCGCACCCTCGGCGGGCTGTTTACGCGCGAGACGTCCCCCTCCCAGTTGATGGGTCCGATCGCCATCGCCCAGTTCTCGGGCGAACAAGCCGCGCTCGGCTGGATAGCGCTGTTCACGTTCATGGCCTCGCTCAGCCTGAACCTCGGCCTGTTGAACCTGCTGCCGATTCCCGTCCTCGACGGCGGCCACATCTTCATCATGGCCATCGAATCAGTGGCCCGCCGCAACTTCAGCCTGAAGGTCAAGGAACGGATGATGATGGCCGGTTTCCTGGCGCTGATGCTGCTGATGGTGACGGTGGTCTACAACGACCTGGCCCGCTTCTCCTGGTTCGACCGCTTCATTCCAGGCGGGCACTAGACACAGACGGCCAGCAGCGATCATCTGATGACCTGGTAGATGCGAGCCTCGTACCCGTCGGTGACGGCCCGCGCGCGCTCTTGGAGATCCGCTCGCCGGTCGAGCTCCTCGACGATCCCGCGGTAGGCCGGGCGGCCATAGTACTCCTCATGCAGCAGCACGTAGTCCACACCGCGGCTTCTGAGGAGCCGAATCGATGAATCGTCGGGAAACGTCGTCATCGACCTCCTGAACGCCTCGAACGACGGCAACGTCACGCCGCTGTAGCCGTTCACGATCGACTGCCAGTGAACCGTCGACAGATAGGTGTATTGGGCGTCGAGTCCGGGCTCTGCGGGCAGTTCGGCCAGCACGCCCGCGGGCCGGCCAGCGAACCATTGATACACGGCATGGGGCTGCGCGACCTGCTCGAGCGGGAACACTGCGCGAGATTCCAGAAGCACGACGACAGAGAGCCCTGCGGCAAAAATGGACCTGAGCACCGGACGGCGCAGAAGCGTGTTGAGGCGCGCGACTCCATAGCCACCGAGCACGGCGAGCGACAGACCGACGAGCATCGACATTCGTCCCGGTGCTCTCAGGCCCCGGAACGGGACGAACGCCTGATACAGCGCAGGAAACACGTGTCCGTTCGAGCCGAGCGACAGATCGTACGCGAAGAAGAGGCCGACCGTGTACGCGATCCGCGGCACCGAGAGGGGAGGCCAGAGGGCGACCAGCGCCAGAACGACTACGAGAACCCCCGGAAACGAGTCCTCCGGTCCATGAGTCCCGCCACCGAGCAGCCCGCCCCACGCGGCGTTCGTCTCGTTGGCCACCAGGTAATCTCCCGGTTTCGAACTGTAGTACTCGACCTGGGCCAGGCTTCGTTCCCCGAGTTCTTGCCGGACGTGCAGATAGGGCGACACGATCGGCGTGACGAGCACGGCGGCGAGCAGCGCGCCGGCCGCGAGCGGCCTTACCACGTGCCGCACGCGGCGGGCCCCGGCGGCGAGCGTGGCCGCGACCGGCACGACGTACGCCGCAAAGAACATCCCGAAATACATGCACGAGAGCAACTGAGCGGCAACCGCTCCGCCCAGCAGCAGCCCGTCCCGCAGCCGGCCTCGCGCCAGCAACCGATGCACCGCCAGCAGGGCCAGCGGCATCCAGCAGGCCAGCAGCAGTTCGAGATGGTTGTAGTGCTGGAATCGGAACGGGTAGAACGCGAAGACGACACCTGAGACCAGCGCGGCCGCCGGCTGCCCGGTCAGCGAACGCACCAGCATGTACATCGACACGCCCGCGAGGACGAACGACACCAGCACCCAGGCGTTGTAGAGAGGCACCGCCGGGACGCCAAGCCAGAAGAAAGGGGCGCCGATGACGCCAGGCAGCACGATCGAATCCGAGTAGGCGAGCGTAAACCGACTGGGATAGTACAGGTTGCCGTCGAACAGGTTCAGCGGATCGCGCGCGAGCTGATGAGCGATCCATGAGAGCCGCCAGATCGAGAACAGCGGGTCCCCGAGGTCCTTGACAGCGCCCATCCGGACCCCTTGCGGGTAGGTCATCACGAACGTCAGCACGGCCATCAGCGCGGTCACGCGCAGCAACTCGGACGGGCCGAGGCGAGTGGCGGGGGCGTGATCGAGGGAGACGTCGCCGAGAGGGCCGATCCGCCGCTCCACTTGCTGCCACAGAGTGTCGTCACGGAAGATGGCGTGGCGCAGGCCGGTGATCACAAGGGCCCACAGCGTGGGCCGCCAGGCGGTCCTCAACGACACCGTGACGCCGAAAAGGCTCACACCCGTCCCGCCGGTGACGAAGATCAGGGCGGCAAGCGCGAGAAGCGCGAGTGTGAGCGCGTCGGCCAGCCTGGCCCAGCGAGCCGACGAGGGCGTGCGAGACACGGGCGCCATTATGCCCGGCTACCTTCGCCGCAACCCGATGAAGCTCACCAGGAAACTGGAGATCATGGTCTGGAATCCGGGAATGGTGGTGGCCGCGGCGTCACGTCGGCGATTATAGCAGTGCGGCCGGAAGTCGACGCGAGCGACCGGCCTCCGTGTGCTGAGCCGATTGTGAGGAAACGTGATACACCATACCCTCCAGGCCCGGAGGGTTCGCATGCACAGTCCAGCTTCTCGCCGCCAGGTCATGTCGATGTCCGTAGTTGGTGCCATTCTGCTCGCGGTCGCGCCGGCAGCGCACGCCCAGTCGGTGCCGCCCGCCTCGCCCATCCTCGAACGTCACGAGGGCGACGACTACACTCGATACGAACTGCTGGCCCCCGAGACGGCGCAGTTCAGGATCGTCTACGACGTCACGGCCACCCGGCCAGGCGCCCGCTTCTACTTCAACGTGATCCGCAAGGGCAGCGAGGCCAGCAGCGAGGCGGTCTTCGACCGGATGACCGGGCAACCGCTTCCGTTCAAGGTGGTCGGCGGGGCCGAGGCGCGAGCGGCCGGCCAGGCCAACGCAGACCTGGGAGCCAGCTACATCCAGGTGACGCTGGCCAGGCCGGTGCCTGAGAAGGGCGAAACGCGCCTGCGCATCGACAAGACCTACAAGGATCCGAAATCCTACTACCGCGAGGGCGACCTCATCGTGTTCAACCGCGGGCTCGGCATCAAGCGGAACGCGGTCGTGCTGCCGCCGGGGTACGAACTGGTGGCGTGCAACGTGCCGTCGCAGGTGCTGACCGAAGGCGACGGCCGCATCAGTATCAGCTTCCTCAATACGTTTCCGGGTGAAGCCCCGCTTGTCGTGAGGGCGCGGCCGCTGCCGAAGGCGACGGCGTTGCCGCGCGGGTCCGCCACGGCTCCGACTGCGCGGGCGGATCGTGCCGCATCTCCCGTGGCCGGAGTGATTGCGGCATCGGTGCCCTCGATGGCCTCACGGCTGGACGAGCGCGCCCATCAGGATCGCGAGATCGTGTACTTCCTGCAGCAGCCCGACACGCACGCGTTCGCGCTCTACCACGACTACACCGAGTCGCGCCCCGGCATCGCGGCGTACTTCAACGTCGTGCGCGCGGGCAGCAAGGCGTCGAACCCTGCGGCGCGGCTGCTCGATACTGGCGAGGAACTGAAAGTCGAGACGATCGAGGGCCGGGAGATCATCGCATCCAAGCTCGATGTCGGCGATCCGGTCGAGCCCGATTCCGAGGTTGTGGTGATCCGGTTCCCGGCCGTGCAGAAGGGCCAGTCGGTACGCCTGCGCATCAGCGAGACCTACACCGACCAGAGTCGGTACTACATGGACGGGGACCAGTTCGTCTGGGATCGGAGCCTGGGCCGCCCGCGCAATGCCGTCGTCCTGCCGGCCGGGTGGTATCTCACCGCGAGTTCCATCCCCGCCGTCGTGACGATGACCGATGACGGCCGCGTGCGGATGGACTACGACAACCCGAGGCCAGATGAGGTGGCGGTGCTGCTCAAGGGGCGGAAACGGTAGGGGCAGGCCGCAGGGACACATCGTGGCACAACACAGGAACCCCGCCCGCGTCGCCGCCGCTCTCAAGAAACACCTGCGCACCCACGGGTCCGCCGAACACGCCGCCGGGGTCCAGTGGTTCTTCAAAGAGGAAATCCAGTCGCACGGCTGGTACACGGATGCTCTGCGCAGGTACGCCGGAGTGGTGCACACATCACTGGCGGGCGACCCTGCATTCCTGCTGGCGGTGACAGACGCGCTGTTTGAAGGCCGGGTGCTTGAAGAAAAGGTACTGGCGGTATTGCTGGCGCAGCGCTCACTGCGCCACTTCGGAGCCTCCGAATTCGGGCGATTCGAGCGGTGGCTCGGCCACGTCGCGTCGTGGGCCGACCATGACGCGCTGGCGATGTTCCTGCTGGGGCCGCTGCTCATCGCCGACCCAAAGCGCGTTCGCCGCGTGTTCACCTGGGCGAAATCCCGGAGTCGCTGGCGGCGGCGCGCCGCGGCCGTCGCCCTCATCCACGGTGTCCGGAAAGGACTGTTCAAAGACGAAGCCGCAGCCATCACAGATCGCCTGCTGGGAGACGACGACGACATGGTTCAGAAGGGCCTGGGATGGCTGTTACGGGAGTGGTGCAAGTACCGCCCGGCCGACGCGATTCCAGTGGTGATGAAGATCAGACGCGACACGCCGCGACTCGTGCTGCGAACCGCGTGCGAAACGCTGCCGCCCGCGCAGCGCAGGCGCATTCTCGCTCGCTGACCCGTTGTGCTCTTCCGGCCGGTACGCGTCTGTTGCCAGCGCGACGGATTACGCCTCGAACGGGAGAACGGCCACGCCGTGAATCTGAACGCTACCTTCGCCGCAGCCCGATGATGCTCACCAGTTTGTAGAAGCGCCTGAGCTTCTGATCCTCCGCGATGTCACCCCGACGACTCGCGTTGGGCGGTGCCGCTTGTCGCGCGCTGAAGTAGACTTGGACCGACGATCATGACTCCCTAGCAGGCCGCGATCTACCCGACGATGTGCCCCGCCCAGCGCCTCCAGTTGGCCTTCCGTCTGCACGACTTTGCGGTGGACGAGTTCTCGCGACGCCGCCCGCTGCCGTTCACCGAAAGCCGTGCCCCGGCCAGGCGTATCCAGCATTTCGGAGCCGCAATCCAACCAGTTGGATACCCCGAGAATCATTCCACGGGCCAGAATTCATACAGCTAATATTTTCAACACTTTAGGGGCATTGCACTGCGTTGAATCGCCCGCTTCTTGTGGCATGGTTCTCGCTTGCCGGGAAACAGGTTCTGGGTTCCAGTCGTTACAATCTCACAAGCCGTTACGGTTTCCGTCGCGCATGTCTTGCTCGCGTCGATTCCGTTTGGACGTCCAGGTAAGGATTGCCACGTCACGAGGAGGTAGGAAATGAACGTCAAGGTTCTCGCATTGCTGACCGTG
>Ga0315278_10002186_pt1 | contig 17381 bp, 17 predicted proteins | sample YL17G06_0_MG_FD_203880 | JGI IMG/M metagenome (GOLD analysis project Ga0315278, IMG submission 203880) | Sediment microbial communities from Yellowstone Lake, YNP, Wyoming, USA - YL17G06_0 | ecosystem: Environmental > Aquatic > Freshwater > Lake > Sediment | place: USA: Wyoming | collected... | reverse complement strand
CCATTGCGGCGTGGCCGGAACCACGAGGAAGCCGCCAAGGCGATTGGTCCGCCCGGCGGCTTCGTGGTTGGGTCGAGCGCCCGAGGCGCTCTGCTTACTCTTGGTGCTGCTTGTTCGGTCGGGCTTCCTTCTGGCGCGATCGCTCGGCCATCGTCCGCTCGACGTCGTTCTGCCGATCGCTGCTCATCTGGCGGGCCAGGACCGGGTCGAGCAGATAGCCCTGCCCCTCGACATCCTTGTCGCCCTCGATCGGCTGTGCCGCCTTCTTCGTGCCCATCGTTTTTTCTCCAGTGGCTCTTCAGGCCGGATCATCGTCCGGGCTAGCGCATCACGATGGTGCGCCCATCCGGCCCCCGACGCTATCTCCGGCCGGACCCATGGCAGGTCGGGCGGACGACAGCCTCGGTTTCGGTGCACCACGATCAGGAAGTGGAGGCGACGAGCGGATTCGAACCGCTGAATAGAGGTTTTGCAGACCTCCGTGTTAAGCCACTTCACCACGTCGCCTGGAACGACCGCCATCGCGGCAGCCGGATGTTCGATTGGCTGGCCCTCGAGGATTCGAACCTCGGTTCACGGATCCAAAGTCCGCTGTCCTACCACTAGACGAAGGGCCAGCGGATGGCGTGCGCGAGGCCAGTGTACGGGTCCGAGGAAGGAGTGGAGCGGAAGACGGGACTCGAACCCGCGACCCTCACCTTGGCAAGGTGATGCTCTACCAACTGAGCCACTTCCGCCTGATGCCGCCGGCGCACCCATCCGAGGATGGTGCCGAGAGCCAGATTCGAACTGGCGACACCGCGATTTTCAGTCGCGTGCTCTACCAACTGAGCTATCTCGGCTTGAGCACTTGACCGTCATCGACGGTCCGTCAGCAGCCAAAACGATAGCACAGGCCTCTCGAGTCAGTCGAGGGTGGCGAGGTCCGGGCTCTCGGGGTCGAGCGGCTGGGAACCCGTCAGTGCCCGCAGGCGGTTGACCCGATCGACGATCGGCGGGTGGGTCGAGAAGAGCCCCTGGGCCCGAGCCTCGAAGGCCTTGATGGGGTTCACGATATAAAGGTGCTGGGTGGCGCGGTTGGCGACCTCCAGGACCTCCTTGTCCTGCGAGATCTTGAGCAGGGCGCTCTCCAGCCCGTAGGGATTGCGGGTGATCTCGACGGACGAGGCATCGGCGAGATACTCCCGTTCGCGGCTCACGGCGAGCTGCACGAGGCGCGCCGCGATGGGCGCCAGGATGGCCAGCAGGAGCACCAGCAGCATGACGATGGCCTGCACCCCTCCCCCGCCACTCGAATCCCGACTTCTCGATCGCCCGCTCATGCCGCCCCAGAAGCTGAAGCGCAGGAACATGTCGGCCAACAGCGCCACCGAGCCGACCAGGACGGCCACCATGAGCGTGAAGCGGATGTCCAGGTTGCGCACGTGCGAGAGCTCGTGGCCGATGACCCCCTGGAGCTCCTCGCGATCGAGCTTCTCGAGCAGGCCGGTCGTGACGGCGACCGAGGCGTGCTGCGGGTCGCGCCCGGTGGCAAACGCATTCGGCGCCGTGTCGTCGATGAGGTAGACGCGCGGCGGCGGGATGCCGGCCGCCATCGACAGCTCGCGCACGACGTTGAGCAGCTGCGGCGCCTGCTGGTCGGTGACCTCATGGGCCTGGGAAGCGGCGAGCACGAGGCCGTCGCCCGCGAAGTAGGTCCCGACCGAGACGATGAAGGTCAGCAGGACGACTCCGACGAGGACCGGGATGCCGTAGACCACGTCGCCGCCGACCGCGAACCCGATGCCGAAGCCGAGCAGGCCGAGCAGGCCGGCCACGATCAGGGTCAGCAGCACAGACCGTCGTCGGTTGACGGCGATCTGGTGGTAGAAGGTCGGTCTTGCTCCGGTCATCGCGATGTCGAACGCCGCGCGCCAGTGCGCTCAGCCGCGGCGACCCGTCGGATCAGGCGCGCGGAGGCAGAGTCAGGTCGACGCTGGGGACGGCGTCAGCAGCCGGCTCGGCGTCGAAGAACTCGCGCTTGATGAACCCGAAGACGCCCGCCAGGAGGACCGACGGGAAGGTCTGGATGTTCGTGTTGTAATCCAGGACGGTCGCATTGTAGTGCTGGCGCGAGAAGCTGATCTGGTTCTCCGTCGTGGTCAGCTCCTCCTGCAGACTCAGCACGTTCTGGTTGGCCTTCAGGTCCGGGTAGTTCTCGACGACCGCGAAGAGCGAGCGCAGCGACGAGGTCAGGGCGTTCTCGGCGATGGCCTGCTCAGCCGGCCCCTTGGCCCCCGCGGAGACGGCGTCGGCGCGAGCCTTGGTCACGTTCTCGAGCACGGACTGCTCGAAGCCCATGTAGCCCTTGACCGCGTTGATGAGGTTCGGGATCAGGTCCCACCGACGCTTGAGCTGGACCTCGATCTGGGCCAGTGCCTCGTCGACACGCAGACGTTTCTGGACCAGGCCGTTGTAGATGCCGATGACGACCAGGACCAGCACCACGATGATGCCGATGGCGACGATGACTCCGAGCATCCAGACCTCCTGCGGTTCGACTGCGGCGAGTATAGGCCGCGGGATGGCCGGAGGCCGTGCGGCCCTGTCGCCTCTTGCCAGGCAGACGTAGCCTTGCGCGGAGGAGGATCGATGTCAGTCGGGCGCTTCGTCCTGCACCGGGCACGCGCTGGCCTGATCGACGGCTGGCGTGCCGGTGATGGCTGGCGTGCCAGGGATGGCTGGCGCCTGGCCGCGAACCGCCTCGCGATCCCGGCTTACATCGTGGTCCTGGGCATCTTCGTCGCCTTCCGGTTCCTGGCCGTCGCGCCCTGGGATTCCCCGGCCTTCGACCTCTACGCGTATTGGTCCACGCATGCCGGACTCGACTACACGACGACACGTCCAGGCGACACCGGCGCCTACCTCTACTCGCCCGCCTTCGCGCACGCCATCCTGCCCGTCACCATCCTCCCCTGGCATGTCTTCGCGGCCGTCTGGACCAGCTTTGTCGGCGGACTGTTGATCTGGCTCAGCGGGCGCCTGGCCATCGTCCTGATCCTTCTGCCGCCGGTCGCCATGAGCGTTGCGCTCGGCCAGCTCGACCTGCTCTTCGCGGCGGCCATCGTGATCGGCTTTCGATGGTCCGCGGCCTGGGCGCTGCCGATCCTGACCAAGGTCACGCCCGGCGTCGGCCTGCTCTGGTTCGCCATCCGGAAGGAGTGGCGTGCGCTGGGCATCGCGCTCGGCGCGACGGCGGCCATCATCGCCATGTCAGCGGCTATCGATGCAGATGCCTGGCTGGGCTGGCTGGGGATGCTCAGCCGAGGGCAGTTCCCACGAGCTGAGGATGGCTTCTACTTCGACGTACCGCTCGGCTTCCGCCTGGCGATAGCCATCATCGTCGTCGTCTGGGGGGCACGGACCGACCGGCGCTGGACGGTCCCGCTGGCAGCGATGCTCGGCATGCCCACCGTGTGGATCAATTCGCCCACGATCCTGATCGCCTTCCTGCCGCTTATCGCGGCCGGAGCTCGGACGCCGGCCGGTCGCTGGCTGCGGCGTGCGGATCCTGCGCAGATCGTGGTGGGCGGTACAGGGCTCGAACCTGTGACCTCCTCGGTGTAAACGAGGCGCTCTGACCGACTGAGCTAACCGCCCGCGCCGATGCTAGCAGGCAGGCGACGACGGCCGACCGAAGGAGGGAGAGGGAGGAGCAAAGAAGACGGAGGGTGGTGCCCAGGCCGGGACTTGAACCCGGATGACTTGCGTCATACGCCCCTCAAACGTACGCGTATACCAATTCCGCCACCTGGGCCCGAACGATCGGTGTGGTACCGAGGGAGGGACTTGAACCCACACGACCTTGCGGCCACTAGGTCCTGAACCTAGCGCGTCTGCCTATTCCGCCACCTCGGCACGGACGGCACCGGACACGCGAGCATCACTGATCGGGCGTCTCGGCGAGGCGCCATGTTAGCACATCCCAGAATCGGTCCGAGGGGCTCGAGATCTGGCGCGGGGTCGGTCCCTGGAGCCGATCGTGGGCCAGCTCGACGCGGTCCCCGAGGTAGAGCGGCAGGAATGGCAGCCGGTCGATGAGCTCCTTCTGCAGCTCCGCGAACTTGGTCTTGCGTGCCGTCGCGTCGGTGGCCGTCCGGGCGGCCGCGAGGAGGCCGTCCATCTTGGCCGACTGGTAGCCCGACAGGTTGGAGCCACCGCGGGCGGCCTGGCTTGAGTCCAGCAGGGCGGTCAGGTCGGGGTCGAGGCCGAGGTCCATCTCGATGACGGCCGCGTCGAAATCGCCGGACCGAAGCTGGCCCTCGACGAACTCGACCGGTGGGTACGCCTTGAGCGTCGCCTTGATGCCGAGGTCCTTCCAGGCCGCCACGACCTGTTCGGCGGCCGCATGGAGCTCCGGGTTGGTCTGCGCATCGACGGTCACGACCGCGATGCGCAGCGCGTCCTTGCTGCCACTCGCCTGCCAGCTGCCGCCGACCTTCTTCCAGCCCGCCTCCTTGAGCGCCTTGGCGGCCGCCCCCTGATCGTGCGTCATCGGTGCGGGACCGGTCGTGTCGTAGAGCGGCGAGGACGGAGCGATGGGCACGTCGACGACGACACCGTGCCCGCCGTTCGCCGCGCCCACGAGCCCCTCCCGATCGATCGCCCGAAGCAGCGCGCGGCGCACCGACGGATCGCGGAAGGGCGACTTGCTGTCGCGCAGGTTGAGGACGGCGGCCGTCAAGTGGCTGGTCGGATAGACGATCTGACGCATGCCCGGCGTGGCCGCGATGGCCTTCGCCCGTTCGACGGGCAGGTCGCCGGCCACGTCCACGTCGCCGGCCTCGAGCGCGTCGGCGAGCGCGGCCGCATCCGGGTACAACTCGAGGGCCAGCGCGTCGAGGCGTGGCCGCTGGGGACCGTCCTGGGGCGCGGCCGGGGTCGGTTGGGCTGGCGTCGCGAACGGATCGGCGGGTATGGCGGCCGGCGTTCCGCCGGGGGGCGGGCCGGCTCGCTCGAGGATGACCTGATCGTCGCTGAGGGAGGCGAGCCGGAATGGGCCGCTGCCAACTGGCTGGAGTCCGAACGCCGTGGACCGCCGCTCGGCGACGGGGATGGCCGCCAGGAGGTGGGCCGGCACGATCGGTTGCGCGGCGGTCGTCAGGAACGAATTCAAGGGCTCCTCGAGCACGAAGCGGACCTGGTAGGGCGAGAGTCGCTCGACGGTCAGGCCGCGGAAGGCGTTGCCGAACGGCCCGTCGTAGTCGGGGTGCTGAAGGCTGCGCACGGTGAAGACGACGTCGTCGGCCGTGACCGGCTGACCGTCGTGCCAGCGCACATCCTCGCGCAGGTCGAAGGTCCAGGTCCGGCCGTCCTTGCTCACATCCCAGGAACTGGCCAGGTCGGGCTGGATGGTGCCCGCCGGGCCCAGGCGGGTGAGGCCTCGGAAGAGAAGTGCGATCGCGTCGCGCTCGGCGGGATCGATGGCGTAGAGGGGGTCGAGGGTCGAGATACTGCCGACGGTCCCCACGCGCAGGATGCGCGCGGCGGTCATGGCGCTCGGTGCGGGGCTGGCCGTTGGACCGGCAGCCGGGCCGCTGACGATCAGGGCAGCGGCGACGACGACGAGCACAAGGACGGCGGCCGCGAGGATGCCGCGTTCACGGATGTTCACGATCAGGGTCCCTCGATCGCGCTCGGCGCTGCTCCCTCGCGGCAGCGCCCCGGCGCTGGATCAGGCCGCTTGGGCAGCGAGCACGTAGGCAGCGATGGAGAAGATCACGAAGAGGACGGTCATCGCGATCGTGAACTGGAAGAGCGTCTTCTCGATCCCCCGGCGGCTGCGATAGACCGACGAGTCGCCACCGAAGGCGGACCCGAGGCCAGCGCCGCGCGCCTGCAGGAGGATGGCGGCCATGAGGCCGATGCTGACGATGATCTGGCCGATGGCCAAGATGGTGTTCACGAGCCGAGTCGTCCTTCCGATGGCGTCATCAAGCCGCGGAAGGATAGCACGCGCTCGGGCTCGACCGGTCCTTCAGGCCTGCGGCACGGCCGCCCGCCCGAGCAGCGAGCGGCCGGTCATGCCCGCGATGGGCGGCTCTCCGGCGAGCGTCAGAAGGGTCGGCGCGACGTCGGCCAGGACGCCGTCGCGGAGGCGGCGACCGCGCACGGCGGCGCCGGCCAGGACGACAGGCACAGGGTTCAGGGAATGGGCAGTCACGGGCGCCCCCGACGCGTCGCACAATTCGTCGGCATTGCCGTGATCCGCCGTCACGCACAGCAGTGCGCCGCCACCTCCGGCCACGACCGACCGGGCATCCGCCGCCAGGACCGCGTCGACGACCCGCCCGAGGCAGGCATCGATCGTCTCGAGGGCGGCGATCGTGGCCGGCCAGACGCCGGTATGGCCGACCATGTCGGCGTTGGCGTAGTTGGCGACGATGAGGTCGTACGCTTCGGCGTCGATCGCCGCGACAAGGGCTTCGGTCACACCCTCCGCGCTCATGGCCGGCGCAAGGTCGTAGGTCGCGACCTTCTGGCTGGGGATGAGCCGCCGATCCTCGCCTGGCCAGGCAGCCTCGACGCCACCGTTGAAGAAGTAGGTGACGTGGGCGTACTTCTCTGTTTCGGCCACGTGGAACTGCCGCCAGCCGAGCTCGGAGGCGCGCTCGGCGAGGCTGGCCACGACGACCGGCGGAAATGCGACCTCGACCGGCAGGCCTGATTCGTACTCGCTCAAGGTGACGACGCGGAGCCCGAGCGGACGGGCGCCTCGGTCGAAACCCGCGAAGGCATCGCTGTCCACGAGGGCGTGTGTCAGCTGGCGGGCACGATCGGCGCGGAAATTGCAGTGGACGACGACGTCGCCGTCGCGGACCCGACCATCCACGCCCGGGATGATGGTGGGCTGGACGAACTCGTCATCCTCGCCACGCTCGTAGGCCGCCTCGACGCCCGCCTGCGCCGAGGTGGCCTCGAGCCCGACGCCGCGCACGATGGCGTCGTAGCCGCGTTTGACGCGGTCCCAGCGCCCGTCGCGATCCATGGCGAAGTAACGACCGCCGACCGACGCGACGCGTGCCCCGGGGTGTGCATCGGTCAGGCGCGCCTCGAGATCGGCGAGGAAGCCGACGGCCGAGCGCGGAGGCGTGTCCCGCCCATCGAGCAGCGCGTGGATGACGAGATCCCGGACACCCCCCTCGCTGGCCAGCCTCGCGAGGGCCACGAGATGTCGGTCGTTGGCGTGCACGCCGCCCGGGCCGACCAGGCTGACCAGGGCGAGGCGGCGCCCGGAGATGACGGCGGCGCGGCAGGCGTCGAGGAGCACGCCGTTGGTGAAGAAGCTGCCATCCGCGATGGCAGCGTCGATGCGCGGCAGGTCCTGCAGGACGGGACGCCCCGCACCCAGGTTCAGGTGGCCGACCTCGGAGTTTCCCATCTGACCGTCGGGCAGGCCGACGGCCGGCCCCGATGCCCTCAGCCGGGCGTGTGGCCACGTCTGCAGCAGTGCGCGCCAGCGTGGCATCTTCGCCGCCGCCACGGCGTCGGCCTCGGCACGCCGGCCGATGCCGAACCCGTCGACGATGACCAGCACGATCGGCCGAGGGCGAGCGACGATCGAGCGGTCCGGGGCCGCCGTCAACGCGCGTCCGCGGCGTCGGCCCGAGCCCGGGCGGTCATCCCGGCGCGGGCCACGATGCCGGCCATCTCGTCGACCTTCAGGCTGGCGCCGCCGACGAGGGCGCCGTCGATGCCGGGCTCGGCCAGGAATTCGCCGATGGTGGCGCTGGTCACGCTGCCGCCGTAGAGCACGGGGATCGCATCGGCCTCGATGCCCCGCGCCCGCAGTCCGTCACGGATCACGTCGGCCATCCGTGCCGCATCGGCACCGGAAGCGGTGCGCCCGGTGCCGATCGCCCAGACGGGCTCGTAGGCGACGACGAGCCACGACCCGGCATCGGCGCGCAGGCCGGGGTCGAGGACGTCGAGCGCGCCGCCGAGCTGGCCGCGTACGACCACCTCGGCCACGTTCCCCTCCCGCTCCGCCAGCGTCTCGCCGACGCACAGGATCGGCCGCAGCGCGTGCTCGCGGCAGCGGACGAGCTTGCGTCCGACAAGCGCATCGGTCTCGCCTTGATCGCGCCGGCGCTCGGAGTGCCCGACGATGGCCCAGGTCGCGAATGGCGCCACCATGGCCGCCGAGATCTCGCCGGTGTAGGCGCCACCGGTCTCGGCATGGACGTTCTGCGCCCCGGTGGCGACGCCCGTGCCCGCCAGCGCCGCGGCCACCGGCGGCAGGGCGATGGCCGGCGGGAAGATGATCCGGATGACCGCCTCGTCCGCCATGACCGCAGCCAGACCGGTGGCCAGCGGTCCGGCCTCCGCCGGCGAGGCGTTCATCTTCCAGTTGCCGGCGACGACGATCGGGCGCATGCCCGAATCATCGCATGCGGGCGGCTTCAGCCTCCAGCCGTTCCAGCGACCGCTGGACGCTCGACCTGCCAAGATCGAGCTCGATCGCCAGCTCGCTGATGGAAGCCTCCGGCGCTGCCAGGCGCGCCTGGGCCACGGTGCGTGTGGTGGCCGGGAGGGCGTCGAGCCGGCCGCTCACGTGGAGCGCGTCGATCGCCGCCAGCTGACGCGCCGCCGAGGCGATGCCGCGTCGGAGGTTGGCCGTCTCGGCGTTCAGCTGGCGGTTCAGGTCGCTGCGGAGCTCCCGCGCGACCATCCGTGACTCCAGCTCCAGGAGCGTCGCCGAGGCACCCGCCAAACCCAGGAAATGCGTGACCGATGCGGTGCTCTTCCAGGTCGCGACACCGCTCCCACGACGCGACCGGAGGCTCGCCCGCAGACCCAACTCCGCGAGGTGGTCGGCGAAAGGCCTCGCCTCCGGCTCGGGCAGCACGAATTCGAGATGGCTCCGTCCACCAGCCAGGCTCAGCGATCCGCGGGCCAGGAACGTGCCGCGCAGCCACGCCAGGCGGCAGTGGTCCGCCGCGGCAGCCCAGTCGAAGGGGGCGACGTCACGATCCGCGTGCTCCAGGCGGATGGCCAACCGGGCGACGACCGGGTCGCGTGCCTGCCCGGTGGCGGCCGCGCCGAGACCCTGCCGCTCCGCCGCCCGACAGCAGGCACGGCCGGGCTCGATGGCCGCAAGTTCGGCGCGCAACGCCTCGGCCAGCTCCCGGGCGCCATGATCGACACGACGCAGCGGGCGATCGTCGCGCGCCGTGCGGCGCGAGGGAGCTCGAGGCCGGGTGGGTCGACGTGCCATGCGAGCCGTCATGCGCTGCGGACGGCCCCGACCGGGGCCGGATGGCCACCCACGACACCATCCGCCTGGAGCGCCATCAATGCGCTTGAGAGCCGCTGTGGGTCGTGACGATGCGCGTTGGCAGGATCGACGACCGCTGCGCTAAGGAAGCGGACGCGATCTCGCCACGCTTCAGGGAGCGTCGGTTCAACGGCCCGGGCCGGCCAGTCGCGGGGCGTCCTGGCGGCCATGTCGTCGTTCGCCAGGACGGCGTCGATGAAGCCCTCGCCGACGCTGTCCGCGATGGCCTGCAGGTGATCGGCAAGCGTGAACGCCTCCGTCTCGCCGATCTGGGTGGCGACGTTGGCGACGTAGACCACCGGGGCGCGGGAGGCGCGCACCGACTCGCGGATCTCGGCCACCAGCAGGTTCGGGAGCAGGCTCGTGAAGAGACTGCCCGGGCCAAGGACGATGAGGTCCGCGGCCATGATGGCCTCGACAGCGTCACTCGTGGCGCGCACGTCGCCCGGTGCGATCCAGACTCGACGGATCGCTCGTGCGCGAGCGATCGCCGACTGGCCCACCAGCCGGGAGCCGTCGGCCAGCTCGGCGTGGAGCGTCAAGGGGATGGGCGCTGCAGGAACCACCTGGCCGCGCACGGCCAGCACCTGGTTCATCCGGCGGACCCCCTCCTCGAAGTCGCCCTCCAGGTCGCTCAGCGCCGCGATGAGCAGGTTGCCCAGGGCATGGCCGCCCAGTCCGCCCGGCCGCATCGCCTCTGGGAAGCGGTACTGCAGCAGTCGCGTCATGGTCGCCTCCGCGTCGGAGAGCGCAGCCAGGCAGTTCCGGATGTCACCCATCGGCGGCAAGCCGATGGCGTCGCGCAGGCGACCGGACGAGCCGCCGTCGTCGGCCACGGTCACGATCGCCGTCAGGTTGCTGGAGTAGGCCTTGAGGCCGCGCAGGAGCGTCGAGAGGCCCGTCCCACCGCCGATGGCCACGATGCGTGGCCCGCGTGCCAGCGCCCGCTGCCGGACGAGCAGGTCCACGAGCGGCGCGCCACGGGAGGCGAGGGGCTCCATGAGGGTCTCGAGGAGACGCCTGAGCCCGATGACGAAGATGAGCAGGCCGACGGCGAGGAGGACACCGACACGCAGCCCTGGCGGCAGGAACTGGAGCGTCAGGAACCAGATGAGGGAGTCATCTGCGGCGCCGCCCGGCGCAACCTCACGGACGACCTGGCGCAGCACCAGGGCGCCGGCGATGGCGATGAGGAGCTCGCCGAAGAAGATGACGAGGAGCCAGCGCTTCAGGCCGACACCCGGCCGCAGCAGCCGACGCAGCCGATCGATGCCGCCACCGGCCAGGTCGATCGGGCGCGGACGCCCTGAGGCCACGCTCAGGCCTGCTCGAGATCGCGGTGCCAGACGTCCACGTGGCCCAGGTCTCGCCGGCGCCAGTCGGCCGCCAGCTGCTCGGCGATGGTGATCGAGCGGTGGTAGCCGCCGGTGCAGCCGACCGCCACCGTGAGGCGGCTGCGACCCTCCGCCAGGTAGGCCGGGATGGCAAAGGCGAAGAGCTCGCCGGCGATGTCGAGGAAGCGCTGGGCGCTGGGTTGGCCGAGCACGAAGGTGCGCACGGGCTCGGTCAGGCCCGAAAGCGGCCGCAGGACCGGGTCGTAGAACGGGTTCTCGATGAAGCGCACGTCGAGCACGATGTCCGCCTCCAGCGGGATGCCGTACTTGTAGCCGAAGCTGATGAGCTGGAGGGCGATCCGCGACGGCTCCTCCGTCGCCCCGATGGCCGCCAGGACGCGGTCGCGCAGGCTGCGTCCCGAGAGGTCGGAGGTATCGATGATCACGTCGGCCGTCTCGCGCACCTCCTCGAGCAGCCGCCGTTCGTCGGCGATCGAGGCCGCGATGCCGGACCCGCGCTGCAGCGGATGGCGATGGCGCGTCTCGCTGTAGCGGCGGATGAGGACATCGTCGCGCGCCTCCAGGAAGATGACGCGCGGGCTGATGCCCCGCCCCTCGAGCGCGCCGAGCACCGAGCCGAGCGCCACTCGCGGGTCGCCGGCGCGGACGTCGAGGACGATGGCGACCCGCTCGAAACGGGCCGGGTCGGAGGCCACCAGCTCGGCCAGCTCCGGCACCAGCTCAGCCGGCAGGTTGTCGACGACGGTGTAGCCAAGGTCCTCGAAGAGCTTGCTGGCGGCCGTCTTGCCGGCGCCCGACAGGCCGCTGATGATCGCCACGTGCTGGCCTGCGTCAGGCATCGGTCGGCCCATCCGCGCCATCGGTGACGGCCCCAGCGATATCGGCGGTGGCCTCCGCGGCATCCCGGGCATCGAGCCGCCCGATGGCCACGATCGTCCCCTCGTAGAGGACGTACATCACGCCGCTCATGACGAGCGGGCTGATGGGATCGCCGCCGGGCGTGACGACGACGGCGAAGATGACGATGCCAAGCAGCGCAAAGCGGCGACTCGCCTTCAGCCGCGCCAGGGGCAGGATGCCGAGCCGGTTGAGGACGATGAGCACGATCGGGAACTGCATGACCGCGCCGAAGACGAGGAAGAGCATGGTCACGAAGCCGAAATACGCCTCCGCGGTCAGCTCCATGACCAGGACGCCCGGGATCTCGAATCCGGTCAGGAAGGTCGCCGCTGCCGGCAGCACGGCGTAGGCTACGAGGACCCCGAGGGTGAAGAAGCCGACCATGGCCGGGATCCAGGGACGGGCGACGCGCCGCTCACGCTGCGTCAGGCCGGGCGAGACGAAGGCCCAGAGCTGCCAGACCACGATGGGCAGGGCAAGGGCGACGCCGACCATGAGCGCCAGCTTGAGGCGCACGGTGAAGGCGCCTCCGAGCTCGAGGTAGATGAGGCGCTGGCCGCCGATGGGACCGGTCAGCAGGCTGATGAGCTGCTCCGAGAAGACGAATCCGATGGCCGTCCCGACGATCAGGGCCGCGGCCCCGACAGCGATGCGGCGGCGCAGCTCACCGAGGTGGTCGACGAGCGTCATGACCGAGGCATCCGTAGTCGGGACAGCAGTCGCCGATGGGGCGGGCTCCCCTCCCCGGCCGAGATCGATGTCGGTCATGGCGCGGCCGTTGCAGCGCCGTCAGGCGTCCGGCGTCGACCCGGTGTCGGCCTCTGGCGGGCCCGACGACACCGTCGACGCCGTCGGCACGGTCGGCACGGTCGCGGGCGCGTCAGCGGTCGGCGGCGCCGCGTCGGCGGGACTGGCGAGCTCAGGCGCGGCGGCGACCGGGACCGCGGTCGGTGTTGGCGCTGCGGGAGGGGATGCGGTCGAAGCCAGCGCGGGGGCCGAGGCCGCGGTCGCGGTCGCGGTCGTCGGCTGTGCGGTGGCCGAGGTCACAGCTTCCTGCATCTCCGTCGAGGCCCTGCGGAACTCGCGGAGCGACTTGCCGAGCGCGGCGCCCACGTCCGGCAGGCGGCCCGGGCCGATGACGAGGAGGGCGATGGCGAGGACGAGAAGGAGCTCGCCAGGCCCGATGTTGAAGGGCATCGCTCGTTCGACTCCAGTCCGGAACGGCCGGGCTACGGTGCCCGGAGACCGGCGGTCATGGTAGCACCGAGGTCAGCCGCGACCAGGACGCAGCGGCGGCGGCCAGCGCCTCGCCGGGATCGTCCGCCCCGAGACCTGCGCCGGCGATGGCCCTGGAGACGTTGACCAGGAGGCCACCACCGGGAGAGGATCCCGCGGCACCAGCCCGCGCCGGACCCTGGGCCAGCGTCGCCGCCAGGTCGCCGCCCTGGGCGCCGACGCCCGGGACCAGGAAGGGCAACGCCGGTGCGATGCGCCGCACGGCCGCCAGCTCGGCAGGAGCGGTCGCGCCGACGACCAGCCCGACGGTCCCGAACCGAGCACCCCAGCCGGCGGCCAATGCGGCGACCCGCTCGTAGAGCGCCTCGGCCGGGCGGCCCGTGGCCGGGTCGGGAGCGACCGGCAGCGCCTGGATCTCACCAGCGCCGGGGTTCGACGTCCGGCAGAGCACGTAGACGAAGCGTTCGGAGCGGGCGAGCAGCGGCTCGATCGCCTCTGCTCCAAGGTACGGGCTGGCGGTCACGGCATGGGCGCCGAGGCCGTCGAAGATGGCCGCCGCGTGGCGGGCGGCGGTCGAGCCGATGTCGCCCCGCTTGGCGTCGGCGATGACCGGAACGTCGGGTGGGATGCGCGCCAGAAGCCGCTCGAGGGCCGCCAGGCCCCCCGATCCGAAGGCCTCGAAGAAGGCCAGGTTGGGCTTGACCGCGGCCGCATGGGGGATGGCCGCCTCGAGGAGCAGACTGGTGAAGCGCTCCAGACCGGCAAGGCCGGTGCCGAAGCCGATGGGCAGGGCCTTCGGGTCGGGATCGATGCCCAGGCAGAGGACGGACCCGACGGCCCGCGTTCGGGCCGCGAGCAGGTCCAGGTAGGCGCCCATCAGAACGGGGTCGAGGCGGGGGTCGAGATGCCGTTCACGGTGCCGGCGCAGCACTCTGCGTCGCGCCGGAGGCGGACGGCTCGGGCGAGACGGAGGACGAGGGGACCAGGTCGGGCGCGATGTACCAGGCCGGTCGCGAGACCGGGTCGAGGCTGGTGTCGGTCGTCAGCGCGATGTCGTCGACGACGGTCGGCACGCCATCAGCACCCGACAATGCCCCGAGCTGGAGCAGTCGCAAGTCGGCGCCCTCGGGCGTCAGGTTCAGGTACGCGATGCCGGATCCGTCTGGTCCCCAGGTCGGTGCGAAGCTCCGCCCGTCGCTGGTCAGGCGCTCCATGACGACCCCGTCGCTGGCCCGGACGATGACGATGTCCCGGCCAACGCCGGTCGTCTTGACCGCGGCCAGGAAGGCGCCGTCCGGTGACCACGAGGGCTGGGCGTAGCCACGAGACGTCAGGAGACGGAGCTTCTTGGTGCCGGGCGTGTAGATGGCGATGCGCGGCGCTCCGATGGCGCCGTCCCGGCCGTTGTAGGTCAAGGCGATGCGCTTGCCATCCGGGCTCCAGGCCGGGTCGTTGTGGCCGAGCCCGCGGTTCTGCCGGACACCCAGGTTCTTGACGTCGCCACCGTCGCTGGCGAGGAGACTCAGGCGGACATCCTCATCGAAGGGGTCCGGCGCATCACTGACCAGGGCGATGGTCGCCCCATCGGGGCTCACATCCGGCTGGAGCAGCCAGGTGAAGTAGTAGCGGTTGTTGCCACCCTTCAGCTTGTAGAGCCCGCTCTTGACCACCTCGCGGGTAGCACCATCGGGCGTGACCCGGACGAGGACCGGGTAGTCGAGGATGTAGTCGTCCACGCTGCCGCCGTAGGGAATGGTGGTCTTGCGCCGACGGGTCTCGACGAGGACGAAGCCCGAGCCGTCTGGTAGCCAGGTCGGCATGGCGTCCGTGCCGGCGGAAGTCAGCTGCTTGACGACGGCGCCTTCCATCGACCAGAGGTTGCCGTCCTGCGTGAACAGGATGGTCCCGGCGAACGGCGGCGGTGCGTCGGCTGACGGCTCAGGCGTGAAGATGACGCTCGGGTTCGGCGTCCGCCGGCCGCCGCCGGTCTGCCCACCGTCGCTGCCGCCGCTGCCACCCGGCGAGCCGACCCCACCGAACAGGAGGGCAAGGCTGCCGACGGCTGCGAGCAGGAGCCCGACCAGGGCGAGTGCCGGCGCCAACGAGCCGCGGTCGATGACCAGCCTGGGCCCGGTGTCGCGCGCCGGCGGACGGGAGCCGCTCACCCGAGTGCCATCGCGTCGGGCGCACCCAAACGGATGCGGCCAGGCGGCGCCGCGTCGAGGACTTCGATCTGGAGCGACTCGAAGCCGCCGTACGTGCGGCTGCCCAGGTGGCCCACCAGGTCGATGGGGGTCTCAGGCCCGATCTCGGCGAGGTCCGGCCGATCGAAGGCGATGCCGTCAAGCACCTCGCGGCCCTTGCGCAAGGTGAGCTGGGTGTGGCCGCCGGCCGCCGCTCGGGCACGGCTGACGACCAGGCCAGAGAACCCGATGAGCGCTCGTGGAGCCCCCGGCCCGAGCGGCTCGAGCGTGGCCAGCTCGCGCTGCAGGCGATAGTCGATGTCGAGCGCCGCGACGATGAGGTCGAGGACGAGCTCAGGCCCAGCCGGTGGGGCCGCCGACCCGGCGAGCTCGAGGAAGCGCGTCCGAAATGCCTCGAAGGCGCCCGGACGCAACTCGCAGCCGGCGGCCTGGGGATGGCCACCGTGCCGCTCGAAGAGCGAGGCGCAGGCGTCGAACGCCTCGGCGAGGTCGAAGCCACCGGCGGACCGGGCCGATCCCCGCCACGGTTCGACGGATCGCGTGATGACCACCGCCGGCGATGCGTAACGCTCCGCCAATCGGCCGGCGACGAGCCCGATGATGCCGACCGGCCAGTCGCCCGCCACCACGATCGCTCGTGGACCCCCGGCGGTGGCTGTCAGCGATGCCGCCTCGGTCGCCTCGGCGAGGACCTCGACCGTCACCACGCGGCGTTGCTTGTTGGCCTCCTCCAGGAGCGCCGCCAGGGGGGCTGCCTCGGCCGTGGATCCGGCCAGCAGAAGGCTCGAGGCGGTGGTCGCATCGCCCATCCGCCCACCGGCGTTGAGCCGCGGCGCGATGGTGAAGCCGATCGACTCGAGGGTCACCGCCTCCGGTGCCAGGCCGGCCGAGGCGAGCAGGGCGGCGATGCCCGGCCGTGGAGCGGATCGCAGGCGCTCGAGCCCCAGCCTGGCGATGGCGCGGTTCTCGCCGACGATGGGGGCCATGTCTGCGACGGTCCCGATGACGGCCAGGTCCGCCAGGTCGAGTGCGGCCGCGGGGCCGCCGGGCTCGTCAGCGAGGAGCAGCTGAGCGACCTTGAAGGCGACACCCGTGCCGGCAAGGCGGGGGTCCGGGTACCGCGAGCCGGGCCGATGGGGATTGACCACAGCGATGGCTGCCGGCAGCCTTTCGGGCACGTGGTGGTGGTCGGTGACGATGACGTCGATGCCCGCTTCCGCGGCGAGGGCGACCTCGGCCAGGCTCGTCGTGCCCGTGTCCACGGTCATGATCAGCTTCCGGTCCTCGACCCGGGCGCGCTCGACGGCGAGACGCGAGAGGCCGTGACCCTCACGCAAGCGGTCGGGCACGTGCACGGCAACGTCAAGGCCCAGGCGGCGAAGGGCGAGCGCCAGGATGCTCGAGCCGGTCAGTCCGTCGGCGTCGAAGTCACCGAAGACGAGGATGCGCTCCCGGCGATCGACCGACTCCAGCACGCGGCGCCGGAGCAGGGCGGCGTCGGGCAGCAGGCCGGGGTCGTGCAGGCTCGTGCTGGGGGCATCGAAGTAGGCGGCAAGGTCGCCCTCGGAGACGTGGCCGCGCGCCATCAGGACGCCCAGCGCCCGGGGCCCGATGCCGCGAGCCTGGGCGACCGCCGTCAGTGAGCTCGTGGTGCTCGCGGTGGGCTGGCGCCAGCTGTGCGTCGGTCGAAGGATCGTCATCGGCGCGGAGGGTGCCACGGCAGGCTCCACCCCGGCTTATCGAGACGCGCGCGCGGCCGCCAACTGGGCCTGGCGGCGTCGATCGTCGCGCTCGTGCCAGACGACGAGGAGGGGGCTGGCGTTGAAGATCGAGGAGTAAGTTCCCGAGACGATGCCCACGAGGAGCGCCAGCACGAACCACCGGATGGCCTCGCCACCGAAGAGCAGCAGGGCGGTCAACGTGATGACCACGGTCATCGAGGTGTTGATCGAGCGTCCCACCGTCTGCAGCAGCGAGTGATTGACGATGGCCGAGAACGGCTCGCCGGCGTGGCGGTAGCGATTCTCACGGATGCGGTCGAAGACCACGATCGTGTCGTGGACGCTGAAGCCGATGATGGTCAGCATCGCGGTCACGAACAGGCCGTCGACCTGGACCCGGAAGAAGGTGCCCAGGATGGCGAAGACGCCGACCACGACCAGCACGTCATGGAGCAGCGCGACCAGGGCCGTGAAACCCATGCGTCCGTCGCGGAAGCGGATGGTGATCCAGGCCACGATGCCCAGCGACCCGGCCAGGATGAGGATCAGGGCCTGGTTGATGAGGTCGCGCGAGACGATCGGACCGACGACCGTGGCCTGGCTGACGTCGTCGATCGGCCCGAATCTGGCCTGCAGTGCGGCCGCGACC
>Ga0315278_10002185_pt1 | contig 17385 bp, 15 predicted proteins | sample YL17G06_0_MG_FD_203880 | JGI IMG/M metagenome (GOLD analysis project Ga0315278, IMG submission 203880) | Sediment microbial communities from Yellowstone Lake, YNP, Wyoming, USA - YL17G06_0 | ecosystem: Environmental > Aquatic > Freshwater > Lake > Sediment | place: USA: Wyoming | collected... | reverse complement strand
GCCTCCGCGGGGTGGGGCGCGGCGCCTCATCGCGCCTCACGGTTGAGACGTCAGGCGGGCTGCGACTCTCGAACCTCTTCCGGTCAGCCGCCTCGCGGATGGGCGCGCGCATGGTTGTGACGGAGACCCCCGTCGATCTGAGGTCCGCCTTCGTGGGCAAGACCGCATTCGAAAGCGGGGAGAAGGCTCCGGAGGCGATCCTCTCCTTCGACCGCTGGCGCGAGGCGACGAGTCCGGAGGATCCTGCCGGGGCCATCGCCGCAGGCGACCTGGAGCGGGCGGGGCGGGCCGCCGCGCTCGGACTCATGGTCATGGGGCGCGAGCGCCAGTACTGATCGACAAACGGGCGAGTGGGGGTCAGATCTTCATTTCACGGGTCGAATCGGGTAGACTCCTCCCATGGCACGACCCCTGCGTGTAGAGTACGAAGGCGCGTTCTACCACGTTACGAGCCGCGGCAACGCACGGCAGGACATCTTCCTCGTCGACCCAGATCGCGAGCTGTTCCTCGAGACGCTCGGCGACACAGTCAGGCGCTTCGGTTGGGTCTGTCACGCCTACGCCGCGCACGATCAGGCGAACGCAGTTCGCCCCTAGCAACGCGCAGCGTTGCCAAGCACTACCACCTTCTCATCGAGACGCCGGAGGCGAACCTATCGCGCGGAATGCGTCACTTGAACGGCGTCTACACGCAGGCATTCAACCGCCGGCATATGCGAACAGGCCATGTGCTGCAAGGTCGATTCAAAGCGATCCTCGTCGAGAAGGAATCTCATCTGCTCGAACTCGCGCGGTACGTGGTGCTGAACCCCGTACGGGCACGAGCTGTTCGGAGCGCCCGCGACGGGTCGTGGTCAAGCTACCGTGCGCCGGCGGGCATGGCGGACGCGCCCGACTTCCTCACGACGAGCTGGATCCTCGCACAGTTCCATCGGAGCCCTCGCCGCGCAATCGAGCTCTATCGCGGGTTCGTGAAGCAGGGCCGTGGCGTCGACGCGTGGGCCGAGCTGCGGGGTGGCATCCTGCTGGGCAGCGACGAGTTCGTGGACAAGCTCAAGCCACTGCTCTCGGACTACGAGGCGCTGAAAGAGGTTCCGCGCCGCGAGCGGCTCGCCACCCGACCGAGCCTTGACGAACTCTTCTCCAAGGTGCGAGACAAGAGAGCACGCGACCAGCGGATCCACGCAGCCACCCGCGGCCACGAGTACACGCTTCAGGCAGTCGCTGACTTCCTCGGTCTCCACTACTCGACCATCAGCATGATCGCGAAGCGTATTGCTGAGAGCGAGAAACACCAAGAGTGAAGATCTGACCCCGGAGCCCCCAGGCAAGCATATGCGCATTGCCTCACCAGAAAGGTACTCGAAACGGGATCGTTGGGATCTACACGTTCTCACGCCCACTCCGGTACAGGAATGAAACGCTTCTTCTCCCCGACGGGACACAGCACTCGGTTCTGGTCGGTCAGGAGAAGGGGGTGGATGTGCGCCTTGCCCTTGATGTTGTTCGCGGTGCACTTCGGGCTGACTATGACGTGGCTCTGATCTTCAGCCAGGACCAGGATCTCTCGGAAGTCGCAGATGAGATCCGCGCTATCGCCGTGCAGCAAGATCGGTGGATCAAGGTTGCCTCGGCGTTCCCGGCAAGCCCCACGTCGGCCAACAAGCGCGGCATCGAGAAGACGGATTGGATCAACATAGCGCGTGCCGAGTACGACCGGTGCATCGATCCCAACGACTACCGCTAGTCAGTCTGTTGCGTCTCAGCATCGAGGGCTCGGAAGTCCTTCGCTGCCACGTCGCGAAGCGTTGCGCGGACCATTCGCCCTCGCTACAGGTCCCTGAGATCGATCTCTGAGACGCCTTCCTTCTCTCTCCGGTCGAGTTCGGCACGCAGTGCGGCGCGGTCAAGAAGCTCCTCGAACGCCTTCGTGCCGATCAGGACGGCCTTGGGCGTTCCGTGACGGAGGATAAACACGGGTCCTTCTTCGGCCTCGTCGAGCCATCGCGCGGTGTCCTCTCGGAACTCGGAGACCTTCACCAGTCGCTTGCTGTCGATCGATAGGCCCATAGGCACCTCCCTGAAGACTTCGTACGATATTCTGTACGATTCTTGGTACGAAGGCAACTGGCTGTCCCGCGGGACAGCGGCCGTCCTGCCGGACGGCTAGGGAGAATGGCTGCGCGCAGCTAGGCACGGTTCTCCTGGCGTGAACGCGGCTGCCGTTCTCCTGCCTGGATGACATGAAAAGGATGCGGGGGCGCCGAGACGCCCCCGCGCACCTGCTAGAAAGATGTTCCAGAACGCTATCCCACGACCTCTGGACGTTCTGGAACATCGTAGAGAATGTCGTCTAGCGGATGTCTGTACAGTCCCTGCTCGAGCCGGTTCTGGTCGAAGTAGTGGCCCATGAGGCCGATGGATCGGCCGAGGACGAAGAGGGCGTTGAAGAGGCCCATCTTGATCATCTGATCGATCTCGGCGTCGGTGAACTTGAGCTCTTTCAACAGGTCCACGAGCAATACGCCGATGCAGCCGTCGACGTTCAAGATGAGGTTGTTCTTCTTCTTGGTCGTCACTTGCTCGACGGAGAGCGCGTAGTTGAGGAGCGGCGTGTCGGTGAAATGGGCCTTGGCGAAGTTCTTCATCAGCTCGACGCGCTTGTCGGGGTTCTCGAGCGTGTGAAGCTTGTGCCCGATGCCCTGCACGTTCACGTTCTTCGCCTTCATGTGGTCGACGAAGTCACGTGGCGCCATCTGGCCGCGCAGGCCGATGAGGAAGTGCTCGGCGGCCCCGTTGACGGCTCCGCCGAACCGCGGGCCGATGGTCAGGATGCCCGACACGAGCGAGGAAATGAGGTCCTTGCCGGCTCGCGCGGTGACGATGGTGTTGTGCGCGCCTGCCACGGCGGCGCCGTGGTCGGCGATGATCTGGATGACCATCTCGAGGAACTGGCGCGCATACGGCGGGATTTCCTTCTTGAACCACAAGAGCCCGATGACGCCGCCGATGCCGAGCTTGCGTTCGATGACTTCGTCAATCGGCATGCCGGCGTAGTTGTGGACGTCGCCGGACTCGTCGCAGATGGTCGAGATGAAGTTCGTCGGCTTGCGGACGAGGCCCTCGGCGACGGCCTGGGCGTAGTCCATCGGGATGTTTGGCGGGGTCACGTCGGCTGCCGGGACGATGACACCCTTCTTCACGAGGCCCTCGTAGGTTTCGTGGATCTTCTCGTGGTAGTCGTTGAACGAGGTGGGCACGACGATGCCGGCGTCGCGCAACGCCTGGTTCTTGCTATCTGCCGTCTCGGCGGCAGACCCGGCCTTGGCTCCGGCGTGGCCGAACTGCACTTGGCCGGGCAGCACCTTGGCGCACGTTCCGGTCACCCACATCACGAGCGGCTTCTTGATCCGGCCATCCTTGACGGCCTCCGCGATCTGGACTTCGGCCGTGCCGCCGAGTTCGCCGAGGCAGACGAGCATCTTGATCGCCGGGTTCTGCTCATACCTCAGGAGATGGTCGAGCAACGTCGATCCGGGGAACGCGTCGCCGCCGATGGCGATGCCTTCGTAGAGCCCGTCCGTCGTGCGCGAGATGATGTTGTACGCCTCGTTCGACAGTCCTCCCGACACGGAGACGAAGCCGACGGACCCGGGCCGGTACAGCTTGGCCTCCTTGATGTTGTCCATCGTGCCGGCCGTGTTTCCGATCTTGAACGAGCCAGCCTTGAGGCCGCCGACGGTGGCGGGGCCGATGATCCACTTGCCCTTGGCTTTGGCCGTCGCGGCCATGATCCGCGTCTGCCGCTCGGGAATGCCTTCCGCGATGACGGCGATCGTGCGGATGGTGTCCGTCGCGATGGCTTCCATCGTCGAGTCGAAGGCCGAGCGCTGCGAGGCGAAGTTGACCATCACGTCGGCCTCGGGCCAACGCTTGACGGCCTCGGCGACGGTCTTCACCTTCGGGATCGTGATCTCCCTAGTTCCCCAGAAGAACTTCTCGAACCCGCCGCGCTCTGGCGTGATCATCGCCGCGACGCTCGGCGTCTCTTTGCGGCACAGGTAGTCGAAGTCGAGCATCCGCTGCACGGCGCGCGTCTGGTTGCCGTACACGAACGCCACGGTGTCTCGACTAAAGAGCTCATAGCTCGAGAGCTCATAGCTCTGAAGCTTCGTCTTGGTCATCACTTGCCCCCTTCGAGCGCCATGGACACGACGGCCGTCATGTGCGTCTCCGGGCCGTAGACCTCGACCGGCACGCCGATCTTCTCGCCGGCCTTGCGCATCTTCTCGAGTCCTTCTTTGTAGTTCGGGCCGCCGCGGCGAACGTAGATCTTGACCTTGTTCTTCTGCAGGCGGTCCTTGTATTGTTCGAGGGCCTGGATGATGCCGGTGAACGTGTTGGCGACGTCAGTGAAGTTGGCGATCCCGCCGCCGATGATGAGGTACTTCTCGCGCCCCTTCGGGTCGGGCTCGCGCGTCATCAGGTCGAGGACCGTCTTCGTGTACTCGTACGTCATCTCGGTCGACGGGTCGCCCGAGTACTCGCCATAGTTCGCGAGTTCCTTGGCGTAGCCAAGATCGACGACGGTGTCGGTGTAGATGACGCTCGCGCCGCCGCCCGCAACAAGGAGCCACACGCGACCCTTCGGGTTGAGCACCGTCAGCTTGAGCGATGCGCCCGTCTTCTCGTCGAGCGACTTCACGTACGCCTCTTCCTTCGTCATCGTCGTCCCGAACGCCTTCGGGAACTCGATCGGACCCCACTTCTCGGAGCACTGGTAGGCGGCCGTGTCGTCGAGCTTGGCGACGCAATCGAGCGGCACGAGCTTGTCGCCCGTGAACGTGAACGGGTTGAACTCGAGGTAGGCGAAGTGGTAGTCGACGAAGACGCGGTAGAGAACTTCAACGAAGCGCGCGACCTTCTCTTGGTTCGGGATCTTCGGCAGCTTCTTCGCCACGCGAACGTCTTCCGGCTTCGTCAGCACAGGCACGTCGATGTGGACGACGGAGTCCCACGCCTCTTCGACGTTGATCCCTCCCTGGGTCGAGAAGTGGATCGTGTCGGTGTCGCCGTGCGACGTGAACGCGAGGTAGTACTCGACCTCGTGCGGCACGAACGGCTCGATCAAGAAGTGGGTCAGGACGCCCGTCGTCTTCCCCGTCGTCTGCTCGATCGTCACTTCCTTGTTCATCCGCTCGCCGATCCACGCCTTCACTTCATCGAACGTCTTATCCACGGCGAGGAGGTTGTTCAACCCGCGCTTGCCGAAGAGTTGGTCTGGCTTGGCTACCAGCTTCGTCGTCTTGAGCCAAGGGTACGTCTTGGGCAGCGCCGCAAGGTCGGTCTCCGGCGTCACGAGGACGATCCGGTCATCGAAAACCAGCTCCCCACCGGAGAGTTGGCCCACCGCCTTGGCGATGATCTGCTTCGCGTCGACTTCGCGAATTCCTTTCTGAGCCATCGTTTCTCCTACATCCTCTTGATGATCTCGTCGCCGAACGCCGAGCAGGACAGGAGCGTCGCGCCCTCCATCTGCCGCTCGAGGTCGTAGGTGACCTTCTTTGCGTCGAGCGCCGACTTGACGCCCTTCATGACGAGGTCGGCCGCCGGCTGCCAGCCCATGTAGCGCAGCATCTCGACCGCCGACAGGATGATCGACCCGGGGTTGACCTTGTCTTGGCCGGCGTGCTTCGGCGCCGTGCCGTGCGTCGCCTCGAAGATCGCGTGCCCGGTCATGTAGTTGATGTTCGCGCCCGGCGCGACGCCCAGTCCGCCAACCTGCGCGGCCGCGGCGTCGGTGACGTAGTCGCCGTTCAGGTTCATCGTCGCCGCCACCGAGTACTCGCTCGGCCGGAGCAGCATCTGCTGGAAGAACTGGTCGGCGATGCGGTCGTTGATGAGGATCTTGCCCGCCGGAACTTGGCCGTTGTGGTTCTTCGTGACCTCGTCCTCGGTGATGAGCTGCGGGTACTCCTTCGCCAGCTCGTAGCCCCAGTCGCGGAACGCACCCTCGGTGAACTTCATGATGTTGCCCTTGTGAACGAGGGTGATGATCTCGCGGTGGTTGGTAATCGCATACTCGATCGCGGCGCGGATGAGGCGCTGCGAGCCTTCCTTGCTGATCGGCTTGATGCCGATGCCGCAGTCCTTTTGGAAGCGGATCTTCTTCCCGACCTTCATCTCCTTGTCGAGGAACTCGATGACCTTCTTCGCCTCGGGCGAGTCGGCCTGCCACTCGATGCCGCAGTAGACGTCCTCGGTGTTCTCGCGGAAGAAGACGATGTCGACGTCCTGCGGCCGCTTGACGGGCGCCGGCGTCCCGATGTGCTGCACGGGGCGCACGCAGGCGTAGAGGTCAAGCAGAATGCGCAGCGTCACATTCAGGCTGCGGATGCCGCCGCCGACGGGCGTGGTGAGCGGACCCTTGATCGCCACGAGGTACTTGCGGATCGCTTCGACGGTCTCGTCGGGCAGGTAGAGCTTCTGCCGCTCGTCGGGTGCGATGGCGACGATCTCGGCTTCGGTCATCCCGGGGAAGTTGACCTGGATGGCCTCATCGCCGGCGAGAACCTTGAGCCACTCGATCTTCTTCACGCCACCGTAGGCCTTCTGCACCGCGGCGTCGACGACCTTGATCATGACGGGCGTGATGTCGACGCCCGTGCCGTCTCCGCGGATGCACGGGATGATCGGATGGTCGGGCACGTTGAGCTTGTCTTTCGTGCGCGTAATCGCCTGGCCGCCCTTCGGGGTTGGGATGTACTTGTTCGCCATCGCTACCTCGCTCCTTCTTCGCGGATTCTGTCTAGCTTTCTCGCGCTTCCTGCGCGTTCAATCCTTCGGTGATCTTCTTCGCCGCATCGACGACGAAGCGGATGAGCCGCTCGCGGTTCTTCTCTTCCGCCCGCAGGTGCGGCACGGACACGCCGATCGAGCCCATGATGCGGCCCGAGGGAGAGAAGATGGGGGCGGCGATGCCGTGCGTGCCGACGATCGACTCGCCCTCGCTCTCGGCGTAGCCGCAGGCGCGGATCTTGGCCAGTTCCTTCTTGAGTCTCGCCAGGCTCGTGATCGTCGTCTCGGTGAACTTGGGCAGGCCGACGTCGTCGATGACGGCATCCTGCTCTTCGGGATCGAGGTGGGCGAGGATCGCCTTGCCCGTCGACCCGGCGTGAAGCGGGTACGTGTCGCCGAGCTCGTACGAGACGCGAAGCGCGTGCGTGCCATCGACCTTCTCCAAGCACACGCCGACGTGCTCGCGCAGGCCGCAGAGGAGCGCCGTCTCGCCCGTCTCCCGCGCGATGCGTTCCATGTGCGGGAGCGCCACTTCGCGCAGCGGTTTGCGAGCCATCGTCGCCGCGAGCTCGAGGATACGTCCGCCGAGTCGATACACAGCGCCGCCCGGCGCCTCTTCGACGAAGCGGTGGGCGCGCAGCGCGGAGACGTAGCGATAGGCCGTGCTGCGCGGGAGGGCGAGGCGTTCGGCGATTTCGGCAACCCCGAGGACGGGCGTCGCCTCGCTGAACAGAGTCAAGATTCGCACGCACTTTTCGAGCGTGTTCAGGGTTCTTCGCTCCCCGCGGTGTCCCATCCTTCGGGATCCGCTATCTCATGTGGTGGAGATGCTACAGAACGAGGGCGGGAAGTCAAGGACAGGCGCTGTGGCTTACTAGCCCTGACGCACCGTCTTCTGAGCAAGAGCGATGATCAACCGCGCCGACGCGAAACGGGGGCTGCGAAACCAGAACCTGCACGATGTCCGTACGTAGACCTTCACTCGATGGCTTCAGCGGGGCTCTCGCGCATCGATGCGAGGGGAATTCTCAACTGTCACACGTTGGGGGCCAGCGCTGGATGCGCGCCGCACGCCAGCAGCGGTCGCCGCAGCGCGGTCCATCAGTAAAGCGTACGTCGCGTCCCTTTCACCCACCTGAGCCGGGCCAGATCCCCCCACAGCCAGTCATATGCTAGATTCATAATAGGATACGAGTGCACGAACTGCGATGCACCCTGGAAGTGCGTCGACGTCAGAGCGAAACGGCCGCGCTCCGGTCTCTTGCGGGCGCACAACTCGTGCAGGTCATCGAGCGTCCTGCGGGTCTTCTGTGCGTCGCGAGTATCCCCAATGCTGATCTCGACGTGATTCCTGTCGTCCGAGTCGTCTGGTGTCATGTACCAGAACAGAACCGATCTCTCGACCTGCCCCGGATCATGGTGCAGTACACCTACAAGCCGGACGGGCATCAGGGAGTACACGCCGAGCCTGGGAGACAATGGCAGGAACCACTCAGCCACAAGCTCCTTGTAGAGGTCAAGCGCGCCGGCGAAGCTGACCTCGATGCGGCTGCGCAACCGCTCGGCGGAGTACATCGCCACAATTGACCCTGACCGGCTTCCCAGCGGGAAGTCCCCCGTCGGCCACGGGGGCGGCAACGCCGAACCACCCCGCCCAGCGCAGGCCCGAACCAGAGCCCGGTATGGCCCTACGCGAAGACCGCCAACGGGACCATGCATACCCGCATCATCGGGAACGTCAGCAGTGATCTCGAGAAGACGCCGCAGTGGAATGGGGTCATCTCGCAGCTCTCCGAAGTTCAGCGCGCGGAGTGACCAGTTCCACGCTGCTTCATGCACGGCAAGTCCGCCGTCTGGAAGCAGAGCATGGGACTCCAGCAGGTGGGTGAGATCCCGACTCAGGGCCTCCAGTGCGACAGACCACGGCCACGCTGCTTGCGCAGTCACGTGGGTGAACGTGAGATGGTGCCAGTCTCTGCTACTCACTGCAGGGTCAAAGATGCTGTCGGGAAGGGCAGGCGCTTCTGTCACGGGTAGCGCTCCGACATACCAGCCGAAATGGATGGCATCGCCGCTCCCGCGCACTCTTGGGACTCCTAGCTCACCGCGTGTGTTGATGGGCGCAACACACCGCGCGACACGCCCGACGCCTTCGACCCAGGCCCGCATACAGGACTGCATCCGCTTCTCGCATTCACGGTCCGGCGGGACTGCGGCCATGCCATCATCAGACCAGCTGTCCACGGCTTCGCACACAGCGTGCGCGGCAAAACCTGGATCCGCTCGAGCGGCCGCCTCCATGTACGCCGAGACGGTCTCGTAGCTCTGCGTTCGGACTAGCAGGAGGAATGGGTCGTACCATGCGTCCGCTGCCCCTCGCGTCATCTCAGCTGGCGAAGGACTTCCTTCTGCAAGCGCGAGGGAGCCGTACCAATGCTGAAAGAGCTGGAGGTTGAACCCTATCCGCCCGTGCTCCCGGCGAACCAGGCCCGTTGCAACTAGCCGTCGGATCTCGCTTTCGCTGCCGACTTCTTCCTCTGGCACGAGATCCGCCTGCCAATTGAGGCAGGTCCGTGCCAGACGACAGAGTGCCTTCTGGAGACCTTCAGGGTCAGACTCGACTCTCTGCAGAGCACGCGCTGCAATCGCTGCGACCGTGTCCACCGGTGACTTCGGCAGCCTTCCGGATGCGTCCCGGAGGTAGCTGCCAAGCAGAACCGCGAAGAGAGGCGTTGTTATCGCTTCTCTCACGCTCTTCGGCCACCTGTAGCGGACGTCAACGTCTGTGAGGGCAACCCCGGAGAGTGAGCTGACAAGCGCCGCCGCCGCCTGTTCTGGCAGCAGCTTCACCGGCACCTGCGCCCACTGTTCGCCTAGGTCCTGCGAGCTCTCCATGATGAACGTGACAGTGCTCCGCGGGCTGCGCATCGCGAAGACCTGCGCCTCACCCAAGAGGCCAAGGACATCTCCTGGGCTCAAGCGCGTGACGTCGTCAATGACTGCGACCACGCCGCGCTCCAGCACCTGAAGTGGCTCCGGCACCTGCGCCAGAAGGCTCTCCTCGAGGGATCGCCCAGCCGCTACCGAGTCACCGCTGGCATACAGAGGAACCGGCGCGTCTTTCTCGCCCAGGCAGCTCTCGGCTGCAGCCTGAATGAGCCTGTTGGCGTAGAGCGTCTTGCCGGCCCCCAGAGGACCGGTGACGAGGCGCACTCGCTCGTTGTCGGCGAACGCGCGCATCAGTGAAGGGCCCACCCCGCGATTATCTGCGAGCCCGGCGGCAGTATCGAACGGCACTCCCGCAGAGACCCAGGAGCGAATGCACCGCGTTCTTGAGCGGCGTGCCTCTTCCTCGATCCATGCGTCCAGGACTGTGGTTCGCGGCCGTGACCTGTAAGCCCTGACCAGCTCGTCACTGAGAGCGTCCGTGATCTCGCTCCCGAGAGAGTCTCTCGATTCCACAGGACTGGACTTGACGTGCCTTTTCACCTCACCTAGAAGCGCCAGCGTGTTCTGGCTCCTTTCCGGTACCGGCAGCTCGAAGACGAGCAGGCTCGCCCGCGACTTGAGTGCCTCCTGGATCTCCGCCTGCACTGGAGCGGTCGTCTCGCGACCCACAAGCCACACAACGAGGTCAGCTTCGCGGACCTTCCTGAGATACCCGTCCGATAACCCCTCGGAGCTAGCTGGCGTGTACTCGAACATCCACGGCACGAGAAGCGGAGTACTGCCCACGACACCGCGAGTCGCGTCGCGCGCCCACTGGAGATCCTCAACAGTTCTGCTCATCACGCTGCTGATGAAGATAACCAGGGGGCTCTCTCCAGCCTTGCCGCGCGCTACAGGGTCATCGTTACCGCTATCCGACATGGTCCGATTCTAGCCGATGCAAGCCACACGGCACCTGCCTCGGTCCTTGGAGGCGAGTGCGTCAGGTCCTGCAATCACGCATGCCGGAGCCGCTCTGGGCGTGGCCGGTCCCCGACAGCCGTGAGCCTCGACCTCGATGTGACAACGCGGGACCTGACCGTATCCTCAGACATCCTGCGCGGTAGGCGCCGCTATCGGCCGCATCGCATTGTCAGCAGTGCGCATGAGCGCTCTAAGCGAGAATCAGCCGGACACTCACCCCGGTGCGCGAACCGCTGTACATTCTCTCTCGGTAGCTATCGCGTCAAGTGGGGGATTGCGCGTATGAACGAGAAGTCTCGCAGCGAAATGGTCACTGTGTTCCAGCGCAGGACCGCGAAGGAGCACATGGCGGGAGTACTGAGGGAATGGAAGAGCTTGTGCATCACCGCCTCGGTCGTGTTCGGCGTGATCTGGGGCGTCGCTGAGGCGACGGCCTACTTCCTTGACATCAGTTTCCGCGGATGGCGCTTCTTCGGAGTCGCGGTCTCTGTCTCCCTTCTGGCGGGCATTGCGCGGGCAATCTACGTGTATGTGCACTCCTGCCCGCCGGGACTTGAGCATGAGTCGCGCGAAGCAAGACACATTGCCCAATTGCAGGCTCCGCTATGGGAGTTCCGTCTAGCCCGGCAGCTCCTCGATGAGAAGCTCTCAGTGCTGGACGGAGAACTCGACGACCTGCTTCAGAACCGCGTCCTGGTTCCCGTCACGCGACAGGTGGGGTTGGATGAGTTCGCGCAGTGGGCGCAACTACGCATTGGCACCCTTCAGCGAATGCTGGAAGTAGCGCAACAACTGCTCATAGTGGAGTTCCCAGCGGCACTGAAGTCTCGGCCGGAACAGCGCGCTGACCCCTCAAGAATCGTCGGCGTGATTGACAAGATCCGCGCGCTCTACTCGGATACGGTCACCTACGAGCGGGAAACCCACGCCACCGAGACAGCCGAGGTTCTTCGAGGCGCTTGCCAACTGATGCATGGGTGGAGCTCCCCAATAAGAAGCGGGATCCAACAGATGAAGGGCTTCCTAGACAAGATCCTCTCCCTCGATCCAAGAGGGTCGCACCGGGTGGAGTACACCATTGTCTTCCCGGAACTCCCGAACCAGCAGGAGCTTGACGTGGAGCTCGCACGCGTGCTCGCGCAGTTGGGCATGTCTCCGAGCAGTAGCTAGGCGCCCGGGCGAAGGGGGCGCGTCTTGCCTTTGTCTCTTGACGTTCGCCGCGCGGTCAACCACTCTCCGTGACCTGAGAGCCAGGCAGGTACGCAGGATACTGTGATGCCCGGAGGAGGTGCTGGAATGCGTCTCTGGAACAGTCATTGCTAGATGCCCAGACAGGGTTGTACGTGGGCTACGTGCCCGGCTGGCCAGGCGCGCACTCCCAGGGAGAGACGGTTGACGAGTTGAAAAGGAACCTCGCCGAGGTCATCTCCATGCTCCTCGAAGACGGCGAACCGGTCCTCGAGTCCGAGGTCGTCGGTACTCAGACCGTGCAAGTGGGCTGACGGCGATCGTGGCCGCATCTTGCTTTGACACGTTGCAGCTCAGTCACTGGGCCGCTTGATGGCTAGTCACTGTCCAGTGCAGTGGCTGCGTTCAGCCGCGCGAGGCGTCCCGGCAAAGGGGCTCGCCCGCAGCAACTCAGCTTCCCCGTCCGATGTGGCTTCCGTCTCTGCCTGTGAGAGGCTACTCAGCGCGGGTCAGAAACTAGGCCGTGACGCCATCCTCGCGGAGGCTCATGATCCCGTCCTCCGCATGGCTACGGCTCACTCGAGCCGCGTCTTCGCGGGCTGCACCTCATAGAGCCCCGCGTTCTCTCGCACGGTCTGCACGACTTGGTCGTCTACGCTCTCGAACATGAGCTGCGCCGTATCGAACAGGCCAGACGTCTCCGCCTTCAGGTAGCGGGCGGCCATTCGGCAGTAGTCGGGGTCGATCTCCACGCCGATGCTGTTCCGTCCAGCGCGGAGCGCCGCGACCATCGTCGTCCCGGACCCACAGAATGGATCCAGCACTGTGTCCTCAGTGAACGAGAACATGCGGACGAGACGCGATGCTAGTTCGAGCGGGAACGGCGCCGGATGGTGCCGCGTGGACGCACCCGTGATGCTCCATATCTGCTGGAACCACTGGCCGAAGTCCTCCTTGCCGATTCTGCTCGCGTCCCTCTGCGCGATGGTCGGCTTCCGATAGCCGCCCGGCTTGCGTTGCATGAGGATGAACTCCACGTCGTTCTTGATGATCGCGTTGGGCTCATAGGGTTTGCCCAGGAACTTCGACCCATTCTCGACTTCGTAGGCTGCGTTCGCGATCTTGTGCCAGATGATCGGGTTCAGGTTGTCGAAACCGATTCGTCGGCAGATGACACTGATGTCGGAGTGGAGCGGAAACACCAAGTGGCGCCCGTAGTCGCGCCTCGCGACGCAGACATCCCCCACGACGCACACGAGACGCCCTCCTGGAACGAGGGCACGGTAGACGTGCTTCCAGACCCTCTCAAGTTCAGCGAGGAAGGCCTCGTAGTCGTCGATGTGCCCGAGTTGGTCGGGATGCTCGTTGTAACGCTTCAGGTTCCAGTACGGCGGTGACGTGACGGCTAGGTGAACCGAGGCGTCGTCGAGGAATGAGAGGTCACGCGCATCGCCGTTCACGAGCCGGTGCATGGTGGGGCTCATGGCGGCTACATCCCTCCCCACAAGTGAGCAACGAGAGCTCTGGCGAAATGCTCGGGCGACAGGTCGCTCGCGGGCGTCGCGTACTCCCCTCGACGACCGCCGGTATCCGTTGAGGAGACGAAAGCAGCCGCCGTGTAGTGCCGTTCGCGCACGAGCTTCCGGCAGAAGAGCTCGTACCGGCGCAGATACGAGGCCTCGCGAAACTCGGGGAACACCTTGAAATGCGGCTCCTTGACGCGCACCGGACGCAGAGACGTCTCGCACTCCTCCAGCATGAAGAAGTACCCGAGAAATGGCTGGCGGCTGCCCGCAAACGCGCCCTCGCGGAACGCGGTCCATAGGTCGAGCGCGCTGCCCAAAGCCTCTTCCGTGCGGTTGTGGAAGTTGTTCGAGAAGGAAGGACCGGCCTGGGACTTCGTTTCGATGGCGGCAAGAAGCTCGCCGTCTCGCACGACAAGAAGGTCCCACTCCTTTGTGGGTCTGAAGAACCCCGGCAACTCCACGGCCTTCTCGCGGTAGACGCAGCTCTCGGGCACGCCCGCGTTAGTCACCAGAGCTGTGAGGAGTTGAACGAAGCCATCCATCTGCGCTCCGCCCGTGACGGCGCTTCGGAACCCTTGATCGGCGGCGCCCCCGCGTTTCTGCTTGTCCATCTGACCCGCGCGCGTGCTCCAGTAGTATTCGACCGCATGAGCCATGCGCTCCGGCAGTTCCTTCAGGATGGCATCTTGCGTCATGTCGCTTTAGGCACCTCACGCCAACCGGTCTGCGCTGCGCCCCGCCGCCCACCTCTTCTACTAGACTACACGCTGAGCGGCGCATCGTTGGCATACATCCTACTTGCAGCGCTCGGATGCGACAACTTCGGGGTCTTATAGGGTAGCAGGAGCGAGGCGCGCGATCACGCCTTCAGTCCGGTCTCGTCTCCCTGGATGCGACGGGCTTGAGTTCCGGGGAGTTCCGGGGACACAGAGTTCCGGGGACACAGTACCTAACTCGCGGGTTTCGGGCCTCGTCTCCCCGGGCGGAGAGCACGTCCAGTCAGCTGCTCAAGGTCTTCGAGGAAGGACTCACTTCCAAGCGGTCGGCCAGTGCGCGCGTGTTTCCTGAACTCAGTGAGCGAATCCTCCTCCTGAAGCAGGAAGGAATGGCGATCTTCGATGTCGGCAAGCATCTCGGATGGTACAGCCAGCAGATCGTCCTTCCGCTCACCGACAAACCACTTCGCACTTGACCAGCGGTAGTCCCACGGCTTCTTGACGAGTCCGGCTCGGACCGGATTCCTCAGCACGTACCGGACGGCGCCCAGCAGGTAGCTGCCTTCGAGAGGGAAGGAGTGGAATCGTCCTTGGAACAGGTAGCCGCGCCAGCCTTCTCGGAAGTTGACGAAGCGCGTGTACCTTCGATGTGCCTCCCCGACTCCGAGAGCAAGACTCTTCTCCTCTTCGGGAATAGCGACGAGATGCACGTGATTGCTCATCAGACACCAGGCGATGTACTCAACACCGAAGCGCCGGCCCTGCTCTGCCAGCTCTCTCAGGTACTCGGCTCGATCGGCGTCGGAGAAGAAGACGTCCATCCTGCGTACGCCTCGCTGGACAATGTGATGCGGAATACCCGGAACGACAACACGAGCGAGGCGTGCCATGTCCCGATGTTATCATAGAAGGGCCGAACATAGGCGCGTCGGCTTCGTCAGTTTCGTATTGTGTCCCCGGAATCCGCCCAACACCGAAGCGCCGGCCCTGCTCTGCCAGCTCTCTCAGGTACTCGGCTCGATCGGCGTCGGAGAAGAAGACGTCCATCCTGCGTACGCCTCGCTGGACAATGTGATGCGGAATACCCGGAACGACAACACGAGCGAGGCGTGCCATGTCCCGATGTTATCATAGAAGGGCCCAACATAGGCGCGTCGGCTTCGTCAGTTTCGTATTGTGTCCCCGGAATCCGCCCGATGGCGGCAAGAAGCTCGCCGTCTCGCACGACTAGAAGGTCCCACTCCTTCGTGGGTCTGAAGAACCCCGGCAACTCCACGGCCTTCTTGCGGTAGACGCAGCTCTCGGGAACGCCCGCATCAGTCACCAGAGCAGTGAGGAATTGGATGAAGCCATCCATCTGCGCTCCGCCCGTGACGGCGCTTCGGAACCCTTGATCGGCGGCGCCCCTGCGCTTCTGCTTGTCCATCTGGCCCGCGCGCGTGCTCCAGTAATGCTCGACCGCACGAGCCATGCGCTGTGGCAGTTCGTTCAAGATCGCATCTTGCGCCATGTTGCTCTAGGCTCCTCACGCCAACTGGTCTGCGCTACGCCCCCGCCGCCCACCTCTTCTACTAGACTACACGCTGAGCGGCGCATCGTTGGCATACATCCTACTTGCAGCGCTCGGATGCGACAACTTCGGGCTCTTATAGGGTAGCAGGAGCGAGGTGCGCGATCACGCCTTCAGTCCGTCTCGTCGCCTTGGATGCGATGGGCTTGGACGGAGCAGCAGAGCAGCCCGAGGCTGACACCCACGAGGCCATGTGGAAGCCCCCGCGCGCAGGTTGTTCGAGGCACCCGAAACAGAAACCTCCGGGTAGCAACCCGGAGGGGACCAGGCGCAATCGGCACGACCTTGACGACGCCGATCGCGTAATGAGAACGCCGCGGTCTTGCGCCGCGGCGTTCTCCGAACGATTTCGAGACCCGGTAGCCATCTACCGGATGCTGGATTCCGCTAATGCCCTTGCGCTGTGTAGGCTAGGAGCCCTCCGGCCTTGAGCATCGTCTTCTCGCGCTCGGAGAGGTCCTGCTTCGCCGGGATCGTGGTGCCCTTGGTGACGTTCTTCACGACGAGGTCGGGCGTGAGCTTGGAGACGTCGATCTCAAGTTGGTCGCCCTGGTCGATGAGGTCGGTGTTGCACGTCATCGGCAGGATGCCCATGTTCACGAGGTTCGCGCGGTGAATGCGGGCGAAGCTCTTCGCCAAGACGGCCGTGATCCCGAGCTTCCACGGGGCGAGGGCCGCATGCTCGCGCGACGAGCCCTGGCCGTAGTTGTCACCGCCAATGAGGAAGCCGCCGCCCTTCTCCAGGGCCCGTGCGGCGAACGTCTTGTCTTCGTAGTAGAAGGTGAACTTCGCGATCTCTGGCAGGTTCGAGCGCAGGTGTTGCGTGAGCGGCCCGGCGGGCAGGATCGCGTCGGTCGAGACTCCGTCGCCGACCTTGAGCAGCGCCTCGCCCTTGAGCACGGGCGGCAGCGGCCGCTGGTTGCCGAGCGGCGCGATGTTCGGGGCACGCCGAATCTCCACCTTCGCGCCCTGGGGTTCGAGGATGAGGTAGTCGTCGACCGTCAGGTGGTCGACCTTCACCTTAGGCGCCGGCAGCTCGCGCGGATCGGCAATGACACCCTTGAGCGCTGAAGCTGCGGCCACTTGCGGCCCGCACAGGGCAAGCTTGCCGTCCTCGCTGCCGCCACGCCCCTTCCAGTTGCGGTTCACGGTGCGGAGCGAAAGGTGGTTCGTACCGGGCACGAAGCCGATGCCGATGCACGCATTGCAGCCAGGTTCGATCATCCGCACACCGGCCTTGGTCAGGTCGAGGAAGCTGCCGTCTTCCATGAGCATCTCCCACGCCTGCCGCGACCCGGGCGACACGATGACGTCGATATCGGTCGACACCTTCTTGCCCTTCAGCATCTCGGCGACGACCTTGAGGTCCTGGTACGAGCCGTTCGTGCACGATCCGATGAACACCTGGTCGATCTTCGTGCCCGCGACCTTGTCGATGTCAAACACGTTATCGGGCATGCCGGGCATCGCGACGAGCGGCTTCACCGCGCCGAGGTCGATCGTGATCTCTTTCTCGTAGACGGCGCCCTCGTCGGGCGAAAGCTCGCGCCAGTCCTTCTCGCGGCCCTGCATCTTGAGGAACGCCTTGGTCACGTCGTCGGACGGGAAGATGGACGATGTCGCGCCGGACTCGGTGCCCATGTTGGTGATCGTCGCGCGCTCGGGCACTGACAAG
>Ga0315278_10002184_pt1 | contig 17388 bp, 13 predicted proteins | sample YL17G06_0_MG_FD_203880 | JGI IMG/M metagenome (GOLD analysis project Ga0315278, IMG submission 203880) | Sediment microbial communities from Yellowstone Lake, YNP, Wyoming, USA - YL17G06_0 | ecosystem: Environmental > Aquatic > Freshwater > Lake > Sediment | place: USA: Wyoming | collected... | reverse complement strand
GACGGTTGACCCGGCGAAACCCGTCACCGTGACCTTCTGCTGGAGGAATCGCGCGCGGGCGAGAAACCCGTCGATCGTCCCGACTCCCGCTCCTGCATACACCGCCTGCCGGCCGACATTCAGGTCAAGCACCTTGCCGATGTTGGCCCAGGTCAGGTACAGGTTGTAGAACCGCACGCGGCCGACATCGCCGAAGTCTCCGGCCAGATTGGCCGCACCCTGGATGAAGGTGTTCACCGACACGTCACCCTGCGTCATGGAGAGCTGAATGTTCTGGAAGGCGCGTATGCGTTGATGGGACACGCCGACCGTATCGAACTGTTCCCAGCCGTAAAAGGATGTAGCCAGCCGTCCCGTCACCAGCTGCGCCGGGGCGCCGGCAACACAGAACAGCACCAGCAGGGCGAGGGGGAGAGAGCGTGGTGTCTTCATACACAGTTCCCTTTTGTTGCCGCCTCTTCATTAACGTGTACCCGTTCAGAGACCGGAATGGCATTCGACGCAATTGGTTTCCTGCCACACATCACCGATATCTTCGGGGTGCTGGAACGGAAGTCCGGCCACTGCGAGCGTCTGCGGCACGGGATTCGTTCCCTGATACAGAATCGTATGACAGCTGTTACAATCTTTGCTGATGCGCTTTCCGGCGGCGCTCACATGCTTTCCGTCGTGGCAACGAAAACAGCCGAGGTCCGTCATATGGCCGATATTGCTGGGGTAGGCGCTCCAGCGAACATTCATGAGCGGAAAGAAATTTTTTCGGTATTGGGTTACCAGCTCCTGGCCGGCGGCGGTAATGCGCGCTCCCTCGGTGGCAGCCACCTGCGGATACTCGCGTTCGTAGTATTCATGTAGCAGGCGCGGTATGCTGTCCGCCGCTCCCTCGACTGTGCTATAGTTGCGTTTCAACAGATCCATCGCGGTTTCACGGACATGCGGCAGCGAGACACTGATCTGTCCGCGCGTCAGACTCCGGTCCACGATACGGGCCGGGGGAAGATAAATGTGGGATGGCCGGTTGTGGCAATCCATGCAATCCATGCGCGACCAGTTCCCCTTCCGCAGGCCGGCGGTGTCCGCAGGCATTTCTTCGGCGACATACTCGGTGACCGTACCCGTGCGCTGATCTTTGACGCGCACCAGGGGTATCGACTGGCGGAGCGAATCTACGGCAACAAACGTAACCTCATTGTCGGGATTCACGTGCCAGTGGATGCCGTTGGCAGGACCGCGCTCTTCGTTCCCGCCGCCGATCTTCATCAGCAGCGCAACAATCCACCGGGTATTTGCTTCATCGGATTTATAATAGGTATTGACGTATTTCTTTTCTCCCGCGAAGTGGGATGGCCAGTGGCATTGTTCACAGGTCTCCCGTGCGGGTCGCAGGTTTTTGATGGGAGTCGGTATCGGCCGCGGGTGCACGTTGGCAAGAACGGCATACACCTGGTACGCCCCGGACAGCTTGGACCGGACATACCATCCGGCACCGGCGCCGACATGACAGTCCACGCACTTGACCCGGGCGTGCGGCGAGTTCTGGTAGGCCGTATATTCCGGTTCCATAACATCGTGACACGTGGCACCGCAGAACGGCACCGATTCCGTCCATTCAAACGCCCGGTAGCTCCCGTACGCCGTGAAGAGCAAGACCACGGCGGTCACTCCGGCGAAGAGCGTAAAGGCGGACCGCTGATGCGGCACACCAAGGTCGATGGTAAAGACCTTCTTGCTGGCGGGTCGTCCGGCCCGCAGGCGCCGCCGCTCCCGTATCGCTCCCACAGGAATCATCAACAGGCCCAGCAGCAACGGCACCGGCAGGGCTACATATGAAATAATCCCGATATACGCCGGCGCGTTTTCCTGCCACAATTCCACCGCGGTGAGAAACAGGATCGTCAGAAGGCACGCGCTCGCCAGAGCTGCCCCCACAATACTGATGGGGTTATAGAAGATATCCGGGAGTTTTCGTTTTTTCATCGTGTGGAGAAGTGGATGCGGAGCCTCGGGCACGAAACGGGACCGGTTGATACAACGCGGTCCCGCCCGTTCACCGTATGTGGTTTATTTCTTGGGAAGCTTGTGTTCAATTTTTGCCCACATCTCGGGATACTTGAATCCCTTGAATGTCGGGCTTCCGGCATTGTGGCAAGTCTCGCACACCTTCTTTACCGCATCACCTGTCACCAGACCGGCCTCGACAGCCTTCGCCTTGTTCTCGGCCTTCGTATGCAGCGTCTTGAAACCTGATGCCGCACCGTGACATGCCTCGCACGTGACACCTTCCTTCATGTCGAACGTCTTCTCCACATTGGCAGCAGCTCCCCCGCCGGTTACATGGCACTTCAGGCATTCGGGACTTTCGGCCGGCGGTTTGGCAAGACCCTTTTCCTTGCCAATCTTCAGTGCCGCTTCGCCTTCGAGGGTCTTGTACGCCCCGGCGTGCGCGGTTTTAGCCCAGATCGTAAACGCCTCTCCTTTGTCCTTCGCCTTGTGACACATGGCGCAGGTTTTGGTGCCGACGAATTTGTTCTCTGCCACCGCCGTGCCACCGCACAACATAAACGCCACGGCGAACAGAAGAGCTACACAGGTTGCTTTCATGTATGACTTCCTCCCCGAAATGATGAATGATGGGAAAATGTACAGCAAAACAAAACAAGATGCCACTACTGGTATGCAAACACCATCGCGTAGATAATCCACACAACGATGCTGAACCCGATACCCAGGGCCATCCATGCGAACACCCGGATTGCCCTGATGACAATAGGCGGATAGGGTTCCGCCAGCCGCGCCTCAAGTTCACCGGTGGCCTCCACCGATGCGTATTCGGCGGGTTTGTCCATCTTCAATTCCTCCACGGGCATTCGTCCCGTGAAGATGACCATATCCATCGGGAATTTTTCCGGGCGCAGATGCGTGTTGAAAAAGTGAATCGTGAAAATGAACCCGGTCGCCAGCAACGCTTCGTCACTATGAATAATCGTCGCCACATTGATCATCCAGCCGGGGAACACCTGGGTGAAGAATTCAGGAAACCAGAGTGTGAATCCTGTCGACCCGATCACCACCATCCCCCAGAAGACCGCGAAGTAGTCGAACTTCTCCCAGTACGTCCACCGGCCGAATTGCGGGCGGGGACCCATGCCCAGAAACCATTTCATCGAAGCGATAAACTGAGTCAAATCGTTTCTTGTCGGCAGCATGGTATCGGGACCCAGCAGCAGAGCCTTCCAGCTGCCATACTCCCGCCGCTTCCGGCGGAACAGGTCCACGATGTGCACGATGAACACGCCGACCATGATGATGGCTGCGAACCGGTGGAAATAACCGGCGGTTTCATACCCCCCGAACACGTGCGAGAGAAACGACGCCCACCCGGTATAGGAAAACTTCAGGGTCATTCCCGTCAACGCCAGACTCAGAAAACTGACGATCATCAGGACGTGCAGGATCCGGTTAAGCCGGGTAAACCGGACGTACTGGCGTTCATTGCCGTTATCCACCGTGGTGTGCTCCATCGTGCTGGGTTGTGTCTGCCGCCGGGCCCGGAGGCCCTGGCGCCTTCTCCGCACGGGTGCGTTCGCGCCGCCATTGCAAGGCCCGCGGCAGCCAGAGCAACGTGTGAATGCCGCTCACCACAAATGTGACGACCAATAATCCGGTCATCCCCCAGAAGGTCCAGAAGAGCCAGGGGTACTTTGCCGGGTCATGATGTGTCGCGTGGGTGAGGTAGCCCGCAAATCTCCGATTTGCTCCGGGATGGCACTGCTGGCATGTGGCGACAACATTCTCGCGGCTGAGATGTGAGCGCGGGTCGGCGATGGGCAGAATATCGTGTGCGCCATGACAGCTGTAACACCGTGCTGTTTTTGTATACCCGAGTTGCGACACTTTGCCGTGATAGGTATCGAAATAGGTCTTTGCAATCGCCTCGTGGCAGCGACCGCACTGGTTCATGATCGTGAGCTTGAACCCTTCCTCGTCGGCGCGGCGGATCGTGTGGGCGCTATGACAGTCGTCGCACACCGGCAGCTGCTTCGTGGTCTTCCCGGCCTGGGAGACATGCACGCTGCCGGAAAATTGCTCCTCCACGCCATGATGGCATCGACCGCACGTGGAGGGAACGTTACGCGGATTGATGCTCGAGAGCGTATCGGAGCGGGGAAGAACCTTGTGCGCCGTGTGACAACTTGTACAGGTCGCTGTCACGGTCAAACCACCGCGGGACAGCCCCTTGCCATGAGTGCTCTCACGGTAGTGCTCGACAATCTGATGCTCTTCGCCCGTGTACCGCACCGCCGCCTTCTGGCCTTCACGGTGGCATCGCGCGCAGAGGGCCGGAATATTGGTGGGAAATGTGGAGGAGGCAGGCTGGGCCTTGCCGAGAACCTTATGCGTTCCATGGCATTCCTTGCAAGTCGGTGCATTGGGATCGTTCCGCACAAAGAGTTGTCCATGCGTGCTCTGGAGGTATTCCTGCCCGACTTCCGCGTGACACGATGCGCAATCGACACGCTGGGTGATGGATTGGCAGGGCCGCTCTTTCGCCGCATTCACGCCGGCATGGCACTGGCTACAAGCAATTTTTGCGTGCCGTGAGCCCGCCAGATGTTCCGGGGTGACTGCCATTGACCGGCCGTCTCTGGCCGAAACAAGATCCGCCCGGGCGTGGCACCGGAGGCAATCCCTGTCGGCCATCCCCTGATCGTAGAACACCTTTCGCACCTTGTGCGGCTGGTGACAATCAACACATGCCGGCAGCATGTGGGCCTCTTTTTCCCAGAGCTCCCCTTTGATCACTTTCCGGTGCACCATCTCAATTTGCGCGTGACATTGGGTGCACGTTGCCGCAATGTTCCTGCGGGCGATGGATGACGCCGGGTCCGTGTGCGGAAGAATGGAGTGCGCGGTGTGACAGGAAGCGCAGGTTGCGGACACGATCAAACCCTTTTTCAGCAAGCCTTCGCCGTGGATACTTTCGGAAAAATTCTCCAGGATATGATCCTGATGAATCGTCCGTTGCCGGGCGACGGGCGTGCCTTCCTGATGGCATTTGCCGCAGAGGAACGGCACCTGCAGGGGCGACACCGGAGAACGGGCATCGCTGACTTTTGTGATAGCATGGTTTCCGTGGCAATCGGTGCAGCGGGGTGCCAGCGGATCACCCCTTCCGGCAGCCCTCCCGTGCAGCGAACGGGCGTGCAACGCGGACTCTGTGCCATGGCAATCGCTGCAGACAGCCGGCGCAAGAGCTTCTTCGTGCGGCAATTCTTTTCCCGCGAGATCAGCATGACATGCGACGCAGGGAACGTCCGCATGCACTGACGCGGCAAACTTTTTCTGGTCGACGAACATCGAAACCGTTTTTCCCCGTTTTGTCCCCGTCAGCGCCTTGTCTTCATGGCAGGTGAGACAGTCGGCGGACTCCTGTGCCCTCGCCCACCCCGCACACACCAGTGCGGCGGCGGCAAGAATCAGCATCCTCGAAAACGCGTGGCGGGCGGTCATGTGTTTACACCTTCTCCGCTTTCGGTTCTTCAGCATGCTGCCGGCGTTTGTACGTCTCCAGCTCAAGAGGATGTTCCTCTTCCATCTCTTCTTCCGTGAGCGTACCCTTCCAGAACGCCAGATTAATCGGATAGGTATCAGGGTTGAAGATCACAAAATAGAAATGCCAGACGATGATCGCGAGCGTGGCGAGCCATGCTTCATAATAGTGCACCGTCCGTGCGACATCCCACCAGAGTTTCGTCAGCAGGCCGAGGAAGATGTTGTCAAACCAGAGGATGAGTCCCGTCAGGCCCATGACGAACGTTCCCCAGACCAGCGCCCAGTACTCGCTCTTTTCAATGTAACTGAACCGGCCGAATTTCGGTTTGTCCGGTGAGATGCCCAGATTGTACTTCAGGACATTCACCGCGTCAAAAAGGTCCTGCCGCCGTGGCAGAAGATCCCGCAGCAGTTCTTTGCCACGGGGAACGAAGAAGAGATACCAGAGGTGATACAGACTCGCTGCAACCATGGCCACCGCGGCGATACGGTGCAGAATTCCCCGCAGTTCAAACATCCACGGACTGACACTGCGTATCGGAGCGACCCACCAGGCGTCGGGATACCGGAGAGCGAACCCCGTCAGCACAAGTGTAATAAAGCTGACGAGCAGCGAACCGTGCTGAAGCCGTTCGCCGAGGGTCATGCGGAGATAGAGCCGGTGTCCGGTGTGCTTGCGGGGCAATTCACCCCGGCGATACTGAAGCTGCCGCCGTGACTTCTTCACGAAGTCTAACAGGTTGTGGGCAAACATGCCACCGATCAACACCACAATCAACACAATGTAGCCGTTCGAGACAAAATACAACACGCCGTCATGCCCGGACGTGGCGATCACATGCACCGAACCGCGCGTAAAATTCGTGTTTGCGCCGGGATGGCATGTGCCGCATGTCCTGATCAGGTTTTCGGGAGAGATGCGCGAGGACGGGTCCGTTGACGGTTTGATGTCGTGTACGCCGTGGCAGCTTGCACAGTTGGCGACCTCCACCGATCCTGCACGCTGGGCGAGACCGTGGAAGCTGTCCTCAAAACTCTGGAAGCGGTCCCCCGCCAGCCCGTACTTTTGCGTCAGCTTTACGGAGCCATGACAGGGAGAGCACACCTGCAAGGAGACGTTCGCCGCCGCAACCGGTGAATGGACGTCTTGCGGTGAAAGGATGTTGTGCTCGCCATGACAGTCCGTGCAGGTCGGCGATGCCGTAACCCCTTTGGCAAGTGCCTGGCCATGAATGCTGCCGACGTACTGTGCGCGGGTTTCGCTGTGGCATTTCGCACACGTGCCGGCGATGTTCTTCTTGGCGACGGAGGAGGTCGGGTTCGACCCCTTTTTCATGTTGTGGCTGCCGTGACAGTCCGTGCACGTGGCCGCGGAATCGTTGCCCGCCTTTACCGCCTGCCCGTGCACGCTCTTTTCATAGCTGGAGACGAAACCCGCAGAGGGACCGACCCGTTCGCGCACTTCGGGCTTGTCCAGGTGGCAACTCAAGCACATTCGGGCCTGGTGGTTGTGGGCCGTGGTGGAGCTGCTGTCCCGGGTAGATTGCACCGCATGTTCACCGTGACAGTCGATGCAGCTGGGCGCGCCTTTGACCCCCCTGGTGAGCGCAACCCCGTGGTCCGACTGAAGGAAACGGACGTTGATGCCTCCGTGGCATTTTGCACAAATGCTCTCGGCGAACGCAGCCCGGTGCACCGGTTCCTGATCTGTCACCTTTCTGATGGAATGCACCGTGTGACAATCTGCGCACGAGGCGGCAGGACGGTTCCCTTGTACACTGCGTCCGTGGACGCTTTTGGCAAAATTACTGAACTGATCACCCTCGTGACAGTCCAGGCATTTCACCTGTGTGATCTTTGCCCTATGAGGGAGCTCTGCGGGCTTAAATCCTTCATGACATCCCACACAGCCGAGCGCACTGTGGGCTGAGGAGCCGAACCTCGTGCCGTCCACAAACAGGGAAACTGTTCTTCCCTTTTTCGTCATCGACAACGAGGCGTCGCTGTGGCACATGAGGCAATCCTCATCAGATTGCGCCAGCGCAACGGGGGCAGACAGGAACCCCGTCAGAATCAAGATCATCACGTGTTTCGGCACACTTTTCTCCGGAATCAGACTGCCAGTGGAGTTATGGAGGTCAATCAACATGCCAAGGTTCAACCGCTGAAAATGTTGAAAATTGCCACATATTCCACCGACATACCGCGAATTTTTCCCAAGAATGCGATATTGGCGCCGGAGATTTGCACGCTTGGGAAAAGGGTGTCGGGGCGGGATTAGGAAAGGCCGGCGAGGAGATCTTCGACTCTTTTGGAGATTTGTGCGATCTCAAAGGGTTTATAAAAGACGGAATCTACATGCTCACGGATGGCCCGGTCGAGATTCACCTCCTTGGAATTGTAGACATACAGGAGGATAACCGGGAGTTTGTGGTTTGCCCCCCGCACTCCATCCAACCGTTCGATAAGCTTTTCGGAGGGAACCGCATCCACCATGACAAGGTTGGCTGAATAGTCGGCTGCAAGGCGCTCGAGCATTCCCAGGTTGGTTGTAGTGATCACATTGTACCGGTCCTGAAAGAGCATAGAGAGACTGAAACAGAAGTTCAGGTCAGGACTGTACAGCAGGATCGTCTTTTTGTTGTCGCCGGCGTCCGTATCCGGTGCTTGCGCGCCCTTCCGGTTTTCTGCCTCGGGGTGGAGTGTTTTCACCGCATATCCTCGATTCGTGTCACCGCAGATGGAGTTCCTTTTCGACATCCTCCTCTTGAAGGATGCTTTCGCGGAACGGGTGCGGCTTGACGGTCAACACCGGGATCCCTGAGTATCGGACGATCCGTTCGGCAACGCTGCCCAGAAGCATATGGCGCAATCCCGTCCTGCCATGCGTGGCAATCACGATCAGGTCGATTCCTTCTTCCTCGGCGAAGCGGCGGACCTCCTGTGCGGCAACCCCTTTTTTCACTACCAGTGTGATACGCGTATCCGCGGGCACATTGGCATGGACAAATTCTTCGAGATTCTTACGTGCTTCTTCCTCGTTCTTCGGGGGACCCTCTTTCCCATGGTGCCCCTCCCTGCCGTCGAGCACATAGAGCAGGTACAGGCGGGAAGTATACAGTGTGCCGAAGGACGTGGCATACTCCATGGCTGCCAGCGAGAAGTCAGAAAGGTCGGTGGTGACGAGTATTTTCTTCAGGAAGACCATGGTTGTGACTCCCGTTGTCCATGCAGGTGTTTTTCAAGAGTTGTGCCAACAACGAGGGGGAGCTGCCGGGGCGGAGAGGGCGAAAAATCCCCGTTTTTCGATGAAAAGAGGGAGTCCCGGCGCCCGGGTTTCCGAATTGTGGGAAAGCAGGACGCGAAATTCCTAACCCTGCGAAGGAATATTCAGTTCTTCGATTTTCCGGTAGAGGGATGACAGGCTGATACGCAGGGCCTTGGCCGTCAGTTCCTTGTTGTACTGGTTGGACCGCAGGATATGACCGATATACTGCCTCTCGAATTCATCCACAGCGTCCTTCATCGACCGGCGTGCATCGAATGCATAGACCGCATCGGTGCGCTGATCGAACAGGGTCGGCAGCTCTCTCTTGGTCAGGATACTTCCTTCCGAGAAGATCACCGCCCGCTCGATGACGTTCTCGAGTTCCCGGATCTCACCCTTCCAGGTGTGCGCCATCAGGCATTTCATGACCTCGTTGTCCACGCCGCGGACATCCTTATTCATCTCCTTTGCGTGCTTTGCCACGAAATGATTCACGAGCATAGGAATATCGTCGACACGCTCGGAGAGTGTCGGAAGCGTCAGCTCGACGATATTCAACCGGTAGAACAGATCCTCCCGGTAGCGGCCTTCTTCTACCTCCTTTGCGAGATTCTTGTTCGTCGAGGCGATAATACGAACGTCCACCGACATCGGCATGGAGGTGCCGACGGGAGTAATCTCTTTCAGTTCAATCGCCCGCAGCAATTTGACCTGCAGGTGAAGGGGGATTTCGCTCACTTCGTCAAGGAATAAACTCCCGCCGTCTGCGGCCTTGAAGAACCCCTCCTTGTCCATCGAGGCCCCGGTGAACGCACCGCGTTTGTGCCCGAAGAGTTCGCTTTCGAACAGGTTTTCCACTATTGCACCGCAGTTGATGGGAACAAACGCCCGTCCGGCACGATGGCTGCTGAAGTGAATCGCCCGGGCAACCAGTTCCTTCCCCGTTCCGCTTTTCCCGTTGATCAGGACTGTTCCGTCGGTCACCGCGACCTTTTTGATCGTGTCGAACACCCGTTGCATGGCCGGGCTCTGTCCGACGATTTCGTCAAAGTTGTACTGCCGGTGCAGCTCGCCCCGCAACAACCGGTTTTCCAGACTCAGGCGCCGGGTAGCCAGGAGGCGGTTAACCTTCACGAGGAGTTCATCGAACTCGACGGGCTTGAGGATGTAATCGACGGCGCCTTTACGCAACGCGGCGATTGCGGTGTCGATCGACCCGTATGCCGTGATGATCATCACCAGGGTTTCAGGGCAAATCGCGGCGACCTGTTCCAGCAGTTCGATCCCTTTCATCTCGGGCATCTCGAGATCGGTGATCACCAGATCGAAGGACTGTTCCCGGATCAGGTCAAGGGCGGCACGCCCGTTCGCCGCTTCGCGCACCGTAAAACCTTCTTTTGTCAATACGAAGGAGAGGGATTCACGGATGATCTCTTCATCGTCAACGATCAGAATCGCGTCAGCCATGCCGGAATTCCTTTGGATTAAAGGGAAGCGTGACGCAGAACGAGGTCCCCTTCCCCCGCTCGCTCTGCACGGTGATATCGCCGCGGAAACTCCGGACAATGCCGTAACTCACCCAGAGCCCCAGTCCTGTTCCTTCCCCCACGCGTTTGGTGGTGAAAAAAGGTTCGAACACTTTCGCCAGGTGTTCGCTGGTGATGCCGCTGCCGTCATCGGTGATGCGGACCCGGACCCACTCATCATTGCGCTCGAAGTCGGTCGTGATCGTCCCGCGCTTCCCCTGCAATGCATCGACAGCGTTCAAAAGGATATTGATAAACACCTGGGCGATCTGATCGGGAACAAGGGAAAGAAGGGGAATCTGATGGCGCACATGCGTGTAGAATGTCACCTCTTTCGCCTTCTTGCCCATCTTCACGATCTCCACCGAGTCCGCCAGTAATTTGACGATATCGGTGGGCTGTATCTGGTAATTGGACGGCCGGGAAAAATCAACCAGGTCGCGGATGATTTTGGTGATCCTGTGGACCTGGGACTGCACCAGACCGAGTTTATCGCGGGCAAACTCGTCGTTGATTGTGCGTTGCAGCACCTGTACGATCGAAGAGATTGAGGTAAGCGGGTTTCCTACCTCGTGGGCAATCCCCGCGGCCAGCGTCCCGATGCTCTCCATCTTCTGGGAGTGCATCAGCTGCTGCTCCAGGGCCTTCTGCTCGGTCACGTCGCGGTGCGAACCCAGGTACCCCACCACCCGGCCGTCGCCCTCGATGATCGGGGAGATCAGCAGCTGTGTATAGAGGGGCTGATTGTCTTTCCGGCGGTTCTCGATCTCTCCGTTCCAGACCTTGCCCGCACTGATGGAGGACCAGACGCGCTCCCAGAACTCCTTCGTGTACTTCTTGCTGGAAATAATGCTCGGATTGTGCCCGATAAGTTCTTCTTTCGCGTACCCCGTGGCACGTTCGAACGCGGGGTTGACATAGATCATCCGTCCCATGGCGTCGGTGATTTGAATCGGATTCACCGTATAGTGCACAACGTTTGAAAACCGGAGAAGGTCCAGCTCTTTCTGCTTTGATTCAGAGATGTCGCGTCCGGTGATGAACACAAAGGTCTGACCGTGCTCCTCGACGCGGCGGATAAACAGGCGTGCGTCCACCGGGTTCCCGTGGGACCGACGGAAACGCACTTCTGCTTCGGCAAAGCCGTCGCTCGCGGTGATGGAGGCGAAGACGGGGCGCGGGGAATCGGAGGTCAGAAGGGACGTAAACGGGATGGTCCCGTTCAGGCTGACGGGAAGGCCGGTCACTTCCCGCGCCCTGCGGTTGCAGTCGATGAGCTTGAGGTCCTCGGACGTTACGAAACACATGTCGGGGACCACATCCAACACCCGCTGGAGTATATTGGGAGGAACAGGCATACGGCAGATGGATGTAATATACCGAATTGCCGGGGCATATTCAAAGACAAAGCCGCGGGCGGAACACAACTCCCCCCCGCGGCCGTACACTCGGAGACAACGCCCGGATCAGGTCCCGGCGCTGTAATCCTCATTGTATGTGACCTGCTCCGGCGTCAAACGGTCGATCTTGATGCCGCTTGTAGCGAGTTTCACGCGCGCGATTTCCTGGTCTTGTTCAACCGAAATATCATGCACCGTGTTGTCGAGGCGGATCCCCTTCTTGTGGAGTTCCACAAGGCGGAGCTGCGACATAAACTGGTTGGCAAAGGACATATCCATCACCTCCGAAGGGTGTCCTTCGGCGGCCGCGAGGTTGACGAGGCGTCCCTGGGCCAGCAGATAAATCCGTCGTCCGTCCTTCGTGACGTATTCTTCGTTGTTCTGCCGGATCTCCCGTTTGCCTTTTGTCATCGCACTCAGATCGGGGATATTGATCTCACAGTCGTAGTGCCCGGTGTTGCACACAATGGCGCCGTCTTTCATACTCTGGAAATGGCGTTTCACGATCACGTCCTTCACGCCGGTGGCGGTGATGAAGATGTCGCCGATTTTCGCGGCATCGTCCATCTTCATAACGCGGAAGCCTTCAAGCGTGGCCTTGAGTGCGGCGGTGGGTTTTACTTCGGTGACGATAACATTGGAGCCGAGTCCTTTTGCCCGCATTGCCACGCCGCGGCCGCAGTGGCCGAAGCCGGCCACCACGACGTTTTTCCCGGCGAGCAGCACGCTGGTTGCGCGCAGGATGCCGTCAAGAGTAGACTGACCCGTCCCGTACACGTTGTCAAAATCCCACTTCGTCTCCGCGTCGTTCACGGCAATCACCGGGTAGCGCAGCGCACCATCCGCGGCCATGGAGCGAAGACGATGGACGCCGGTAGTGGTTTCTTCCGTGCCGCCCACAACGTACTTCTGTGCGAACTCGGGATGATTTTTGTGAATGGTGAAGATCAGGTCCGCGCCGTCATCCAGTGTCAGGTTGGGATGGAAACGAAGGGTCTGTTCGATACACCAGTAGAATTCCTTCACGTTCATGCCATGCCACGCGAAGATGGAGACTTTTTGCGCTGCAAGCGCGGCCGCGACCGCATCGTTGGTGGAGAGGGGGTTGCAGCCGCTCCAGCTGACTTCGGCGCCCGCGGCGACGAAGGTCTTCACCAGCACGGCCGTCTCTTTCGTTACGTGAAGGCAACCCGCGATCTTGTATCCCTTGAAGGGTTTGGATGTGTGATACTTTTCCTGCAAGGCCATCAGCACGGGCATGCGGGATTCGGCCCACTCAATCAGTCGCGAGCCCTCCTTCGCCATCGACAGATCCCGCACTTTGTAGCATCCTGGTTTCTGATTCATGGTATCCTTTGAAAAAATGTGTGAGTAACGAGCACTGTCAGATTACTTGATCGCCTTCAGAAGCGTGTCCACGATGTCCAGCTTTTCCCAGGTAAAGTCCTTGTCGTTCCGCCCGAAGTGTCCGTAGGCTGCGGTTTTCCTGTAGATCGGGCGGAGCAAATTGAGGCGTTTGATGATACCGCGCGGGGTCATGTCGATTTCCTTCATGACCACCTTTGACAGTTCCATGTCCGGGATACGGCCGGTGCCGAAGGTGTTCACGTGGATTGACACCGGGTCGGCCACGCCGATGGCGTAGGCGACCTGGATCAGGCATTCGTCGGCAAGGCCGGAGGCTACCAGATTCTTGGCCAGATGCCGCGTGGCGTATGCGGCGCTGCGGTCCACCTTGGAAGGATCCTTCCCCGAAAATGCACCGCCGCCGTGAGGCGCACGGCCGCCGTAGGTATCCACGATGATCTTACGTCCGGTGAGACCGGTGTCGCCGTGCGGCCCGCCGATTTCGAACCGGCCGGTGGGATTGACGTGAATAACCGTGTTCTTGTCCAGCATGCCGGCGGGAACGATCTTCCGGATCACGTGCTGGATAACATCCTCACGAATTTTCTTCTGGGTGGCATCCGGGTCATGCTGTGTGGAGATCACCACCGTGTGGACCCGGACCGGCTGCCGTCCATGATACTCGATCGTGACCTGCGACTTTGCGTCGGGACGCAGGTACGGCATCAGTTTTGGTTCCTTCTTGCGGATGTCCGCCAGGCGTTTCACCAGCTTGTGCGCGAACATGATGGGCATAGGCATATATTCGGGCGTCTCGTTTGACGCATACCCGAACATCATCCCCTGATCCCCCGCACCACCCGTATCCACCCCCCGCGCGATATCGGGAGACTGGGAGTGAATGGCGGAGATCACGGAGCAGGATTCCGCATCGAACCGGTAATCGGCTTTGGTGTACCCGATCTCCCGGATAACACGCCGTACGACATCCTGGACCTCGATATATGCTTTGGTGGTGATTTCGCCTCCCACAAGTGCCAGCCCGGTGGTGACGAAACTTTCGCATGCGACGCGGGAAAGTTTGTCTTGCTCCAGGATGGCATCCAGAACAGCGTCCGAAATCTGATCGCACACCTTGTCGGGGTGCCCTTCGGAGACGGATTCGGAGGTGAACAGGTAGGACATGATGAGCCTCGGTTGTGATCGGAAATGGTGAACGATAGTCAAAACATTTCAAGTTCGGATGAATCGCCGACGTTAAAGCGTTTGTAGCTGCCCCTGACAACAGCCGCATTGCCGATGATCGAATTCTCGAGCAGGACGCGGCTGACACGCGCATGCGAGCCGATGATGGTGTTACGCAGCACCGACTCACTGATTTCCGCTCCGTCGCCCACCGTGGTGTTCGGCCCGATCACGCAGTTGGAGAGCGTGGCATTCGGCGCAATGTAGACCGGTTCGGTAATGACCACCCCGTCGATCGGCCGGAACGTGGAGTGTTTCTGGAGCAGGGCGCGATTTGTTGAGAGCAGCGTCTCCGGCTTACCGCAGTCGTACCACCCCTCCACGTGAAAAGTCTCCATGGTCTCGCCGCGGTCGATCATCATCTGCAACACATCGGTGAGCTGGTACTCGCCTTTCGTGCGGATGTCCTTCGACACCACATCGTCCAGGCACATCCGTAACAACGGTGTGTTATGAATGTGGTACAGGCCGACCACTGCCAGGTTGCTCGTCGGCTTTTCGGGTTTCTCCACAAGGCGCGTGATAAATCCGTTTGAGGTTTCCGCGACGCCGAACCGGCGGGGATCTTCCACCGTCTTCACCCCCAGGGCCGTCACAGGCCGCTTCAGCACGGGGCGGAGGTCCACGTCAAAGATGGTATCCCCGAGAATAATAAGGACCGGATCCTTGCCGAGTGCGTGACGCGCGGTATAGATGGCATGGCCCAGACCCAGCGGCATTTCCTGCTCGGCAAACGTGACCGGGAAATGCGGGTACGCCGCGCGCACATACTCCATGATCTTGTCGCCCATGTGCCCCACGACGATTGTCGCGTCGGTCACCCCTTCAGCGATAATCTTGTCGAGGATGTGGCCAAGGATAGGCTTTCCCGCAACGTTCAGAAGAACCTTCGGGTGGGTAAACGTGTGCGGACGGAGTCGTGTTCCGATTCCCGCAACCGGTATGATCGCATGCATAGGTGTGCTTTCGGCTTCAGTAAAAACAGTAAAACGTACGGAACTCCGGTACGAGAAGCAACACAGGGAAGCGATCATGTGACAACCATCACACACCCGGATGCCTCCACGCGCACGCTGTCCGTTTGATATTCTGCGGGCAAATCGTTATTATTTTGGCAAGCGAACCCGTCTCATTCTTCACCAGCCTGCATGCCCAGAGAAAGTCCTCCCCGCGGAACGAGCGCACGGAAAGCGCAGCACGTCGACCTGGTCATCAGGAAAGATGTCGCCTTCCGCGCCAAACGTACCGGCCTCGAACGGTGGGAGTTCGTGCACAATGCTTTACCTGAACTGGACTTCACGGATATCGATCCTTCGACGCGCTTTCTGGACCGCCCGCTCGCGCTTCCCCTGATGGTCTCCTGCATGACCGGTGGCTACCCCGGCGCTCTGCACATCAATCGCGACCTCGCGGCGGTGTGCCAGGAATTCGGCATTGCCATGGGCGTCGGCAGTCTGCGGCAGGCCATGGAGGATTCGACGTATCACAAAACCTTTTCCATCGTGCGGAAGACCGCCCCCACGATCCCCGTCGTCGGCAATATTGGCGCCCCGGAAGTGGCTGCACTGAAGGACGCCTCCCCTGTTCTCAAGCTCCTGGAGTTGATCGGAGCCGATGCGTTCGCCGTCCACCTGAACCCCCTGCAGGAACTCCTTCAGGTGGAAGGCAGCCCGCACTTTCGCGGCGTGCTGGACGGCATCGCTCTGCTCGTGCGTCAATTGCCGGTTCCGGTGATCGTCAAAGAAATCGGCGCGGGCCTTTCTGCGGAGGTTGTACGGCGCCTGCTCGAAGCCGGTGTGCGGTACATCGATGTCGCCGGGGCGGGCGGAACCAGCTGGGCAGGAGTGGAAATCCTCCGGCGTACGAAACATCATTCCGCAGGGTTATTCTGGGACTGGGGCATTCCGACTGCGGAAGCGGTGCGTGAGGCGGCGGCAGTACGAATGCACGGTACACCCTTCACGTTGATTGCTTCCGGCGGGATGACGTCAGGTCTCGACGCGGCGAAGTGCCTGGCGCTCGGGGCGGATCTTGTGGCTTCCGCACGCCCGATGCTCACGGCACTGGTGGCGGGGAAAAAGCCGGCCCTCCGCCGCCTGATGGAGGCGTGGTCATGGGAACTGCGGAGCGCCATGTTTCTTACCGGATGCCGCACGATCGCCGATCTTGGACGCGCTCCCATGATCCCCCGGGCGGAGGGCGCATGATGCAGAACTTCGGCAGACGCTACGACCAGTTGCGTCGCAGGGTGGATCGGCGACTTACGACGATGGCCATTCACGGGGCGCCGGCAGAGTTGCTTCAGGCCTGCCGGTACGTTCTCACCGGCGGCGGCAAGCGCCTGCGGGCAATTCTCGTTCTTCTTTCCTCCGAGGCGGTCGGAGGTACTGCGCGCCGGGCACTTGACGCGGCGGCGGCGATCGAAATCATGCACAATTTCACGCTGGTGCATGACGATGTGATGGATCACGCCGGGGCGCGGCGGGGTCGCCCTACGGTTCATGTGCGCTGGAGTCTGAACACGGCGCTGCTGACGGGCGATACGCTTCTGGCACTCGCGTACATGAGCCTGCTGAAGACGGGGCGTATCACCAGCTGCGATATGGTCCGCCTCTTCACGCAGGGTGTGATCGACGTCTGCGAGGGGCAGGCGCTGGATATGGAATTTGCGAAACGGGAAGACGTCACGGTACGCGACTACTTCGCCATGATCGAAAAGAAAACGGGCCGGCTCATCTCAACGGCAACGGAACTCGGCGCCCGCGTTGGCGGCGGCACAGCGGCACAGGCCCGGGCACTGCACCGCTTCGGCCACTACCTGGGCGGAGCCTTCCAGTTGCAGGACGACCTGCTGGATGTGTTCGGCAACGAGAAGGATTTCGGCAAAACCATAGGCGGCGACATTGTGGAGGGAAAACGGACATTTCTTCTGCTGACCGCCCTGGAGCGGGCGCGCGGCAACGACCGTCAATTGCTGAAGCGGGTGTTGCGGCAGAACAGAGGTGCGGCACGACCCTCCACAGCCCGGGCGCGTCATGAATTCGTCGCA
>Ga0315278_10002183_pt1 | contig 17391 bp, 14 predicted proteins | sample YL17G06_0_MG_FD_203880 | JGI IMG/M metagenome (GOLD analysis project Ga0315278, IMG submission 203880) | Sediment microbial communities from Yellowstone Lake, YNP, Wyoming, USA - YL17G06_0 | ecosystem: Environmental > Aquatic > Freshwater > Lake > Sediment | place: USA: Wyoming | collected... | reverse complement strand
TGGGGTCCGAATTCAATCTTGGGGGTTTGCAGATGGAATGGTGGTGGTTGGGGGGTGTGGGGGGATAAGGAGGTTGCCTAATTCCCCCCACCAAAACATTCCCTCCCGAAGGGAGGCCATTTTTTTATCCTCTAGCTATTCTCATTTCACCCACGGATTCTTTTATAGACACTGTTTTTTAAATGTATGGAGAAAAAAATATAAAAACTACAAAAAGAACTTGACATAATTAGAGATTAATATTATAATTGAATCTTAAAATTAAAAACATTAAACAATGGCAAAAAATAGCGATAAACAGATATACATGAATGATACAATGAGCGTTGATGAAAAATGCTATAGTAAAAGTAAAATTAATATATGGATAAAGCTACGGCGGTATTATGAAATAATCTGAAGTACGTGTACTTCTAGGGAGGTAAAATGGACAATTCAAAAATTATTACTAATCTTAAATCAATCATCGGTGATAGGAAGGACTTTGAAACAAAGGATTCCAAATTGATCGATACAATTTTGAAAACTGTGATCAATGAAAATGGCGATAACCTGGCAGTTGATTTCATAGATTGTTCAAATTTGGATTGCATAAGTAAATTCACTTTTAATATGTCTAATCGCGAATTTGAATTGGTCTGGCATGATTTTAGATCTCTAGATAGGTCAGATGAAATTAATCAAATGTTTATACAATCTTTTGGTAGTGAAATTCAAAAATCCATCTTAGTAATTGATTCCTTAAAAGTAAAGATTATTGGTGACATTCCAGTATTACTTTTAAAAAGTATCTATCTCGATGAAAAAGAAATTAATCGTAGATGGAATTCTAAATGCTCATTAATGAAACAATATGAATACAGTATGTTTTCAAAGCTAATTTTTCGAAAAGTCAAAAATTATTCTGAAACAATATTGGTACCCATTTTCAATATTTACTCGATAGCAATATCTCCTAAAATAATTACTTCTCCGGAGAAAAATTCCAAATTGCTATTTGATGTTAATAAAAATATTCCTTTAGAAGCAATGAAAGCCAAAATGAGTGAGTTAACTACTTATTCTGGGGAAGATCAAGAATACCTTAAGGATATTGGCAATAATTTTCGGCGAAGATTTGAACTTGCAATTAAATTGGCAGCTCTCAGAGAAAATTATTCATTCCCTGGAAAAAATGGCTCTGAAAAAGAAATCCAGAAACTTATGTTAGGCGATTTGATACCTTTTGTAAAAGAAAGACCAATACTGGATTTATTAAAGACCAATTTGGATAATACGGTGGATACGTTAAACGAGTGCAGCCATGACAGTGGTAAACCGATTTCTAGAAAATCGCTCCTTATTGCAGTAATTTATGCATATGCTACTTCGTTTGATTTATTAAGATAACAGTTTCCGTGGCTTTCAAGTATCTGTTCATCCAAAATAAATATACAGCCGCATGCTCCGCCACGAAAGCACGAAGGTTCACCAAGAAGTGAGGAAGTGAAGATGCGAAGAACATGAGAAAAGGAAAAAAACCATCTGAACCGCTGATTACGCTGATAACGCTGATGACGTTGATTAAACACCTTTTCATTTTAATCTGGGGAATCTGCGCCATCTGCGCCATCAGCGGCATCTGTGGTTCAGACATTTCATTTTCCGGCAAAAAATAAAAAAAGATAGCCACAGAGGACACTGAGGGCACCGATATAGAGGATGATTTTTCCAGGCTCAAAACTGGGAAATGATTTTATTATAATCTTCGTGGGAACCAATCCAGAACCACAAAACAGTGTTATTTTTCTTATACCCAAGGGCTCTCCACCCTATATTCACCCGCACAGAATAAATCGGTTTGTGGTCATGAATTTTCTTAAATTGAAGCCTGGGCTCAAATGGATTTTTTTTCCACTGTCGATATGCTTGCCTGGCACGAATCTGAATTCGTTCCGGCAGCTTCTTAAAACACTTTATAAAATCTTCATCTAAATAGGAGATCACAGTTGGTCAAATCCCAGTTGCTTAAATTTCCCTTCTTCGAAGTTTTTCAAAGCTTTATCAGCCATCTTTGCCAGTTCATCTTGAGTGTCCTTAAAGGTCTGATCCCAACATGATTCTGCCTCAATATCGGCAATTACTTCTTCCGCCAGTTCATCTTGAAGCTCTTCCGACAGCACCGATGCTTTATCGAAGGCTTCCTTTAAAAGTACTGTCATAATTTACTCCTTATTTCTGTTACTTTGTTTAATATAAATTATTAATCCCTTTTTGTCAACTGTTTTGATAATCCTGAATTCACGGCCTCGGTAATTGCTTCTTTACAAATATTGCCGCGATACTCCCGGATGATCGCTTCCCATGACATCCCTTCGGCAACCTGCTCCAACACATGGGATACCATGATTCGTGTTCCACGAAATGATGGCTTCCCATGGCAAATCTCCGGATCGCTTACAATATAGCGACCGACAAAACGTCCTTTTATTTTTCCTCTAATCATATATATATCCTATATTTAAATCGTTTAAAAGTCAAGCCGCTTTTAAAATAGCCACAAAGGCACGAAGGTACAAAGGGGGAAAAGATGGAAGGTAAGAAGTTAGGAGGTTAAGAAGGTAAGAGAAAAGCAATGGTAAAAAGACCATGGTGACCTGGCGCGCAGTCTTTTGGTGGCAGGATTTTACACCGCCGCCGTGCGATCATGCACAAGCCCTGTGTTATCTTGCACAACCACCGTGCGATCTTGCACGGGCCTTGAGTCATATTGCACAGATGTCGTGCCATATTGCACAAGCCTTGAGTCATATTGCACGGACGTCATGCCATATTGCACGAGCCCTGTGTCATATTGCACGGACGTCGTGCCATATTGCACGAGCCCTGTGTCATATTGCACGGACCTTGTGTCATCTTACACAACCGTTGTGGCATTTGCCAAAGGGTCTTTGTCATTTGCCACAGGAGCTTTGTCATTTGCCAGAGGTGCTCGGGCATTTGCCTCAACATCTGTGTCATTTGCCCGAGGAAGTTTGTCAATTGCCTCAACCTCTTTGGCAATTGCCCCAGGAGTTTTGTCATTTGCCGCGGAACCTTTGTCATTTGCCACAAGTGCTGCGGCATTTGCCCCAAAATCTTTGTCATTTACCACAAGTGCTGCGGCATTTGCCCCAACATCTTTGTCATTTACCCCAGGAAGTTTGTCAATTGCCTCAAACTTCCGAGGAACTCATCGGAAAACCTTTATGGATGACATTTTAACCGGTTAGGGTTTGATTCATCAAACCCTTATTTTGGGAAGAGTTCCTCTAATTAAAAATCGAAAGTTTTCTTTACCACCGTTAAATGACTATTCCCGACCCCCGGGATAATGTGGGCCGGTAAAGGCGGATATTCACAGCCGGGTATAACGGGCAGCCCCAATTTTGATTCCACTACCGCCAATGAAATCTTTACCCCCGGTTTACACCTCATGAAAATATCGATTCCTTCCGGCGGGATGCCATAATAAACCAGGGTGTACCCGCCGGGTTTTTTATCGGGGTGAATTCCCGGTCCCGCTGTTTCCACTGGCTTGCCATCTATTTCCATATAGGTTATCCCGGCGTCTCCCGGGAATAACAGGGTCATGATTTGCGCTTGCCGGGCAGAAGACAGATTGAAATGCAATTGCCTCTTATTGTTATCCACCCGGTCCTCCAATAGCTTTAATACCGGGGGAGGCAGCGTCGCTGGCGGGGCATCATTTGTCAAATAGAGTCCCCTGTCTCCCGGGTAAATTGTTGTTAAAGGCTCTATCCTGGATTGCTTAAAAAACCATTTGTTCCACTCATCGGTTTGTTTATTCCCGGATACCCACATGGTTTTTTGTGTATCCGCATCCAGGCAGTAGATCAAATTGGTTTGCAAAGGACGGGTGGGACTGGGGGTTGAAGTAAGATGCGCGCCGATAAAGGCCGCGATGGCCGCCAATAGGGCCAGCGCCGGTAAAGCGTACTTGCTTAAATGATAAGCGGCTTTAAACTGGGGAATGAGAAACCCCAGGAGAATCAATAACAGTCCCACACTGATAACGCCGTTTTCCAGGCTGAAAGCCGTGAACATCATTTTAACCTGGGGTACATAAAGGGCGATGGCCGGCAGCACCGCCAGTAATTGGAGTAGGGCATAACCCCTGTATTTCTCCGCTTCGGACAGCTTGAATACATGGGTGATAATGCCGGCCAATAATACGAAAATTAACGGGTATATCATCATATAAGCGGCGGTGGGCGTTACCAGGTACAGGAAAACCGCCGGGATAAAAAATAAAGTGACAGCCCCAGCCTGGAGATTGGCTGTTTTGAGCTTTTTGAAGAGCAGGAAATAGAAGGCGGAAAATAACCCCACCACCAGTCCTACCATCATGTAAAAGTAAAAATCGATATTGTAAAAATTGAATGAATAATACCGGGAATAATGGGGATAAAGGGCGCGGATTCCCGATTGCACCAGCCAGTATAAGATACAGATCAATATGACTGCCGATAAATAAAGAAAAAAACCGCCGATGAGTCCTTTAACGGTCAATTGTTTTTGCTTTATCCCCAGGAACAGGTAGAGCAGGTACAATAAAACCATGACCAGTACCAGGGGTAATTGGAGCCAGCCGGGGTAGAGCACCAACCAACTGCCGATGGGATTAAAAAAGACCAGGTCGGGTTTATTGGTTTTATCGATGGTTAAACGGCCAAAATGCCGGGCAAAATTTATAATATAGCTGCCGTGATGCTGCAAACTGCGCGGGTCAAGGTTTTCGGGGGTATCGGTCATGCTGTGATAATTGACATAACCATCCAGGAATGCCGCGTTGAAACCTGCTAATCCGGCGTTTTTAAAGATGGTGAAATCGGTATTGTTGGGCATGCGTTTGTACACTTCGTACATGAGGGAAGCGGCAAAAGGATAGGGCATGGCCCGGGCGTATTCCTTCATTAGCCAACCGTTTTCATTACTTACTTCGAAAGTTAAGCTGGGTCCTTTATTTCCCCTGGCTTCCAGGTTAAATATCACGCCGGTGTTTTTCATTAAGGGGTGTTGGCTGACAAAGGCTTCAGCGCCCATCATTCCTATTTCTTCGCCGTCGGTAAAGAGGAAGACGATATCGTTTTGCAGGGGAGGAGAGTTTTTCAAGGCGCGGGCGGTTTCCAGCATGGCGGCCGTAGCAGCGCCGTCATCCGCCGCACCCGGGGTATTGGGCTGGGAATCGTAATGCCCTACGATAATAACGGATTTGGTGTTATGGGTACCTTTCAGCGTGGCGATTACATTATGTACCCTGGCGGCCTTTAACCGGCGGCCATAAGTCTGAAGGGCGGTGGTAACCTGGATATCCGTGATTAACCCGAGTTTTTTGGATTCGTTTACAATATAGTCTCTTACCCGTTGGTGTTCCGCTGTTCCCATGAAATGGGGCAGCCGACACATTTCCTTTACATGTGTAAACGCCCGTTCAGCGGAAAATTCGGATAAAGGGGTATCCCGGCCTTTGGCATCCGGTGGTGAAACCAGGACCAGCGAATACGCCCCGGTAAAAATCACCGCGGCAATGATCAGGGAATTTATCAGGATATGGTTTTTATTTTTCATATGGATATTATAATCGGATAGAATTTTTATTGCAATTAAAGATTAAGCGGAAGGGGAGAAACGGGAAAATTTCCCCCAGTTCCTTTATTTTTCCAGGGTAGTTGAAAAAAAAGAGTTTCTTGGCTATAATTATGTGTATGATACCGGATAAAAACGAATTGACTCATTTTTTAAAAAGTTATTTCAACCAGAAGGCCGCTTATTTTGGAATAAAATTTGCTTTTTTATATGGATCTCAAGCTGCCGGTATGGCAAAAGATAACTCCGATATCGATATAGCAGTTGTTTTTGAAGATATGGGGTTAAATGAAGATACGGTCTTCGACCGCATAATGGAAATTTCCAGTTGGTTGTCTGGAAAAACCGGGGTCGATGTTGATGTCATTGTTGTGGATGCGGATTTTTCCAGGCCAATGCTTTTTTATAATGCCATCGTATTTGGAGTTCCCCTTTATAAATCAAATGGCATCGATTACTTCAAACTAAGAAATGAAGCCATTTATCATATGGAGGATTTTAAGATTTTCGGACTGCAGTGGCAGCGTAGGATCATTGAAAACAACCTGGAGGTATTAAGACATGCCGGAATTTAATTATGCAGCAGGTAGAATTTTAGAATCGCTCCAATTCATCTCAAAAGAAATGAAAGAATTTAAGAGTGATTATTCGGATAAAACCTTAAGTGATTATAAAAATGACATCAAACTCCAGAAATTAATGGACAGGACAGTTGAAAATATTCTTACCGCTTTAATTGAAGTATGCGGCACATTAAATACAGAGAACGGGACTACCTTTTCAAATTACCAGGAAGCCATAAAGGAATGCGCTAAATTTCTAAAATTTACAGATGAGCAGCAAAATAAACTGGGGCGGCTTGCTAACTTAAGAAACCGCCTGGCTCATCGTTATTTAAATTTTCGTTGGCAAGTAATCAGGACGTTTCACACAGAAATGAACCTGGTGACTGAATTAATTGATGCGCTTTTTAAGAGGGAAGAAACGAAAGCTTTAAATGAATAAAATACCTGTGGATGATACTGGATAAAAAAGGAGGCTGTCTTATGAAAATAACGTATATTCCTGCCCTGGCTGCATTACTTATCGTTTTAACCGGGGTTGCAGTTTTAGGCGGGGCCGCCGAAGACTGGGAAAACCCCAAGATGTTCAATCAAAACAAAGAACAACCCCATGTCACCTACATTCCCTACACGGATATCCCTTCCGCTGTAAAAGACATGAAAAAAAACAGCCCCTTTTACTATTCCCTAAATGGCAAATGGAAATTCCTTTGGGTGGAAAAACCCGGGGACCGACCAATGGATTTTTATAAAGACTCCTATGATGTAAACGGCTGGGATGAAATCAATGTCCCGGCCAATTGGGAATTATCGGGTTACGGGTTTCCCATATACGTCAATTCCGATTATGAATGGAGTGAAAATCCGAATCCGCCCTATATACCCCATGACCGCAACCCGGTGGGATCATATAAACGCAATTTTACTATCCCGGCAGAATGGAAAGGACGCCGAGTTTTTATCCATTTCGGGGCGGTGAAATCGGCCTTTTACATCTGGATAAACGGCAATAAGGTGGGCTACAGCGAAGATTCCAAAACCCCGGCAGAATGGGATATCACACGTTACTTGCGGGACGGCCGGAACACCGTCGCACTGGAAGTGTACCGCTGGTCGGACGGGAGTTACCTGGAATGCCAGGATTTCTGGCGAATCAGCGGCATCGAACGGGATGTTTTTCTTTATTCCACACCCCCCATCCGCATACGCGATTTTTTCGTGCACGCCGGATTGGATGAAAACTACCAAAACGGCAAACTCTCCGTTGAAGTGGAACTAAAAAACGACGCCGAGAATGAGAAACGCCATTCCCCTAAACACACAATTAAAATGATGCTCTTGAACGATAGGGGAGATTCCGTCGTGGCAGCGGAAACAATCGTAAACATCGATAATAAAGAGAAAGTCAATTTGGTACTGGACAAAATCGTTCCCACTCCCCAAAAATGGACGGCGGAGACGCCCCATCTCTATCAAATGATCCTGCAATTAACCGGGCCCAAAGGGCAAACCGTAGAAGTGGTGGGTTGTAAAGTGGGTTTCAGGAAAGTGGAAATAAAAGATGGCCAATTACTGGTCAATGGAGTGCCGGTATTAATAAAGGGAGTCAATCGCCACGAACATGACGAATACACAGGGCACGTGGTGTCGGAAGAATCGATGAGGCGCGACATTGAATTAATGAAACAATTCAACATCAACAGCGTCCGCACCTGTCATTACCCCAACGATCCCCGTTGGTACGAATTATGCGACGAATATGGACTCTATCTCATCGATGAAGCCAATGTCGAATCCCACGGCATGGGTTACAAAGAGCGAAGCTTAGCGAAAAACCCGGATTGGCAGGAAGCCCACCTGGACCGGATGATGCGCATGGTGGAGCGGGATAAAAACCACCCCTCGGTCATTATCTGGTCCCTGGGAAATGAAGCCGGGGACGGCGTCAATTTCACCGCCATGGCCGATTGGACCCGGAAGCGGGATAATTCGAGGCCGGTTCATTATGAACGGGCGGGAACGGGTCCCAACACGGACATCGTATGTCCCATGTATGATCCCATCGAGGAAATCGAGAGTTATGTCAAAGTAAAACAAACGCGGCCCTTGATTCTTTGCGAATATGCGCACTCCATGGGAAACAGCACCGGGAACCTGCAAGACTACTGGGATGTGATCGAAAAATACGATCAATTGCAAGGCGGATTTATCTGGGATTGGGTGGACCAGGGGTTTGCCCAAAAAGATGAGAATGGCGTTAAGTTCTGGGCGTTCGGCGGCGATTTCGGGCCAAAAGAGTGGCCCACGGATAGGAACTTCTGCTGCAACGGCCTGGTTTGCCCCGATCGCACCCCGCATCCCGCGCTGTGGGAAGTCAAAAAAGTATATCAATACATCGGTTTCAAACCCGTGGATTTAGCGGCGGGAAAAATTAGCATTCGCAATAAATACGATTTCATCCCGCTGGACTTCGTGGATATCCATTGGGAACTGGTGGGGGGAACGAAGACCATCGCCTCGGGCGTCATCCGGGAACCGGGTTTGGCGCCGCGACAAAGCAAGGAGTTTACGCTGGATTTCCCCAAAATCCAGGCGATCCCCGGGGTAGAATATTTCTTAAATCTTTACGCCAAAACCAATATCCGACAACCGCTGGTTCCGCAGGGGCATATCGTGGCTTCCGAACAATTTCTTATGCCCATGGGGGAGGGTGCGCAGGAGGATTATGGGAAGAAAAAGGAACAAATGTCAAAACTCCAGGTCAAAACAAGAAGCAGCGGAAAAATAAAAGATGGAGAGTTAATCATCACAGGCGGTAATTTCTCCGTGACCTTTGATAAAGTCACCGGTTTAATGACCGGTTATGAATACAAAGGAACACCCCTCATTGTTCGTGCGCCCCGGCCTGATTTCTGGCGCGCCCCCACGGACAATGATTTCGGAAATGAAATGGATAAACGGTGTGCGGTCTGGCGAAAAGCCGGACAGGATATGAAGCTGATAAATTTTAAATCCCGAAAATTGGCAAAAGGCGCCGTAGAAATATATACTTTGTTTCAATTGCCGGCCGTGGGGTGCAACTATGAAATAAAGTATACCGTTTTGGGCGACGGTGAGGTTATGATTTACAACCGTTTGATCCCGGGCGATATTCAACAGCCCGAGATTCCCCGGTTCGGGATGTCGCTGCACGTGCCCGGGACTTTCCGGGACGTCGTGTGGTATGGAAGGGGGCCTCATGAAAACTATTGCGACCGAAAAACATCCGCATTCATCGGGGAATATAAAACCACCGTCGATGACATGGTTGTTCCTTACGTCACCCCGCAGGAGTACGGGTATCGAGCCGACACACGTTGGGTGGCTTTTTTAAACAGCGAAGGGAAGGGATTGTTGGCGGTGGGAATGCCCCATATCGGTTTTTCCGCCCTCCCGTATACCAATGAAGACTTAACCCAACCCTTTCGCGGCAGTATGCATCCCAACCAGTTAAAGAAGCGCGATTTTGTCGCGGTTCACCTGGATTACAAACAAATGGGAGTAGGGGGGGATGATTCGTGGGGCGCGCGGCCGCATCCCCAATATTTGATTCCCTTTGCTTCGTATTCCTATTCGTTTGTTTTGAAACCATATGAACCCTCGATGGGGGATATCGAGTCCGCGGCGCACGTTTTATCCGAACCTGTTTGGCATCAATGGGGAGGTTTGGAGAATTAAAAAGCGCCACGGTGATATGAACGAAGTCCATAAAAACTTTGCTGCAAGGGCACCGGGACGCCAAAGCCTTTTTTCTTTTTCTTCGCGGCTTCGCGTTCTTTGGGGCTATTTTTAAAATTATAATTGCTGGTGCCTTGGAGTCCCTCCCCTGGATTCGACGTCAATTTTTACAAATTATTTCGAAAGGCAGACTGTTAGGGGTGCCTCCAGTATGTTCGCCCCCCTTAGGATTCGTGGTCCATAATTGCTGTTATCAAGGGCAAGGGCTGGGCTCACTTTTTTTCATTAATATGTTTTTTTAAGAAAATCTAATGCGCCGCCAGGAACATATTTTTCGTTTAATTTTGTTAAATTAATCATATTGAACTTTCCATTAAATAAAGGTGGTATTTTATCACCGAACCGTCTATAAAGAGTATAAAAAAGATTAAGCGTTATTTCATGATTCAAATCTAATTTCGACAATAACTCATCAATTCTATCCAGGTCTGATTCTTCGGGTTTTCCCGGGAACCAGCGGATCAGTGCGAAAGAACAGTTGATTCGTAAATAATTCGCAAACTCCGCAATCTCAGGCGCCTTCATGCTTTCTATAATGCCGATAAGACAATTGCTTACCTTTTTTTCAATATCCTGGGATTCGGCCGGACGCCTTGAACCTGTGAATATCAATGGAGGAAAACTGCCTATCTTTAAATTTGCAGATTGAAAACCACGAACGGCAAAAGCATAGATGGAATCACTTCTGGGTTCTTTGTGATTACTGAAATATTTATGGTATGGCTTAGGTGCAAAAGGGTGCAGCCGTTCCAAACAGCGAACGATGTCAAATTTAGTGCGAAAGCGCACATATAAACCTTTATATTCATCTGACATAAGTATTTCTAATGCCCTGGGAATAATGATTTTTTCAAATTTTTTAGAATTTTTATCAGTGGCAATCATTCCGATAGCTTCGAATAAATTCCTTACCACATGGTTCCACTGTTTCATTATCTCTAATTTTTTTTTTTGATCATATTTAGAATATTCGGATTGATCAGGACACATCCGTTCAATCGTTTCTATTGCTGCTGTCGCAAAACTTATATCACTATCGAAAAGTTCAGCCAGATAGCAGTATGTTTCCTGGCTTTCGTAATCGAATGCGGAAGTACCGGAAAGGACACCGATATGACCGTTTTTTGGCCCATTTTTACGGTCAAATATTTCCTGGTATACTGACCAGGCTAATATAAACTCCCTGAGTGATTGATGCATGAAGGCCCATGATTTGCCTTTAGAATCTGTCGACACCTGGGCAAATATTTTTGCTTTTACAGGGATTTCTTCTGCGGCATTTGGGTTCGCCTTGCCATTACCAAGCTCCTTTTGGATATTATCTTTTTTTACCTGTTCATCTGAACTTAGTTTAGATAGGATTTTTTCCGCATCTGTTAAGCCCCATCTCTCTAATTCTTCGGTACTAATAACATCCGTCCTCTTATCAAGCATTGCTCCTGCTGTTCGTGCGATTAATCTTTTCGTCTCCCCAGGATCGAGGTCGCTGTATCCTTTTAACACGAAATCAAACCATAGATCATATAGTTTGGATTTATTTAAGTTTTCTTGCTTTAATTCTTTGCTCTTGTATTTTAGCATATCGACGACTACATCCAGGTATAATGGATGGCAGGCGATGTCAATCAAATGGTTGATGATATTGCTAGCCGGTTCGGGTATTCCTACATCTTTTAATTTTTGCTTTATTCGTTCCATCACTATGTCTTGCGGTAAAAAATCGAGATGAATTTTATGAACATTTTTAAAATATTTTGGTAATTCAAGCTGGCTCAGCGTGTTAAATATATGATCTCTGCATGAAATTAAAATCCGTGCTTCGTTATTATCGCCGATGAAGTTCTTTAATTCATTAATAGAGGCTAACGCCTCCTGCGAACCTTTTGTCCGCGCCAATTCATCAAGACCGTCCAATATAATTAGTATCTTTCCTTTGCGGATATTTTCTTCAAAAGCAATCTTTTGACTTGCGAAGATTTCCTCATTGGGAAATATTTTTTTCAGTAGGTCAATGGGAAGGCTGGTTTTCTTCGAATCATAATTTCGTAGTTGATAGAAAAGAACAGGTTTCCTTTGTCCGGGAGACTGCTCACTTAAATGATAGAGAATCCAATGTAATAGGAGATTTGTTTTCCCGATGCCGGCTTCCCCGGTAAGAAAAGCAATCGAGGAATTATCCACGCTGGTCAGCCAAATATTTAAAGCTTTTATATCGGTGTCACGTTCTATGAAATCATCTCTTAATTTACATGCGGAGACAATGTCAGGGCTGAAGGGATACGACGGTTTATTATTGTAAACGGCCCCACTTTCATCAGCGCGCACGTCATTGCTGCCGTCAAGATATTTGCGAAAATCATCGATGTCTCTATTGAGCTTACGTTTGGTTTTTTCGAATATAATATCTATCCTGTCCAGCGGTTTTAATTCCACTTGATGTCTTATATATGTCGTCAATCCCTGCGTATCGGGAAAAAGCGAAAACATGTTGAGATTGAAATCCCGTAGATATTGTTTTGCTTCTCCCGGCGCCTTATCTTTAAGTACAATTTTAATCACACAGTCCGGACGCAGCTCTTCCAGGGGGTCTTCACAGTTTCCATGAATAGTAAAGGTCCCCCGCTGACGTTGTATGCGCAAGTTGGAATACGTTACAGGAGTAATCGCCTTCGGATAAATCACTGCTTCAGGATAACCGAACCAAAACCTTTTTTTATATTCGAAATTATATTCGTTCGGTACTCCAATGATAAGCGGTTCACCGCTTTGTGTGTTGAGCATTTCGGGATTAAGTACGAATATACAAGGCCCGTCTGTATTACCGGTAACGGCAAAAAATGCGGCAATGCCAAATACTTCGGTCCAGTCCAGCAGCCGTGTCGGGATTCCGAAGTGCTGCATATTAAATAAAATATACCAGTCATCATAGTCATATCCGACATCGATGGTTTTTATGAATTTAACAAACTCATTGAATAGTTCCCGCTCTTTTTCTAATCCCCCATGAAATCGGAATAGCGAGGGAACCAATTCATAATCATAACATGTATGTCCTCTGTACCATAATGCGGGTGGATTGTTCCATTCCTCTTTTATCTTTTTCAGTTCTATCATAAGAGCGTCCCATGATGCCACATTTCTTTCATTTTTTTTTGACATATCCAATGCTCCTTCTTCTCATTCTTTTATCCTTCATTAAACCCCATTATATTATTTAAAGAAAAAAATGTCAATCATGATAGAAAATAAGGAAAACGGAGCAAGCGGAAGAGTATCTCTAATTTTTTTGTATCTCCCAGGGCGAGGCCGCGGTCTCATGAGCGTCATTTTGAAGCGGGAGAGGGCTGTTGATTAAGATAATAACATGCAATTTTGGCGGATGTTGGGGTAAATAGAGTCGGAATTTTTTCGGGTGATAATTTATGAGTAGGGGTCAAAAAAAGGTCTGAAAGTTTTTCATTTTTAAGGCAATTCAAATAACGTAATTGTTCATTTCCGGTACTGAGCCGATTATCGATCACAATCAGCCGGCGGCGTTCAATATCCCAATCAAATAATATGATATCATCTTTTGAAAAGCGGATTTCAGCATCTATTGAATCCTGGTTGTTTTTTTCTAGATTTAATTCTTTTTGAACAAATGCCCGGTACAAGTAATCATGTGAAATAAGTGCCACCGGCATGCGGACTAATTCCCGTGCTTTTCCTTCCGGTTCAAGTATCTCACCAGCAAGTATATAATCTTTATCCATTAAATCTAAATTGATAACAGCCACTGCTTCAATGCCTAATTCAAAGGGATTTACCGCAAATAAAAGATCATTCCGTATCGTGGAATTAGGTATGGAAGAATCGGACCCTGAAACGATTTCCAATCCCATATGAAGATCGGTCTTTAAATGGTATTTTATTGGAGAAGTCGCTGCTTTTTTCAAGTACAAGCGATCCAGTTCACGGCGAAGATTGAAATGGTTTTCTAAAAATTCATCCACATCGATGGAAGCCACATAATTATCTTTGATGTCACTTAAATCAGGAGGACGATACTCTATCGGTTCCAGGCTGCCGTCGTTTTTTAGCTGCCATCCTGGGGCTTGAGTAAGAATAAGAAATTCTTCCAGGAATTCACGAAAAATAAAAGAATTGGGTTCATTAAGATTGTCCTTTGCTTCACTGGCCCCAAGGGGAATGTTCCAACCGTAGGGTTTAATATCTCTTAAAAAGAATGGGGTCCACGTTTTTTCTCTAAAACGTACGACGGGAAATACCCCCCCTGAGGCCCACCGAAAAGGCATAGCCTCCAGGGAAATTTCAATCGGTCCGGTATTGTTTTTTCCCAGGATAAAGTTGTGGATTTCATTATTGATCGTTTGCACCCATTGCTTCATATAAGCGGTATCGATACATTTATTCGTCAATTCCCCTTTTGCCTGGAAACCATAAATCCCTAATTTGGCATTCTGGCGGTTAATCCTGAGCATTTTGTTTCCTTTGAACTCATAAAGTTTCAGTGGCTGAGTTAATAATTCAATGGAATAAACCCGGCCATCCAGTTCTTCTTTTTGAAATACGGTATCCATGTCAGCAATCCCTTGGATATCTTTTATTTTTTCCTGCCATGGTATATGTCCTTCATTTAGTTCGGGTTTAAGTTTTCTTTCCTTCAAAATTCCTGAATTATCAATCTTAATCGTTTCATCTACCTCAATATTATTGATTATCGATGAAAGTGCCTGGAAAATAAATATTTCAAGTTCTTCCGGTTTTTCGAAATTCCTAAAAGCCAATTTTTTTTCCTTTTCCAATTTATTTTTTAGGTCACGAACTGCTTTGAATTGTTCCGGGTCACTATCATAGGATATAGGAGCCGTTTTGAAAAAGAGAAGGATTTCAGGTTTTTGATTTTCACTATTTAGCTTTAATGCCCTTTCCAGTTCTTCAACAGTACCGGTCTTTCCCTTGCCTGCATCTGTACCGATACGGGACCAAAATAAAAATATGCAAATGTCTGCCGGATTGACACCTTCTTCTAAAATTCTTTCTTGCGCCCGTCCTGCTCCCAGGAAAGGATTAATATCCCATGATGAGGGTTTTAATTGTAATCCTATCCTTTCAATCGTATAATTATACTTCTCTACATATTCGGCAATGGCTTCTCTTTCTTTTTTGCAATCGTTTGGTGAACCGATGAATACGTTTAATTGTCGTATATTATTCATTATGAAACCTCCATACAGATCGATTTCTATGATTTATTGTACATGAACAAATGACTTAAGTCAACAAGATAATTTGTTGTCGTTATTTTCGTCGCGATGATGGGCTTTATTTTTCCGCTAAATTCAAAATAACTTCGGCTGTATCGGCGGTATTTTCCTTGATGAAAAAATGACCGCCGCGGGCAAGGGTGATTAACTCCACTTTAGATGTCAACTGGAACCAATTTTTGTATTGGCTTTCATATCCGGAGGTCATGGCATCATCGACGGCGATTATATTTTTTGGTTCCTAACAAGAATTTGTGCAAGAAAAAGGCCCCAACGCCCCGGGAAGTTGCCCCACAGCCCAGGGAACTTTCCCCATGACCCTGGGAAGTTCCCCCATCGCATCGGGAGGATAACTACGGGACAGGCCGGGAAATATCGAGAAAAGGTTTCTGGACTTCCAAAAGCTTTTGATTAGAGATTTTTTCCTATTATTATCTTCGCGTCCCTTCGCGCTCTTCGCGGCTCAAATAAAACAGCCGGTGAATTTAGGCCCCTCAATATGATTGATAAATTAAATAGATGCTGTTATAATATGGATGATGAAAAATAAACGAACGATTTTAAAAGAACTGAAAGCTGCGCTAGTGGCTAATTTTGGAGAAGATATTAGAGATGTTATTCTCTTCGGTTCGCGGGCGGCAGGTAAGGCGCGCAAAGATTCCGATTATGACGTGTTAATCATTTTGAATAACGATTATGACTGGAAATATCGACGTAGAATTACTCCCGTAATATATGACCTGGAATTGAAATACAACATATTCATCGATAAGAAGATCATTTCAAAGAATGAATTACATCATACTGTAGAAGGTATGCATCCGTTATACCGGGATGCAATCAAGGAAGGAATTCACGCATGACCACAATTGAGAACCAATTAATTAAGGAAGATTGAAAAAGGGGTGGGGGCTTTCTGGCTGTCCCTGTTTCCCAACCGCTCTGATTATTACCATCCGTACTACATATTACAGCAAAGTTAGGAGGCGCAAATGATCGAGACCAAACAATACCTTAAGATCACATTCGTTTTTATTATTTTAATCTCAATTGGTTTTTTCCACCTACTTTCAGCGGAACAGCCGGTAAAAAACATGGAAACTTTTGCCCGGCTGTACGGCTATGTAAAATATTTCTATCCCGGCGATGAAGCCGCCGCCATTGATTGGGACCGCTTTGCGATTTACGGCGTTAAAAAAGTGGAAAAGGCCGAAAACATGGCCGCGCTAAAACAGGCCCTGGAAGAACTCTTCCTACCGATTGCACCGGCATTGGTAATCCACGACGCCAATAAAAAAACCGGATTCTCTGCTTCCAGTATTACACCCCCGGATACAACAAACATGAAAGTGGTCACATGGCAGCACCTGGGAGTGGGTTTCGGAGATGAAAACTCGATTTATAAAAGCGTCCGGTTAAACAGGAAAAATAAAATCTCCGGGGATAACACCTTCGGAACGATAACCGCCTTGCTGGATGCCTCTTCCTTCAAAGGAAAAGAAATCAAATTCAAGGCCGCCGTCAAAATCGGGGAAGGCAAAGGGCAATTGTGGTTCAGGGTCGACCGGTTAAACGGAGTAATGGGTTTTTTCGATAATATGGATAACCGGCCTATTATATCCACCCAATGGAACTATTACGAAATTACGGGAAAAGTGGACACGGACGCGATTAGAATTGCCCTGGGCTGCTTCTTAAGTGGTCCCGGGAAATTGTGGGTGGATGACTTCCAACTCTATGTAAAAGAAAATGACGCCTGGAAACCGGCGACTATTAAAAACCCGGACTTCGAGGCTGATAAAGAGGGCGCACCCCCGGCGGAATGGAATTCACAAAGCTCTTTGTATTCATTCGAAGTTACTTCGAAAACGGCAAGTAAAGGCAGTAAATGTGTTTCAATCCTGTACCCCACCCAATTCCTCCCAGGAGAATTGTTTGCGGCCAAAGCGGCTTTTGGAGAATATATTTCCAAAGAACTGGGCGACGGTTTAGCCTGTGTCATGCCCATTGCCCTGTACGGAACGGACGATCAAAGGCGTCCGGGCGGGCCGGGATGAATTCCTGGAAAAAGCAGTGGAAATTATCAACCATTAAAACTAAAAATAAAAATTTTGGGAGGGGTCCAGGGGGACCCTTTTATAAAAGGGTCCCCCTGG
>Ga0315278_10002181_pt1 | contig 17402 bp, 15 predicted proteins | sample YL17G06_0_MG_FD_203880 | JGI IMG/M metagenome (GOLD analysis project Ga0315278, IMG submission 203880) | Sediment microbial communities from Yellowstone Lake, YNP, Wyoming, USA - YL17G06_0 | ecosystem: Environmental > Aquatic > Freshwater > Lake > Sediment | place: USA: Wyoming | collected... | reverse complement strand
AGCAGCAGCAACCGCAGCAGCAGCAAGCGCCGCGTGGCGACCAGCAGCAGCCCCAGCAGTTTGCGCAGGGGCCGCGTAACGACCAGCAGCAGGAACCTCAGCAGCAGGCGGGCGGCGGCCTTGCGCCGCGTCCCGAGGGCCAGATGGGCGGCCAGGACGGCGTAAGGCCGGAGCGCGCTGACGGTGAACGTGGCCCACGCCGCTCGCGTCGTGGTGGCCGTCGCCGTCGTCGCGAACCGGGCGAAGGCTACGGTCCGTCCGACCAGCGTGGCGAGGCTGGTGCGCCCGAGGGCGGCGGATCCGCGGGCGGTGATGTGGCGTCCGAGGGCAACGCACCGTTCGACGCTCCGGCGGCGACACCGGCACCGGCGCGCGAGCCCTACGCGCGATCTTTCGATTTCGAGCGGCCCACGCCCGATCCCCAGGCGTCTCCCGCGCCACCTCCCCCACCTGCTGCGGTGCCGCGCGAACCCGCGCCGCTGCCGGTCGAGCCGCGCCAGGAATGGACGCCAGGCCCGGTCAGCGACGTCAATCGCGAGGGTCCGCGCAGCGAGCCCTGAGGCTCGCGAGAGCGAGGGACGAGCGAGACCCCGGCAGGGTGATCAGGCCTGCCGGGGTCTTTGCATTTCGAGCACGTGCGCGAGCAAGCCAATTGAGGCTTCCTCGACCAGGTCCAGCACCTGATCGAATCCCAGCGGGCCGCCGTAATACGGATCCGGCACATCCAACGTCTCCGCAGCGGCGAATTCGAGGAACAGCCGGATGCGATCATGGTGTTGCGCCGGGCTGCGCTCGAGCAGCGTGGTGAGATTGAGGCGGTCCATGGCGAGGATCAGGTCGAAGCGCTCGAAGTCCGCCTCCTCCACTTTGCGCGCGCGGAGACTGCGCAGATCGATGCCGCGTCGCGCGGCTGCCGCAATCGAGCGCTCGTCCGGAGGATTGCCAATGTGGTAATCGTGCGTGCCCGCGGAATCGATCTCGATGTCGAGGTTCGGTGCGCGTTCACGGACGAGCGATCTGAAGACACCCTCTGCCGTCGGTGACCGGCAGATGTTGCCCATGCAAACGAAAAGGATTTTCATACCAGCGCTCGCGATCCTAATGCAACGAGAGCAACCTGTCCCACGATAACCTGTACGACCTGGTCGATCAGGCCGCGAACACGATCTCGGGGAATGCGCGGCGCGACTTGGCAATGATTTCGTCATCGCCGCTTCGACCATCGTCACGGGGGACGGCAAGCAGCTGCAGCCGCCGCCGGAGTGCCGCCCGATCGTGATTCCCAGCAACTGGCGCAGTCAGTTCGCCGAACTGGTCGGCTGCCTGAAATAGGGGCGGGCTACCTTTCTCGGCACGTCCGGCGGCCATAGCGATGCTGTGCTTCCCGAACCTTGTCATTTTTCGCCGTAAAGGAGCCGGGTATTTTCGGCGTAATGGCGCCACTGAGCGTGGGCCTCCCGGTGGTTCAAGCCTGAGGGTTCTTGGCGCCGTTGGCAACCTTGCCGCGTGAGGCGCCGGGGGCGAGCCGTGGCGCGCGGAACGACTCGCCGTCGAGCACCAGGCAGTAGGCGTTGTGGCGCAGCCGATCGAGTGTCGCTGAGGCGAGCAGCCGGTTGGCGGGGAACGCCTGGTCCCACTCGGCGAAGTCGAGGTTACTGGTGACGACGGTGGCGGCCTGCTCGTAGCGCTCGGCGATCAAGTCGTGCAGATCCTCATCGGCGGGCGGTCGCAGGGGCTTCAGGCCGAAGTCGTCGATGATGAGCAACGGCACGCGCGAGAGAGTGGCGAGCTTGCGTTCGTAGCTGCCGGTGGCGCGGGCGGCGTTGAGGCTTGCAGTGAGCTGGGCGCAGGTCATGAACAGCACGTCGACACCCTGGCGGATGGCGCAGTGGCCGAGTGCCTGGCCCAAGTGGCTCTTGCCCGTCCCGCAGGGACCGACGATGAGCACCGGGGCGCGCTCGGCGAGGTAGCGGCCGGTGGCGAGCTCGTGCACGAGCGTGCGGTTGAGCTTCGGCAGTCGTTCGAAGTCGAACTGCTCGAGGGTCTTGGTGGCGCGGAAGGTGGCACGCCTGAGGCGCATCTGGAACTTCTTCTGCTCGCGGCGGGCGACCTCGTCCTGGATGAGCAGCGAGAGGAACTCGGTGTAGGCGAGCTTGCCGTCGAGGGCTTGGCGGTTGCGCGCATCGAGCGAGTCGAGGATGCCGGAGAGGCGCAGCTGCTTGAGTTGCGGAGCGAGTTCGGGGATCGGGTTCATCGTGAGTCTCCTTCAGGGTGACGGGATGGCAACGAACAGATCGAGCGCCAGCGAGGGCGTCTCGGGATGGAACCGGTGATGGGCGGGACGGGCGAAGCGCGCGGTGCCGACATACGGTTCGGTGCTGGGCGCGGCGGTGCTCGCGGTGAGCCACGCCGGTCGATGGACGAGCAGCGTCTTGACGGTGCGGTAATGCGGGGAGTCGTGCTCGAGCGCACGACGACAGGCGGCCTCGAGGCGTGCGGGCTCGAAGCGTTCGGCGAGTCGCCGCACGCCCTGTGCCGCGCGCAGCCGCTCGACGATGCGATCGGCGAGCAGTGTGTCGACGAGCTCGGCGCAGGCCGGGCCGATCTTCGCCGCCTCAGCGACGCACCAGTGGCGGTCGCGCAGGAAGTACGCCTGCGCCTCGGGCGGCAGATGCTCACGCACGGTGCGGCGCGTGCCGGGGACGGTGGCGCGCAGGTGCTGGGCGACGAGGCGGTAGTCCTCGAAGATCGACATGCTGGTATCGGTGGCGCGCAACCACAGCCGCCGCCCGATCAGGGTGAAGGGGGCGGAGTACAAGCTCTTGGCGAACTGCAGGTGGCCATCGCGGTGCAGGCCCGCCACGGCCCAGATACCGAGATCCGGAGCGATGACGGGCAGCGGCCTGAGCAGCGGCCGCTCGCGCGCGAAACGCTCGAGCGGCGCTTCACGGGTCGTGCCATGCAGGCGTACTCCTGCCACCCCAAGCACCCAGAGGCGCGCTGCACGATCGGGTCGCGGGCGCAGGCGCGGGTGATCGCGCACTTGGGGTTGTCGATGAGCAGCCGGCCCGGCACGCCGCCAAACCACTCGAACGCGCGGCGGTGGCAGCCGAGCCAGGTGGCGACACTCTGGTCGAAGACGAACTCGACGTACTGATGACGCGAGCAGCACAGCGTCATCACGAAACCCCAAGTGCGGCGCGTCTGGCCGGTGCGTGGATCGGTGAGCAACGGCCCGGCGCCGAAATCGACCTGGGCGGCCTCGCCGGGCCCGAAGTCGAGCCGCACCGTAGCCTCGGGCGGCCGGCTGCGCATCAGCGCCGCCACCATCCGGTGCACCGAGGAGTAGCTGCCGCGGTAACCGTGCTCGCGACACAGCACGGCGTGGATCACCACGCCCGAAACCCCGTCGGCGAGCCAGCGCTCGACCACGGCGCGATACGGCTCCACCGAGGAAATCGTCGAGCGGGCGCGTCGTGCCCGGCCGACCGCCGCGGCGAGCGCGGCATCGTCGGGCAGCACGGCGGCCGGATCGAGCCAGCCCTGGGCCAGGGCGAGCGCGCGGAACGCCGCGACCTTCGGCCGGCCCATCAGGCGGCTGCGGGCAACGTCCCGGTCACTGTCCCCCTGGCGCAGCCGCGCCAGCACCTGTCGATAATGATGCATCTCGAATCTCCGGCGACCCACCGCTCTCTCCCAGGACCGAAAAGGTCCGAGGGTAGCGGTGGCCGCGTGTTCGAGATGCCCGCGCTCAGTCTGGCAGTGGCTCCTTTATGCCGAAAACTGCCTGGCTCCTAAATGCCGAAAACCCAGTGGCTCCATTACGCCGAAAGACGACAAACCTGCGTTGTGACAAGATTCACATGATGCCAGCCCAGCCATCTGATAGTCTCATTCAGCAATACTCTGCAAGGTACTGTTCTTGCGAGATAAACGCGCAGCTGCGAACGGCGGGCTGCCTCGAGCCGCTTGCCGTGCCTGTTGCGCCCAGTGGTCCCGGTGGCAATCAAGCAAGTTGCTGACGAGGTTAAGTTGCGACGTCCGGCCCAAGCGTGAAGTTGCTCTTTCTCAACTATGAGTTCCCACCGGTAGGTGGGGGTGCTGCGCAGGCGTCACTTGCGACCTCAAAGGAACTCGCGGCGCTCGGCCACCGCGTCGACTTTCTGACGATATCAACCGAGGGGTCGTGCGCCGACCACGATATCGACGGCGTGCGTGTACGCCCGGTACGCGGCTATCGACGCGGATTGCACGACGTCAGCATGACAGGCGCGCTCAGCTTCCTGTCGGCGGCAGGGCGCCGCCTGCCGCAGCTCGCGCGCGAGCAGAACTACGACCTTTATCACTACTATTTCGGCCTGCCGACAGGGCTGTTGAGCTTCGTGCCGGGTCCGCACCGTGACCGGCCCTACGTGGTCTCGCTGCGTGGCTCAGACGTCCCGGGCTATGACCAGAGGCTCGCGACCTATCACCGAGTAATGATGCCCATTACGCGGCGCATCTGGCACAACGCGGCGCATGTCGTCGCGAACAGCGACGGGCTGCGGCGGCTGGCGCTCGCCTCGCTCCCGCAGCAGACGATTGACGTCATCCGCAACGGCGTCGACGTGCCGGCGTCGCCCGAACGCCCGAATCGCACTCAGGATCCGGTCCGGATCTTGATTGTCAGCCGGTTGATCGACCGCAAAGGCATCAACGTGTTGCTGCAGGCCTTTGCGCGGCTCAACGGAACGGAGGTGTCCCTCGACATCGCCGGCGACGGACCAGCACGGCAGCGTCTCGAGGACATGGCACGCACGTGCGGCGTGGCCGACCGGGTGCGATTCCACGGCTTCACGGCGCGGTCGGCACTCGAGTCCTTGTACCGACAGTCCGACATTTTCGTGCTCACCTCGCTCGCCGAGTCGTGCAGCATGGCCTTGCTCGAAGCAATGGCAGCGGGACTGCCGGTCGTCGCAACCGACGTAGGAGGGAACCCCGAACTGGTCGAGCACGGCGCGAACGGCCTACTGGTGCGTCCGGACGATGTCGATGATTTAGCGAGTGCGATTGGCGCACTGCTGCAAGATCCGGCCCGACGGCGGCGGTTCGGCGCGACGAGCCGCGAACGGGCCATCCATAGCCATTCCTGGCGGTCCGTGGCGGAGCGCTACGAGGCCTTGTTCGAAGGGGCGACGGGGATCAGCCGTCCGCTTGACGCTGGCCTGGACGTGGGATCCGTGCGCCCGGCTGCGATGCCAGGCCGGAGCGCCCGATGAGGCTGGCCGATCAGCTGCGTGTCACGCAGCAACTCGTCGGTGCGTTGCGGTCGCAGTGGTGGTCAGCCCAGCGCATCCGTACGTACCAGGACGCGGCGCTCGTGCGAGTCATGCGCCACGCCCTCACCCGGGTGCCTTTCTACCGACGTCTCAACCTTTGCGCCGACACGATCAGCGGAGCGGCAGACCTGCAGCGCTTTCCGTTGATCCGCAAACGCGACGTTCAGCGCGAGCCACGAGCCTTTCTCGCCGACGGGCACACGCCCGCGACGAGCTTCGAAGCGCGCACCTCGGGCAGCTCCGGCGAGCCAATGACGACGTACTTCGATCGCGATTCGTGGCTGTTCACGCGGTACGCACTCAAGATGCGACGCGTGGCCGCCACGGGCGGCCCGCTGCTGCTGCGACGCGTGCTGCTCGTCAGCGAGCAACACCCTGCGCAGCTGGGTACCGTCGCGCGCGCGGCACCGCACGGACTCGGCATGTTCTTTCAGCAACGCTACGTATCGATCCACACGCCTCCGGAACTGCATCTGGATGAGATCGAGCGCTTTCGTCCGCACATCATATATGCGTTTCCGTCGTATCTGCTCGATCTCGTCGTGGTTGCCGAGCGCCTTGGCCGCCGCCTCCCGCCGACCAACGTGCTGTACACAAGTTCGGAGGTCCTGACACAACCCGCCCGACGGCGCATCGAGGAGTCATTCCGTGGACGTCTGTACGACGTATACGGCTGCACTGAGCTGAAGGAAGTCGCCTGGCAATGTGGTCACGGCCCCTATCACCTGAACTTCGAGAGCGTGCACATCGAACCGCAGCCGCCTGGGGCCGACGCCCGGCTGGTGCTCACGACGTTGTGTAACCGCGCGATGCCTTTGCTGCGCTTCGATATCGGCGACAGGGCGATGTTCCACAGCGGTCCATGCCGTTGTGGCCGCGCGGGCCCGTGCCTGGTGGAAATCGCCGGGCGTGAAGGCGAGATGATCACTCTGCCGAGCGGACGACACCTGTCACCCTACCTGATGACCACTGCGATCGAGGCGCACGAGTCGGTTCGGAAGTACCAGATCGTTCAGACCGGCAGCGATGCCTTCCGGGTTGACCTGGTGCTCGCGGGAGAGCGTGCGTCGCCGGACTGGCAGGACAGTCTGTGTGCCGAGCTCGCGCACATAGCCGCGGAGCCCGTTCAGTTCTCGGTACGCGTCGTCGATGAGATCGATCGTACCCCGGGCGGCAAGCGCTCCGTCTTCGTGCGCGCGCATCTCGCGCCCGGCTGACTCCGCCGAGTCATCAAGTAATGTGCGGCATCGCCGGCATCTGGCATCGCGACGGACGCCCCGTTGCGCGCGCGACGATCGTAGCGATGACGGACGCGCTCATCCATCGGGGTCCCGACGGCGCCGGCCAGCATCTGGATGGCAGCATCGGCCTGGGGCACCGTCGGCTGAAGGTGATAGACCTGTCCGACGCGGCCGGACAGCCGATCGGCCTGCCCGATGACTCGCTTCATATGGTCTACAACGGCGAGATCCACAACTATCAGGAACTCGCCGAGCAACTGCGCGCCGCAGGCGTGAGGCTGCGCACGCGCAGCGACACTGAGGTCGTCCTGTGGGCCTACGCGCTGTGGGGCGAGGAGTGCTTCAATCGTTTCAACGGCATGTGGGCGTTGGCGTTCTGGCGGCCCGCCGAGCGGCGGCTCCTGCTCTCACGCGATCGTTTCGGCATCAAGCCGCTGGTGTACTCGGTGCGAGACGCACGAGTCGCCTTCGCATCCGAAGCGAAGGCGCTGCTGGCCGCCTGCCCGGAAGAGCGGCAGGCGGACACGCTGGCGGTGCGCGATTTCATCGCCGGCGCCACGCCGGATAGCGACGAGCACACCTTCTTCGCAAATATTCGCTCGGTGCTGCCCGGCGAAGTCGTGGAGTTTGATATCGCGGGAACCGCGTCGCGCCGGTACTGGAATTTCGAAGCCGGCACCGAAACGCATCGACCGGACGCAGTGGACGCGCTGCGGCACCTGCTCGAGGATGCCGTCCGACTGCGTCTGCGCAGTGACGTGCCCCTGGGCGTTGCGTTGAGCGGTGGGCTGGACTCAAGCGCCATCACGCGGCTCGCGGCTCGCGCCGGAGGCGCGCCGCTGGAGTGCTTCTCCCTGCAGTACGACTCCCCCCGGATTGACGAGAGCCGCTACTGCCGGATGGTGGCGGATGATCCGGCGCGCTATCGGATGCATTGGATTACGCCGCCGGCGGCCGAGTTGCTGGCAACGACCACGGCGATCGTCTGGCACCACGACGCGCCCACACCGATCCGCGGCCGCTACCCGCAATGGCACCTGCTGCGCGAGGCAGCCCGGCACGTGACGGTGATGCTCGACGGCCAGGGCGCCGACGAGATACTCGCCGGCTACGACCGCTTCGTGCTGCCGTACGCACTCGACCGACTCGACCGGCGCCTGGCCCGTAGCCCTCCCGAGCTGAATCTCCTCGAGGAGCTTCGCCGGCTCGGTCAGGTGTCGACCGGCATTCACCGGCTGCTGCCACGACTGGTGCTCGAGAGCCTTGCGCGCAGATTCCGCGCGCTGCCGCGCGGACACCCCCTCGCGGCACAATGGCGGTCCATGCCGTCAGCGCTCGGGCACCATCGCCAGCTCGGCTCGTGGGTCGATCGAGCGGGCGAGCGCCCCTATCACAGCCGGCTCAACAATGCGATGTGGGCCGAACTGCGCTCCGCCGGGCTGCCGGAAATCCTGCACTCGGAGGACGCAATCAGCATGGCGTTCGGCCTCGAGTCGCGACTGCCGTTTCTCGATCACCGTCTCGTCGAGTTCTGCTTCTCGCTCGCCTACGACGAGAAGATCGGCGCCGGCTGGACGAAGTGGCTGCTGCGGCGGTCCATGGCAGGCGTGCTGCCCGAACCCGTCCGTTGGCGGCGGCGCAAGTTCGGCTTTCCGGGCGACTACGAAACGTGGCTGGCGGGACCGCAAGGCCTGGCGACGGTTCGCGCCGTGCTGCTCGATTCGCGAACGCTCGAACGAGGCTGGCTCGACCGGCGCTGGCTCGTGAACCGCCTCGGCCGCAGTGAACGACACGCCCGGCGCTGGACGCGGCAACACCTGATGCAAGCCTGGACCCTGCTGACGCTGGAGCTCTGGTTCCGGCTGTTCCTGGACAACGATGAATCGTTGCGTCCCGGGCTGTTCGTGCGCCTCCCGGGGGGACCTGCCGCACTGGACGGCGTGCAGCCTGCACGCACGACGGCAATGGAGTGAGCATGGTCCAAGGCACCATGAACCGCGTTGTCGATTGGGTCGCCCATGACGCCAAGGCGGCCGCAAAGGCGCTCTATCGCCGTCCGGTCATCGGTGCGGCACGAATGTGGCGCGAGGTGCTTGGAGGCACGTGTTTCATCGGTGTTACCGGCAGCGCAGCAAAGACGACTACCAAAGAACTGCTCCATGCCATGCTGGCGAATTGCGCGCCGAGCATGAAGAACACCGACAGCAACAACCAGTTGTACAGCGTCGCCAGAACACTGATCGGCGCCCGCCCCGGGATTCGATTCTGCGTGCAGGAACTTGGGGCATCCAAGCCCGGTGGTCTCGAGCCGATGCTGGCCCTGCTTCGACCACGCGTGGGCGTCATAACGACCATCGGCACCGATCATTTCACGGCGTTCCGCACCCGAGAGGCGGTGGCGCATGAGAAAGGCACACTGGTCGCCGCGTTGCCGGCCGATGGGCTGGCGGTGCTGAACGCGGACGACGATCTGGTGGCACCGATGGCCTCCTTGAGTCGTGCACGCGTCGTCACGTTCGGATTGCACCGGCCGGCGGACTTCCAGGGCACGTTGCTCCGCTCATGCTGGCCGCGACGACTGACGCTGCGCATCGAACACGGCGGCAGTTCAGTCGAGCTGGCGACACGCCTCTGCGGTGACTACCAGTCTGTCGCAGTCCTCGCGGCCACTGCCGCGGCGTGCTCGCTCGGGATGTCGATGGCCGAGGCCGCCCGTGCCGCGGCCGCATTCGAGCCGCTGCTCGGGAGGATGAGCGTGCATCGCACGGGTCAGGAGGTGACGTTCATCCGTGACGACTGGAAAGCCCCACGGTGGTCCCTGCCAGCCGCGTTCGGCTTCATGAATGACGCCGTTGCGAGTCGCAAACTCATCGTGCTCGGGACGCTGTCGGATTCCGGCGGCGGCGCCGGGCGCAAGTACCGCCGCAGCGTGCTGGATGCGCTCGAAGCAGCCGACCACGTGATCGGCATTGGCGAGCGAGCGGTATCGCTGGCCGGCCGCCTTGATTCGCCGTCCGACCTTCGATTTCATGCTTTCCAGTCGGTCGAGGATGCTTCGACCTGGCTCCGGGGATTCGCCCAACCGGGTGATCTGGTACTGCTGAAAGGATCCAACGTGGCAGATCATCTCGCCCGCATCGCGCTGGCCGCCGACCACGCCGTAAGCTGCTGGCGCCGGCGCTGCGGTCGGGGCATCTTCTGCGACCACTGTCGGCTGCTCGATTCGTCCGCAGAAGAGATGAGGGACTAACGCCTTGACGCAAGACCACACCATTGCGAGCGACCGCTCCTTTCTCGCACGCCTGACCGGCCGAATCCGGCACGGCCTTCTGGCGCAGGAGCTGCTCGACCGGCTGGCGCGGGCGGGTCTGGTCTTGTATCCGTATTACGTCGTGCTGGAGGATGCCTGTGGCGCGCAGGCCGCGACCCTGGACCCGCGCATCACGATGCGCCCGCTCGGCCCGCAGGACGGGCCCGAGATCGCGCGAATCGCACTCAGGGAACTCAACGCAGAGGGCATTCGTGAGCTGATGACCACGGCCAGCTGCGTCGGCGTGTTCTGCGACGGCCAGCTCGCGGGCTACACCTGGGCGAGTCTGACCCGGGTGCCAATCCCGGGCGGCGGAGCGGGCCAGACACTGTTCGATCTTGCGCCCGACGAGGCCTATCTTTTCGACATGTACATTGCGTCGCAGTACCGCGGACTGCGGCTCGCCGAACGCCTGCGCGGCGAGTCGTATCGTCAGCTCGCGGCGCAGGGTCGCACTCGCTTCTACAGCATCACCCTCGCTTTCAATCGCTCGTCGCGCAGGTTCAAGGCGCAACTCGGCGCCCGTGAGGTTGAACTTCGGCTCCAGATGCACTTGCACCTTGGCAGGCTGCCGGGCCTCGACCTGCGACTCCAGCGAACGCTCAAGTCGCTGCGATCCCCGGCCGTACGGCGAGTGTCCCCCGTGACCCGGAAACGCGCCGGTGACTGAGCGCATCAGACTAACGGACGATTTCGATGGGCTCGCACCCGCACCCTGGCACGAGGTGACACGGGGGCGTCCCGCCCTGCGTCTCGAAGTCCTCAAGGCCCTGTTGCGCTCGTCGAGCGAACCGATGCGGCTGGAGGCCTTTCTGCTTGAGGACGCTGCAGGCCTTGCGGCCACCGCGGTCTTCCGGCATTTCCCCGACAGGCAGGCCGTCAACGAGATGGACCGGTTTCTTTACGGACGTGGCACGCGGTTGGCCCGGGCGCTCGGCTGTTCCACGGCTCCGCTGATGCTGTGCAGCCCGCCGCACGGCAGCGGGTGCGGCATCGCGGTGCGCCCCGACACGCCAATCGCGGCAGCGCAGCGGATTCTCCACCGACTGCTGGACGAAATTGAATCCTGTGCAGAAGCGCGCGGTTGCGCCATTGCCGTCCGGTCAGCCATCGCCGACGACGATGCGGTGCTGGCCAGCGTGCTGACAGATCGTGGCTACGCCGCGACCGTAGATGCGCCGACGACCAGGCTCGCGATTCAATGGCAGGACCTGGATGGCTACGTCGAACACCTTCGCCGGCACAGTCGCAGCGCCGCACGGACCGTCCGATACGAAATCAACCACAATGAGCGCAGCGGGGTCGCCATCCGGAGGCTGCCCCCCGAGGAGGCGCACGCGCGGGCCCTCGACGCCCTGGCGCGATCCCACTACAAGGGGAAAAACGGCGTTGAGCCGCCGTACGGGCCAGAGTTCCTGCCGCGGCTGCTCGCCGGCCTGCCCGAGGATTTCCTGGTCTTCGAGGCGCGGCGCGGAGAGCAGGTCCTCGGCATGATCGGTCTCGTACGGAGCGGCACCGTCGCGTGGGCGGCCTGGGTCGGCCTGGTCGACCAGGATCAGCGGCGGGACTTCACCTACTTCAACCTGTGCTTCTACCACGTGGCTGCACGAGCGGCATCGCTCGGCATCCGCAGGTTGCTGTATGGAAACGGGGCCTACCGCGCCAAGCTGATCCGGGGCTGCGAGCTGGTCGTCCACCCGGTCTTCTACCGGCCGCGCTCGGCCGTTGCGCGAGCGCTCGCCCCATCGTCCCTGCGCATCCATCGCGCCTGGTACCGCAGGAAGTTCGCATGAGGGTCCTGGTCACCAATTGCACGCGCAACTCCGGCCTGTCGGTGATCCGAGCTCTCACCGCGCACGGCTTCGACGTGCTGGGAGCGGACGACCGCAGATCGCCGTTCGGCCTGCGATCCCGGCATGTCGTGGCGCCGTACCTGCTGCTGCCGCCGCAAGACTCGCCGCACTTCGCCGCGACACTGCTGGAGGCGCTGGAGCAGGTGCGTCCGGACGTGTTCATTCCCACGCGGGGAATCCGGGCTGCCGTGCAGTTGCGCCAGGAGATACTGCAACGTACTCACGCGCTGTTGCCCACACCAGCGGCATTCGACGCGATCAACGACAAGGCGCAGCTGTTAGCACACTGCCAGTCGCTGCGCATTGCGGCGCCGCGGATCTTCGAGCCCGACGAAGCCGCCTCGTGGCTGCGGTCCAGTCCAGGCACCCGCGTCGTGGTCAAGCCACGCATCGACATCGGCGGCGGCACCGGAGTGCACTTCGTCGACGAGGCGGGCGAACTCGCCTCGATTCACGCCCGCACGGCCGCCGCTTACGGTGGTGCGATCATCACCGAGTACGTCCCCGGACCCGTGACGAACCTCCATGCCGCACATCTGCTGTTCGACGACGAGAGCCGCCTCGTCGCCTTCTTCGTACTGCAGAAGCTGCGGATCTGGCCGGCGCAGGTCGGAGTGACGGTGGCTGCCGTCAGCACGCACCAGACGGAACTGGTCGAGCAGATCCTGCCATTGTTCGAGGCCGTCAGATGGCGTGGCCCGGCCGAAGCCGAATTCAAGATCGACGAGCGCGACGGTCGCGCGATGCTGCTCGAGATCAACCCCCGATTCTCCGGTGCGATCCAATTTCCGCTCGCCTGCGGCGTGGATCTGCCAGGACTGCTGTGTCGTACGGCGCTCGGGGAACGCCTTCCACGGGCTGACGGCGCATCGTACGATGCGGGCGTCCACTATGTGGACGTCATGCGCTGGGGTAGCGCGGTTCTGAACGAGATACGTGCGGAGCGTGTCTCGCGACGTACCGTCATCGCGCGTGCTGCGGCCGAGGTGCGTGGCCCACGCGTCCGGTCCGTGCACAGCCTGAGTGATCCCGCGCCTTCGATTGCCAAGCTGTGGCTCGGGTTCCTGCCCACGACATCGTACCTCGATAGCCAGCCGCCTGAATCGTCACGACGTGACAGCGAGCCCCGCCAACGTGGGTAGGAGAGCCCTGTACCTTGCGCAGATGATGCGCAACGAGCACCGGCCCCCGGGCCGACTGGCCGCGGGGCAAGAGCGGCGGCTGCGAGCGGTCGTCCGTCATGCGTCCCAGCGGGTCCTCTTCTACCGTCGTCTCTATGCGGACCACGGCTTGGACACCGGGAATTTCTCCGGCCTCAAGGATCTCACCAGCCTGCCCATCATTGACAAGCAGCTGCTGCGCGCCGCCGGCTCAAGCGCCGAGTCGCTGGACGCCGCACCGGCGCGGGTCACGATCAGAACCTCCGGTTCGAGTGGCACCCCTTTCGAGTTCCGCATCGACCGGGACTACGATGCGTGGCGCAAGGCGCAGTATCTGCGGCCCTACCTGACGAACGGACGCAGGATGACGGACCTCGTACTGCGACTCACTGCATCACCGCGCGCGAGCTTGCCCTGGTTCACGACACTCGGCCTGTTGCGGGAAACACATATGAGTTGCGCTGCCGATCCCGCCGAGGTCGTCGAGCGCTGGCAACGGCAGGCGCCCGACGCGCTGCAGGGTTACCCGTCGAGCCTGCGGGCGCTGGCCCATCACTGCCTGGAGCGCGGGATTTCACTGCATCCGGCGCCGCGACGCGTCTTCACGGACTCCGAGCTACTCACGCCGGACACGCGCTGGCTGCTGCAGCGCGCGTTCGGCGCGCCCGTCATCGATGTGTACGGCACCTACGAGACCGATAACATCGCCTACCAGTGCGAGCGTGGTGGTGGCTACCATGTCGCGCTCGACTGCGTGGTGCTCGAGGTCGTGCGCAACGGATGGCCCGTGCCGCCGGGCGATGCGGGCGAACTCGTCGTCACTGTGTTGCAGAACTGGACGACGCCGCTGGTCCGTTACAACCTGAACGACATCGTTGCGCTGGACACCTCGCCTTGTCCGTGCGGACGGACGTTTCCGTTGCTGCGTGTCATCGAGGGCCGGGCGAGTGACCAAATCCAACTACCGGACGGCAGCGAACGATCCGCTCTCGGCCTGCTCGTCCACCTGAAGGAATTGGTACGCTTCCTGAATGAGTACCAGGTCGTGCAGACCTCGATCGGCGGATTCGAAGTGCGCGTGGTACCGTCTGCTGTGTTCGATGCGGACACGCCACGGCGCATCGAGCAGATCGTACTGGCGGATCTACCGGGCTCGCACGTGCGAGTGGTGACCGTGCCGGCGATCGCCCGTGCTCCCTCGGGCAAATTCCAGGCTTTTTTGGCCCTGGCACGCGATCCTTGAGAATGCGTGTCGAACGTCGAATCTTCCGCAATACGGCCATACTGGCGATCGGCGAAATCGTTGGCCAGCTCGCGAACTTTGCGTTCGTCGTGCTCCTCACCCGACGGTTCGGCGTCGAGATCCTCGGCTGGTATTCCTTCGCGATGGCGCTGGGCACGGTCCTGTCGCCGTTCGTGAGTCTCGGCGGGTCGACCTATCTGACGCGGGAACTGGCCCGCGAGCCGGCGAGCGCAAGCGCGCTCTTCGCTGCGTTCCGGCCGGTTCAGTTGTCGAGCGGGCTCCTGGTCTGGCTCGTGATGGCTCTCACGGCGCTTGCAGCCAACGTGGACACGGCCGTGCGGCTGGTGATCGTCATCGTGGGCGCTTATCACGTCCTGCTGCGCATGGTGGCGCTGTACCTCGCCCCTTCCGCGGCCCGCGAACGAATGGTCGGCACGGCCGTCGTCGGCGGAGGCCACCGCATCCTGGTCGCCGCGCTGGCCGCGACGGCCATCGTGCTCGGATTCAGCGCGCCCGTCGCCCTGCTGGCCATGCCCGTCTCGGCATTCCTGTCGCTCGTGGCGGCGTGGGCCTATGCGCGGCGCGAGCTGCGGGCCCCGTCGACCGTGCCTTGCGCGGTGAACAGGACGGCCCTGATGCGCGCTGCGCTGCCATTTCTTGGCACGGCCCTGCTGGCGGCAATCTACAGCCGCGGCGGAGTCCTGTTGTTGACCGGTTTGCGCGGGGAGGTGGCGACCGGGTTGTACGCAGCGGCAGACCGTCTGCTGGTACCAATCAATGTGGTCACCGGAACGTTCATCACCGCGATATTTCCTGCTCTCACGCGCTTTGCCAGCGAGCCCGGACACATGCGCGAGCTCAGCAAACGCTGCCTGCGGCTCATTCTCCTGGCGACGATCCCGCTCGCGGCCCTCCTGGCAATCTTCGCCGCGGACCTAACCTCGATCATTTTCGGGGGCCGCGCTGATGGTGCGGCTCCGGTGCTCGCCATGCTGGCACCGTTGGCCGTGGTACGCGGCGTGACTTCCATGTGGATGGGTCACTGCGTAGCGATTGGCGAGGAGCACCGGGCAGCTGTCGCCAAGGCGCGGGCAGCCGTGGCCTTCTTCGTCATGGCAAGCTCGGGTATTTTGGCCCTGGGACCGATGGGCCTTGCGATCGCAGCGGTGCTGGCCGAGGTTCTCCTTGCCTGGCAACTTCGCAGACTGCTCGCCAGTCAGGAGCAGAGCGATCCCGTATGGCCCTCCACACGCGGCGTGATTGTTGCCGCGGCGTGCGCTGCCATGGTGGCCGCATGCCTTCCTTCGCTCGTGCTCCCGGTGCGCGCCATGCTGGTCATTGGCACCATGGCCTTCGCGACCGCACTTTTTGGCGGGGTTCACGGCCACGACCTGCGCTTCCTCGTCGCCATCCTGCGCGGCGACGGACGGCCCGGCGCGACCGGCTCGAGCGTCACACGAAAGTAGTGCCCGCGCCTGGTTCCGTGAGGCTCCGCCCGGGGTCGACTGCCCGTGTCAGATCGAAGACCGCACGCAGCGTCTCGGTGCGCGCGTCGACCATTTCGCCGAGTTCGATCACCGCGCCGAGAATGGCCCCGATCTCGAGCGACCTGCCCGCTTCCCGGTCCTGCAGCATCGAGGTCTTGTGGTGCCCGACGCGTTCTGCGCCGGCGAGACGCTTGTCCAACGGCAGCCGCAGCGACACACCCAGACGCCGCGCGATATCCTCCGCCTCGGTCATCATCCGTATCACCAGGCCGCGGGTCTCCGGCGCGCGGCAGATCTCGGCCATCGTCATGCCCGTAACGGCGCTGACCGGATTGAAAGCAAGGTTACCCCACGCTTTCAACCAGATCTCCGCGCGCAGGTCCTGCAGCACGGGCGCCTTGAAGCCAGCACGCTCGAAAAGCCCGCCGATCGCCTGGCAGCGTGGCGACGGCTGGCCACCGAGTTCGCCAATCGGGAAGCGGTCGCCCTCGACGTGGCGGACGACACCGGGCTCGATCAGTTCGGCTGCGGGATAGGCGATGCAGCCGACGATCCGGCGTGAGTCGATCCTGCGCGTGAGTTCGCCGTCGTCGTCGACTGCGCGCAACACATGGCCGGCGTATCGACCAGTGTGTCGCTGGAAATACCACCATGGGATGCCGTTCTGCATCGTCAGGAGATTCGTGTCGCCCGCCAGCGCCGTTTCGAGCAGATCGAGCGCCGACCTGATCTGGTGCGCCTTCACCGCCAGGACGACGAGATCTGCGTGCCCGAACTCCCTCGGCTCCCTCACGGCAGTGACCGGGGCCAATTGACGTGCGCGACCCCGGGAGTCGATGAGACGTAGTCCCCTCGCCCGCAGGGCCGAGAATTGCTCCCCTCGATCGAGCAAGGCAACATCCGCACCGGCCTCGATCAAGCCCGCACCGATGAGGCTGCCGATCGCCCCGCTGCCGAAGATGAGCACCCGCATTCCGTAATGTCCCTGTGCAATGCATGTCGCTTTCTCGAGGGCGAGCTTAACCGATCCGCAGCGCCGTCGAACGGGCCTGCGTCGCATGAGGACCACTCAATGATGAGACCTGTCTTGCTCTCGCGGACGTCGCGTCCGGGGAGCGGGCTCCTCACGTATAGTCACTCCACGGCAGCGACGGTGGGTTTTCGAAGTCCTGCCCATGCAGACGAAAAGAATTCGCATAGCGTTCGATTCGACTGCCGATTCACCTTTACAGTTTACCGCTCCTGACACCGCAGGACCCTCACCCATGCCACGTACCGTCAAACGCGTCCTGATTGGACTCCTGGTCACCCTCGCTGTCATCGCAATCGCGCTGACGGCTTTCGTGTGGTTCGGCCCGGTACCGGTCGGCGACAAGAAAGTCATGCTCGATTTCCTGCTTGGCCGAGGCATCGATCCGCCCCGCAAGGAGATGATCACCGCGCGCTTGAAGGCGCCCGCCGGCTTTGCATTGCAGCCTTATTCGACCGACGTGCCGCTGGCTCGCTTCATGGTGATGACTCCCGAGGGCGACCTGATCGTCAGCCGCACTCGAGCGGACGAGGTCGTGCTGGTCGAGCGCGACCGCAACGGGGACGGCAGGGCCGACGGCGTGCGCGTGCTGCTCCCGAAGATCCCAGGACCGCACGGGTTGGTGCTGCAGGACGGCTGGCTCTATGTCGGCGAACGCAACGCTGTCGGCCGCGTGAAGTTCGACTCGATCAACGGCACGATCTCTGGCGACTACCAACAGGTTCTGACCGGCCTGACGAGCGACGGCTTCCACCAGACG
>Ga0315278_10002179_pt1 | contig 17404 bp, 8 predicted proteins | sample YL17G06_0_MG_FD_203880 | JGI IMG/M metagenome (GOLD analysis project Ga0315278, IMG submission 203880) | Sediment microbial communities from Yellowstone Lake, YNP, Wyoming, USA - YL17G06_0 | ecosystem: Environmental > Aquatic > Freshwater > Lake > Sediment | place: USA: Wyoming | collected... | reverse complement strand
GTCGAGGCCTTAGTGGTGATCTTGGGGGCGGGTGGCTTTGCTCACGGTGGGATCAATTTTGACGCAAAGGTTCGTCGCACATCCACTGATCCCGAGGATTTGTTTATCGGTCATATCGGGGCGATCGATGCCTTCGCGCATGGGCTGGAGATCGCGATGGCTTTGCGCGAGAAGTCGCCGTTAGGCAAGATCCGCAGTGAGCGTTACAAGTCCTTTGACAGCGGCCGTGGCAAGGACTTTGAACAGGGGGCTCTGACCCTGCGGCAGCTTCGCGATTACGCCGCTGACCTGCCGCCGGTGGCAGCGGTCAGCGGTAAGCAGGAGTTGCTGGAGAATCTGGTCAACCAGTACCTGTTTCGCGGCGGCCGGTAGGACCGGGGTCCTTTGTCCTTAGGCGGCCAAATAAGTCCTGTCATTACGGGCTTGTTTGGTCGCCAACAAATTCTTTACTCAACTAAAAGGGTCATTTGCCGAATCACCTAAAGCCGGAGCTTGCTGAGGACATGTCTCAGGGGCGCTTTTAGGGGGCGGCATGACGACTCACGACGATGAACAAAACACAGAACAAGACCTAGTCTTTGTCGAGGAGGACGAAGGTCAGAAGGTCGGCCCGTCCGCCAACCCTTGGCGCATTTTGATCGTCGATGACGAGGCGACGGTCCACCAAGTGACCCGATTTGCCTTAGCTGGCTACCGTTACCTAGACCGCCCTCTGGAATTTGTCAGCGCGCATAGCGAGCGTGAAGCTAAGGATCTGCTTAATAGGGAACAAGGTTTCTCGTTGCTATTTCTTGATGTCGTTATGGAGACCTCGGACGCTGGTCTAAATGTTGTGAAGTTTATCCGGGAAGAGCTGCGAAACGACGTCATGCAGATCATCATGCGCACGGGGCAGCCTGGGGAACATCCGGAAGAAGACATTATAAAGAACTTTGCCATCAATGACTACAAGATCAAGACGGAGCTAACACGGGAGAAGTTGTTCACGGTCGTCACCTTGTCGCTTCGTTCCTATGCGCAAGCGCAGTCACTCTTGGACCTAGCCGAGTGCGTGCGCAAGTCCAACGCCTCGCTCGAGCGCCTCAATGCATCTCTTGAAACGAAGGTCAACGAGCGGACCAAGGAACTGCTGGAAAAATCATTGGGCCTTGAAGAAGCCTTGGATAACAACCGCAGTCTGATGCGGATCCTGGCCCACGACCTCGTCAACTACGTCACGATCGTCACGGGCAACGCCATCTTAGCCCTCAAATCTAAAGAGCGATCGGAATTAGAAACACGGATCTCTCGCGTCATGTGGGCTATGCAGCGCCAGATAGAGCTCATTCAGCGAGTTACCGAGTTTGAGGCGATGCGCTCTGGGAAAAAGTCGATCGTAATAGCTCCGGCGCCTCTGGTAGAGATGGTCGATCAGGTACTCATGACCTTCGACGAAAGCGCGAGCACGAAGGGCGTCAAGCTGCGGGTCGATTGGCTGTGCGCTAGCTCGGTATGCGCGATGGTCGATAAGATCTGCTTTATTCACTCGGTTCTCAACAACCTGGTGTCGAACGCGGTGAAGTTCTCTGATTCTGGTAGCGAGGTCTTGATCCGGCTGCGAACAACCAGCGACGGGATGGTCGTGATCGAGGTCAAGGATTCGGGTATGGGCATGCCTGACGAGATCATCCAAAATCTTTTTGCCATCGACAAAAAGACCTCACGTCCCGGCACGAAGGGCGAAAAGGGAACGGGCTTCGGCATGCCCATTGTTAAATCCCTACTCGAAAAGATGTCGGGATCGATCGAGGTTCACAGTAAGGAAAAGACTCCCGGCGCTACCGACTGGGGGACGACCTTTTCGGTGATGGTCAAACAAGCCGCCTAAATCAATGTCCTCTATAGCGGCTAAGGGCGGCGTCAGGCATACTTTTTTGCCAGCACCCGCTGCAGTAGGTCGACCGCTTCAGCGACCGTGAAGACTTTGGCGACGTTCCATTCTGCCTCGATGGCCGCGCCGATCCGTTGTAAGTTGATCGGTCAAACGGTGTTTGCTGGTTCTCCTGCGGGATGACTTGCCCGTAGAGCTGCGTGTTGACGTGCCGTATTCCTCTCCTGGGTCCGGATTAATCATGACCATATCGTCAGTGACGCTGGGTGTGAATGTTGTTGAGCAAAGGGTTGCCTCGTCGGACTACGCGGTGCGATGTTTGGTGTCGGTAGCGATGTGCTTCGGTAGCCTGATGATGAACCTTGAAAAGGTTCCTTCTAGGCTTTCACAGGCGATTTGACCGCCCAGCCTCTGGGTCACAAGATTGTAAACAATGTGCAGTCCGAGTCCGGAATGACCACCGAATCTGTCGGTGGTAAAGAATGGATCGAAGAGATGGTCTTGGTCGGCTACCTGGATCCCCACGCCATCATCCTCGAAGGTGATGATATCTTCCTGCTCAGAACTCTTCGCGCTGATCCGCACGAGTCCTTCGCTGCGACCTCGGAATGCATGATCGAGGGCGTTGGTCATCAACTGCGATAGCACCTGTGTCAGCGCGGAGAAGTGGCTGTGAATCATCACCTCGCTACTGTCGTCGATCACGACCCGGACGCTCGCTTTCTTAAGCCGAGAGCTGAAGCTCTCGCTGACCACTTTGGCCACGGCAGCAATGTTAATGTCCTGGGCATCTTCGGTTGATTCACTGACGGCGATCTGCTGAAAGGTCTCGACCAGCGATTTCGCCTTAATCGCGCTGCGTTCGACCAGATCGGCTGTTTCATCAACCGACTGGACAAACTCGGTCAGGTTGGACTTTTTGAGTCCCTTCTCGACCAGGACATGGAACTCAGCGGCGAGTGCCTTAATGGTCGAAGCGCCGGTCAGGGTGACGCCAATCGGTGTGTTCATTGCATGTGCCAGCCCCTTGACGAGGCCGCCTAGAGCCGCATACTTTTCAGATTCGACGAGCTGAACTTGAGTGGCTTTTAGCTCGTGCAATGCCTCCGACAGTTCCTTTGTTCGCTCCTTGACCTTGCGCTCTAGGTTTTGGTACAGCGTTGCATTCTCCAGCGAGATGGCAAACTGCGACGAAAGCATTTTGACGAGTTCGATCCTGGCGACCGTAAATGCACCGGGGGTGAGGCGATTTTCCAGGAACCAAAGACCAACCGTGTGTCCTTGATGGACGATCGGAGCACAAAAGACGGAACGGAGCCGATGCCTTTTAACTAAGGGGTCAAATTGGTAGTCAGGATGTTCGAGGGCGTCGTCGATCACCGTCCAAGTGCCAGTTTTTAGGACATAGTTTACCAAGGAGGTAAGGATCAGGTCCGGCGTTTGACTGATCGGAGTCTCGGACACGGTTACCGTATCAACGCTACCATGGGCGGCTAAAAACCACTGATCACTGCGGCGAATAAGTAGGCTCCCGTATTCCGCTCCGGTGTTTTCCACGACCAGCGAGAGGATTTTCTCCAGCAAGTAGTCGACGTTAATCTCGCGAGATATGGCGTTCGAGGCCTTGATGACCGTGGTCAGGTCTAGTCGTTCGCCAGCGCGTGCGCTTGACGTAGGCAATGGGTCCAGCGGTTCACCGACCCTGGACTGCTTACTATCACCCAACAAATCCGCATACTTGACACGCAACCGATCAACACAGATAGTTGCTGCCCAGGTCTGATAGAAATATTCGGCCTGTCGCAGATAGTGGGACGCGACATTCGGGTCACCCCACGTCGTATAAAAGGCGCCAGCACGTTCCCAAATCAGCCCCCTATATGGCAGTGTTTTGTTTCGTTTGAGACTCTCGAGCGCCCGACCATAGTGAAGAGATGCTTTGCGGTCTTTACCCTGCAGACGATGGATCTCGGCAGTCATAAGCTCTGCATGGTGAGAAAAATTTTCGGGGCATCGCTGGCTCCATTTCGTCATGCGGTAGCGCTCGTAGTAAATCCGCAGCCAAGCGGCGGCTTTTGCCCACCCGCGTAAGGTGGGAACTCGCGAGGCCTGAGTCAAGAAGGAGAACAGACAATGCTCGACGATATACCGGGAGCCCGCGAGCGACATCATGTTTTTATCGGCGAGGCGCATGTGGTTGGCCGCCTCATCGTAACGTCCTACCAGAAACAGCACTTGCATTTTGTAAGAGTGGAAAATCGCCTGACCGGAGGCATAGTTGGCGGCATGCATGCGCTCCAAGCGTTGATCCTCTGCGATATCGGTCGTGGAAAACGAAGCTGGAGCCTCGGTTTTTCCTGCGATGCATAAGGCACGAACAAATTGCAGATCCGCCGCCATGATGCCAGGTCCTACCCGCGTCTCACGAATGAGTTCGAGAATCTTTTGCTGGCGCTCGATGTAGTCACTGAGCGGTAGCTGCGGGTTCCATAGGTTCATGAATCCGCCGGCAAAGGCGGTATAAAGCAGGTCGCCCGACTCCAGACCCGTATCAAGTGCCCTTTTGAACCAGGGGTACAGTTCCGACCAGCTCCGATTCCAGCTCAAGCTGAATAGGGCATAAAGGTTCAAAGTCATGCTCTTCCACGCCAGTGAATTTTGTCGTTCCATAAGTCGCACCGCCATCTCACCAAACTCGTGTGCTCCGCCGAAGTCCCCCATTCCGGCAAGTAACGCGGCGTAGCCGGAGAATGCAGCAGCGGTCTCCTCACTGTGGCCATACTTGATAGCAAGCTTGGTCTTGATCAGAACTGCAACGGCAAACAGATTGCTATTTCCCGACATATAGGCGGGTGGGACGAAACTAATAAGCAGGCGCAGTGCAAGCTTGACCTTAGGATCGAAAATCTCGCTTTGTTCTTCGATGGATTGGATGCTCCTGCCGCGTAGTGCAAGCTTGACGGAGGTCAACTCACCTAAGATCCTGAACATGCTGGGGTGAGTCGAGATACGGATGCCGAGTTCTTTGAGGCCCGCGACGCTCGACCTGATGGATTTATCAATGTCCCAGAGAAAATTGTAGTTGGTCGCCTGCATCTGAAAAACCTTCGCTCGCTCCAAGGGCGTCTTGACTTGGAGCAGTAGGACCGTGGCAGCGCTTTCCCCTTCCTGAACTTGGTTTGCTAGGTAGGCGCAGAGGCTTAGCTGGCTCGTCACCTCTTTGGCTAGCTCATAGGTGGTTGTCCAGGCATGTTCTGGAAGCATCGAGTGAGCGATGCGTGCGTATTCTAGAGCCGGAGCAAATGCATGAGAGGATGTTGCTTTAGTACTCGCTAGATGGTTCAGTCGGCAAGCGTCCGTTCGGTCTTGTACATCTGTAATCAAATCCTTGCCGAGGTTCAGGTGGCTAACGATCTCGATGATCCGCTCTTGGAGATCCGCAGCAGAAAGGCGGCTCAGCAGCAGGCGAGCGATGCGGTGATGCGCCGCCACGCGGTCCACATCGCGGAGCATGGAGTAGGCCGCGGCGCGTACCCGATCGTGTTGAAATTGGTAAAAGATATTAACATCATCAATAGGACCTGAGGCATGGCTGGAAATCTTATCGATCATACGATAGTTGCTGTTTAGTGGGACGACCACGCCGCTTTCCATGATTTCCCACATCACCTCGGCGAGCACTTCAGGCGACTGCTCTGTAGCCATGGAGATCGTCTTGAGATCGAACTTGGCGCCAACGCAGGCGGACACTTTGATTAGGCGCAAGGCCTCGGGACTCAAGCGTTCGAGGCGCTCGACCATGAGCTGAGCAATATTGGGGGCAACCTGTACTTGCTCGATGGCGGCTAGGTTCCAAGTCCAGCAGCGTTTGGACGGGTCAAAGGCAAGCATGCCACTGCGGGCTAAATCCCTGATCAACTCAGTGGTGAAGAACTGGTTGCCTGCCGTCTTGCGAAAGACCAAGGCCGCCAGCGCGGCCGTGCGCTCTGGGTCACTGGCGACTATTTCAGCGATGAATTGATTGGTCGTAGCTAGATCGAACGGACCAAGGGTGATCTCTAGGATTTCGACTCCCCGTTGGCGCAAGCCGTTCAGACTCATTTGTAGCGAATGCGCAGCGGTTACCTCGTTGCTTCGATAGGACCCAATGATGAGTAGATGATCAAGATGCTTGTTGTCGAGTAGGGTCTCCAGGATCCGGATACTCGCGCCGTCCGCCCATTGGAGATCATCAAGGAACATGACGAGGGGCTGTTCCTTGGTTATTTCGCTAATAAAATTCACCAGAGTCATATGGAAGCGATTCTGCTCCTCGGCGTTGTTGAGGGCAGCTAACGGTGACGGGTCACCAAGGCACGGTCTGAGGTCGGGGAACACTTCAGTCATGAGTGCAACGTTAGGCCCCAACTTTTGCCAAACCAGATCACGCCATGTTTCTAGTGCAGTCGGATCAAGCTTGAGCAGCTGGTGGCTGTAGTCGGCAAAGGCACGACGAAGTCCCAGATACGGCACATCGCTCTGAAACTGCTCATATTTGCCCGAAACCAGCAGGCCCTGTTGGACGAAGATGTGGCGATGAAGTTCGTTGACGAGGGATGTTTTGCCGATGCCAGCCGCACCATGTACGAGTACTAAGCGAGTCTTGCTGGTGCTGATGCCTTGCACGAGGGTGGTCAGCGTCGCGATTTCTTGATCGCGACCGTAGAGTTTTTGCGGAATGGTCAGTTGGCCGGAGCTGTCTAGACTACCAAGATCAAAGGGTGTGATGGTACCCGACTGATCGTAGTCGCTTTGGCAGCGCTGCAGGTCGCAGACGAGCCCTTCGGCGGTTTGGTAGCGGTCTTCTTGTCCTTTTGCCAGCAGCTTAGTCACTAACTGGGCGAGTGGCTCTGGGATATCGGCGCCTTGTGGTGTGTTGGCGGGCCATAGTGCGCGTCGAATGGGACCTATCGGCGGCGGGGCTTTGGCGATGTGGCAATGAACAAGCTCCATCGGATCGTCGGAGGTAAACGGCACACGACCACTCAGTAGTTGGTAAAAGATCACCCCGAGAGAATAAAGGTCGCTACGGTGGTCGACCGTACGGTTCATGCGTCCGGTCAATTCCGGAGATATATAGGCGAGGGCGCCGAACTCTGGGCGGTGTTCCATGACCTCTGGGCGTTCCGTTTGTAGAGTAGAGGCTTTGGAAAAGTTATACAGGCGGAGTGAGTCGCCGCCATCCATCCCTGAGTAGAGCAGGTTGCTTGGCCGCAGGTCGCGGTGGATGACATGATGTGCGTGGATGTTTGCGAGAAGACCCGCCAGCTCCGTGGCCATGGTGAAGAACAGGTGCAAGTCCGGGAGCGGTCGACCTTCGAGCACGCTGCTGAGCGGACGTCCTGGGAAATCATTGAAGACGAGGCAAAGCGACTCGTCATACTCGGATAATACCAGAGGACGGAGGACGCCTGGGACGGATAAGCTAAGCTTACGCGTGACCTCGAATTCCTTCGCCAAGGACGCTCGCTCCCATGGGCTCGGGCGCGAGGTCCTTGGGGTCTTGATGATCCTTGGAACGTTTCCGTGCGGATCTACAGCGCGGAACATGATGTGATCCGCCGCTTCGTAGAGGCGGACCTGATCATGAAAGTGCTTTGGATCTCCTGCCATGTTGTGTGCCTAGACTAAGGATTGACTTCACTGTCTTCAAGCTCAGACGGGAAGCCAACGACTTTGGCACCATGGAGGCGTCTGGGGATCACTGGTTCCAGCCCAGCGAATCCGACTCGCCACGTAAGGAATAAAAAAGTACAAAAATCCAGTCATTAAAAGGAATAGCCGAGATTTCAGGGCAGACATGAGAACTCCAGAACTAGGAGTGATCCAAAGGAACATTTGAACTAATCGGAAGTGACGCCGAGGCCTTTAGCAGGTAGCGCTTGGTCATAGACCTAAAGGAGGAGAACAATCGAGGAGTTCTGTCCGTCAATCAGGTTTGTTCCTAAGACAAAAAAAAGGCCCCCCGCTGCCGGGAGGCCTTGACGATTAAGCAAGTCCCCTATGGATTGATCATCCAGATGGCCCTTCCTTGGCTGTTGGTTTTGATCAGGCCAAAGGTTTGGATGCGGTAGTTGGCGTGATTGCCATCAAGGCACGCAGCATAAGGCAATAGGTAGGTGTTGAGTGAATCCAAGCAAAACGACGCCTCTTGGTCACTTGGCAGCCAAAAGGTGCCAGCGCTGTGCGTGTCATTGGTTGCATAACCGTAGATCGGTCCGTTGATTTTGCCCAGCGGTTGACTGCAGGAGACGTCGTCGATCACGTACCACCCTGCAGAGACCCAAGCCTTACTAGCGGTATCAAAATAGCCGAAGGCGGCGTTAATGATCTGGCCTGATTGGTTACAGATGCTGATGCCCTCATTAGGGACTGGTGTAGGTGGAGGCGGTATTGGTGTAGGTGGCACTGGCGTCGGTGGCACTGGCGTCGGTGGCACTGGCGTCGGTGGCACTGGGTGGTCTTGAGGGGCCCAGTTAAAGTGGGTATTTTGGTCATGGATCTGACTTGAAACCTTGGCAAAATGCTGTGGCACCTTCCTTTTACTGACGTGGTCGTAGATGGACTGTGTCAGCATCACCGGGCTAGAGAATCCGGGAAAGTTTGGCACGCCGCAAAAGGGGGTGCACTGAACCGATTCGGCAGTGACATCAAAAGTCTCATGATCGGTAGGTTGCCAGACCAGCGCATCGTTACCGATGCGTACCGACAGCCAGGCGGCCTCCAGCGTGTGCCAATAAGTAAAGAGCAGCTTCGTCTCGCCTGGTTTAAGTACGTAGGGACCGTTCATAAAGCGTTGTCCAGAGGTCACCAATGGTCGACCAGATAGATCGGTGCCGTAGGCGGTCGCGACCTCGATGGCTTGGCTGTCGGTGTTGGTGACGGTGAATTCATAGGCCAATGCTTCACTGCCGATGCAGGCAAAAGCGCCGACCATAGTCATCCAACCCAAGCTGGTAACATACCTCAGAGTACTTCGGCTTGGCCGCCTTGAACCCTGCAGATTTGCTTTTATAAGTTGCATAGCTTGGTGCTCCCGAAAATGTTGGATCTTGATCACTAAGCGAGACATCTTTGAGTGAATGACATGTTAACACAGCCTCTGCGCTAAATGAATCGGTGCTTGTGGCAGTGCAGAGAGACCACTAAAGATCTGGAATCAAGCAAAAATGATGCACTCTTTACCTCTTAAACCATTTTTCTGTCGTAGTTCGTAAGATACTTTCATCATCAAGCGATGCGCACTAAAAATAAACAGCAATCGCTGCAGCATAGCCGGACGGGTCGAAAAAGGGCTAAAGCTGCTCGGCAAATGTTACGACGGGCTAAATATCAATGGGAGCATGTGGTCACGTAAGGTTGTGACGTGCCCTGTCGCTCCGCTGCCGATATGGCCCCAAAATTTTAAGAGGTGAATGATGGCGTGGCCTTGCGAAAATCAGTCGTCGTTGGTGGTGAGAATGCTTATTCTAGTTGGTGCCATGGCCGGCCAAGCCTGTGATCGCGAACCAGTGTCGTTTAAAATTCATGCGCAGGGTCAAGGCGCAAGACCAGGGTCCAAAGATGTGGTCGGTCCGATGCCTGGCACTGAGGATGCCGACGCACGCACTGCGCACCATGATCCTGACGCTGCGGGTGGAGATTCCATGCCAGGCGATCAGCATGGCCGACTCGGTAGCGAGGGCGACCATGCGGGGTGGGTACCGCAAGCGGCAAATCCTGGAGGTCCCGGGGATCCTGCTAATGCTGCAAATCCAGGACATGCAGGCGGTCCAGGAAATGCTGGAAATCCAGGAAATGGCGGAAATCCAGGAAATGCTGGAAACCCAGGAAATGCCGGAAACCCCGGAAACCCGGGAAACCCTGGCACGCCAAACTCACCGCGAGAGCCTGTGGCGAAGGAGGCCATGGCCTTGACCTGGGATTTACCTTGTAGCAGTGCCTCTAAGGACGATGCTGGTACGCTGATCGGTGGCGGCAAACACCAGGTGCAAGTGAACGGTGCCAAGAGCCTGAGCGTGACCTTTATGGGCTCGGTGTGCCCACCAGCGACTAGTCCTCGCGACGTGATGTTTGTCGTCGATGTGACAGGATCGATGGGTGAGGGGAGTGGTAGCGACTGGAATCACGATCCGCACGTCAATGGCAGCTGTGGTCGCCTAGAGGCCATTCGTCAAGTGATCGCGATGATGCCCAAAGATGATAGCGCCAGGGTCAGCTTGCTGACGTTTAATTCCCGTGTTGCGGCTAAAGCTAATCAGTTCTACGCAAGTGGTCAGTCGCTGTTCGCCGATTTGGAGCGCAGCACCGGTGAGCCCATCGATGCGGTCATTTGCGCCGCAGGCGGCGAGACGGACTACGGCGTGGCGCTGCGCGGGGCGCGGCAAATGTTTACCGCACAGGGGCGCCCAGGCACTCAGAAGGAGATCTACTTCATTTCTGATGGGTTCCCGAATATCAGCAACGGTGTTCGAGAAGCTAAGGCGCTGCGTGACTCCGGAGCGATCATTGCATCGATCATGTTGATCGGTGATGAAAGCGTGTTACGGGATCAGATCGCCAGTCGCGATGCGCAAGGCCAACCATTGTTTCGTAAGGTCGCCGAGGCCAGCAAGCTAGCCGACGCCCTCGCCGATTTGTCGTTGAACCGGCTCAGCAAGGTTGAACTGCGCTACCGGCCAACGAATGTCGAGGGATGGCATTCAGCGGATGTGCGCGACCGCTTGAGCCAGTACTCCTTTCGCTTGCCGGCCATCAACTTGAGTTTGGAGTCGACCTTAAGTTATGAGGTGGTTCTCGATGCCTTTGATAGCCGTGGATCGCACTCGCGCGTCGTCGGGCTCATCGAAGCCGTTGGCAATTGACCTACAAGGTCAATGTACAGTCGGTTGCATCCGCACCATCGCCCGTCGTGAGGCGGCAGCTAACATCGGCGGCCGTCACGCTATGCGGGTGGCCGCTGGTGTGCGCCGATAGGATCTTGAACAAGGTCACCGCCAGGTCGCCGTTGGCCGGCAGATGGCCTTGGCTGCTGCTGACGACGCACTCGACAGGGCCGCTCGACGTGTGATCGTTGTGGCACTCAATGGCGCTCGCGCTGACAGATTCCACGCCCTTGGCACCTGGCTGGGATTGAACACCGGCGTCGGTCAAGACGTGGCGAAGTTGCTCGGCTTCGCTGCCGTGCAAGGTGATGTGATTCATAGCCTCGGTGCTGCTAGCGGTGCTGCTAGCGGTGCTGCTAGCGGTGCTGCTAGCTTGGGCTGTACGGCACGAAGCCATCATGGGAAGTGTGGCGAGGACAAGGATCATTTGGCCAAAGTTCATAATGACTTCTTTCAGTGTAGTGCGACCGCTTAGCTTAGGTAGACTTATCTGAGTTTCAAGTCAAGGCAGATCACTTTGTGCCTGATGGTTGTGTCGCGCCGACGCTGCAGCCGCGTAGGTTTAGATTTGGCTTCGCATGGAAATAGGCCAGAGTCGCCTTATGTACCTCCATCGGTGCTTGATAAGCATCCTCGGACATCTCCTTCACTTTAAGCGCTGAGTAGGCATTCCAGTTGGTGCATAAGACGCCATCAGCATCGCGCAAAGCTTGGAGAGAAGAGCTGATCGCTGCGCCATTAGGTGGAACATCCTGCGAGTAAAGAGCATCACTCTCCGCCTGCTTTGCCCCGAGTAATTTCGCGACGCCTAAAGCAAGTGGCGTATCGGTCGGCGCTTGCCTAGTGACGAAGATCGTGTCCTGACAACCGAGGTTTTTCAGCACGTGGGTTGGCGACACGTCAGCCCAGCCAGCCATAGAGACGGTCTGGTCGTTAAAGTCTTGCAGACGCGATAAGCCAGGCTCCGCCGGGGACATTCCCAGAGCCATGGCCCACGTTGTCTCACCGAGGGAGCGAAACATGACTGATTTAGGATCCGTGTAGGATTGATGATTGGCGGCTACGGTAACGAGATCAGATTTACGCCCCCAATAGCCGAATTTAACCTGCGCGAAGTTGGACGGATAATCCGGAGTTTGGCCTGCTTGATAGCGACCAAGCGACTTCCGGTACTGGGCTGTCGCCTCTGCTCCCTCGAGAATTGCGGTAGCGACAAGAGGCCGGCCAAATTTGCCAACCACGTCATCGATGCGGGACGGATAGGCCGGCTCACTTGTCAGCAAGGTTTGATTGAAATGAGTGACGAGATTGCTAAAAAGTTCACCGCAAGTGCTGCCACCAGCGGGAGATGCTGCAATAGCGTTCCAGTTGAGGCCGCGGCTGCCTGGGGCACACTTGCTTAAGAAGAGTTCGTAGGCGGTGGTATCTGCTGGGGCATACCCAGCATAAAAGCTCCCCATGCGGCCAAGTAGGCGAGCCAACCTGTGAAAGTCGATGACGCCCGGACGAAAGAAGACAATATTATCATCCATGTGATTCGAATACGTGGGTGTCGTTATAACCCCTTGGTAAACATCTTTGGCATGCTGCAACCTTACTTGCGCAGGACCTTGACTCAAAAGCCGACCTACTTCTGGATTGAGGACACCGCGCAATACGGTTGAATTCAAGATGGTGATGAAATCACCGATGGCGCCAACATCATTGGCTTCAAGTCGGTTCCAGACGTCGGATGATTTGAGTTTACCAATGACGTCGGAAAGATGGTGAAAGGCGACGATCGTTGCCGTCTTGTCTATGTAGGCGATGTATCCTTGTAGTGATTTCAGCAGCAAGGCAATGCGTGCCCTTTTTTCGGCCGTGGTGCACGCAATGGCGCCACATTGACTCACTTGGGGATGAGCGTAAATGCTTTCATAGAGAAACTGGCTTAAACTTGCCGAACTGCCGCCTGCAGTTGCTTCGATCACTCCGAGCTCTTCAGTGATTCTTGCCATGGCTGCGAAGTGCCCCATGATTAACTGACCGTTGCCACGCAGCGCTACGCACAACTTGGGAGTGCTCCCATCACCGCCCGTCAAATCAGAGCTAAGACTGGCACTTGGGGCACTGGTTTTACAACTCGAGGTGCCTAAACTAAGAGTGAGGGTAATGCTACATAGGACATGAGGTAAGCGCATAAGACCTCGTGATCGGATGAAAGTGCACTCATCATACCTGCAAAGCTCGCGCTAGGGTAGGCATCCAAACAGAGCGAATTTAACGTATCTTAATATGCGCGCCAGACTGGCTACTGTCGCCAAACGATACCTCTGGCGCGAGTCGTCCCAACACCGCTGGAAACACCAACAAGCCAGCCATCCCAGCTGCCAGGACCGCTGCGCCCGCCATAATCCCAAGGGTTTTAGTGGACTCCAGCGTTCCTGCTAATAGTGAAAAATAGGACGACGCGCTCACCACAGCCATCAGCAGGGCGTCGACGGTTCCAGCATCTTCGAGACCTTGCTGGGAGACGCGGCCCTCAGTCGGTCGCAGCCGGGAGTCGCGCGCCAGAAGAGGGGCAGTGACTGCGCCAATAGCAGTCGCCGCGACGACCCCGAGTCCTAAACATGAAATATCTAGTTGACGCCCGGACAGTGCGCCGACGATAAGCATGACCGCGACGGCCACTAACATGCTGCAGAGTGCCGCCACGACGACCGTGGCGCTGCGGCTCGACAGCGCAAGCATGATGACGATGACCGCAAAGGTCAGGCCCAAGGTCAGGGGGAGTTGCTTGCGCACGAGTTTGATCAAGTGACTTGCTAGACCGGCGCTGCCCGATTCTTCAGCGCTGATGCCGGTGCCGAGGTGTTCGGTCAGCGTCGTGCGTAGGTAGGTTTGCCACGCGGTGAATGGCAGCGTGCTGCCCAGGTGACGTGAAAAGCTGACGCGGGCGAGGCGTTTGTCGGGTGACAGTAATTTGCCCATGGCTTTGCCGTCCGACAATTCCATCAGTTCCGTGTAGTCGCTCACTTCGCTGGCCTTGGTTGGCATGGCACTTTCGGTGAGTGCATCGGTGCTAAATGCTCGCTGCATCTCTTTATAGTAGTCGACGATCGACAGGGAGTTGGTGAAATCGTCTGGAAGGTCTTGCAGCACAGCGGTCTGCGCCTTATCGAGACGCTGCAACATCGGCAGTTTGGCCAGATCCGGCCCGTCCTTACTCGCGGTGATCGTTAAGTCTACCTGCAGGGCGCCACTGAGATGCTCGTCAAAAAAGCTGATATGTTCGCGCACCGGGTTGTTAACGGGGAGGGCCATGGCCGGGTTCATCTCGACCCGTAGCCTGGTCGCACTGTAGGCGCCAGCTGCGATGATCCCAGCGGCAAGACTGAGCACCAAGTAGCGGTGTTTGACGGCGAGGGCCGTCAGTAGGTGAGCGGCAGTGCTAAGAACGGGGCGCTGCAAGATCCTGGTTTCAACACTGGCATCGCTAAGGTCTTCCACAGTGACCCGGCGGCGCCACGCGCTCAGGTAGAGAAACGCGGGAAAAATCGTTAACGTTGCAGTCAAGGTTAGCACCACTGCCAACAGCCCCGCCGTACCTAAACACCGCAGGTTGCTCATTGGCGATAAAGCCGCCACGGCAAAGCCGAGGGCCGCGATCAGTTGCGATAACCATATCGTCGGCGTCGCAGCCTGCACGACGGCAAGGACCAGTGCGCCTGGTGTGCTGCCAAAGCCGACGGCGTGGTCGCGGTAGCGGCGCAGGACGGGAATGCAGGCGGTGATCGGCAGCGCAAACATGATCAGGGGCACGGACGTCGTCACCGCGTTAAACTGCGGCGTCCAGGCGGCCATCAGGCTGACGCCGATGGCGGCGACGGCGGCGGCAAAGGCGGTCCCGGCCAAAGCCAGACTGAAGGACTGTAAGGTGAGCCATAGCAGTAGTAGGGCGCTGAGCTGGGCCACAGGGGCAAAGAGTGCATGGTCGCTGGTCAACAGGCGGCGTATTTCTGTCTCCAGGTGATCGTTGCTGGTGAGGTGCACCTGCGTCTCTGGACCATCGATGTTGGCGAGTTCGGCGCTGACTTTTTCCAGTAAGATGCCGCGTTCAACTTCGTTTAGGCTGCGCTTGACCTCGGCCGCGACGACGGTGGTATGGCCATCCTTCGAGATCAGGCGGCCGGTCAGCGACGGCGACTTTGCCACCTTGGCCTTGATCGCCTCAATCGCTGCATCGTCGAGCTCATCTTCGGGCACCAGATTCTTGAATTCAACGGCATCGGCGATGACAAAGGGTAGGTTTACGGTGGTGAGGCTGTTCACTGCGCGGACGCCGTCTAGGCCTGCAATAGCCGTTGATAGGGTGCGAATCTGCTCAAGGCTGGCCTTGGTAAAGACATCGCTTCGCGTTAAGGCAATGGCGATTAGGTCGCTGTCGTCGAAGGCTTTGCGAAATTTATCGTAAGCGGCAAGGCTAGCGTCACCTTCTTCAAAGAGTGTGCGCATGCCGGTCGCCGACCGAGGCTGGTGCTGCCAAGCCGAAAAGCCTACGGCGAGTGCCGCTAGGGTGAGGACGGCCTGCCAGGGGTGGCGAATGGCGTAACGAGCCGCTACATGCATGGTTGAAGCTCCGTAAGCGGCGAGCCCGGTCTCGCCGCGGTTGCTGCCTAAAGCGGGTAGGCGATCTCGTAGGACACCAAGTCGTTGTTGCGCCAATAATAAAAAATCGATCCGGTTTTGTTGGCGGCTGGTTGGCGACCATCAAAGCCAGCATAGATGAGGTTATGGCGAAAGGTGTCACCGTTGAAGCTCAGTTTACCACTCCAGGTGCGGCCTTGATCGGTCGGACTCAGGCCGTAGGTGAGACCAAGCTCCAAGCGGTCCTCCATGGCCGTAGTGCGAAGATTGGTGATGATCAGGTCGGATAGACTAGGCTGAATAACGCCCTTCTTATTGTAGTGGGCTTTGTAATATTCGGCGGTGAGCACGGTATCACCGAGGGGTAAGCCGAAAAATTGCGTGATGGGAGCAAAGTAGTTGAATCCTAAAGTCGCTTGCAGGTAGCTGGTCTTCTGCAGTTCAAGCGGGAAGCGTACGTCTTGAATGCGGTTACGATCGACGTCCGGGATGGCCAACTTGTTCGAGGTGTACAGGGTTTCTGCTTTCAGCACCCATTTACCAAAGGTCTGACTGTACGAGGCGCCGTACGAGGTCTTGTCTGGAACCACCTGCACTAAGTTGACGGTCAGTGGCTGATTGTTGATGACGAGCAGCTCCTTTGGCACGGTCTCGATATCGTAGTCAGCGCCTTCATAGTAGAGAAAGGACAGGTCTCCCTCGGCGATGCTGCGGTCATATTTGATCGCGTAGCTGCCTTGATCTTCGACGCTCTTCTTTGGCGTGAGCTGGACATTAAACGAGAGGTTATCCGGAGCAAGGTACCAGTTTTGCGTTGGTCCAGGGAGTAGCGAGGCTCGTCGCCAGGGAGCATAGATAAAGTTAAGGGTCTGGCCGTCGCTCAGCAACGCTAAGCGCACCGCCGGAATCGGTGCGATCTTGGTCTCTTTGTCACCAAGAAAGCCGGAGCGAAGATCCTGCGGGTTGAAGACGCTCATCGGATTGATCGAGTCAGCGCTCCCCCAAGCAAACATTTGGCTGCCGACCTGCAGCATCCAATGCTCGCGAAGGTGCTGCACATAGGCTTCCTGCACGATCAAGGCGTAGTTTTTGTCGAGTACCGAGCCGTTTGGCAGTGAGATGTGTTGGTCGGCGATGGGCTCGTCGCTAGATGGGCCTTTAGTCAGCAGGGAGCGGCTGACCTCTAAGCGTAGGTTCCACACCACACTGTTGCGTCCGGAGATGATTTTGGCTTTGTCGGTGAGTCGTAGCTCACGGCTGGGCTTAAAGCCGTGGCTGGTGTTTTTTAGCCCCTGGATGGCAAGAAGCGAAAGGGTCGCTTGATGCTGGACGGTAAGGCTGGCAAAGAATCCGGGATCTTCGTCGACCTTGGGTGGTGCATCGCTTTTGCTCGCATCGTCGCCCTCCGCGTTAGCAGCGCGGGCAACCATGAGGAATACTAGCGCCAAGAGCACGCACCGCTGGCGCATGAGAGCTCTCCAAGTCAAGTCCAGGAATCACACGGTCATTTTCACCATCGTTGCATAAATCACCAGCTTAGGCAACGCCCCACCCCGGCGCTAAGTATCCAGGACGGCAAGACTATCACCTGCCGAGGATGAGGCCTAAAGATCTGCGTCCAGCTGACCGATAAGGAGGTGGTTTGCAAGATCCATCGGCGCGTGAAGTAGCTCAGAACCCGGCGTGAGTTCGGGGGAGTGCGGATCATGGGGCAACGAATGGCCAAGTTCCTAGGTATGGCGGTTGTTCATGGTTGCATGTTCAGCCTATGTGCCGGCTTGCTGGCCTGCAGCGGCAAAGAGTCTGGCCATGAGCTGATCCTCAAGGGGCGTCTCAGTGTGCCGGCTGAGGTTCAAGGCGGTACGTTGCTCGTTGGTGTGTCAGGGCAACCCTTCGAGCAATTAGCGAACGACCCGTTGACCAAAACGATGAAGTTTATTGCCACCCGTGACTTCACCAGCTACGAGATGCGCCTATCAGAAAG
>Ga0315278_10002178_pt1 | contig 17410 bp, 14 predicted proteins | sample YL17G06_0_MG_FD_203880 | JGI IMG/M metagenome (GOLD analysis project Ga0315278, IMG submission 203880) | Sediment microbial communities from Yellowstone Lake, YNP, Wyoming, USA - YL17G06_0 | ecosystem: Environmental > Aquatic > Freshwater > Lake > Sediment | place: USA: Wyoming | collected... | reverse complement strand
ATTCTTCCGGGTAGGACGCCGAAGGATTATACAGCGACACATAACCGGTCCCTTCCAAGATATTCATCGTCCCATCACCGAAGTGAAGATCGAAATCCAGTACGAAAGCCTTCTTAATCCGGTTTTCCCGCTTTAACTTTTCGAGGGCAATCGCCATGTTGTTAAAATAGCAGAATCCCCACGCGCTATTGGCAGAGGCATGGTGCCCGGGCGGCCTTATCACGGCAAAACACGGCTCTGTGAGGCCAATCTCGGCAGCCTGTATGGCGCCCCCGGCTGCCAGTGCAGCGATATCATAGATGCCTTCTCTTGCCACCCTTTCCATGTGCGATGGTGTATGACAAGCGGCAATGTCTTCTTTCCGGGCAGGAACCGCGTCGATGAAAGTTACCTTGTCGCGGATTGCTTTAACGACTGCCTCGATTCGGCCTGCTGCCGCGGCAGGATCAGAACAGTACGATTGATTAAAATCTTTATGATAAATGACCTTCATGACTAAACCTCCTCGAGAAAGTGACTTTTCAAATAATCCAGAATTCTCAGGGTATTTCTTGAGACGTGCATGTGTCTGAGTTCTGCCGGTGAAACCCATCTGGCTTCGAGGGCGTCGTCAGCGCCCTTCGCCTCGCCGCATACATAATCAGCAATCATGTCAACAATCACATAGTGAAAGCGAATCCGTCCTTCACTATCCCTTTCGAAAAAATCAAAAGAGTAGACAGGCGCTCCAGCCTTGATGGTAACGCCCGTTTCTTCCAAAATTTCCCTTTCGGCGCCCTCCTGCAGGGTTTCCCCTAATTTCAGAGAGCCTCCGGGAATCGCCCACAGTCCCTTATTGGGATCTACGCCCCGTTTTACGAGGAGCACTTTACCCTCTTTAATTACGACCGCTCCGACTCCACAAATCGGACGGTCTGGATATTCACGTCTTGACATCTTATTATCTATGTTTCTCACCTTTGACTTCACTCAATTACCATGAAGCCGGAAGTCAAACTTTGCCGCCATCCACGGTTCGGGATGGCCATCAAAGACTCTTTCCATAAACATGACATGCTTCTTCCTGTCAATCATAATAACCGAAGAGGAGCGTGTGCCATATATGGGGCTCGTTATAAATATGGACGAAAGAATCCGTTCCCATTCCAGCCCGATTCCCGTGTCAGGGAGTTCACTGTCATCCGGTTTTGACCGGTCGTTGAGGATTGCGAAAATCTCTTCGGGCAGAGGATCGTCTTTACTTTTGAGTACCGACTCCATCGCCTTTTTCCCCCGTTCGGTCTTGGGCCAGGGCGTATCCAGAAGACGGTTGCTCAAGCCGTAGAGGCCCGGTGACAGTTCATGCATTTCCCCTCGGTTAGAAAAATAGAACAGGCGATTCAAATCTCCGATGATCATGCTGAACCCGTTATATTGATCTTTCTTGGCCGTCATAGTTTCGATGTACGATTCCGGGTCCTCTTCGCCCAGGAGAAAATCCCTCACGAGCCATCCCCGCGATGGGGCGTTCCGCCCGAAAGGCGGCGATTCACGATAGTTGGTGAGCATGGCGATACTTCCCGTTTTCTTGATACCCAGCCAGGTTCCACCTCTCTGCAAATCCTTCCCCGCAATCACACCCACGGCGTCCTCCCATAAAGATACCGGCGCCGAAGGTCTCTCATAGAACTCATCCCTGTTGGCCGCAAGGACGAGAGGGTATCTATCATGCACTTTGTAGGATAAAATAATCAGGCACATCTCTCGATCCTCCACCAGAGACCATTATCCGTTTCTTTATGTACGGCCATGCCGATTTTCTCCAATACCCTGTGCGACGGCAGATTAGACTTCGTAGTTTCCGCAAGCAAGGCCGATATATCTGGGCGCTGAAATATCCATGAGATTCCCTTTTTCAGAGCCTCCGTCATGTATCCCTCTCTCTGATACTCCGGTCTGATCATATAGCCGATTTGAACCGTGCCGTCTTCGTCAGGATATCTCTGGAAACAGAAGCCCCCTATGATGGCGTTTTCCTCTTTCAGTATGATCAGGACGCTTTGCCAACCGGCATACCATTGATCCTGTTTTTTATTTCTTATTACATCTTCCAGGGAGGCTCTCATGGCCGCCTTTATTTCCCTGTCGATTTGCTCGCCCAGGATCATGCTGGCTAGCTGCAAACCCAGTTTCTGCTCAATCTTCTGATGGTCGTCCGGATTTATACTCTCCAGATCCAGGGGCACCAGCTTCAGTCTTTCCGTTTCTATGGGAACAATAAGCGGCATTTTCTGAATCAGAGTCTCCTTCTGACATTTTCCATTATCCTCTCCGTTACATCTCCGGCAGAATGATGGATTACGACATCCGCGGCATCATCGAAGGACGTAGGCATATTATTGATGATGACCAGCTTGGCTCCCGCTTCTTTGGCATACATGGGCATGTAGGCCGCCGGGTACACGACAAGAGAGGAGCCGATGACAATCATGAGGTCACATCTGGTTGCGTGAGCAGTCGCGTTTTTCAATGTCAATTCGGGCAGGAGTTCTCCAAAGAAAACTACATCGGGCTTTAAAATCCCCTGGCAGCGCTCGCACTCGGGGACTTCTACCTTTGCACGAAACCTCTCTACGACGTCACCGACAGGATAGCGCGCATCACAGCTCATGCATTTCAGCCACCTCATATTGCCGTGCAGTTCATAGACCTTCTCCGGAGAGTTTCCGGCCTTCTGATGAAGGTTGTCAACATTCTGCGTGATTACACATTTCAGTTTGCCAATCTCCTCCAGCTCGGCAACGGCAAGGTGAGCCCTGTTCGGCTCCGCATTGGCAAACAAACCGCCTTCGAGAAGGATCTGCCACTGTTTTTTCCTCGTCTCCGGGCTTGAGAGGAATTTTTGAATGGTAAAATCTTCCGGATCGAACCTTGTCCATATCCCACCGGGGCTGCGAAAATCAGGAATGCCTGATTCCGTGCTGACCCCTGCCCCTGTAAATACGACCACATTCCCGGCATGCACTATCAGATCCGCCGCTTGTATAATTTTTCCGTCTAAGTCATAAACACCCATACATATTCCTCAATTGTTTATATGCATATGAAGTATTTTACCTAACATGATTTCAAAAAGCATATCCACGACAATCCTTACTGACGCCTCTAATACACCATCTGCCTGAAAAAAACAAAACGAAAAGGATGTTGACACTTGGGGACATATCTTCTACAATCGGCGTCCAAAGTTTGTACTTGTATCTCTCAATCGAGAGATATGCACAAATGCTAAGTAACTCGAAGGAGGAGACAATATGTCGCGAAAGAATTGGAAAATAGGAGTGACCATTTTTATATTTCTGTTTTTTTTCATTGGGATAATGGAACTGGATGCGTTTGCCAGAGCGGGAGGCGGCATGTCTTCGGGCAGCCGCGGTTCGCGGTCATTCAGCTCTCCCAGCCGATCATCCTCGGCGCCATCACCGTCCCGTCAGTCAGTGGCTCCGTCTCAACCAATGAGTCCTCAAATGCCTGGGCAGCAACCCAGCATGTGGAGAAGTCTCGCCATGGGCGTGGCAGGCGGCTTTCTGGGCAGCATGCTTTTCAGTGGTCTCAGCCATGGCATGGGCTCTGGCGGTTTTGGTGGTAGTGGTTTCGGCCTTGTAGAGATACTACTTCTCGGCGGTCTGCTCTACATCATATATATGTTCATCAAGAAACGCAAAGAAGCGGCATCTACGGCTGGTTACTCTTACCAAACGGGCGCTTCTCCATCAACAGGACAGCAGACAGGATTTGCAGATTCTCCCCGGGATCAGGGAAATGCTGAAGGCGACGCCCAAACGGGACTCCGCCACATTCGGCAGATGGACCCCTCTTTTGATGAAGCCAGGTTTTCAGACCTCTGCATGGATAATTTCTTCAAGATTCAGGGTGCGTGGATTAACCGCGACATGACAGTTGTCAAAAATATTTTAACACAGGAAATGTTCGGTATCTTGCAGAGAGATGCAGACAAGTTGAAGGCGGAAAAGAAAATCAACAAACTCGACAACATTGCGGTCAGGTCTGTAGAAATCACAGAAGCATGGCAGGAAGGAGGAATGGACTTTATAACTGTAAGATTCCTCGCCAGCCTTCTTGACTATACAGTCACTGAAAACGGCGACGTACTCTCGGGAAGCAAAACAGAACCCGTTAAATTCGAAGAATACTGGACATTCACAAGACCTGTAGGAAACAACAACTGGCAGCTATCTGCCATTAATCAGCCCAACTAAAGAACTATGCAAATCTATGGCAGGACACGGTACATCCCTTATGGCGCGCCGTGTCCCGCCTGTCATCATCTTTGCCGGTTCAAATCAGAAATTTTTGAACCGGCAGATCAATATCATGAGCGAGTCCTTCCTGGACCAAACAGTCCTTTCTTTCAGGTCATTTCTTCTGAAACAAAGCATCCCGTCATTACGACTGATATGCATCCTTTCAAGAGGTAATAAATGGTCAGCATTGAATTGACACACAAGGCCGCTTGTCTTATACTTCCTTCACCAAAAAAGGAATGCTTGTGTAAAGTTACTTACATAGGTTGTAACGGCCAGACAAACCCCGTCTGCAGTTTCTTTCCCATGCAAACCGCACCAGCATATTGACGCCAACGGAGAGTACCATGGGGCGATTCAAAAAGTGGATTATTGGCGCTGCCGTCTTTTTCGTTCTCTTCACGGTCATCGGCTTTTTTGTCATTCCGCCGATCCTGAAACCCTACCTCCTCGAGACCCTTTCGAAGACCCTTAACCGCCAGGTGAACCTCTCCGACATAGGCCTGAACCCGTACACGCTCACGCTCACCCTGCGGGGATTCGAGATCAAGGAGCCGAAAAGCAACGAGACCTTTGTTTCCCTTGAGGAGCTGGTCATCAACCTAGATATCCGTTCATTGTTCAAGCGGGCGCCCATCATTGAGGAACTCATCGTACGCAAACCCTATGCTCACCTGGTCCGGAACAAGGATAAGACCTACAACTTCGCCGATCTACTCGCATTGAAAAAGGATGAGCCGAAGGACGAAAAGAAAGAACCGTTTCTCTTCTCGGTCAACAACATCGTCATCGAAAATGGGGGCATCGATTTCGTCGACAGTCCTTTCGACACGAAACACACCGTCCGCGACATGCACATCGCCATCCCCTTCATCTCCAACATCCCGAAGTACGTGGACACTTCAGTGCAGCCTCGGTTCGCCGCAAAGATCAACGGCAACCCTTACTCCCTGGAGGGGAAAACGAAGATCTTCAAGGAAAGCCACGAGACGACCTTTAACATCATCATCGAAGGTTTGGACATACCCTTCTACCTGGCATACATCCCGCATGAGCTAAATATTTCCGTGCCCTCGGGAAAGCTAGACGCGCAGTCGACGATCACATACTCCGTGGCGCTTGATAAGCACCCCGCCATCTCAATTGCCGGCAACGTGGCGCTGAGGGACTTCGTCCTCCAGGACCGGAAAAAGAATGCCGTCGCAGGGCTAAAGCGCCTCGAGGTAGTGATGACTGCCTTGGAGCCACTCCAGTCGAAATTCCACTTCGCGAAGATCGCGATCGACTCCCCCGAGGTGAATGTACGCCGTGAGAAAAATGGGGCGATCAATCTGCTCTCCTTGGTGCCGTCGAAAAAGGAGGAGGCGAAGCAAGCCCGGCCGGAGCCTAAGGCCAAAGAAGCACCTATGCCGACCATTATCATTGATGACTTCGATCTGAAGGGTGGGAATATCACCTATCGGGACGAGATGCCGCTGGAACCGATCAACTCACTGATCCAGGACATCACCATAAAGGGCGACAAAATCTCCACGGTAAAGGACGACCGGGGGAAGCTTTCCATCTCTATGGATGTCAACAAAAGGATGGGATCCGTCGCCGTCAACGGCCCCGTGGGTCTCAACCCGTTTTTCGCCAATCTTGTTGTCGACCTGAAGAAGATACGGGTTCGGCCTTTCCAGGAGTACTTCACGAAATATATCCGCGTCAATTACACCAATGGCGACATCTCTGCCAAGGGGAAGTTATTGGCGAGCAAAGCCCCGGAGAAGGACCTGTCGATCAAATACGACGGAAACTTTCTCCTCGCCAATGTTGCAACGGTGGATAAGCTCAATGGGGAAGATGTTCTGAAATTCAAATCCTTCTATGTGAATGGCCTGAGTGCCGGATACAATCCCCTCTTTGTCCGGATCAAGGACATCTCGCTCACCGATTTCTACGTAAGAATAATCGTCAACGACGACGGCACTCTGAACCTGCTGAAAGTGGCCAAGCCGGAAGCGGACGCCCAGGAGAAATCCGCCGAGCCGAAACCCGCGCCGCCGAAAAAAGAAGGCAAGGCAAAGCCGGAGGAGAAAAAGGAATACGTAGGTGACATCCTGGCTAAGAACCTCGAGATCAACCAGATATCGCTCCAGAACGGCACCATAGCTGTTGACGACCGTCACATCAAACCCAACTATTCGTCGACGCTCACGGAACTCACGGGGCGGATGACCGGTGTCACCTCGATTACAACCGAAGCCGCCGACGTGGACATCCGAGGGAAAATCGGGCGGCACATCCCCATAAAGATAAGCGGGAAGGTCCACCCCTTCATGTCCAATCTTTTCGTTGATCTCACGGCATCACTGAGAGACTTCAACCTGAGCCCCCTCACCCCCTATTCAGGCACTTACGCGGGGTATAAGATCGAGAAAGGGTCTCTCTCCTTCGACCTGAAGTACCTGATTGCCGGCAAGAAACTCGATGCGGAAAACAAGGTCGTCATCGACCAGCTCACTCTGGGCGACCGCGTGGAAAGCCCCAAGGCCACCAAGCTTCCCGTGGGCCTGGCCATCACGCTTCTCCGGGACAGCGACGGCAAGATTAACCTGGATATCCCTCTGAAGGGCAGTATCGACGACCCGGAATTCAGCGTCTGGCGCATCGTCATGCAAGTCATCGTCACCCTTCTCACGAAGGTCGCCAAGGCTCCCTTTGCCCTGCTGGGGTCCCTCTTCGGCGGCGGTGAGGAACTGAGCTACATCGAATTCAATTACGGCTCGTCCGACATCTCGGAACAAAGCATGAAAAAGATTGAGACACTGGTGAAAGCCCTGAAGGCAAAGCCGGCCCTCAAGCTCGACATCGGCGGCGGCGTGGATATTGAGCGGGATCGCGAAGGGCTCATCCGCGATCACTTCCAGAGGAAACTCAATGCCCAGAAAATGAACGACCTAATCCGAAAAGGCGAGAAGGTGGAGTCCGTTGACGAGATAACCATTGAACCGCGGGAATACGATCGATACCTGAAGAGGGCTTACAGCGCTGAAAAGTTCCCGAAGCCGAGGAACATCACCGGGATGGAGAAAAGCTTGCCAAGCGAGGAGATGGAGAAGCTCATGATGACGAACATCGTTGTTAAGGAGGATGACCTCCGCCTCCTGGCGACAAAGCGTGCTGAAACGGTAGCGGATGCCATATTGGAAGAAGGGGAATTCGATCCGGGAAGGGTTTTTGTCGTCGAGCCGAAGACGCTTGAGCCCGAGGTAAAAAAGGATGTGAAGAAGAGCCGCGTTGATTTCAAGCTCAAATGAATGGGCGGGACGACCCGTCCATACGCCTTCGGCCGCCTTTCGCTGCACTCTTTGCCTTGATGAAGATCACAATGCCGAAAAGTCTTAATCTTTCGACAAGTCACGGCTCCGCCAGATCATATAGATGGCAGGATAGATGATCAATTCGAGGATGGTGGAGGTAATCACACCGCCGACCATGGGCGCAGCGATGCGTTTCATAACATCTGCGCCTGTGCCGTGGCTAAACATGATAGGGATAAGCCCCGCAAGAATGACGCTTGCCGTCATTATCTTGGGACGGATTCTCTTGACGGCACCGTGCATGATGGCATCTTTCAGATCGACCGTATTTCTCAGCTTCCCTTCTTTTATCCATTTCTCATAGGCCAGGTCAAGATAGAGGAGCATCACCACGCCTGTTTCCGCATCGAGCCCCGCAAGGGCAATGATACCGACCCACACTGCGATACTCATGTTGTAATTGAGAATATAGAGAAGCCAGAATGACCCGACGAGGGAAAAGGGAACGGCAAGAAGGACGATCGCCGTTTTCATGACTGATTTCGTATTGAAATAGATCAGGACAAAAATTATGAAGAGCGTGAGCGGAATGACGAGCTTCAGCCTCTCATGGGTCTTAATCAGATATTCATATTCGCCGCTCCAGGTAAGGCGATAACCGTCGGGGATCGTGAGTGATGCCACCTTCTTCCTGGCCTCATCAACATAACCGCCTATGTTCCCGCCTGAGTAATCTATATAGACATAGGAGGTCAGGAGCCCCTCCTCACTTTTTATGGCTGTCGCACCTTTGACAATCTTTATATCAGCAAGTTCCCCAAGAGGTATGCGCAGTGGAGCCGTAGAACTTGACGGGGACGTCATGCCTGCTGCCGCTGCCGCTACAGGACGGCTCGTCATCACAGGGACCAGCACACGCCTCAGCTTTTCCACATCGTTTCGCAGTTCCCGTGCATAGCGGACATTCACAGGATAGCGCGCCCGTCCTTCGATGGTAGTAGTCAGGTTCATCCCCCCGACTGCCGCCTGGATGACCTCCCCGACGTCATCCACGGTCAGGCCATATCGTCCCACCTCATCCTTGCGTACGACGATATCCAGAAAATATCCGGTCGTGACCCTCTCCGCATAGACACTCCGGGTCCCCGGGATTTCCCTGATGTGATGCTCTATGGCAAGCCCTATTTTTTCAATCTCTTCCAGGTTGGGCCCGAGAATCTTAATCCCCACAGGCGTCCTGATCCCCGTGGCCAGCATGTCAATGCGGGCCTTGATAGGCATAGTAAAAGAATTAGCCACACCGGGAATCGACAGCGCGTCATTCATCTCGTTCTTGATCTTCTCCACATCCATGCCCTTGCGCCACTCCGATTCGGGCTTCAGGTTGATCACCGTCTCGAACATCTCCAGGGGCGCCGGGTCCGTTGCGGTCTCAGCGCGGCCGGCCTTCCCGAAGACCTGGGCGACTTCCGGAATCTTCATGAGGATCTTATCCTGCATCTGCAGCAATTTCGAGACCTCCGAGATGGACGCCCCGGGCATGGTCACAGGCATGTAAAAGAGGGTCCCTTCGTAAAGGGGTGGCATGAATTCCGAACCAAGTTTCATAAAAGGATAAACTGTCAGTAGCACAACAATGGCGGCAATGATAATGACGGTCTTTCTCCACCTGAGGGCGAATCCAGCGACAGGCTCATAAAGATTGTGAAGGATGATGCTGATGGGATTCTTATCTTCATGTCTTATTTTCCCCCGAACAAAGATCGTCATCAATACGGGCGTCAGCGTGATCGCGAGAAATGATGAGAAGAGCATGGCAAATGTTTTCGTGTAGGCGAGGGGTTTGAAGAGCCTCCCCGCCTGCGCCTGCAAGGTGAAGACGGGCAGGAAGCCAACCGTTATCACGAGGAGTGAAAAGAAGAGGGAGGGTCCGACTTCTTTGGCCGCATCTATGATCACGTCCGTCCTGTTTCCTTGTCTCCCCTGGGCTTCCCACTCTTCCAGCTTCTTGTGGGAGTTTTCCACCATGATAATCGAGGCGTCAACCATGGCGCCGATGGCGATGGCGATACCACTGAGACTCATGATATTTGATGTGACCCCCAGATAGTACATGCAGATAAATGACATGATGATTGCCACAGGCAAGGTGAGGATCACCACGAGGGCGCTCGGCAAATGGAAAAGGAAGATGAGACAGACGACACTGACGGCAACGGCGAGCTTTATTATTTCATCTTTCAGGGTGTCGATGGAGCGCTTGATCAGATCTGACCTATCATAGGTGGTAACAATCTTAACGCCCTTGGGAAGACTGGGGGTGATGTCTTTCTCCAGCTTCTCCTTGACCCGTTCTATGACATTGAGGACATTCTCGCCGAAGCGGACAACGACAATGCCGCCTGCGACCTCTCCCCTGCCGTCCAGTTCCGCAAGGCCCCTCCTGATTTCCGGTCCGAACTGGACGCTGGCCACATTTTTCAAAAAGATCGGCGTTCCCGCATTATCCGCGCCCAGGGAGACATCCTCCAGGTCCTTAAGGTTCTTGATGTAACCGCGGCCTCTCACCATGTATTCGACACCGGACATCTCCAGAACCCTGCCTTCCACGTCCCGGTTGCTCTTCCGGATTACTTCCATCACTTTGGTGATCGGAATGTTGTAGGCAAGGAGGCGGTTCGGATCAATGGTTACCTGGTACTGCTTCACAAACCCGCCTACGCTCGCGACCTGTGAAACGCCGGGAACGCTTTCCAGCGCCAGTTTGAGCGAATAATCCTGGAGCGAGCGGAGTTCGGAGAGATCATGCCCGCCCGTCTCATCAACGACGGCATAGGAAAATCCCCATCCCAGACTCGTCGCGTCAGGACCAAGGACGGGATTAACATCAGCGGGAATCTTGTTTTTAACGGCCTGAAGATACTCCAGCACGCGGCTTCTCGCCCAGTAGATATCTGTCCCTTCCTTGAAAATGACATAGATAAAGGAACTGCCAAGATAGGAAAAACCCCTGACCGCCTGTACCTGAGGCGCAGCAAGAAGGGTGGATGAAATTGGATAGGTGATCTGGTCTTCTACAAGGTCGGGGCTCCGGCCTGTCCATTCCGTATAGATGATGACCTGCGTATCGCTCAGGTCCGGGATGGCGTCAAGCGGCGCGTTTTTCAGCGCCCAGTAACCCCAGGCAATGGAAATGAACACCATGAGAAAGATGATAAACTTATTGCGGGCGCTGTATTCAATGATTCTGGCAATCATATGATACTTTCAATTCTGATCTACGGCTTGCGTAAGGGTTTGACGCCCTTGAGCTGGGCTTCGGAATCAATCAGAAAATTGGCGGTCGACACGACTTTCTCGCCGCTTTTCAAGCCCCGCAGGACTTCCACGGCGCCGTCCGCACGGAGGCCGACCTGGACAACACGGGGTTCGTAAACGCCATTCCCCCGGTCCACATAAACCACCTGCTCGACGCCGGTATCGATCACCGCCGATTCCGGGATGACAAGCTTCTTGCCCAGACCGATCCTGATTTCCACATTCGTAAACATCTGTGGCTTAAAGTCGCCTTTCGGATTTTGCAGAGTCAGTCGCACCTTCGCCGTCCTCGTATCCGCTGAGATGGTGGGATAGATATAATCAATCCGTGACACCATTTCCCTGCCCGGGAAATAACTGAGGGTGATGCGGGCCTGTTGACCTACCCGCACAAAGGGCAACTCGTATTCGTAAATATCGGCAACTATCCAGAGCGTGGAGAGGTCGGCTATATCAAATAGTTTTTCTCCTGGCATTACCTTCATGCCTTGAATGGCCGTTTTCTGTGTAACGAACCCGCTTACGGGGCTGTACAGGATTAACGTGCGGACTGGCTTCCCTGTCTCCTCAATTTTATTGATCTGTTCCTCGGAGATGTCCCAGAGCCGCAGCCTTTCTCTGGCCGCCGCCAGCGTGGCCTTGGCATCCTTCGCAATCATGTCCCGTAATTCGGAAACGGGTTCGGAGGTCGCTTGAGCCTTTGTCTGATCGCTCCCCGATTGAACGGCGCCGGGTCGATCCGCCGGGACACTTTGCTTCGCCGTCCATTTTAGTATGCTGAGGTACTCCTGCTGGGTCGCCAGAAGCTCCGGAGAGTAAATCTCCGCCAATGGCTCTCCTTTCCTGACGTAGCGGCCTGTATAATCCACGTAGAGCTTCTCAATCCAGCCCTCGATCTTGGTATTGATGGTAGCAAGCTTCTGTTCGTCAGCCTCTATCCTTCCCACCGTGCGTATGACTTTCTGCATGGACTTTAGGACAACCTTGACCGTCTTTACGCCGATGAGTTGCTGTTGTTCGGGAGAGATCTCAATTTTCGGAACCTCCTCTGCCGCCGTTTCTTCCTGCTGGGCATCGGGCTTGACCGTCTTCATTTTCTCCGCTGCCGCGGGCTTCTGAGCAGTATGTCCCGCATGGCCCTGGGCCAGGAGCGGTGCTGAAAAAATAATCCCCAGAAGAAACATAACTGCTGCCGCACTGGCGGCCATCACCATCATAAAGGTATTTCGCTCTCTCATTTGCCCGCACCTCCTGGAGATGAAACCTGACCTTCCGTAATGGCATGGAGTCGCGCGATAGCTTTTTCTCTTTCCACAAACTGGCTCCAGTAAAGGATTTCGTAATCAAGCAGGGTTTTCAGTCTTGTAATCACCACTATTGCTTCCGTCCTCCCGGTGGCATATCCGGACAGCGCCAACTCAACGTCCTGAGAGTTCTTGGGGATTAATCCGTTCTTGTAAAGATCCATGAGCTTTTCCGACGATCTGATCATAGAAAAATTGTCCTGTATGGCTGCCGAGATCATCAGTTTAACGGCCTCCAGTTCCTGCTTCACCTGTGCAAGAGACGCCTTTGCCTCAAGGACTGCCGGTTCCTGTTTTGTCTTGTAGTACAAGGGGATGTTGACCGTCGCCTGTGCATTCCACATGTCCTTGAAGTCACCGGATCGGTTGAAGTAGCCGGCGGTGATATTAAAGTCCGGGTAGTATTCCTTCTGGGCCATAAGGATTTTGGTTTCTGCCGCTTCGACCATTCTTTTTCTGGATTTGATTTCCGGCGAGCGCTGATCGGCCATTTGCAGGGCATCGTCAAGGTTGATTGTGAATGGCGCGTAGGCTGGCTCGATGGGTCTTCCCAGGGGTGGCCCCTTCTCACGGCCTATTGTGGCCCGGAGCATGGCCTCCTGGGACCGTATCTTCTGATTCAACATCTCCTCTTTTTCGAGGAGCATGTATTTCTCTGTCTGCGCCATGAGAACCTCCTGCTGCATCGCTTTACCGGCCGCGTAGCGGGCAAGGGTGAGGTCCTCAGTCCGGACAAAGAGGTCTCTCTTGTCTTTCAAAAGATCGATATTCTTGTGGGACAGAAAGAGATCGTAGTAAAGTTCTTTGACCCGCGCTGCCGTCTTGAGCTTCAGGAGTTCATGCATGGCCTCCAGGCTTTGGCTGTCACGCTCTGCCATGTCCCCCTTCAGCGCACGCTTGCCGGGAAAGAGAAACTGCTGCGATGCTGAAAACATCCACTGGGAGCCCTGTTCCTCACCATAGGTGTACCGGTTAAAGCCCTCGTTCTGATAACCGAATGAAAGCAGCGGATCAGGGAGGCTCTTCGACTGGGGTATGCGATGTTTGGCAGCTTCGATCTTCGCCTGTGAAGCCCTGATGTCCGGATTACTCTTCAACGCTTCATCAATAAGGTCGAAGAGCTTAAGATCCTGGGCCGCTGCCGAAGTCCCCAGAAGAAACATCACCAGAGCAAAGATTACCGTTTGCCACCAATTAGCTGACGTCCACATTAAATTTTACCGACTGCGTCTTTCCGGCACGCGTGATTTTGACGTTAATGTTCCAGGCGCCAGACATGGAAAAATCAACGATTGCCATGTATTTTTTATTTTTTGTCTCCGTTTTAGTTTTGTAATTCATAGCCGGCATCCCGGGCATGGCAGGCATGGAGTATTCGACAATGACCGCCGCATCAACAACGTCAGCGCCGGCGGCATCCTGTATACTTATTGCTATATTATTCTTGCCCGTAATCGGGGGATTCTTGTCCATTCTTACATGAACCATGTAACTACCCGCCTTCTTGGTAACCGTATAATCCTTCGCATAGGCCACTCCGAATGCTAAGAACAGAATAGCCAAAATTACTGTGACCCGTTTCATAAATACCTCCATCGTAGTTAAACTTGTTTATTACACTCTTGTCTTTTCAAAAAATATTTAGTTATCACCTTTTCGATGATTATACTCATCCGCCTACTTGGCAAACTCGATCTGATCTCCCACCCGTACCTCACCGCCAACCAGGACTTTTGCAAAGATGCCTTCCCGCGGCATGACGCAGTCGCCCACCGTGTAAAAAATGTTGCACCGCTCATGGCAGACTTTCCCGATTTGTGTGACTTCGAGAAGCACTTTACTTCCCACTTTCAACCGTGTGCCGATGGGAAGCGCCGGCAGATCAATGCCCTCTGTGGTTAGATTTTCCGCGAAATCTCCATACTGGACGTCGATGCCCTTCTCTCTGATTTTGTCTATGCTTTCCTTTGCAAGGAGACTGACCTGCCGGATCCAAGAACCTACGTGTGCATCATCTTTCAAACCATGGTTCACCAGCAACAGTCCGCAACCGATATTATGTTTTTTTTCACCTTTCGCTTGGGAAATATTTACGGACAAAACCTTACCCTGCATTTCTTTCATCTCCCTATCTCTCCAGTGCCGCCGATATTCTCTTTTTTGATCCTATCAGAAAATTATCCAAGTGTTCAACAGCAAATCGCTCGGTAACGAAAAAATTCCTCTCTTCTCCTTTAATGATCTGCCTCTGAATCGTATACCGTGGCGGTTTATCCTGACTGTACCTGGCGATTATCCCCCCAATAACCATATCGGAATCTTTATCCGTCGTTCCTCTGATGATAGCTGTCGGGCCTCTGAATCCTGAAGGCATGAAAATAATCGAACCGGCACTGGTAAACATCCTGATTTTCTCATTATCCTCTCTCTTCCTTCCCACAATCACCTTCAGCGCCGGATTCAGGCGGAAATGCCGCCCAATCTTCAGAAGCTGCAGATCCGCCATATCGTAATTGGGAACATAGGCAAAAAGATCGCGGAGTCTCGCTGCAATTTCTTTGTCTGTCAGAAGGCAGCCGCCCGCGGGACAGGGATAGTCTGTGATACCGAACTGTCTGGCCAGGTCGATCTGCACTTTTCTCGACCGGCCGGAAATGTCAAGAAGTCTCTGCCTGTCCACGATACCATCCTCTTCGGCAATGGTGGGACTAAAATGTTGGGCAGAAAGGGGCCTCAGAATCAGTCCTTCCAACTCGCTTTCCCGTTCAATGAGCCGCAGGGTATTGCGATGCTGGGACATGGGGCGTTGACCGAGGACCTCGCCGGTAATGACAAAAGATGCCCCCATCTGCGGAAGCAGTTCTTTGACTTTCCTCAGCATATAGATCCGGCAATCGATGCATGGATTCATGCCGCTGCCGTAACCGTGAGGCGGACGCTCGACCATTCTTATGTAATCCATCCCTTTATGGATGACATGAATGGCAACATCCAGCTCTTCGGCAATTTTTCTCGCTTGCAGCCTGCAGCCGGCCTTTCTCGGCGTACAGTTGCAAAAGACGCTGGTGAAATGTACCGCTGTTATCTCGATTCCCTGATCGATCATCAGCCTGACGGCAAGGGTGCTGTCCAGGCCGCCGGAGAGGAGGGCAATGGCTTTACGATTCATAGGCAACTTCAAGCAAACGAATGAGGTCTCTAAATGCCTGCCCCCACAGAGAAGTCCTCCTCCGATGAAAAAGCACGCATGATCTCCCGCTTCTTTTCTTCCACGTACTGATCCAACTCCACCTTTATTCCCTGATGCCTTTGGATCTCTGCCATTCTCTTTTCCAGGGTCTCGATCTGCCTGCCTAAAAACTTAAAGGCCTCGGCAATGGGATCGGGCAGTTTGTTGTCCGTCAATTCCTGGATCTCTTTTCCTGAGAATCCAAGACCCAAACGTGCAGGCACACCAACGGCTATAGCCTCGGCGGGAACATCATGGATAACAAGAGATGCAGCCCCGATACGTGCCCCATCCCCGATCACGATTGGTCCTAAGACGATGGTTCCCGCACCGATCATGACGTGGTTTCCCACAGTGGGGTGACGTTTTTTCTTTTGCAGCGTTACCCCACCAAGGACGACCCCTTGATACAGGTGAACATCATCTCCTATTTCCGAGGTTTCGCCGATTACGACACCGGAGCCGTGATCAATGAAAAAGCGGTGGCCGATCTTTGCGCCGGGGTGTATTTCGATACCCGTAAGAAAGCGGTTCATATGAGAAAGGAACCTGGCACAGAACAACCATCCATGTACCCAGAGATAGTGGGCGATCCGATGCATCCAGATGGCGTGGAGTCCTGGATAGCAGGTAAGGACTTCTATGACGCCTCGCGCAGCAGGGTCTTTTTTGAAGACTGTCTCTATATCTTCTCTTGTGGTTTTAAAAAATTTCATCTTTAAGCATGTTCCCTTAATGAAAATAATTAATAGTGTCAGATGAGACGACCGACATACAAGGTTGCCGGCCAGACGAGACGCCTGTGCTATAGGTAAATCGTGCAATTATGGGATGGAAGTTACGCCTATCCTTATCACTCTATAATTTCTGTGACGGCAAATCCTGCATGTCTAATCATGTCCATGTCAGCCTGATACCCCTGCCCGGACGTTGTCAGGTAGCCTACGGTAAACATCGAATTGGCGGCATAAAGTGACAACACCTGCATACTGCCAATGCATGCCTCCCTTCCCCCGGCAATGCGGATCTCCTTATCCGGATTTACGAAACGGAACATGGCGAGAGTCCGCAGACAGTCTGCCGGCGTCAGCCTGGGAAGACCTTCCAGCGGCGTCCCCGGTCGGGGATCAAGGAAATTGACAGGTATGGAATCCGCATCCAATTCGCGCAACGCAAACGCCAGATCAACCCTGTCTTGTAAATTCTCTCCCATACCGATAAGTCCCCCACTGCACAACTCAAGACCGGCTGCTTTAGCGGTCTTTGCCGTTGCAACACGGTCGGAGAAGTCATGAGTGGTGCAGAAAGAAGAATAGAAACGCTCCGAACTCTCCAGGTTGTGGTTGTATCGATCAACGCCGGCGCTCTTTAATCGCTTTGCCTGCTTCTCCGATAATAGTCCTAAGGAGGCACATATCTGTACAGGCACCTCCCGTTTTATCAGCCGGGCTGCCTCACAGATCGCCGCAAGATCTTTTTCTGAAGGGGTCCGTCCACTCGTCACAATGCAGTATCTTATCGCAGTTAATCTATGGGCCTCACGCGCCCCTTCCAGAATCTGCTCAACCGATTGCATCGGGTATTTTGGTATTTCACTCTCTGATACGACAGACTGGCTGCAGAACGAGCAGTTCTCGCTGCACAATCCACTTTTGGCGTTCCGAATGACGTGAATGCTTACACCACGCCCGAAGTAGTGGCGGCGAATCGCAAATGCCGCATCCAGAACGGCCAGAAGATGGTCATCCGAGGATTCCAGGATACCGAGAGCCTGCTTATACGAAGGAAGTTTGCCCCCCAACACGCGCTTACTGAGTTCATACCATCTCATACTCTAAGCATTTCCTTTCGTTAAGACGAAGACAGCATTCAAGGCCAACAGATTGGGCCAGAAATGAATAATCCTTCTTTCCCCCAGATAATGGGCTTCTATGATCCGGATATTTTTTT
>Ga0315278_10002177_pt1 | contig 17411 bp, 14 predicted proteins | sample YL17G06_0_MG_FD_203880 | JGI IMG/M metagenome (GOLD analysis project Ga0315278, IMG submission 203880) | Sediment microbial communities from Yellowstone Lake, YNP, Wyoming, USA - YL17G06_0 | ecosystem: Environmental > Aquatic > Freshwater > Lake > Sediment | place: USA: Wyoming | collected... | reverse complement strand
CCCTGGAAGAAGAGTGGCAGCGAGGCTGTCATCGTATCACGAAGTCGCCGATTGATCCGATTCTGTCGACGGGGCGGAGTTTCCGGCGCGGCGGCGCAGATTTGGCGCCGCCGCATGCAACGTATGCGCAATTTCCAGAAGCCTCCAGCGGCCAAGTCCCTGATCCGACTCTAGATAGTGTCGTGGCTCGACTCTTGCTTATCGGTTGCGCAGCGCCTGCAGGTCCCGGAGGCGGGATCTCTTGCGCGATGGGGGGAGGGAAAAGGAGATTTTTCCGTGGCGAGGCTCCGATCGTTGTTTAAGGGTATCGATTTGGCATGGGCGGCCTCGCTTCTCTCGTGGGGGCCGAGCGCTGCGATCACCGTGGGCGTGCTCGTCGGCGCCGCCGGCGCTGCGAGCGCCGCCAGTCCTGCGGACTTCATCAAGAATCAGCAGCAGGCCATCGCGCTCGGCAAGGCGCTCTTCTGGGACAGCCAGAGTGGGGGCGACGGCGTCACCGCCTGCGCGACCTGCCACTTCTCGGAGGGTCGCGATCGGCGCGTCACGAACACCACGAACCCGGGGCCCGACGGCGTCTTCGCCCTGACCCCGCCCGGCGGCACCGTCACCGCGGCGAACTTTCCGGTGCACAGCGACGACCGGCTCGGATCGCAGGGTGTGGTAGCGGCGCAGTTCCGCCGCATCGTCCCGGGAAGCGCCGCCGACGACTGCCAGGTGACGGGCTCGCCCGTCTTCGGCCTGAACCGGCAGGTCACCGGCCGCAACACACCGTCGCAATTCCAGGCGGCGGTCAACATCCACAACTTCTGGGATGGTCGCGCGAACAACATCTTCAACGGCTCGTCGCCGGGAGGCACCGCAGACGCGAACGCGGGGATCTGGCTGCCGGGCAAGCGCCGGGGGCCGCTCGCCAAGGTGCGCGTCGCGATCGAGCCGGCGAGCCAGGCGTCGCAGGCCGTCGGCCCGCCGAACAACGGCGTCGAGATGTCGTGTGCCGGGCGGACCTTCCCGGAGCTCGGGCGGAAGATGCTGAGCCTGGGCCAGCCGCTCGCCAGCCAGGCGGTGGACCCGCAGGACAGCGTGCTCGCCTCGCTGCGCGACACGTTGGACGGCAAGGGGCTCGCGAAGAGCTACGCGGCGATGGTCCGCGACGCCTTCCAGGACCGCTACTGGTCGGCGACCACCCGGGTCACGCTGCCGGCGGAGAATGGCGCCACCAGCTATGCGTTCTCGCAGATGGAGGCGAACTTCTCGCTGTTCTGGGGCCTCGCGATCCAGGCCTACATCGAGACCCTGGTGCCGCACGATACGCCCTACGACCGTGGAGAGCTCAGCGCCCGCCAGCAGGCCGGCTTCGAGGTCTTCACGGGTTCCGGGCGCTGCGAGTCGTGTCACCGCGACGTCAATCCCGACGACGACTTCACCGCGGCATCGCGCAACTCGGGCGGGGGCGGCAACGCCTTCACCAACAGCGCCGTGCGTCCGGCGGCGGAGGATTCCGGCGTGCAGCCGGAGGCGATCGGCGAGTTCAAGACCCCGACGGTGCGGAACAACTTGCTGAGCGGGCCGTACTTCCACAACGGCGAGATGCTCACGCTGATGCAGGTCGTCGACTTCTACGACCGCGGCGGCGACTTCCGGAGCGACGCGACGGATGGCCAGGTCCGCCCGCTCGGGCTGAGCGAGGCGGAGAAGGTCGCGCTCGTCGACTTCATGATCTCCCTCACGGACGAGCGGGCGCAGATCAGCGCAGCGCCCTTCGACCACCCGTCGCTCGAAGTCCCGAATTTCGGGACGGTCGCGGCGACCGGAGCGGCCGGCGGCGCGCCCGAGGGGCCCTACCTCGGTGCGAACCCCTTCGCCCACTAGGATCGGATCCGAGGTTGATGGTTCGCCCCGGGGCCCGCGCCCGGGGCGAACTCTTGCTACTCGCGGAATCACCGGCGCGGAATCGTCGCCTCTCCGAGCAGGTTTCCCTCTCGGTACTCGCGCAGGCGGTACTGGATCTTGCGCGTCGAGATCCCGAGCATCCGCGAAGCCCTCGAGGTGGAGCCGCCAACGGCCTCGAGGGTGCGCAGGATCGCGATCCGTTCGATCTCGGCCATTCTCGCGCCGGGGATCAAGCTGTCGATGGCGGCCGGCGTTTGCCGGCCAAGCGAGGGCTCCAGATGCTCGGGCTGGATCCAGCGATCGGAGGCCATCACCACGGCGCGCTCGATCGCGTTCTCGAGCTCGCGCACGTTTCCGGGCCACGAGTGCGTGAGCAGCATCTCGAGCGCCTCCGGCGCGAAGCCGTCGACAGGGCGGCCGTGCTGATCGGCCAGGCGCCGCAGCAGCGCCTGCGCGAGCAGGCGGATGTCGGTGCGCCGCTCGCGCAGCGGCGGGATCTCGATGTGCACGATGTTGAGGCGGTAGAAGAGATCCTCGCGGAAGCGGCCCGCGGCGACCGCCTCGCGTAGGTCGCGGTTCGTCGCGGCGACCAGGCGCACGTCGACGCGAATCGTCTCGTTGCTGCCGACGCGCTCGAACTCGCGCTCCTGGAGGAAGCGCAGCAGCTTGATCTGGGTCGTCGGCGGAATCTCGGCGATCTCGTCGAGGAAGAGCGTGCCGCCGTCGGCATGCTGGAAGCGGCCCTCCCGACGGGCGATGGCGCCGGTGAAGGCGCCCTTCTCGTGCCCGAAGAGCTCGGACTCGAGGATCGACTCGACGAGAGCGGCGCAGTGGAGCTTCACGAAAGGCCAGCGGGCCCTCGGGGAGAGCACGTGGAGCGCGCTGGCGGCGAGCTCCTTGCCGGTACCCGTCTCGCCCGAGAGGAGCACCGTGACGGCGGTAGGGGCGACCTGCGCGATGAGCTGCCGCACGCGCTCGATGCTCGCGTGGGTCCCGAGAATCGCCTCCAACCCGTTCGGCGCATTCGGGTGCCGCGCGTTTCGCCTGTGAGCGTTCACCGTGCTCCCTCCGAATCCACTTTCCCAGAGCTGCATTCGGGGCCGCATGGTTATATCTCGATACGGGTGTAAATAACAACGTGAAAAACAACTCATATTGAAATCCCCTGTGGGCAATATCCAGAATAGTCTGCGCGGCCTGCGCAGATTCTGCGCAACTCTGCGGTAGAGCGGGGCCCAGGTCCCGGTTTCATCGCGCGGTTATCCGTTGTGAAAATGCTTGGATTTCAATGAGTTGAGAGCTTTCACACTCACTTCTCCTGGGGGCTATGAGATCACGGCATGCCACTTGCTTGCGTATGGGCTGCAGGTCGATGGGAAAAACAGGAGAAACGGGAGCGATGCGGATCGAAACGGAGACGGGGTGGACGCAGCAGACGGGCGGCACGCTGCGCAACCGGGTGCGCGAGGCCCGGGAGCACCTGCTGATGACCCAGACCGAGCTCGCGAGCAAGGCCCGGGTTGCGCTGCGCACCCTCCACAGCGTCGAGAGGGGCATGAACTGCCGGCACGACACCAAGCGGAAGCTCCTCGCGGCGCTCGAGTTCTCCTTCGAGGACCGCGACCTGGTCTTCCCGCCCGGAGCCGAGGTGACGATCCGCCGCTCGCGCGTGGGCTATCTCGGCGCGCGACGCACCTGCTCGAGCGCCGAGGCGAGCACCGCCGCTGCCGCTGCGAGCCACGCGAAGGCGTCGCCGGTGCGCGCGTAGAGCGTGAGACCCTCGCTCAGCTGCACCGTCACCGTGGCGGCCTCCGGCACTCCGCGGGGCAGCCGCGCCAGGATGCGGCCGCGCGCGTCGATCGCGGCCGTGATGCCGGTGTTCGTGGCGCGCAGCAACGGGCGCGCCACCTCGACTGCGCGCAGCACCGCCGCGGCGAGGTGCTGCTCGCCGCCGCCGGGGCCCCCGAGCCAGTAGTCGTTCGAGACGTTCACGAGGACGTTCGCGCCCTGGCGGACGAGATCGCGCGCGAGCTCCGGGAAGATCACCTCGTAGCAGACGAGCGGTCCGAGCCGCGCCGCTCCGGCGGAGAGCACGCTGGGGCGATCGCCTGGCACGTAGCCCGGGTCGTGCAGGCCGAGCCAGCGGGCGGACAGGGGCAGCGCTTCCGCGAACGGGACCAGGTGGACCTTGTCGTGGACCGCCGCGATCCCGCCGCGGGGCGAGACCAGGAAGGCGCTGTTGCGGAAGCGCCGGTCCGGCGCGACGCGGGGGGCGCCGAGCACGATCCAGGCCGCGCTGTCGCCGACCCCGCGCAGCCCCCGCTCGAGCGGGAGATCGTTCACGGGCAGGAGCACGCTCACCGCATTCTCGGGCCAGACCGCGAGGTCGACGGGGTCGCCGCGCGTGAGCTCGGCCAGCCGATCGAGCGATTGGTGGACGCCCGCCGGGCTGCCGCGCCAGGCCTCGGGTACCTGCGGCTGGACGAGCCGCGCGCGCAGCGTCGGGCCGCTCGCCGGAGGAGCGGTCGCGGAGGCGACCGCGTGCGCTCCCACCAGCGCGGCCACCGCGCCGGCGGTGGCGAGCGCGGGGCGCGGCGAGCGGGTCGCGAGCGCGATGCCGAGCGCCGCGTTCCACGCGGCCAGCCAGAACGAGACCAGGAATGCACCGCCGAGGCCCGCCGCCTGCAGCAGGGCTGGCACCGGGGCGAGTGCGTGCGCGAGAAAGGCCCAGGGCAGGCCGCAGAGCGTGCGCAGGAGCTCCTGGGCCGTCCAGGCGCACGCGAGCCGCAGCGCGGAGCGGAGCGGGCCGGCGCCCAGCGGGTCGCCGGCGAGCCAGGCGAAGAGCGCGATCGGCAGCGCGGCGAAGAGCTGGCCCACGGCGAGCACGAGCAGGAGTGCGGCGGGCGGTCCGAGGCCGAAGAAGAGCGTCGCGCTCGCGTAGACGGTGGGGCCGATGGTCCCGAGCGCGGCGGTCGTTCCCATCAGCCAGCCGAGGCCCGCGCGCTGCCGCGCGTCCCGGCCGCAGAGTGCGAGCGCGAGCGGAGCGAGGCAGACGAAGGCTAGCGGCCACAGACCGACCCCCGGCTCGGCGGCCGTGTAGAGCGCGCCCGAGAGCGCCGCGAGCGCGCACGCGCTGCGCATCCGCGGCGGTGTCACGCTGCGCGTCCTTTGCCTGCGGCCGTCATGAGCGTAGTCTAGGGCGATGTCGGTACCCCGAGGAGCCCGCGCGCGTAGCTCCGGGCTGCCTTGGGCGGCCCTGATCGCGTTCTTCGCGTTCGTCCTGCTCGGGGCGATGGGCTGGGACAGCGCCCGGCTCGTGGGCCGAACCTTCCCGGGCTTCCTCGTCTGGGACGACGGCATCCTCGCAAGGTTCCATCGCCAGGACTGGACGGGCGCGCGCGCGGGCCTGCCGGGCAACGGGCGGATCGTCGCGGTGGAAGCAGCGCCCTTCGCGGGCGGTGCCGCACTGCTCGCGCGCGCGGCGGCCACGCTCCCCGGCACGCCCCTCGCGTACGAGGTCCTCGCGGGCGGCGCCCGGCGCGCGGTGAGCGTGCCCACGATGCGCTTCGGCTGGGTCGATTACCTCTCGACCTTCGCGATCTACCTCGGCGCTGCGGCGATGCTCTTCCTGGTGGCGATCGTCGCGATCGTGCTGCGCCCGGACCACGACGCCGCGCGCGCCGTCGCGCTCTCGGCGGGCAACCTCGGCCTCGTGCTGGCCCTCGCGGTGGACTTCCTCTGCAGCTACCGCCTCACGTGGCTCTACCCGATCGCGGAGGCCGCGCTGCCGGGCACCCTGACCTGGTTCGCGCTCGCGTTCCCGACCGCGGGCTCGGCGTCGGACTCGCCGGCCTGGCGGCGCCGGCTGGCCCTCGCGGTGGTGTTGCCGCTGATCGCGCTCGGCGTCGTGCAGTCCTGGCTCTTCCGCGCGAATCCGCAGCTGCACTATCGCGTCACCGAGGCGATCTACCTGCTGCTCGCGGCGGCGCTGCTCGGCGTGCTCGCGAGCTTCGGCTGGCAGCTCGTCGCCTCGCGATCCGCCGAGGCGCGCATGCGCGCCGCGGTCGTCTTCGCCGGGGCGATCGCATCCGCCGCTCCCGCGGCCGTGCTGCTCTCGGCGATGTTCCTGCTCGGCTGGACCTTCTCCGTGACGTGGGTGGTCGCCTTCGTCCCGTTCCTCCCCGTCTCGATCCTCTACGCCGTGGTCTACCGCGACCTCCTGGCGGCCGAGCGCTTCATCCGGCTCACCACCGGCTATGCGATTGCCACGGCGGCGATCGTGGGCGGCTACCTCGTGCTGCTGCTCGGCTTCGACCGGCTCGCGCTCTCCGAAAGCGTGGGCGGGCCGCTCGCGTCGCTCGGGCTCCTGCTCGCGCTCGCACTGGCCCTCGACCCGCTGCGCGGTCGCGTGCAGCGCGCGATCGACCGCGTCTTCTTCCGGACGCGCGTCGACGTGGCACGCGTGCTCGAGCGCACCAGCACGGAGTTCGCGCTGCTGCTCGACGAGGACGCGATCCACGGCCGCGTGCAGGAGGTGCTGCGCGAGGCGCTCGCCCTCGAGTGGGCCGCGCTGGTCCCGCCGTCGGAGGCGCGCGCGGACGCGGCGCTGACGCAGCGGGTCGAGTTCCGCGGCACGCTGCTCGGGATCCTCTGCTGCGGGCCGAAGCGATCCGGAGCGCCCTTCTCGGCGGCCGAGCGCGAGCTCGTGCGCGGGGTCGCGAGCCAGGCCGCGCTCGCGCTCCAGAACGCGCGCAACCTCGCCGCGCTGCGCGCCGCCCAGGACGACCTCGTGCGCAAGGAGCGCTTCGCCGCGATCGGGGAGCTCTCGGCGGCGGTAGCGCACGGGCTGCGCAACCCGCTCGCCGGGATCCGGGCCGCGGCGCAGGTGGCGCACGAGATCGTGACCGAGGAGTCGGCGGGCGAGGCGCTCGCCGACGTGATCTTCGAGGTGGATCGCCTCGATGCCCGCGTGCGCACGCTGCTCGACTTCTCTCGGCCCTTCGAGCCGCGCTTCGAGGACCTCGACGTGGCCGAGCTCCTGCGCCTCGTCTCGCGCGGGCTCGCCACCGCGGCGCGCTCCCGCGGCATCGAGCTCCGCCTCGACCTGCCCCCCGAGCCCGTGAAGACGCGCGTCGACCCGAACCTGCTCGAGGAGGCGATCCAGGAGCTCGCCGGCAACGCGCTGCGTGCGCTCGACGCCGGCGGGACGCTCGTGCTCTCGCTCACGGTTGCGGGCGACTGCCTCGCGATCCGGATCGAGGACAGTGGCCGCGGGATTCCCGAGGCCGTTCAGGAGCGCGTCTTCGACCCCTTCTTCACCACGCGACCCGACGGGACCGGCATGGGGCTCCCGACGGTGAAGAAGCTGATCGAGCGCCAGAACGGGCAGGTCGCGCTCGAGAGCTCCCGCCCGGGCCTCACGGTGTTCCGGATCGAGCTTCCGATCGCTTCCTAGCGACGACGTTGCTGCGGTAGGGGTCCGGGGTGCCGGGGTAGAGGATCTCGATCGCGTTGAGCCGGCCCGCGCTCTCGACGAGCAGGTGCTGGCGGGTCGGATTCGCACTCGCGGCCGGGTCCACGCGCAGGAGGATCGCGACGCCGCGCGCGTCGTCGACGACGATCGACTCGCGGCTCGGGTCGCCGTCCGCGTCGGGCGCGAGGATCTGGAGCCAGCCCGTCGCGCGCAGCGTCGCCGCGGTGGGCGCCGGCAGGTCGGCCACGTTCCCGAGCCGGTCGACGGGCACGATGCGCGCCGCCTCCCCGCTGCCGAGGCTCTCGGCGTGCAGCGCTGCGTGGCGCGCGAGCTCGTACACCGTGCGCTCGCCCGACGGGCCCACGGCGGGGCGTAGTTTCAGATCCTCGGTGTCGTAGCGCCAGCTCGGGTCCGGGGTGCGCGCGAGGCCGAAGCCGGCGAAGGCTCCGGAGCTCACGTCCGCGACGTCGATCGACGGGTCGCTGCCGTCGAGGCGCAGCGTGAAGGCCTCGCCGTAGCGCGGATCGCCGGGATCCGGCTTGAGCCCCTCGCGCACGTGCACGCCGAGCAGCATCAGCGGATTCGTGGGATCGGGCGGCTCGACGAGGCCGCCTCCGATGATCCGATCCGGGTCGGTCTCCGGGTGGAAGGGGAGGTGGGTGAAGACGGCCGGGCCGACCGGGATCGCGCCGCCGTGGAACTCCGGGAGGAACGGGCCCAGGTACGCGGCGGCCGCGAGGGCGATGCGCGGCCTTGCGCCGGTCGGGCCGCCCACCGCGATCGCGAGCGCACCCTCGGCGATCGCCGTCTGGCCGATGAAGACGTGCTGCCCGACGGGCTCACGCTCGGCCTCCTCGATCGCCTCGTCGGCGAGGTTGCCGTCGAGATGCGTCACCCCGATATATCCGTCGCCGTCGAGGTCGGCGAAGGCCATCACCGCGACGTGTCGTCCGTCGAGCTCGTCGGCGGTCCGCACCCCGTACGGCAGGAAAAAGACGCCGAGGGGCCAGAAGGGGTGCGCGGAGCTCCCAATCACGACGAACGAGACCTTCGTGCCCGCGCCGAGCGGCTCGGCCACGGCGTGCGGCACGGCGTGGCGCAGCGGCGAGGGCTTGGGGATCGCGAACGCGGGCGGCGCCGCGAGCCCCGTGCGCACGACGAGGTCGAGGTCGCCGACGAGGCTCGGGTCGATCACCGGATCCTTCCAGCCGTTCGGGCCCTTGGCGACGAACGGGGCCCCGGGGACGATCTCCGCGGCGCGTCCGGTGGCGGGATCGATCGGGTCGCGGCCGGTGAGGACGCCGTAGTCCGATGCGGCGGCCACGCTGAGCGCGCCGAGCACTGCGAGGCCGAGCGCGTGGAGGCGGGGACGCTTCACGGCGTGGCCTCGACCGCGACCTGGTTCGACATCAGGGCGTCACCCTCGTAGAGCGCAAACGCGTAGGCCTCGAGCGGACCCGAAAGCACGCCCTTCGGGATCTGGACGTCGACCCGGCCCTCGCCGACGAAGACGACCTCGCAGCCGACGAGGGCGTTGCCCTCGTAGAGCAGCCCCAGCGACTCGCTGGCGCTGGCGCCGTCGAGGAGCTGGGGCGCGACGCCGCTCACGCCGCCCGACGACATGTCGAAGCGCACGTAGCGGCCGGTCGCCTGCTCGAAGACCAGGAAGTGGAGTGGGTAGTCGATCTGGACCAGCGGGGCGCCGAGCACGGTGCCCTCGAACCGCAGCAGGACGCCGTCGCTTCCCGCGAAGCTCTGCACGGAGTCGAGCGAGAGCTCGACGGCCGTGATCCCCGCGCTGGCGAGCCGCTCCCCGGCGCCGCCGAACACCACCACAGCGGCGGCTACCAGAGCCCAGCGCCACCCTGCACACGACTCGTTCGAGAAACGCATCCGATCTAAATCTCCCCCAGCAGAAGCAGCATTGCAAGTCCCGTGCCTACTGCTCACGATCGATGCCGAACTTCTCGAGCCGGTAGCGGAATGTGTCGCGGCTCAGCCCCAGGAGCCGCGCGGCCTTCGTACGATTGCCCTCGGCCAGCTTGAGGGCCTGGACGAGGAGATCGCGCTCGAGCTCCTCGAGGCGCAACCCATCCGCAGGCAGGGTGAAGCTCCCCGCGGGCGTCCGCTCGACGGGACGGCTTTGCGCGGCAGCATGACCCGGGCGCAGGATCTGCGCAATCACCTCGCCCGGGATCTCGCCCTTGGGGGTGAGCAGAATCGCGCGCTCCATCACGTTGCGCAGCTCGCGCACGTTCCCCGGCCAGGCGTAGGCCTCGAGCTCTGCGAGCGCCGATTCGGACATCACGTGCTCGCCCCGCCCGCCGTAGAGATGGCTCAGCTCGCGGCAGAAGTGCTCGGCGAGCCGCGCGATGTCCGGGCCGCGCTCCCGCAGCGGCGGGATCTCGAACGAGAGCACCCGCAGCCGATAGAGCAGGTCCTCGCGGAACTCGCCCGTCCGGGCGGCTGCGTCGAGGTCGCGGTTCGTGGCCGCGATCACGTGGACGTTGATCTCGCGGTCGCGCGTCGCGCCGAGGCGCCGCACGCGCTTCTCCTCGATCGCCTTCAGGAACTTCGACTGGATGCCGGGCTCGAGGTCGCCGATCTCGTCGAGGAAGAGCGTGCCGCCATCCGCCGCCTCGAAGAGCCCCGTGCGCGCGACCTTGGCATCGGTGAAGGTGCCGCGCTCGTGCCCGAAGAGCTCGGCCTCGACGAGCGAGGCCGGCATGGCGGTGCAGCTCACGTCGATGAACGGGCCGTCTCCGAGCCGGCGGTGGATCTCGCGTGCAACGACACCCTTGCCGGTGCCAGACTCGCCCGTGAGAAGGATGGTCGGGCGCTTTCCGGGGGGCAGGTCGGCGTCGCGGAGCCTCGAGAGCTGCTCGAAGATCGCGAGCAGTCGTGGCGCCTCGCCCAACGTCCCGCCCGGGAGCGCGCGGTCGCGCGAGCGCAGGTAGTCGAGCTCGCGGTCGCGGCGCTGCTTCTCGAGCACGCGGTCCACCAGGAGCCGCAGCTCCCCGAGGTCGAGCGGCTTCTGGAGGTAGTCCATCGCGCCGCGGCGCATGGCCTCGACGGCGTCCTTCACCGTGCCGTAGGCCGTCATCATGATCACCGGCAGGCCCGGCGAGATCTCGAGGATCCGGGCGAGCACCTCGAGCCCGGACCCGTCCGGCAGGCGCAGGTCGAGGAGCACCAGGTCGGGCGCCGAGGTGCGGGCGATCGCGACCCCCTCTTCGCCGCTCCCGCAGACCTGCGTCCCATGCCCCGCCGTCTCGAGGGCGCGCGCGAGATTGCGGGCCAGTACGACCTCGTCCTCGATGACCAGGATCTCGGACATGCGACCGGGGAGCCTACCACCAGCAGCGGGATATCCCCCAATCCGTCTGGGCGTCTGGGCAAATCCCCCATCGGCGGGCGAGTCGCCGCCCCAGTTGCGCGTCCGCGCCGAGGCGCGCAGCGCCCCGCGACGGTATGCCGGTTGCAAAACGACTCCCCAACGGGAGTCACCATGCGGTTGTTGATCGTCGAGGACGAGCGGTTGCTGCGCCGGAGCCTGACCCACTACTTCGAGCTGCGCGGCTACGAGGTGGCCGAGGCGGGATGCCTCGCCGAGGCCGAGGAACAGCTCGCCACCGGCCCCTTCGAGGCCGCCCTCGTCGACGTCTGCCTCCCGGACGGCAACGGGCTCTGTCTGCTCGAGCGGATCGGGAGCGCACGGGTGATCGCGATGAGCGCGCACCCGAGCTTCTTCGAGCTCGGAGGACGCGCGGTCCTGCATCGCATGGAGAAGCCTCTCGACCTCGCGCACGCGGAGCGGCTCGTGGCCCGCCTGGCGGCCGCGTGATGCGGACCCAGGCCCAGACGCCGACCGATCTCCCCACGGTGACGCCCGGACCCGAGGGCGCTGCGTCCCTCGGTCGACCGCGCATCCTCCTCTACGCGCACGACGGCCCGGGCTCCGAGAGCGCACGCCGGGTGCTGCTCCTCACCGAGGCTCTCACGCAGGAGTTCCCCGGCGCCACGGTCGTCATCGCCGCGAGCTCGGGCCTGCTGCCCGAGTCTCGCGTCCCGCGCGGCATCGACCTGATCCAGCTGCCCGCCCTCGGGCGGATGGGCGCCGAACGCTACGAGCCGGGCTGCGTCGAGCGCTGCGTCGGGCAGCTGCGCGCCGCGCGCCGCGAGGTCCTCTCCCTCGCGGTGCTCGGCTTCGCCCCGGACCTCGTCGTGGTGGACGAGGATCCGCGGGGCTGCGACGGCGAGCTCGGGGAGCTCGTCGCCGAGCTGCGTGCGCGTCACCCGAGGGTGCGGCTCGTGCTCGGGATTCAGGATCTGAAGGGCGAGCCAGAGCTCGTGCGCGGCCTGCTCGCGGTCTCGGACCTCTTCGCCACCATCGACCGCGTCTACGACGAGCTCTGGATCTACGGCAGCCGCGACGTCTTCGACACGGTGGCCGAGTACCGCTTCCCGGAGGCGGTGGCGCGCAAGTCGCACTTCTGCGGCTACCTCCAGCGGCGGCGGGTGCCCTCGCGGCCGCGCGCCGGGCTCCCCCGCGTGCTCGTGGCCGTCGACGACGACGCGAGCGGGTCGCGCCTCGTCGAGACCTACCTCGAGGGTCTGCGCTGGCTCGAGGGACGGCTCGCGCTGCGCACCAGCCTGGCCTTCGACGCCTCGGTCTCCTCGGAGCGACGCGCGGAGCTGCTGCGCCGCTTCGGCCACCTCCCCGAGCTCGAGTTCCACGATCTCGACGCGCACCCGGAGCGGCTCTTCGCGCAGGCGGACGTCGTGATCTCGAGTGCGCGCTACGCCAACGTGTGCGACATCCTCTCCTTCGGGCTCCGCGCGGTGCTCGTGCCGCGCATGCAGCCGAGCTGGGAGCAGGTCTGCCGCGCCCGCCGCCTCGCCGCGCTGGGGATTCTCGAGGTGATCGAGTCGCACGCGCTCGAGCCGGATCTCCTGATCCTGAAGCTGCTCGATGCGCTCGAGTCGGGCCGGCGTCCGCGCGGCTCGATCGATCTCGGTGGGCTCACGCACATCGGGGAGCGCGCGCGGTCGCTCGTGGCGGCCGCCGCCGAGCCCGAGCTCGTCGCCTAGCGCTTTACGACCACCGACGAGCCGTGGCCGAAGAGGCCCTGGTTCGCGGTGACGCCGAGCTTCGCGCCCGCGACCTGGCGCTCGCCGGCCTCGCCGCGCAGCTGCCAGGTGAGCTCGCAGACCTGCGCGATCGCCTGCGCCGGGACCGCCTCGCCGAAGCAGGCGAGGCCGCCGCTCGGGTTCACCGGAACCCGCCCGCCGATCGTCGTGTCGCCGTCGCGGAGCAGGCGCTCCGCCTCGCCGGGCTTGCAGAGCCCGATGTTCTCGTACCAGTCGAGCTCGAGCGCCGAGGAGAGATCGTAGACCTCGGCGAGGTCCACGTCCTCGGGGCCGACGCCGGCCTGCTCGTAGGCGGCGCGCGCGATCGAATCGCGGAAGCCGACGTCGGGCGGGCTCACCACCGCGGCCGAGTCGGTCGCGAAGTTCGGCATCTCGATCAGCGTGTTCGGGTAGCGCGGGGTCACGGTCGAGACGCCCGCGATCCGGACCGCGTTCCGGGAGTGCCGGCGCGCGTAGTCCATGCTTGAGAGCACGAGCGCCGCGCCGCCGTCGCTGGTGGCGCAGATCATCAGCAGGCGCAGCGGATCCGAGACTAGCGCCGATTCGAGCACCTCCTCGAGCGTGAAAAGCTTCTTGTAGCGGGCGTTCGGGTTGGTGTAGCCGTGCCGGCTGTTCTTCAGCTTCACGTTGGCGAAGTCGAGCTCGGTGGCGCCGTAGGCCTCCATGCGGCGCCGCGCGTAGAGGCCGAAGTAGATCGGGTTGGTGGCGCCGAGCAGCCGGAAGCGCAGCCAGTCGGGGTCGTCGGGGCGGTCGCCGCCGGTCGGCGCGAAGAAGCCCTTGGGCGCCGCGTCGGCGCCGACGACGAGCGCCACGTCGCAGAGCCCGGCGAGGATGCGCGCGCGCGCGACGTCGATCGCCTGCGCTCCCGAGGCGCAGGCCCCGTACGAGCTCGCGACGGGCGCGCCGGTGAAGCCGAGCGCCTGGGCGAAGGTGGCTCCAGCGATGAAGCCCGGGTAGCCGTTGCGGATCGTGTCCGCCCCGGCGACGAACTGGACGTCGCGCCACTCGATCCCGGCGTCGCGCAGCGCCGCGCGGGCCGCCGCCACCCCGTACTCGACGAAGTTGCGCCCCCACTTGCCCCAGGGGTGCATGCCCACGCCCAGGATCGCAACGTCGTTCGCCACGCGGCTTCCTCCCGGCGCGATCGCGGTGGCTAGGCCGCGACCGGCTTCCACTTCCAGATCACGTACTCGTGCGCGTCGTCGGAGTAGAGAGTGTCGAGCACGAGCTCCATCTCCATGCCGGCGCGCAGCCGCTCCGTGCCGACCCCGCGCACGACCTGGCCCAGCACCACCATCCGCTCGGCCGCGAGCTCGACCGCGGCGATCGCGTACGGCTCGAAGGGGTCGGGCGCCACGTAGGGCGCGGGCGGCGGGTAGCGATTGTCGGTGAAGGACCAGAGCTTCCCGCGGCGCGATAGCTCGACGGGCTCGAACTCGCTGCCGGAGCAGTCGGGATTGCGGCAGAAGGCCGCCTCCTTGGGGAAGAAGAGGCTGCCGCAGCTGAGGCAGCGCGAGCCGATCAGGCAGGGCGCGGCGGCGTCCATCCGGAACCAGCCTTCGATCGCCGGAACCCTGGTCTTCTGCGCCGCCTGAGCCATCGCGCCTCCCCGCGTGCGATCCGCAGCCTTTCTAGCACGCACGGCCCCCGATTCCCACGACGCGCGCGCAGCGTGTGGGTACCATGCTCGGCATGCGCCGCATCGCGTGGAGCCTCGCCGCCTGTCTGGTCCTCTCCGGATGCGCCCGCGAGGGCACGCCGCCCGCGCGCCCGAACGTGCTCCTGATCCTCGTCGACGCGCTGCGCGCGGATCACCTCGGCGCCTACGGCTACTCGCGCGCCACGTCCCCGAACCTCGACGCCCTCGCCGCGGAAGGCGTGCTCTTCGAGCGGGCGTGGTCCCAGGCGCCGTGGACCAAGCCCTCGATCCCGACGCTCTTCACCTCGCTCTATCCGATCCAGCACGGGGTCTACGAGGGCGAGACGCCGGGCTCCGCGGGCTTTCTCGAGTCGGACCTGCTCGGCGAGGAGTTCCTCACCGCAGCGGAGGCCTTCCGGGCCGCGGGGTTCCGGACGGGTGCCTTCGTGAACAACGCGCACCTCTTGCCGGCCCAGGGCTTCGCGCAGGGCTTCGACGTCTACGAGGCCGGGAGCTTCGATGCCGCCGAGATCGGCCGGCGCTTTCTCGCCTGGCTCGACGGCGCGCCGCAGCAGCCGTTCTTCGCCTACCTGCACCTCCTCGACGCGCACTGGCCCTTCCAGCCGGCGCCGGCCTTCGTGGAGCGCTTCGCACCGGCCGGCCGCTACGACGGCGTCTTCGCCCAGGAGAGCTGGAACGGGCTGCGCGACCGGATCAACGACGGCCGCGTGCGACTCGACGCGCGCGACCGCGAGGAGCTCGTCGCCCGCCACGACGCCGCGATCGCGGCCGTGGACGACGCGATCGGTCGCCTGCTCGCGGCGCTGCGCGAGCGCGGCGCGCTCGACGCGACCTTCGTGCTGCTGACGGCGGACCATGGCGAGGAGCTCCTCGACCACGGCCGGGTGGGCCACGGAGGCACGCTCTACGAGGAGGTGCTGCACGTCCCGCTGATCCTCCGGCCGCCGGGCGGTGCGGAGGGGCGACGCGTGGGCGAGCCGGCCCGCGTGCTCGACGTGTTCCCGACGCTGGCGGCGGCGGCGGGCGTCCCCCTGCCGCCGGGCCTCGAGGGGCGCGACCTGCTGGCCCCGGGCGACGGCGAGCGCGAGCTGGTGGCCGAGACCCGCCACCAGCGCAGCTACGCGCTCGCGACGCGCCTCGGTGACTGGAAGTACCTGCGCTTCTACCGCGCCGTCGGCCCGCGCGCGCTCGTCGCGCCGGAGGCGGGGAGCTTCGGGCTCGCCCCGGGAATGCGCCTCAAGGTGAAGGGGAGCCTCGCCGCCGACGGGACGCTCGTGGCCGAGAAGGTGTCGCTCAAGGATCCCGGCGACGTCGACGTCGAGCTCTCCGGGAGCGTCTCGGCGAGAGTTGGCGACGCGCTGCGCATCGCCGGCTTCGAGGCGATCCCCGAGCGCCGCATCGACCCCGAGAAGGGCGGGAAGCTCCTCGAGACGTTCGCGGTCGGCGACTGGGTGAAGGTCGAGGGCAAGCTCGAGGGCCCGCGCCGGCTCGTGGTCGACTCGATCGAGGCGCTCCCCGAGAGCGATCGCGAGACGGTGATCGAGGGGATCGCGGAGACGGTCGCACCCGTCTCCGACGCGCAGGCGCGGCTCGCGATCGCGGGCCTCGAGATCCGGGTCAGCGGAGAGACGCGGATCAAGGGCGCCGAGCCGGTCGCGGGCGACGCCTCGACCTCGACCCCGACGGCAGCGCCGGACGTGGCCTCGGATCCCTTCGTGCCCACGCGGCTGCTTTCGCGCGAGGGGCTCGAGGTGAAGGAGGAGCTCTACGACCTCGCGAGCGACCCGCGCGAGACGCGCAATCTCGCCGCCGATTCCGTGACCGAGCGCGACCGCCTGCGCGCCCGGCTCGACGCCTGGCTCGAGCGCATGGCGGCCCGCGGCGCCGGCCGCCGCGCCGAGCGCGCGAAGCTCGACGCCGCCACGGTCGAGGAGCTGCGCGGCCTCGGCTACGTCGAGTGAGCGCGCGCGAGGCGCTGCTCGCAGAGCTCGAGCAGGGCCTCGCTGAAGGGTCGCCGCTCGGCGATGCGGGTGCTGATCTCGACGTGGCGGACGAGGGCGAGATCGGTCCACGCGCGCACGGCGGCGGCGCGGCCGCCCCCGGCGAGCTCGAGGAAGCGCTCCGCGAAGGCGGCCTCGCGGTCGGCGAGCGCCTGCGGGTCGCCGTGCTGGCGCAGCGCCCATTCGCTCAGGTGGGCGAGGAAGTTGCCGGCGTCGAGCGCCGGGTCGCCCGCGCAGAAGAGGTCGAGGTCGACGAGGTGGATCCGGTCCGGGCCCACCAGCACCTGGTCCGGGTAGAAGTCGCGGTGGATGCCGCGCGGCGCCGACGCGGGGATCGCCGCGGCGCTGCGCCGGCAGGCCTCGAGGAGCCGCTCGAGCCGCCCGGTCCACGCGGGTTGCAGTAGGGCGACGGAGTGCAGCCGCTCGTCGAGGATGCGCAGCTCGTCGGCCACACCGTGACCGCGCGCCGGAGGCGACACCGCCTGGTGAAGGCGATGGAGCGCGTCGGCGATGCTCCGCGCGAGCGCCGCGCCACCCGGCGCGGCGAGCCCGCTCCACGCCGTCTCTCCGGGCACCCGCTCCTGGAGCCACATCCCGAGCTCGGGGAGGAGGCCCACGGCCCTCGGGATCTCGACGCCGTCGCGCCCGTCGAGCCCGGCGGCGCGCAGCTCTCGCACCGCGCGGAAGGTGCGCCGGTCGGTGCCGCGCGCGCGGCACTTGCCGAGCCAGTGGCGCAGCTCCCCCGGTGGGTCGACGCGCAGCGAGTACGCGACGAGCGCGCGGCGGCCGGGCTTGTGGCGCACGAGCCGCGCCGAGAGGAGCGCCACGCGCGGCGCATGGGCCGAGCCGTCGGCGAGCAGGGCGGCGAGCCGGGGCTCCATCTCGGCCGCGTCGAGAGCGCGCGCGAGCGAGGGCAGCGCCGGGTCGGACGGGGGCTGTGCCGGGGGCGGCTCGCGGAGCACCTCGCCCGCGCTCACGACGGCAGCGCCGCGCCGGCGAGCGCGGCCTCCGCGCAGCCGAGCAGGGCGCCGATCCGCTCCGGCCACTCCGGGGCGTGCTCGCGGAAGGGCTCCACGGCGAGCTGCAGCAGCGCGAGCGCGGTGCAGGCCGCGAGGCCCGCCGCGGGCGGCGCCCCGCGCGCGGCCGCCCAGCCGTCGAGCAGCGCTGACGCAGCCTCGCTGCCGTGCGCCTCGGAGAGCTCGCCCTCCGCGCGCTGGCGCAGGAGCCGCGCGAGGAA
>Ga0315278_10002176_pt1 | contig 17412 bp, 19 predicted proteins | sample YL17G06_0_MG_FD_203880 | JGI IMG/M metagenome (GOLD analysis project Ga0315278, IMG submission 203880) | Sediment microbial communities from Yellowstone Lake, YNP, Wyoming, USA - YL17G06_0 | ecosystem: Environmental > Aquatic > Freshwater > Lake > Sediment | place: USA: Wyoming | collected... | reverse complement strand
GTAGGCCAAACCCAAACGGCAAGACGGCTGCTGGAGACGCTGTTTCCAGAGTGGTGGAGCCTGCACGACTGTAGCCAGAACCTTCGTTCTGACCACAGAGTGGTAGTGCCGGTGAGGAGACGATGAACCGCCCCGGGTTCTCCGGAGGCTCCACTACCTGAGTCCGGTGACTATCTGATCCAAGAGGCCAACCGATGCGGCTTTCATGTCAATCGCTGGGAGTTCGAAAGTTGTCCAGTAGGGCGTATAGAAGAGCCTTCCGTAGGGCCTTTGTTCGACAGGCCCGACAGGACGCTCGCACCAGAACGCCATCCACACGGCTCGTCTCCGTACCTCGGGGGAGTACCTGCTTAGTTGTGCCACAGCACCATCCTCCCAAGGAATTCGGTCTCCGGCAATCCCGGGGCGGTTCAGTCAGCTTCCACCGCCAAAGTGCCGCCCCCGAGATCCTTCGTGTCGTCCCCGATGGCCGGTTCGCTCGTTGAGCTAGTCTGGCGCGGATTGCGCCTTGTATGGGCGATCCGTGCCCCCTCCAGAACGGTCCATCGCACAGGGAGGCGCTGCTTTCGCGACCAGGTCGTCGATGGCGGGCAGAACCCCGGCAACGCAGACGAAAACCCGCGACACGAGCGGTCATTCGTTCAGAGAGTGTCTTGCCCATCGGAGCCAGCGCGCGCTACTGATGCTGGCACGGGCGCGCTTGTCTCGGCAAGGGCAGAACACACAGGAGTACGCAAGGGGCAGCGAAATGGTGACCAAACATCCGCATGGCCTGGAGATGAGACACCAGGAGCTCGCGATGCTCAGTGTTCTTACCGACGTGGCTCGTAACCCTTCACCGTACCACATCTGCGGGAATCCCAAATCTCCGTTGGAGCCGACAGTATCTCCGGCATATACTGCCAACGAGAAGCCGGAGGGCTCCGCGGAAGCTGGTTCGGGAGGTGGGCCGTGAAGGTTCTGTTGAGTGACCTGAGGCAGGATGTGCTAAGGATCCTCAGTTGGTACGGTTATCCAGGAGCGGAGGCGGACGCGATTGCTGACGTGCTCTTGTACGCGCAGATCAGAGGCAGCAATCAGGGGGTCGTCAAGCTTACCGGAAAGGGAATGCCAAGGAACTTACAGGCGGGTGAGATCGAAGTCGTGCGTGAAACCCCCGTCTCAACGCTTGTGGATGGCCACGGCAACGCTGGCATTGTCGTGATGAATTGGGCCACAGAGCGCTGCCTCGCGAAAGCACAAAGCGCGGGGATTGGACTTGTGGGGACCTTCAACACATGCACATCGACCGGGGCCATCGGCTACTACGCGACGAAGTTGGCGCTTGGTGGGTACCTCGGTTTCGCGTTCTCGGGTTCGCCTCCCACGGTCTGCCCATATGGGAGCTATGAGCCGATCTTCGGGACCAACCCAATCTCCGTGGGGATTCCCACAACAGCAGAGCCGCTCGTCCTAGATATGGCAACGGCCGCAATCACGTGGTTTGGCCTCATTGAGGCGCATATGGCGGGCAGACAAATCGTCCCTGGCGCGGCGTATGACGCAAGCGGCTGCCCCACGACTGACCCTGAGGCTGCGATGCACGGAGCCATACGGACTTTCGATCGGGGACACAAGAGCTCTGGCCTCTCGATGATTGTCGAGATTCTGACCGGGCCTCTTGTTTCTGCGTCGTGTGGTAGGCCAGGGGAAGCGGCGGGAAACCTTGGGAACCTGGTTGCTGCACTGGATCCGGGACTCCTGGCCGATACGGGTCGCTTCAGGGCCGAGACGTCCCAGCTCATCGGGCGGATTAGGCAAGCGAGGCCGCTTCCACCCGCGACGGAGGTGCTCGTTCCGGGTGAGCGTGAGGAGCGGATCGCGGACGAATCGCTGCGAGCCGGGACCATCGAGATAGACGAGCACCTCTACACCGAGCTGAAGCGAATTGCCGTGCTCAACAAAGAGTGATCTCGTCGCCTCTTCACCTGGGTCGTTGTCCCACTATCGAGGGTCACAGACTGGACTGGGAGGGAGTCAGAGTCCGGCATGGTTCTGCTCTACGAGCGGACGCGCTGCGAGGTCAGGATTGGGCGGAACCCGCTGGCTACCGTTTCTGCGTGGTTGCTGCGAGGGTGTCCGATGGCCACAGAGCCCGAGCAGTGCGAAGGCACGGCGAGCGGGCCTGCAAACTGCCCGAATTGACTCGCCGTCTGCCCACTTGGCTGCTAGTTGACTGGTCCGGCCTGGGCTGCTACGATGGCCAGAGGTCGCGCGGCCTGAGAGCCGGAAAGGGGTGTGATGGACAAGGTGTGGTGGTTGTTTTTTTCTGGGCCAAGCTGTCTGATGTCTGATAGCGGGAGAGGTTGACTGGCTTCACCGTGAACAAGGAGGGTGCGCATGACGGTTCGGAAGATGCTGGCTATTGCTTGTCTCGTGTCGTGCTTTGCCGCGGCAGTCTGCGTAGGGCTACTCGGTTCTTCGTCCGCGCCGGACGAGAAATATGGCGGGACACTCGTCTGGGGCGTTTCGGATGATCCTCTCGGCGGGCTGTGCCCCATTTTAACTAACGGCGGAACAGATCTATTCGCCTACGGGTTCTCTGCCCAGCCACTCAGCTGGGGTGGCGAGAACTACCCAGCCGAGCTCAGACCGATACTCGCAACTTCCTGGGAAGTCTCCCCCGATGGCCTTGTGTGGACGATTCACCTTCGCAGTGGGGTGAATTGGCAGGATGGGAAGCCGTTCACTGCGGATGATGTTCTCTTCTGGGCGCAGACTATCCAGGATCCTGCGACTGGAGCTGAGTGGTTCAGAGAGAGGTTTTATGTCGACGGGCTGCCATTCACGTTTGAGAAGATTGATGCTTACACGGTGAGGGTCACTACCGCAGCCCCCGTGGACAACCTCATGTCCAGCATTTGCGTGCCGTTGATTCCAGCGCACTACTTCATCGAGAACAACATATCAAACTCCGAAATCGCCACGAGTCCGGCGAACGTCAGCGGAGGTCTTGGAACGGGTCCGTTCAGGATTGCGGAGTATCGACCGAGCGAAGCGATCATTCTTGAGCGCTTCGACGGTTACTGGCGGGGTCGGCCATACCTCGATCGAGTAGTTCTTCGAATCATCCCCGATCCGGATGCGATGCTCAGCGCCCTCTTGAGCGGTGAGGTCGACTGGACGATGATCGCGGTGAACCAGATCCCGCAGGTCAAGAAGAGTGCAGCGTGCGACGTTATCGCCATTCCCGTTGACGCAGCATACAGCATCGCCCTGAACTCGACGAAGCCAATGCTTGCGGACAAACGGACGCGACATGCTTTGATGGAGGCCCTGGATCGGCGCGCCATCTGGGAGAACGTCTCCATGGGCTACGGCCAAATCCTGTATGGACCGTGGATTCCCGTGTGTACAGCCTATGAGGATCTTCCCGATTATCCCTACGATGTCGCCGCGGCTAAGGCGCTGCTTGCGGAGGTCGGCTGGCTCCCTGGACCAGGCGGCATTCTGGTTGCGGGGAACGTGGCGGGCGTCGTTCCCGGGACGAGATTCCGTCTGGAGTACTGGGTTACCCGGGTCGGTGACGCATTCCCAACGCTAGTCCAAGCATACTGGCGCGACATCGGAGTCGAGGTCGAGCAGAAATTCACCGAATCCTCAGTGTTCTTCGATGAGAACATGGGCAAGGCAGACAAGCCCTTTGACGTGTACACCGTAAGGAACGGGTTCTTCGGGCCGAGCGCGGGCAACTACAGTGATCTCATTGGTAGCGATGCTGCAGCCTCGATGTACTCCTACGCCAATTCGCAGGTCGCTGCGCTCTTCGACCAGGCTTCGCACGCAGCCAGCCCTGCGGAAGCTGATGTGTACTACAAGCAGGCGGGGCGAATCATCTGGGATGACCTGCCGATCCTTCCCCTATTCCAGCGAACGGCTCTTTGGGCGTACAACACGCGCGTGCAGTACGCGGACGCCGTTGTGAGCGCTTCGCTACTTGGGGTCTTCGAGAACCCCGAGCTTCTGTGGGTGAAGAAGTAGGGGACTAGAACTGCCTCGTGATGGGGGGGGAGCAACTCGAATTGCCCCCCCTCGCGAACGCGTCACAGGAGCTGAAGCGTGTCCCAGTATCTGTTGCGTCGCATACTAGTGTCCTTGTTGGTCCTTTTCACCGTCTCCGCGGGGTCTTTCGTACTCATGCATCTCGCTCCTGGCGACCCTGTGTATGTGTACGTGAACCCGGAAAAGCGCAACATGTCTCCCGAAAGCTTAGATGCACTCCGTCATCAACTCGGATTGGATCGGCCAATCCTTGTTCAGTATTTGTTTTGGCTGCGCAATACTCTCGAGGGGAACTGGGGCTACTCGGTAAAGAGCAGAGCTCCTGTGCTTCGCGAGATCGCAAGCCGTCTTCCCAATACTCTCCTCCTCAGTTTCGCGTCGCTAATTCTGGCCGTAGTCGTTGCCATACCCATCGGGACCCTCTCGGCGGTGAAGCAGTACAGCATCGTGGACTACCTCTCAACCATCGGAGCGTTCGTAGGCATTTCGGTTCCAAGTTTCTGGTTCGCGCTCATACTCATCTGGCTTCTCTCTGTCAAGCTTGGATGGCTTCCCAGTACTGGAATGCGCACACTCACAGTGGAGCTGACCGGTGGCGCTGCCATGCTTGACGTGATTCGGCATCTTGTCCTGCCTGTCGTCGTACTGTCGCTGGCGCAGATGTCCGAATGGACGCGCTACGTGAGAACCGCGCTCCTCGAAGTCCTCGGGCAAGACTACATCCGAACAGCCCGGGCGAAAGGGGTGCCGGAATCTATGGTGACTGTCAAGCATGCTCTCAGGAACGCTCTCATTCCCGTCATCACGATCGCCGGGCTTTCGCTTCCGGCATTGGTGAACGGAGCCTATGTGGTTGAGACGATCTTCGGATGGCCCGGTATGGGGCGCCTCGGTGTCAATGCCATCATGGCCCGCGACTATCCCGTTATCATGGGAGTGACGATGATGTCGTGCGTCGTCGTCATTGCCGGGAACCTGCTCGCCGATCTGGCCTACGTTGTCGCTGATCCCCGAATCCACTATGCCTGAGCGAACAAGAACGACGAAGCCACGCCGCACAAGTGGCGCCAACAGGGAAGCCTCGCGGACAAGAGATACGGCTGAAGCGAGGTCGGACTCTCAGTTCTCGCTTTCCTGGCGGGCCTTCAGGAAGCACCGCATGGCTGTCGCGAGTCTAGTATTCCTGGGTATTCTAGGTGCCGCTGTTGCATTGAGCAGCGTGATTATGCCATATGATCCGAATAGGATAGACCTCCAAGCAGCGCCTATGGGAAAGCCTCAGCCACCTAGCCGCACGCATTGGCTGGGCGTCGACAACTACGGCCGCGATGTGCTTTCAAGAGTGATAAGCGGTGGGCGGGTATCTCTGCAGGTCGGAGTCATAGCCACTAGCATCGCGCTGGCGTTCGGAGTGATGATCGGCGCACTGGCGGGGTACCTTGGGGGGATCGCAGATTCCGTCCTCATGCGTATGCTGGACATCTTCCTCTCCATTCCTAGTTTCTTCGTAATCTTGACCTTGAATGCATATCTGAAACCGAGCATTTTCAACATCATGGCGATCATTAGCCTTTTCGGCTGGATGACCGTCGCTCGGCTAGTTCGCGGCGCGCTGTTGCAGCTCAAAGAGCAGGAGTTCGTGATGGCTGCGCACGCTTTGGGGGTCCCAGGGTTCCGCCTTGTACTCCGACACCTTCTGCCAAACGCTATGGGACCAGTGATCGTCGCGGCAACCATTGGAGTTCCGTACGCCATCCTCACCGAGTCGGCGCTGAGCTTTCTTGGTCTTGGTGTGCCGGCGCCACACGCGACGTGGGGGAGCATGCTCAATCTTGCGAAACCGTGGCTCGCGGAAGCGTGGTGGATGTGGCTTCCTCCAGGGGTGATGATCTCGCTGACTGTTTTTTCCTTCAACTTTATTGGTGATGGCATCAGAGATGCACTGGATCCCGTACAGCATGGCGGCAAGGCCCACTGAGAGGGGCCGACGTGAGGGCCTGGGCGAACCTGGAGGCATGAGAAGGGATCGGGGATGTGGACTCCCTAGTAGATTCGTGGTTGCATCAATGATCCAGAGGAGGGGCACGGAATGGAGATTGGGCTACTCAAGCGGCTTTGTGACGCCCCTGGGGTGTCTGGGGCGGAAGATGAAGTCAGAGTCATCGCGGCTGAGGCTCTAGGGCCTCTGGTCGACGAGCTGTCGGTGGACCCAATGGGGAATCTGATTGGGATCCGCCACGGCACGGGACCGAAGGTGATGGTTGCCGCTCACTTGGATGAGATCGGGTTCCGCGTCTCCCACGTCGATGACAAGGGGTTCCTGAGATTGATGGGTGTCGGCGGCCAGTGGCTGGAGACGATAGAGAACCAGCGCGTAGTCGTCAACGGTCGCCGACGGCTGCCGGGGGTGCTGTTCCGTGAGGGAGGCTGGCTTCGCGCTGACGCCCTATCCTCCAGCGATACAGGTCCCCGCAAGATGGACGACTACTACGTCGACTTGGGATTGCCGCGAGAGAAAGTCGTCGAGTGGGTCGAGATTGGGGACCCGGTGACCATGGATCGGCATGCTGTCGACATGGGGGACATGGTCTGCGCGAAGGCCCTAGACGATCGTGCTGGGGTCTTCGCGATGATTGAGGCGCTCCGCAAGCTTGGAAAACACGAGGCGGAGATCTACGCTGTGGGTTCAGTTCAGGAAGAGGTTGGCTGTCGCGGGGCGAAGGTGGCAGCATACGGCCTGTCCCCGGACGTGGCGATCGCCATCGACGTCTGTCCGGCGCGCGATACTCCAGGTTTCCAGGAGCACGAGTACATCGCTGCCCTTGGCAAGGGCGTTGCTCTCACCATCAGCGACGCCGGCACCATCGCGGACCAGGGACTCCTCGGATCCCTATGTCAGATTGCGCAAGACGGAGGCATCGTTCATCAGCTACTACTCGCCGGGGCGGGCAGCACGGACGCGCGGGAGATCCACCAAGTGAGAGCTGGGATCCCATCGATCACTCTCGCGATACCGGCCCGCTACACTCACTCGTGCACTGGTCTCATGCACAAGGGGGATCTCTACACCTGCGCTGAGCTCGTGGGGGGCTTCCTTGAGGATGCGCACCGGTTTCGATTCGGCCGATCTCTGCGGTGGAAGTAGAGGCGGGGCTGGGAAATGCTCTACAAGATTATTCGGAGCGCCTTTCCGGTGACTGGCCAGTGTCTATACCTTGACACGGCGTACGTGGGCCCGCCTCCTCGTCCAGTCACAGAGGCGAGCGCGATCTTCCAAAAGAGGCTGAGCCATGGCTCCGCCGGCCGGATAGAGGACTGGCTGGAGGAGATGATGAAGGTGAGAGCGCTTGCCGCAAGACTCATAGGAGCGGCCCCGGAGGAGGTTGCGCTTACGCCAAACACGACAACAGGGACCGCTCTTGTAGCCGGCACGGCCAGGCTTGGCCCTGGCGACAGCATCGTGTTGGACGACCTCGACTTCTCCTCGAACACGCTCGTGTGGCTGTCGAGAGCTCGGAAGACAGGTGCTGAAACTAGGATCGCTGCGAGTGCGGACGGGCAAATACCTCTGACTGCCTATGAGCGGCTCGTGGATAGCAGAACGAGAGTTCTATCGACCAGCCTGGTTTCTCACGCGAACGGCCACGTCGCTGACGTGAGGAGACTGTCCTCCTTGGCACATGCCTACGGAGCCTTGCTGCACGTCGACGCCAGCCAAGCCGTCGGAGCGCTGAAGGTTGACGTGAAGGCCATGGGCATCGACACTATGGCATTCGGGGCGTACAAGTGGCTTCTCGGGCCAATGGGTCTCGCGTTCTTCTACGCGAGGAGAGAGCTTGTCCGGGAGTTGGAGCCGCTCTTCCCGGGCTGGATGCACGTGCGGGCATGGTCAGGCGATGCTAACGCGCCGGCGGTGTCTGTTTACGAAGATGCGAGGAAGTTCGAAACGGCGAGTCTCCCTTTTGGCGCTGTCCTGGAACTAAGAGCCGCTCTGGAATTCCTCGAGAGCATAGGGATGGAGGAGATTGAGTCTCGGGTGCTGTCGCTCAGTTCGCGGCTCCGGACCGGGTTGTTGCAACTGGGTGTAGAGATCAAGACGCCGCCCAGTTCGCGGAGCGGCATTACCACGTTCTCTGTCCCCGACTCCAGTGAACTGGCCGCCATGCTTGCGCGCAACAAGGTCGTCGTCTCCATGGGAAGGGATAGGATTCGGGTGTCGCCTCACTTCTTCAACTCCGAGGATGAGGTGGACACGTTCGTCAGCTTGATTGGTGCGTGGTTGTGCGGACTCGCAAGTGGGACGAGGCACAAGGACAGCCTGCCCGAACAGACCTAGGGATGAAGAGCTCTGGCAGCGCTCCGGGCATCTGCCTGCAAATCCGAACTCGTCGCGAAGGAGGCTCGCGAAGTGATGGAGAAGACGGTGGTGGAAGGAAGGGCGGGACTGGCCCCAAAAGGTCCCTACTCCCTCGCTACGAGACTCGGGGAGCTTGTTTTCGTTTCGGGGCTGGGACCCATTTCTCCGGACACGGGATCGCTCGAACTAGGTAGTGTCGAAGCCGAGGTGCGCCGGACGCTGAGCAATCTCGGAGCAGTGCTTCAGGAAGCGGGAACCTCGCTTGGCCACGTACTCAAGGTGACTGTCTATCTAGCAAGCCTCGAAGACTGGAACGGCATGAACGCCGTCTTCCGCGAGTTCTTCCCCAGGACGCCCCCGGCACGGGCCTGCGTCGGAGCGGCGCTCCCATTCTCCACCAAAGTGGAGATCGACGCGATTGCCTACATCCCTGAGGTTCCCGCCCCGGGCGCGTCTGGAAATCGGCGGTAGCATCAGCGCGAAAGGGGCACCGCAATCTCGGTCATCCCGGGCGCTGCCGCTCGCAGGCCCAATCAGCACATCTGAAGTGGCGATGCACCTCCGAGATCAGCCCCTCAGCATTCGACGTGGCGTTGTTCCTGCAGCACATCATGGTCGCCGGCCAATCTGGCAGACAGCTAACAGATTAGGCTACAGTGCCTCCACCATGGCATTCGCGAAACTGAAGGAGACCAACCGGCCGCGCTACGTCGTAGAGCAGGTTCTTGCTTCCATTCGCGATGACTCGCTAAAGCAAGGCGAGTGCTTGCCGTCCGAGGCGAAGCTCGCCGAACTGCTTGGCGTTGGCAGAACATCCGTGCGCGAGGCGTTGGCAGCGTTACGGTTGATGCGTGTGGTCGAAACACGCGTGGGCGATGGCACGTACGTGTGCGATACTAATACAGCCTCCAAGGGATTCGCAGATGGCATCGCAGGGGCAATCGCAGCCACCGAGGAAGTGACTCAGCTTCAAGAGGCGCGAGCGGCTTTTGAATGCGGCGTTGTCCGCCTGGCTGCGGGTCGTTGGTCGGCCGCGACGGCAAGGCGGTTTGCGGGGCTGCTTGCGAAGATGGAGAGGGCCGCTAAGGCGGAAGGCTATGAAGACTATGTCCGCCTTCACCGCGACTTCCACCTCTTCCTGGCTCAGGCGACGAAGAACGTGATCATTGTGCAGACAGAGCGGAGCTTCCTCGAGTTCATGGATCACGAGGGGTGGCAAGATATGGAGCGGGAGTTCCTCCTGGAGAACGGAGCGGAGTACCTGGGAGCATCGGCCACAGAGCATCGGGAGATCGTCGACGCGCTCGCGGATGGTGATGGTACTAAGGCAGCGGACTTGATGCACCAACACTATCACAGGGTGCTTGATGGGAATGACTGAACCGCCTTGGGTTCTCCGGAGGCGCCTCACCTGAGTCCGGCGACTATCTGATCCAAGATGCCAACCGATGCGGCTTTCATGTCAATCGCCGGGAGTTCGAAAGTTGTCCAGTAGGGCGTATAGAAGAGCCTTCTGAAGGGGCTTTGCTCGCGAGGTCCGACAGGATGGGCTCGCCACCTCTGCTCTTCTTTGACGGGAGCCCACCGGGCACTCGATGGACCCATAGGCCGGTGTTCGCATCCTCCACTCTCAGCACGAGGCTTCCGCATCGTTTCAGTCTGAGTTGTAGGGTTCGAAGCCTCCACTCTCGGTGGAGACAAAGCTCGGCGTGGACGGGTCCGCAGTGTGGCAATCTCTCCCGATTCCGGCTTTCAGTCCTCACTGGTTCCAGGGAACAGAGCGGCTTACCTCGGCGGTGCTAGAAGGCTACTGCTGACCCAACTCCAATCCCAGTGCGGGCCGATGTCTGACCTTGAGCCATCCGCATCACCCAAGTCCGGGTTCCCCGCGTCTCTTAGCCTTGGCTGCCCGAAATCGAAACGGGCGGCGTAGAAGTCCTGCTCGGAGAAGACCGGATCAATGGACACGTTATCGCTGCCAAATCGCTCAGCGGATACGGACCGCCGTTTCCCCCACACCGTCTGCATGAAGTCGGTGCCGTTCCCCCACACGTCGTTGAACCTGCAGGTGGGATTCGATTCCACTTCGCCGAGGTCACCCTGGCAGACCACCAAACCTACGTCGTTCCCCACAACGATGTTGTTCTCAACAGTAGCGTTGGAGTCCCAGTTGAATTCCATGCCCCACCAATTCCCGAAGAACAGGTTGTTCCTGAAGACTGGTGTGCCCTCTGCGTTCCAAGTGCGCAGGCCATTCGCCCCACCATAGTAGTTGCCGCGTTTCTCGCTGAAACAGACAAGATTATGCTCGAAGAGGGGCGTGCCCTGGCTGACAACTTCGAGACCGAAGGTGTTCCTGTACATGATGTTGCCCCTCACGATCGGCGAAGAAGCGTCCCAGCAGGTGATGGCACTGCCACCCTCGAACTCTCTGCTTGACGGCTTGCAGTAGAACAGGTGATCGGCAAAGCGGAAAATGCAGTTCTCCACGATGTGGTTCCTTCCCGAACCGCCGGCGAACAGAATGCCCTTGTGGGCATACTCAACAATCGCGTACCTGATGATCGACCTACGCGCACGATTCGACGACCGTCCGCTGATGATGATCCCTCTCCAATCAGCCCCGCGTGGATCGGGCGCGTCAGAAGTGAAGACGATGAGCTGGCCCGGGGAACCCACAGCTCGCAGGGTGCCGTACACATAGATGGCTGCTTTTGGCCACTCGAAGTAGTTCTCCGTAGTAAGCTCGGTCTCACTCTCTCTGTTGTACGCAACCCGGATTGTCGTTCCTGGCTGAATGGTCAGAGTCACATCCTCCGGCACGATGACGTCCCCGGTGACCTGCACGACGCCCGACCAGGTCTCATCACGGGCCAGGGGCCCCGACGTGGTCGCGACGGGGCCCGGTCCACGGGCACCAGCTGGGTTCAGATCCGCGCGACCGACTAGGGACGCCTCAGTCTGCTCTGTCGAGAGGGGTTCAGCCTGACCCAAGACCTTGATGTCATCTACGTAGGCCTCCGAGTCGGGGAACCAGGAGTCGTCGAGAGTCGCCACGCCAATCGTACCACACGTCAGTGGCTCAGGGTCGGTGAACGTTAGCTTGAGGGCTCCATCAACGTACACCTCCAATCTGCCGCCCTTGCCCGTGATCCTGAGATCGTACCAACGATTGCGCTTGTGCTCTTCGCCTAGCGCCCGCACGTCCTGATACGACATGCAAGCAGACGCCTTCGTCTTCGTCAGGTAGATGCCGTGCTCGTCGAAAGAGACGTAGTAGCGAGAGCAGACACCGAAGCGGAAGTTGACCTGAATCCTGCCTCGCACGAGCTTGAGGCGGAGCGCGACAGTGTAGTCTCTCCATTCATCGCCGATGTAGCACGACCGAGAATCCCCCCGTCCCCAGAGCACTCCCTGGCCGTCAGCATCCCGAGCAACCGTCCACCCCCGCTCCAAGTCCCAGTCCTGCGCCTGCCCGTCCTCGAAGTCCTCGGCGTACAGCACAACATCGGGACTTCCGCTGTCCGGGGCAGCGGCTCGGGAAGATGGTAAGACGAAGAGGACGATGCCCAGCGTCAGGAGCAGCAACCCTGCACCCAGGCCAAAGACTGCGCGCCCGCCCGTTTCGGAGCTTGCCGCACGCATGCAAAGATCACCCGATAACCATCATAGGGGACAGATCGATAAGGCGTCAAACTCGCCTTCACGCTGCTCGATGGACGGAGCGCTCAGGACTTCTGCCCGGATGGTTATCCGCGATGCCGCACAGGATGATTCGCACGGACTTGGAGATGGGGGGGCAAGTCAGCGCCGTGGGCTACTTCGCCAGGATGCCCCTCTCGAACGCGCCGCCCGGCAGAGTTCTAAAGCTGTCCACCACTCCCAACCAGCAGACTAACGCGCGTACTCTTGCATATGTGCGCGTTCCCTGTCGACGCGGGTGGGTCGGCGGCCCCGAATCCTGCAGGTTCCACAACCGCGGCACCACCATTCCGGATGGCTTCTCCTGTGTTCCGCGCCAGGATACCTCGGCTCCCGATTTCCACAACCTGAACCGCCCCGGCTTTTCCGGAGGCTCCACTACCTGAGTGTGGTGACTATCTGATCCAAGATGCCAACCGGTGCAGGTTTCATGTCAATCGCTGGGAGTTCGAAAGTTGTCCAGTAGGGCGTAGAAGCGGGATGGGCGGGCGTGCCCATCCCGCTTCTACTCTCGGCGGTGAGAGCCTGTCGGAGTTCGCGAACGCGAACTCGCTAGCCGCCCGAAAGGCGGCCCAGGTTACGACTCCTGCCGGGCGTATAGAAGAGCCTTGCGAAGGGCCTTTGCTCGCGAGGGCCGACAGGACGAGTTGGCCGCCCCAGTCGTACTGCGACAGGAACCCATCGGCCACTCTATGAACTCCGACGTCGGCGTTCGCATCTTTCGCCGCCAACCCACACATAGAACAGCCTCCTCTTGATGGTTACACGCACTCCATTGCTTCATCCTCAGGCCTAGACGTGCGTTCTTGACCTATGACCCATTGATCGACTTTCGGGGAAAAGCCTTGACGGCGCTCCTGTTTCGCCCTATGCTATTTCTCAACATGACCACACGGAGAGGTGTCGCGAATCAGATGATTTCTTGCGCTGCTCTCCTGTTGGTTACGTGCGGGCTCTGCGTCCGCGAGTAGCGACAAACGCTATCCTCGCGAAGGGCGCAGAGCTGTGTGGCTGCAGGTGTTTACCTGCAGCCTTTCTCTTTTCACCCGTCGCGAGGACGAGGAGGTGGTTGTTAGGAGCATAGTGTAGGTGGCTGTGATACCAACAAAGCTAAGGAGGTTTCAATGAACAGATCTAGACGCTCTTCCAGTTGGATGGCCATGGTGGCCGTGATCCTCTGCGCGACCGCCGTGGTCGCTGCCGCCGAGGATACGATCAAGATCGGTGCACTCATGTCTCTCACCGGAGGGCTCGCGCCCTACGGTCCGCCTATCGCCAACGGAGCCCTCCTCGCCGTGGAACAGATCAACGCGGCGGGTGGGATCCTTGGCAAGCGACTCCAGCTCATCATCGAGGACGATGGCACCTCGCCCGACGTCGGACGCAACGCAGCGAGCAAGCTGGTGGAGATCGACGGCGTTTCCGCGATCGTTGGAGCCCTCAGCAGCGGGGTGACGCTGGCCGTATCGAGCGTGACCATCCCCGCGGAGGTCATTCTCATGTCGCCTGCGTCCACGGCTCCCTCCATTCCAGCGTTGAATGACAACGACTTCGTCTTCCGGACCGTGGTGTCGGATGAAGTGCAAGGTGTGGTCATGGCCCGCCTCGCGCTGTTGCTGGGGTATCGCACAGCATCGATCATTTTCGTCAACAACGACTACGGGAAAGGGCTCGCCGACACGTTCCGGGATACGTTCCAGACGCTCAGCGGCCAAGTACTCGAGGCGGTCCCTTACGAGGAGAACAAGCCCTCGTACCGCAGCGAGGTCGAGTCGCTGTTCGCCGGATCTCCCGACGTCCTCGTCCTGATCGGCTATCCGGTCGACGGAAACAAGCAGATCGTCGAAGCGGTCGAGGCCGGCTACCAAGGGAAGTTCCTCTTCTCCGACGGGATGAAGGGGGAGGGAGTTGCCCCCGGTCCGGCGTGCGCGGCAGCCAACGAGTCAGGCCCGATCGAGGGTGCGTACGGCACGGTGGCAGCGTCCGGGTTCCGTGCGGCGGCGTTCGATGCCGACTTCAACGCCGCCTTCGGAGCGAGCACGGTGCCGTACAACTACAACGCGTACGACGCCGTCATGCTCATCGCGCTGGCGATGCTGCGAGCCGGTGACACCAGCGGCCCTGCGATTCGCGACAACCTCCGCGCGGTGGCGAACCCGCCGGGCGAGCCGATCTACTACGGCGAATGGGCAAAGGCCGTCGCGCTGTTGAATGCGGGGGAGGACATTGACTACCAGGGGGTTTCCGGTCTGGTGGACTTCAAGGACACAGGCGACGTAGCTGGCGGCATCCTCATCTGGAAGATCGAGGGGTGCCAGGTGAAGGCGGTGATGAACTCCGCTGGATAGCCGAGCGCGGCCCAGCGGGGGCGTCACACGAGTGACGTCTCCGGCAAGAGGGGGAGACGATCGACGTCTCCCCCGTTTCTCTTGGTCGGCTACAACGCTCGACGCTTCGCGCCGATCTCGGGGAGGATGCCCTTCGGCCGCCAGACGATGACGACCTCAAGGAGAAGACCGATGGCGACGATGCGCAGCGCGGCAACTTGCGGTGCCGTCCACGGAAGGTAGTCGGTGACGAAATCCGTCGCCGCCCAGATTCCCCACACCACGAACGCACCGAGCATCGCGCCCTTGTTGTTGCCGGTTCCCCCCACCATCAGCATCACCCAGACGATGAACGTCCCATACAGCGGCTCAAACGACGCAGGTGAGATGAATCGCGCCGAGTGCGCGTACAACGCTCCGGCTATTCCCATGATCATCGCACCGAGCACGAGCGATTGGAGCTTGAACGCGAACACATTCTTGCCCGACATGGCCGCGGCGTCTTCGTCTTCGCGAATCGCCCGGAGCACGCGTCCCCATGGGGATCGGATGAGCCGCTTCAGGACGAAGTAGAGGGCGATCAGTACGGCAGCGACTAGCAGTAGGTAGAACCAGTTGTACGCCCGACTCACGAGCAGCCGCTGCCACTCCGGAAGACCTGGATGCGCGGTGATGTACGCCGCCGTGTGCCGATGGATCACGCTGTACAAAGGGGATGGGATCTGCTGCAGTCCCCACACGCCGTTCGTCAGCCATGCCTCGTTCTTAAGGATCAAGCGGACGGTCTCCGCGATCCCGATCGTCGCGATCCCGAGGTAGTCGGCCCGCAGACGGAGCGTTGGGAGACCGATGACTAGAGCGAGCGCTCCCGAAACCAGCGCCGCGGCGAGTAGGCCGACGGCAAACGGGAGCTCGAATCCTCCGACCATACGGCCGTCCCACGCGGTGGGAGGCAGGCCGCACACCAGGGCCGAGGTGTAGGCGCCGACAGCGTAGAATCCGGCGATCCCGATGTTGAACAGGCCTGTAGCGCCCCATTGCAGGTTGAGCCCAAGGGACAAGACGCCGTAGATCCCGGCGGAGATCGCGAAGAAGACAAGGTAGTTGACCACGCCAATGAGTTGTTCCATTAGCTTCTCCTCGTGAGCAAGCCGGTGGGTTTGACGAGCAACATGAGGATCAGAATGAGAAAGGCAACGGCTGGCTTGTAGGCGGTCGAGATGAACGCGGTGGAGACCTCCTCGGAGACGCCCACCACGATCCCGCCGACGATGGCTCCGTACGGGTTTCCAAATCCCCCGAGGATCACGGCGGCGAAGATGGGGAGGAGCATCTGCCAGCCCAGTTCCGGCGTGACGAACTTGTTCTCGATTCCGATCAGTATCCCGGCGACCGCCGCGAGCGATACGCCGATGATCCACGTCCACGCAACCACTCTCTCGGTGTTGATCCCGGTGACCCGCGCAAGAGACGCGTTGTCCGCCGTGGCCCTCATCGCCTTCCCGATCTTCGTGTAACGAAGGAACAGGTGGAGTAGAACCGCCAGGCTGATCGCCACGGCCATGATGAAGACCTGGTCAGGCTTGATCTTTACCCCGAGCCCAGGAATCATCGTCGCGTACTGGATCTTGGCCGAGTAGTAGCGCGGCTGCGGCCCCCAGAAGAATTGGATCACATTGCGCAGCCCGAGCGCCACCCCGACGGTTGCGATCATCAACGTGATCCTTCCTGCGCCTCGCAACCGGCGGAAGAGCAGCCGGTCGAGCACAAGAACCACACCACACGTCCCGATCGCGGCCAGCACGAGGGCCACGACGAAATCCGGCCCGAACGAAAGGCTTCCCAGCGGACCGCTGCCGATTCCGACGGCCGACACCAGCGGAAGGATGGCTAGCGCTAGATAGGCGCCCAACGCCATGACGTCTCCGTGCGCGAAATTCGAGAACCCGAGGATACTGTAGGTGAGCGACACGCCGATACCACCCAACGAGAGGATGGATCCCGACACCAGTCCATAGACCAGAAGCTGAGGGATTCTCGCGAGCGTTTCCATCCTCACTCACCACCTAGGTACAGCCGTCCGATGTTCTCATTCGCCAGGATCGCCGGCCCCGAATCCTCGAAACACTTGACCCCCGCGGCAAGAACGCACCCACGGTGCGACAGCCGCAGGGACTCCTTCGCGTTCTGCTCCACGATGAGAATCGCTGTGCCGGTTTCGTTGATCGCGAGGATCCGTTCGAAGATGGTTGCGGTGAGGTTGGGAGCGAGGGCCGCCGACGGCTCGTCGAGCATCAGCAACCTAGGATCCAGCACCAGCGCCCGCCCCATCGCCACCATTTGCCTTTCCCCGCCGCTCATCCTGCCGACTCGCATCCTCTTGCGCGTCATGAGCGGGGGAAACAGCTCGTAGATCCGGTCGAGACGCTCGCGAGGCACTCGGGCGGCGATGAAGGCTCCCATTTCGAGATTCTCGCGCACCGTGAGTGAAGGGAAGACGTTCTCGACCTGCGGCACGTACGCCAGGCCGAGTCGAACGACACGGTCGGCGGAGAGCCCCGTGATCTCGCGCCCTTCGAACTCGATCCGGCCCTTCGTCGGTTTCAAGAGACCAAAGATCGTCTTCATCAGCGTCGACTTCCCGGCACCGTTCGGACCGATGATCGTGACGATTTCCCCGGGTTCCACATCGAGGTCGATGCCGTGCAGGACCTGCATATCGCCGTAGCCGCTCTCAATTCCCCTAATGCTCAACAGCGACATACTGGCCCCCGAGGTACGCATCCAACACGCGCTCGTCGCATTGGATGTCCTTTGGGCTCCCTTCAGCCAGAACCCGCCCCTCGCTCATTACGACGATCCGCTTGCAGAGGCGCATCACGAAGTCCATGTCGTGTTCGATCAAGAAGAACGTCATCCCGCGCTCGGCGCACAGCCTCCGGATGGAGTCCGCCAGTCGCTTGAGCAGCGTACGATTCACGCCGG
>Ga0315278_10002174_pt1 | contig 17419 bp, 5 predicted proteins | sample YL17G06_0_MG_FD_203880 | JGI IMG/M metagenome (GOLD analysis project Ga0315278, IMG submission 203880) | Sediment microbial communities from Yellowstone Lake, YNP, Wyoming, USA - YL17G06_0 | ecosystem: Environmental > Aquatic > Freshwater > Lake > Sediment | place: USA: Wyoming | collected... | reverse complement strand
CGGAGAAATCTTTATATTGAATTCGCACCGGTTCCAGGTCGCCGTCATTATAAAGTCTATAAAAATCCCCGGCTAATATACCGTGGGAGACGCCATCGGAAATGATGTGATGCATATCCACCAGCAGTGTATATTCGGTTCCGGCTTCCTTTATCAATCCCACCCGTAGTAACGGCGCCTTAGACAGGTCGAAAGGCCGAATGAAGGGCGACCACGGGGGGTCGCCCCTACCCTCTAATTGCTCGATTTGAAATTTCACGGCCTCATGTATCCTCTGCACCGGCTCGTTATCGATCATATGAAAAGAGGTTCTCAGGCTTTCATGACGATCGATCAACATCTCAAAAGCGGTTTCCAACTTACCGGTATCGAGTTCCCCACTGATAAGGAAGGCCCGCGGCATGTTGTAAGTAGTGCTCTCTACCTCCATCTGCTGCAAAATAAACAGCCGTTTTTGGGCCGGGGATAAAATATAATAATCTTTTTTTTCCACCGGTTCGATGGACAGGTATAACTCTTTTTTCAAACCGGCGATATATTTTGAAAGCGTCCTGATATTAGCGGCCTTAAATATTTCCAGTAATGGTATTTTTACATCAAGTTCTTTGTGTATCCTGGAAATCATTGCCGCGGCTTTTAACGAATGCCCACCCAACTCGAAAAAATTACTGTCGATACTCACCAGGCTATTTTCAATTCCCAATACTTTTGACCATATGTCCACTAACCTAGCTTCTATTTCATTGGTGGGCGCCGCAAATCTTCCTTTTACGGTTAATCCCGGCGCCGGCAACGCTTTACGATCGATTTTTCCACTGGGATTCAGCGGTATTTTTTCGATTTGCATAAAGTAGCCGGGAATCATATAGTCCGGCAATTGCTGCGCTAAATATTGTTTTATTTCAACAGTCCGAATCTCTTTCCCTGCTGCCGCGGCAACAAAATATGCGATCAAATACTTGTCTTTGGTTTCATCTTCTCTAACCAGCACTACTGCTTCTTTAATTATAGGATATTTTAATAACCGGTTCTCTATCTCCCCCGGTTCGATTCGGAACCCCCTAATCTTTACCTGCTGATCTATCCTGCCGAAATACTCGATGTTCCCATCCGGTAACCACCGCACCAGGTCGCCGGTTTTGTAAAGAATATATGTCTTATAGGACCTATAGGACCTATTAAATCTTTCCGCGGTTAATTCCGGGTTGTTTAAATACCCCCGGGCCAATCCCAGCCCTGCAATGTATAACTCTCCGGCCACACCCACCGGCTGCAAGTTCCGATTCCTATCCAATACAAGAAGTTCTACATTGGCAAGCGCTTTACCGATGGGAACTCTTTCATCCCCATCCCATTCGGCCAACGAATACCGGCTGGCATAAATTGTGGCCTCGGTGGGTCCATAGATATTCTCCAGTATTATCCGGGTCCCCAAACTCTTGAACTTCAATACCGGCCGGGGCAACAGCGCTTCACCGGCTACAAAAATATATTTCAACGAGACCAACTTCTTTAAATGGGCTTCGTTTAAGAACTCCAACCACAGGGAAAACATCGGGGGTACAAAGTTGATGTGGGTGATATGGTGAGCAGCAGCGGCAGCGATGATTTTCTCAGGGTCCTTCCGATCATCATTGTTTAATATCACCAGGCGCCCACCCCGCCAAAACCAACCGAAAAGTTCCGATACCGAGACATCAAACGTAAAGGCAGTCTTAAAAAGATAGGCATCCCCCTCCTCCAGGGGATAACGTCGAAACAAATCCCACAATATATTCACCACCGCGCGATGTTCTACCATTACCCCTTTCGGGCCACCGGTGGAACCCGATGTGTAGATGATGTAAGCGATGTTTGAAAGGCTTAGAAGGTAAGAAGGTAAGAAGGTAAAAGGGTAAGAAAAATTTTTTGGGGACTGGGAAATTTCTTCTAAAAGTACTTTCTCAACTTCCCACCTTCTTACCTTCTCACCTTCTTTATCGCTGGTGGTAACCAGCAAAATGGCCCCACTGTCTTTCAACATATAATCGATGCGTTCCCGCGGGTAATCCGGGGTAACCGGTAGGTACGCCCCCCCGGCTTTCATTATCCCGATAACCCCAATAACCAGGTCCAGCGAAGGGTTCATCATAATCATCACGATCCCCCCGGTTTCTAGCCCCCTATTTCTTAATGTTATGGCTAGTTTCTGGGCTTTTTGGTCTAATTGGCGATAACTCAGGTTGGAAGCTTCAAATACCAGGGCAACACGGTCAGGGGTCTTGTCTACCCGGCAGGCCAACAGTTGGTGAATCGCTTTATCCGCGGGGAATTGGGCTTCAGTACGGTTAAACTCAAATAAAATCTTTGTTTTTTCTTCCACGGGAATGATATCTATGTCCCCAATCTCAACGCCTGAATTTTTCACCACCGCCGCTGAAATTTCTTTAAAATACCCGGCAAATCTTTCGACGGTGGCTTCTTTAAACAACTTTGTACAGAATTCAAAGGTTATTTCCAACCGGTCTTCTTCTTCCAGGGCGATCAAGCTCAAATCGAACTTAGAGGTCTGCGGGTCTATTTTGTAAGATTTCAAATTTAAACCGGGTAAATTGATCTCAAATCTTTCCAGGTCGTTGGAATCTAATAAAAATACCACATCAAACAATGGATTACGGCTGGTAGACCGGTTGATATTTAATTTATCCACGATATCTTCATAGCGATACTCCTGGTTTTCAAAGGCGCTTAAGGTCTGTTCCTTGACTTCCCCCAGGAACTCCGCAAATGTCTTTTGCCGATTCGGGAGATTCCGCAGGGCCAACATATTCGCGAACATACCGATGAGTTTCTGCAGCGCCGGATGCCGGCGACCGGATACGGGAGTACCCACCACGATATCTTCCATCCCCCCCAGCTTCGCTAAAAAAATGTTGTAAATGGCCAGCAGTACAATGTACAGGGTGCTTTTTTCCCTTAACACCAATTGCTTTAACGCCCGGGTCTCATGGGCAGCCAAACTGTATGTAAACTGGCTTCCTGCAAAACTTTGCATCACCGGCCGGGGGTAATCGGCGGGAAGGGTCAATAGGGGAATATCATCGACGAACTGCTTCAGCCAATAGGTTTCCTGTTTCTGGCCATTTCCGTAATTAAATGCATCATCCCCGAACCACTGCCGCTGCCAACATGCGTAATCGACGTATTGAACGGGCAATTCCGGCAAAGACGATGGGGGCATCGTAGGTGAGATATATAAACGATTGCCCCTGGAATATGCTTCGTATAACCGCACCAGCTCCTGGATGAGAATCTGCATGGATAGGCCGTCGGAAATAATATGATGAATCACCAGCAGGAAGACATGGACATTTTCATTTAAAACGAGTAATTTGGTTCTTAATAATGGACCCCCGGCCAGATCGAAAGGGCGCCGGTTTTCAGCCGCGATAATCTTCCTGACTTCCTGTTCTTGCTGCTGGCCGGGTAAATTTTTAAGATCAACTGCCTCCAGGGGTACGGATAACCCGGGTAAAATGTACTGGAAAGGTTTCTCTTGCTCCAACATGAATTGGGTGCGCAAAATCTCATGACGGCGGACAATCTCATTGAGACCCCGTTCCAGGGAAAGTTTATCCAATATTCCTTCCAACCTGACGGCCCGGATAATATTATAAGCAAAATTACCGGTATCCAGTTGCTGGACGAACCACAATCGCTGCTGCCCGAAAGAAAGAGGAAATCGCTGCCCCTCATTTCTCGCCAATGGGGTGATAGGTAGTTGTAAGATATCGACATTTCGCTCTTCCAACTTTTGCTGTAAAAGCTTATACTGCCCGGGTGATAGTTGTGATAGTCGCTGAGACCAATCCATTGGCTTATCGTTTTACCGATTTAAAGATTATGATAAAAAATTGGCGAATATGTTGATTATATGCCGCTAAATAAACCCATTATTTATTTTTTTACTGGGTAGATAATATCGATCCGCGGAGGATTTAAACGGATGATTTCATAAATAGGCATGGTTTTTTTTATCCCCTTCGAAATAAGGAAGTTATCCAACATTTCGTTGGAGCTTTTTACCAAAGCCGGGTCTATAACTCCGACATAGGTGAGAAACGCGGCGTTAAACTTCTCTATTTTCGCCATTTTTAGGGGGGCGGAAAATGGGGTGTTTTCCGGGACAATGTAGGCCATGGCCCATTTTATCTCATCCGCATCATTTTCAGACCAGACGTTAAATATCTCGAAAATCCACTCTGATTTTATTCCCTGCTTTTTACATTCATCGAGAAAAGCACGCACACTTTCCCGGGCTTTTCCCTTGAGACAGGTAAAATCCATATAGATATACGAGAATCCACCCACTTCTCTAAAGATCGGTGTTTTCGAGATTTCCATTTCCTGGAACTCCCGCGGCTTCAGTAAATATCCTGAACCGGTGAAAAAACAGCTAATTAAAAACATAACAAAGATTTTTCTCATCATTTTTCTCATAATTTTCCTCCTATGGCGCTTCTTACCACCCGCAGCCCCAAACGTGTAGACCCCATATTGGGTTTTTGAGAGGCGCGAAAGGTGGTTTTTACATAATTTTCAGGGTTAAATGTCGATCCGCCGCGCATTACCCGGCGAAGACCGGCAGCGGGGCCCTGGGGGTTTTGCCCGGGACTCTTTTTATAATAGTCTTTATCAAACCAATCCCAGCACCATTCCCACAAATTACCGCTCATATCGTAAATCCCCAATTCATTGGCTTTTTTCCGACCGACGGTTTCATTTTTAAACGTCGAATTCTCCGCATACCAGGCCACTTCGCCGGGATTATTGCCGCCGCTGTATTTGTAATTCCCGGATAACGCCCCACCCCGGCCGGCATATTCCCATTCGGCCTCGGTGGGCAACCGATAACCATTGGCGGCAAAATTACAGGCGATATTATCGCCACTCCCGGTATAACAGGGCGTAAGCCCCTCTTTTTGACTTCTTATATTACAATATTCCACGGCTTCATACCAGGCGACGGAATCTACCGGGGATTTTGCTCCTACCCAATAAGAAGGATTTTTCCCCATCACAACGCACCACTCTTCCTGGGTAACTTCGAACTTCCCAACATAAAAACTGTCTAATGTGACGGTGTGCGCCGGTCTTTCACCGCTCCCGCCGTCATTACCGCCCATTAAAAACGTTCCGCCTTCTACCGGGACCATGTTCCCGTTTTTGTTACCGGTCGTATTCCCGGCAATGCGGAACCCCATATCAAAACTTCTATAAGTGGTATCCAGGCTATATCGTGCGGTATTTCGCAGCCATTCCACGCGGCCACCGGGACCGCCGCCGCCGCGATAGACACGTTTGTTACCTTCAGATGGCCCTTTCGGATTATTGACCGGGCTGTCCTTATAATAACTTGCGTCATACCGGTCCCAGCACCATTCCCAGATATTACCGCACATATCGTAAATGCCCAGTTCATTGGCTTTCTTTTTTCCCACCGGTTGGATCCGGTCTTCGCAATTGGATTCATACCAGGCCGCTTCATCGGGGTTATTACTCCCGCTGTAAATATAATGACGGGATTTTAATCCCCCCCGGGCGGCGTATTCCCATTCGGCTTCGGTGGGCAGTCGATAGCCGCCGGCGGCAAAATTACAGGCGATATTATCGCCGCTCCCGGAATAACAGGGGGTAAGCCCTTCTATTTGACTTCTTTTATTACAATATTCGATGGCCATATACCAGTCGATATCCTGCACCGGCAGATCATCACCCTTGTAATGGGAAGGATTATTCCCCATAACGGCCGTCCATTCTTGTTGAGTGACTTCATAACGGCCGATAAAAAAACTATCGATGGTTACGCTGTGGACCGGTTCTTCATCTGTGTAAGCGTGATCATCTCCCATCTGAAATGAGCCGCCCCGGACCAAAACCATATTTTCGGGCGCCCTATCAGGGGCAAATGCCAAAAGTATGCTTACGGTTAAAAAGAAAATTAAAAGTCGGCCTGGTTTAATCGACATTTTTGCTCCTTTTTTATTCCTTTTTTGTCATATTCTCTGTATCGAGGACGCCTGCACGAGACTTCCGTGCATGTGCACGAGGCTTCCGTGCATGTGCACGAGGCTTCCGTGCATGTGCGCGGGACCTCCGTGCATGTGCGCGGGACCTCCGTGCATGTGCACGAGACCTCCGTGCATGTGCGCGGGACCTCCGTGCATGTGCACGAGACCTCCGTGCATGTGCACGGGACCTCCGTGCATGTGCACGAGGCTTCCGTGCATGTGCGCAAGGCTTCCGTGCATGTGCGCGGGACCTCCGTGCATGTGCACGGGACCTCCGTGCATGTGCGCGGGACCTCCGTGCATGTGCGCGGACGTTTCCCGCAAATACCTATAAGCTCGATAATCGTTCATTTGAGATAAAAATATCGATTTTCGCTTTTCGCTTACGATTTTCTAGAAACGCCACAGGTAACTGACCTTGGCAAAGAAACTGCGTTTAATATTATACAATTCACCTTCAAGGGGTATCCAGCGGTTATCGACCCAATCCCGTCTCTCATACATGCCGCCATAGCCGATATGAAGAACGGTGCCCGGGATCAGTGTAAAAGATGCCAGGAAATCGGTCAACAGCCTCTCCTGGTAACTGTTGTATTGAATCAACGCCCTCAGGAAAAAATATTTATTGAACTGGTAAGTGGTTTTCGAATATAAGATATCCACATTGTATATTTTTACACCATCTTTTTTCAAGTCGGAATGGGTAAAAGAGAAATTTTGGTTCAATTTGCTGCTGGGTTGGATATCGGCGGTAAAGGTAATGCCATATCCGCTTCCCATAAACGCGGGGTTGGCGTAATAGTAAATGCCTTCTTTCCAGAGGAGGCTCCCGGTCAGCCGCAGCCAATTGGATAACCGTATTGCAGCAGCCGCTTTCAATGCATCCATATCGAAAGCTTGTCCCTGCCAGTTCTCCCGTGCGCGTTGATAAGTGAAGGCGAGGGTGGCATCTTTAATAAAATAAATACTTAAAACACTGCCGACCCTGACATCATCCTTGTGTGTTATCAGATCGCGAGTTATATCGAAAACGAAATAGGGGGTAATCACCTTCAACCAGGGGAGTTTCTTTTGATTGGCGTAGATATTATAATATATCGCGCTTCGAAGGACGTTAATGCCCCTTCGCTGAAGGTAGCCGGCGTCTGCCCTTAAATCCTTGCCGATATGCTCAAGGTTCCCCACCAGGATAATGGCTTTTGTGCCATAGGTATAGGTAAAGTTACCATAACCGGTATCCGGGCCATCGATCACATTTCCCGAACTATCCTTAGACGCGGTGTATATATATGAAGCGCGGAACCAATGCCTCTCGGCTGCCCTGATGCTGGCGTCTATACCGAACAAATGGTTGTATTGCCCGGCAAAAGTGCGGCCGGTGTAAACAAAGCCCACGTAATTGTCTTTCCCAAATCCGTATTTTCCCCTGGCAATACCGAAAAAAGCCTGTTTTTCCTTATTGGGAATGACGCTTGTATCCCAGGTATCGTCGCCGGCGGAAAGAACGCCGAAAGAAAATTTACCGCCGATATTTCCCGTTAATTTAGCGCCCCAACCGGGGTTGACGATCTGCCGCGTATAAACGGCGTTGGGAAAGTAGCCGTAAACATAGGTCCAGAAATTAAATATTCCCATTCCTTCCATGAAAAAGGGACGTTTTTCGGTATAGAACAGGGGATATCTCTGGTTGACCTCGACCTGCAGGGCGTCGCTCTCCACCTGGCTGAAATCCGGGTTGATGGTAATTTCCGCCGTGGTGGAAGAAGTGATGCCGTATTTTATACCCACCCCGAATTCCGTATCCTTAACGTTTTTACTCCACTGGTCCGGCGTCAGCCGGGCGCCCTGGCTGCTGTGAGTGAGATCGGGCAATATCTCCAGTTTAAGCTGCTTCTTGAGATCTTTAAATTCGGCCTTTGTCTCGCTGGTGAGTATCCAACGATTGAGTTTGATCTCGGGCCAGGCGCCGATATAACTCAAGCGGCTGATCCTTCGCCTGAACAGCAACCCCATCTCTACGTTTTTCCCGCTTTTAAACCCGATACTGTTCAAGGGCAAGCGTATTTCGACATCGTATCCGCCTTTGGTTATTTTTGCGGAGCTTTCCCAGACAAAATCCGCCGCCATATCGTCATCGCTGTGCATGGAAGAGGTCACTCCATCCGCCTGGATGCCGTTGGGATTGACAAAAAGCAGGTATCCCAATTGTCCATTCCCCATTGCATCGATAGACGCCGAAACCCAATCGTCGCCGGTGATGTTATCTCTTTTGGTAATAGCGGTTTTAATTTTGTCCGGTTCCGCGTCAAGGCACCGGAAAGCAAAATATAAGTTCTCCTTGTCATAAGCCACCCAAACCAGGGTGTCATAGGGTAACTCATACCCGTACAGTGGCGTAGTGGTGATGAATTTTTTCTTAATGGCCGGGGTCTGCCATATTTTCTCATCCAGTATGCCGTCGATTTTTATTTTTTCATCGACTTTCACTCCCGAAATTGTTTCATCCACTTTTTCCGCGGGTTTCGCGGAAAGTTGCGCCGACCACAATCCCAGCATCCATAAAATCACAAGTCCGCCGATCGCTGTAAAGGACTTTTTTTTCATGATTATTTCCTCCTTTTTTTCATATAGGTAAATAAAGCATTGTACTTTAACGCTATTTAAATATCAATACTACGTACTGGAAAAAACTTCCTTGTAAGTTCTGGCAATTTCAGCGACGGTTTCCACATCGCCCCAGGTATCTATAATATGGGTCAACAACTGGCGGATGGTAGGTTTATCGAACAGGATGCTTAAGGGCAAATCGATGCGAAAGACTTCCCGCATTCGGGCGATCAATTTGGTGGCCAGGAGTGAATGGCCCCCCAGTTGGAAGAAATCGTCATGCACGCCCACAATGTCGATTCCCAGCAGTTCCTGCCAGATTTCGGCCACGATTTGTTCGGCCTCGTTTTTTGGTTCCTCGAAGACGCTCTGCAATTGGGGCCGTTGGTAAAGCGAAGAACCTTCCGCTTTCTTTTGTTCTTTTTTAGCGACGCCGTCATCGGTATCCATGATCCACTGGCGGAGGCGGCGCCCCAAATCCCGGGTAGAAACTACCACCTGGGTTATTTTCTTATTATCCATGGACAATAGGCGCTCCAAGACCTCTTGTCCTTCTTCGCCGGTAATGGCAGTGGTATTTAAACAGGTGGCTTTTCGCCCGGCGGGAACCTCCGGGGTATTTCCCGGCGGGGCCTCTTCGATGCGCCATTCATCCCAGTTGACGACAAACCAATTGCTGCGAAACTCCCGGGCTTGTTTCAAGGCGAAAGCATCCATAAAGCTGTGGGCCGCGCTGTAAGCATACAAGGTGAGTCCACCCAGGACAGAAGACAGCGAGGAGGTTAACATGCAAAAATCCAGGGGTTTATCATTTAACACTTTTTCCAGCACGACCAGGCCGTGGATTTTGGCGTTAAAATGGGGTTCGCAGTTTTCCCGGTCCAGGTCGGCGATGAGTTTAAAGGCGTTTTCATTCATAACGCCGGCGGCATGGATCACGCCGTTTAGGGCGCCGAATTGTTGTTCCACCTGGTGGATGGTTTGTCTCATTGCTGTTTCATCGCCGATATCGACCTCCACCACGGTTACTTCGGCCCCATATTCTTCCAATTGCCGGATAAGTTGGGGGTTGTACCCGGGAAGGGTTGTGAGAACCAACCTGGCCTGCGCCGCCTGGGCCAGGTACCGGGCCATGGTAAAGCCGATCTTACCCAGCCCGCCGATCACGAGGTATAGGCCGTTATTCCTTAAGCGGCAGGGTATGTCCAGGTTTGCGGCCTGGACCCGCCTTAGTGGTTGAAAGGGGTCATAGGTTTGCAGCCAACGTATTCCGCCGCGGTAAGCGATCACGGTATCCGGGCAAGAGGCGGAATTGCTGAATTCGGCGGCCAGGTTTTCCACTATTTCTCCATCCATCTCGTCGCCGTCTATGGGCCTGTCAATATCTACGCTGCGGCAGGCGATATTGGGGTATTCCTGGGGAATGACTTTACAGGGTCCCAGGATGACGGCTTTTCCCGGGCTGCCGGTCTCGCCGCTCTCGATGGCGTGCATGCCCCGGGTCACCACCCAGAGATTTATCTTATCGAACATGGAACAGTTTTTCATGGCTTTAGTTAAATATAGAAGGCTGTACACGCCGCGGTCCAGGCAATCGGGGAGTTCCCGCTCCCCTACCCCGGTCGGCATCCATAAATGAACGACGGTATCCACGGTTTTTTCCTGCGCCTGGAGTTCTTCCAGTAAGGCCGCATAATCTTCACAGCGTCCGGGATTAACGGTATAATATCCGTCGCCGTGCTTTTCAAAAAGCTCACCGGCTTTTACGATGGCGATATCCGGGGGTTCCCGGTTGGTACGAAGACGGTCCGCCAGCGCCCAACCGATACCGGGTTGGGATTCGGGTTCATCGAGAAAAAAGAGCCAGCCTTTTGCTTCATTTGTTGTTTCTACGGGAGGTACGGATTGTTTCCAGGAGGGAACATAAAACCAGTCGTCGATTTCCTGCTTGCCCGCCGCGATTTCCAGCGCCTGTCCCTTATCTTCCATCGGTTGGATCCAGTAGCTTTTTCTTTCGAAGGGATAGGTCGGCAAAGGGATACGATGGGGTTTTTCCCGGGCATAAAAGGATGCCCAATCGAATTCGACGCCGTAAAGCCACAACCGGCCGATGCTGTCCATGAGGTAATGGGAATCGGGCATGGTTTTCTTTGGGTGTCTTACCAGGTCGATTACGGATGGTTCGTCATTTCGCCGCGCCCCCGCGTTGGCGTTAGCGTATTGCAGGACAAAGGTGCTTAATGTTCTACCGGGACCGACCTCGATAAAGATGGGGGATTCCATTTCCAGTAGTATTTTTATGCCGTCGGCAAAACGTACGGTATTCCGCAAATGACCGGCCCAATACCGGGGGGAAACGGCTTCCCGCTCATGTATCCAATTGCCGGTTACATTGGATAGGTAAGGTATCCCGGGCTTATTTAACGGGACCGCCGCAACGGTCTTTTGAAATTCGTTTAATATGGGTTCCATCATGGGGGAATGGAAGGCATGGGAGGTGTGCAGACGGGAGCAATCGCGCCCTTCTGTCCTCAGCATTTCTTCGAAGCGGTCGATGATTTCAAGGGTCCCGGACACGACGCACAGGGAGGATGAATTTACAGCGGCAATGGATAGGTCCTCCTCCGGGTAATGTTTTTCTTTTACCAGGCGGATGAGTTCATTTTCCGGGAGTGGGACGCTCAGCATGGCGCCGGCCGGTATTTTTTGCATTAATGCGCCCCGGGCGGCCACTAATTTTAAAGCATCCTCCAGGGTTAGTACGCCGGACAGGCAGGCGGCGGTGTATTCGCCGATGCTGTGCCCGATCATGGCGTAGGGTTCGACGCCCCAGGCTATTAGCAACCTGGCCAGGGCATATTCGATCATGAAAATCACGGGCTGGGTGATGTCTGTTTGATCGATAATATTGGTCCTATAGGACTGATTGGAGCTATTTTCTCCTGGGGAAGGGTAAAGTATTTCTTTGAAATCGTAATTGGTTAGTGGTTTTAGTATTTCAAAGCAATGGTCTATTTGGCGGCGGAATGTGGGTATGTTTTGGTACAATCCGCGCGCCATGTCCACGTATTGTGAGCCCTGGCCGGGGAACATGAAGATAATGGGGCGGTTGGTTTTTTCGGAAAAGGTTGTTTTAACTATGTTGGGGTCGGACAATGTTTCGACGGCTTCGTCGGCATTGGTGCATACGGCCATGCGGCGGTAAGGGAACCGCGCCCGGCCCACCTGTAGGGTATAGGCGGCATCGGCCAGGTTTAGACCGGGATTTTCTTCTAAATAATTAGCCAGGTTTAAGGTTTGTTGTTCCAGGGCAGTTTCGGTTTTGGCGGACAAAAGTAACAAATAATCAAAAGTTTTTGCGGGGGTGCAGGGGGCAGTTTTTTCAAAAAGCGCCCCCTGCTTATATTCTTCCAATATCACATGGGCGTTGGTGCCGCCGATGCCCAGGGAACTGGCGGCGGCCCGGCGGGGCGTCTTTCCGTCGGGCCAATCTTGTAACTCACGATTCACATAAAATGGTGTATTGGGAAAATCGATAATGGGGTTGGGTTCCGTCACATTGATGCTGGGGGGCATCTTTTTGAAGTACAGGCAAAGCACGGCTTTGATGAACCCGGTAACGCCGGCGGCGGCGTCCAGGTGACCGATATTGGCTTTCACGGAACCTACTGCGCAGTATTGTTTGCCCAGTTTTCCGCTGCCATTGTTTCTAAATGAATAGTATTCGCGGTAGGCGCGGGCGAGGGCGGTCATTTCCACGGGATCGCCCAGGAGGGTGCCGGTGCCGTGGGTTTCTACGTAACCGATGGTCCCGGGGTCGATGTCCGCTTCCCGCAGGGCGGCAAAAACTACATCCGCCTGCCCGGATTCGCTGGGGCTGGCGTAACCGACTTTCAAGGAACCGTCGTTGTTGATGGCCGAGCCTTTGATGACGGCATAAATATGATCGTTATCTTGCAGGGCGTCGGCCAGTCGTTTCAGGACGACGACGCCCAGGCCGTTGCCGAAAACGGTTCCTTTGGCTTCGGCGTCGAAAGCGCGGCAGTGGCCGTCCGGGGACAGGTGCCCGCCTTCGTTGTAAAAATAACCGGTCCTTTCCGGTACTTTAACGGCTACTCCGCCGGTCAGGGCCATATCGCATTCGTGGTTTACCAGCGCCTGTTTGGCCAGGTGAACGGCCACCAACGACGTGGAACAGGCGCTCTGAACTGTAACCGACGGGCCTTTTAAATTGAGTTTGTATGAGACGCGGGTGGGTAAAAAATCTTTATCATTGCCGATCATGGTCTGGAACTCACCCAGGTGTCGAATCACGCCGGGGTTGAGCAGGACATTGTTCATTAAATAGGTGTTCCAGCCGGTTCCGGCGTAAACGCCGATGGAACCGGGGTAGGTTTCGCCGACATAGCCGGCGTCTTCCAGGGCCATCCAGGCGTATTCCAAAAACATGCGCTGCTGGGGGTCGATGATTTCGGCTTCCCTGGGGGTGAAAGCGAAGAAATCGGCGTCGAATAGATCGATATCTCCCAGCACGCCCCCGGCCGGGATGCGCCGGGCATTGGCCTGGATATATGTATAGACCCGCGAGCCTTCCAATTCCTCATCGCTAAAAAAAGTGATGGACTCGACGCCGTCGCAGATATTTTTCCAGAACTCATGGATATTGGCAGCGCCGGGAAGGCGGAGCGCAATGCCGATAACGGCCACATCGTGCGAACGCCCGGAGGGCGCCTCTTGCTCACGAACCGCCCTGCGTTTATCCTGTTTATCCTGTCCGTTTCCCTCGAAATATTGCGCCTGGCGGTCGATGGTGGGATAATTGAACAGGTCTACTATGGTGATTTCACGGTCGAAGGTTTTTTCCAATTTTCTTTTCAGTTTTATCAGCAGCAGGGAATGTCCACCCAGGTCGAAGAAATTGTCGTTGATCCCGATCTTTTCTTTATCCAACAATTCCCGCCAGATGGTTTCGATTTTCCGCTCGTATTCGTTCCGGGGCGGTTTGTATTCGGTCCCGGCGCCGATGCTGCCTTTGACTTCCACGACGGCCAGCGCTTTCCGGTCGATCTTGCCGTTGGGGGTATGGGGCAAAGTGTCCATTTTTACGAAGTAGGCGGGAACCATGTAATCGGGAAGGCTTTTCAGCAAGTATTGCCGGATTTCGGGGGTGGTCGCTTCCCGGTCCGCTTCAAAAAAGGCATATAGGCTTTTCTCGCCCTCTTTGTCTTCCCTGGCAATAACCGCCGCTTCTTTGACGGCTTCGAAACCGATGACATGGTTTTCGATCTCTCTCAATTCGACGCGGTTGCCGCGAATTTTAACCTGGTGATCGATGCGGCCCAGGTATTCGACGTTCCCATCCGGCATCCAGCAGCCCAGGTCGCCGGTGCGGTACATGCGAACAGCGGGGTCCAGGGGATTGGTTACGAATTTTTCTTTGTTCATTTCGGGCCGGTTCCAGTAGCCTTCGGCCACGCCGGCCCCGGACACGCAAATCTCGCCCACCACGCCGATGGGCTGCAATTGATTGTCCCGGCTTAAGATAAGCGCCTGGGTGTTGAGGGACGGCGTACCGATGGGTACTTTCCGGGTATCGGCAGCAGCGGGAATGGTATAGTGCAATACGTCGTCGGAACACTCGGTCTGACCGTAACAGTCTACCAGTTTGGTTTTTCGGTATTTTTCATAAAACCTGTTCACTAAAAAGGGTTTGGTCTCTTCGGAAGTGAGGGCGATTTTGTGTAAACCGTCCAGGTTGACCGCCGGTTTCCCTTCATCCAATAAAAATAGATAGGTTTTTAATACGGGCGGGATGACTTCGATGACGGTGACGCCATCGGCTGCCGCACGCTGGAATTGGAGATAAGGGTCCCATTCGATTTCATCGGAATAGAGCACTAACTTCGCCCCGGTAAACAACGGCGAAAGTATCTGCCAGACAGAAGCGATTACATTGATACTGAAATTGTTGCCTACGATATCGTTTTCCGTGATTCCCAGCACCCCGATCTTGGTGTAGGTATGGTTCACGATGCCCCAGTGGTTTAATAAAGCGCCTTTGGGTTTACCGGTGGAGCCTGAGGTGTAGATGATGTAAGCTAAATTTGAAGGTATTAAATCCGAAGCACGAAGCTCGAAATTCGAAACAAATTCAAAATTCAAATTCTCAAAATTCGAAACTGAAAAAGCTCCAAAATCGCGGTTTTTGTTTTGAACATTTATTTTTTGGTCATTTGGATTTGTTTCGGATTTCGGATTTCGGATTTCGAATTTATTTATTACCATCATGGCGCCGCTGTCTTCGATGATGAAATTGCTGCGCTCCGCCGGGTAAGTGATGTCCAGGGGAATACAGGCGGCCCCGGCTTTCAAAATGGCCAGCACACCGACAATCATCCGGATGGAACGGGGAAGCATAAGGGCGACCCGCGATCCGGCGATAACGCCGGATTCCTGGAGCAACCCCGCCAGGTAATCGGATTCGCGGTCGAATTCACGGTAAGTGAGATGCTGTGTTTTGGTTATGGCGACGCGGTCCGGGGTCTTTTGGGCCTGGTCCCGGATGATACCGTGGATGGTTTTATCGCCCCGGTATTGGATTTCAGGTTTATTGAAGGCCAATAGGATTTGTTCTTTCTCTTGTTGGGATATCATCCGGATATCGGCCACTTTTTTATCGCAACCCGGGATTTCCGTCGCTTCCGCCAATATATTATAGAAATGCCCGGCCAACCGTTGGATGGTTTCAAACTCGAACAACTCTTCGTTGTAATGGAAACAAACATCCAGCGTATTCCGCGCACCGGAAGGCAATATTTGCAGGGTCAAATCGAAATTGGTCATCTCAAACTGGTCAAACGACCGGATGGCGAGGTTAACGCCCGGCTCGATACCCTCCAACGGGTAATTATCGATTACCACGATGGAATCGAACAGGTCGTTTTCCTTGCCGACAGCGGCGAATTTCCTGATGCGGGTTATGGGGGTCTGCTCATGCCCGTGGGCGCTCAACTCGTCCAGGTGATGGCGGACCCGGTGAAACATTTTTCCCACGGTATCTTCCCCGGGCGCTTCCAGTTTCAGCCGTAACGGCAGGGTATTGATAAATAACCCGACGATATTCTCGATCCCTTTCACCGCCGGCGTGCGCCCGGATACGGTGACGCCGAAAATAACGTCATGGGAGTTATTGTACCTCTGGAGCAGCAGCCCCCAGGCGGTGAACATAAGGGCGGCCAGGGTGATGTTATGAATTTGTAAACAGTTGTCCACCCGCTCTTTGAGATCCGGCAAAAGGGTTATTTTATGGGTTTTTACCCGGTCCACAGCGGCCAGTTTGCCGCTGTCATAGGGTAATGATGTGCGGGTGTCGAAACCTTCCAGGTAACTCTTCCAGAATTCATCCTGCTTATTTTCAGACAACGACCGGCGCCATTTAAAGAATTCTTTGTATTTAGTCTTGCGCGGGGACCGGGGTTTTTGGCCGCGGCATAAGGTCTCGTAAGCCCCGACAAATTCTTTCAAAATGACGCCATTGCTCCAGCCGTCATAGATGATATGATGAAAGGTAATGAGCATTTCGGCTTCCCGGTCATCCAGGATACACAGGGCGAGCCTTAACGGTTCATTTGCCAGGTCGATGGCCTGGTTTTTATCCTCCCGGCGTATTGTTTCCAACAAACCCGGCTGCTCATCTTTCGGCGTCCCGGAAAGGTCATGGACGCGGAGAGGAATTTCTTTCTCTTTTAAAACGATTTGCACGGACTCGTCCAACTTTTCCCATCTTATCACCGAGCGCAGCATTTCATTGGCGCGAACGACTGTTTGCCAGGCTTCTTTGAAGAGCCCGATATCGGGTTTCCCTGTCAGTCTTAAACGTATCTGCTCGAAATACTGTTTCGAATTGGGGTCGGTGAGATAATGGTAGAGCATGCCTTCCTGCATGGCAGTCAAGCCTAAGACATCCTCGAGATTTTTTTTGTCGATCCTGGAATGATTCATGTCCAATACCTTTTACAATCGATAATTAAGTTTATTAATTGTTAATTATTAAAAAATTGGACCAGCCGGTCGATTCCTTCGTTGTATTTATGGCAGGAATAGGAGAGTCTGAGGGTCCAGGGGAGTCCGAAATCGGCGCCGGGTACAGTGGCCACACTCTTTTGTACCATGATTTTGACGGCCAGGGCCAGGCTGGAGGCAAACCCTTTTCTCTTCATAAATTTCTCACAGTCCAGGGTAAAATAGAAACTGCCTTCCGCCGGCATGGCCCGTACATCCCCGACTTTTTCAAACTGCTCCACGGTATAGTCCCGCCGGGCTTTATAAAGATTTCTTAAATATTCTACCTCATCCTGGAAATCCAACGCTTTTACCGCGCCGAATTGACAAATGGGGTCCGTGGTCAACAGGGTATGATCCTGGATGGTGGTCAATGGCACCACCAATTCGTCCGGCACGATACACCACCCCACGCGGCGGCTGTACATCCGGTAGCCCTTGGAAAAGCTGTTGGTGGTAATGAACACGGATTTGGTATCGGTCAGTTCCATAACGGAAGGGCTCTGCTCCTCGAAACACATGTTATCATACACTTCATCATTGATAATCGGCGCCTGGCCCTTGACCACGGAATCCATATAATACAATTCATCCCAGTTTAAAATGTTTCCCAATGGGTTCCCGGGGCTGTTAATCACCACCAAACGTGTTTTGGCGGTAAAATTCTCTTTGAAAGAATCCTTATCCAGCCTCATGGTATT
>Ga0315278_10002173_pt1 | contig 17421 bp, 18 predicted proteins | sample YL17G06_0_MG_FD_203880 | JGI IMG/M metagenome (GOLD analysis project Ga0315278, IMG submission 203880) | Sediment microbial communities from Yellowstone Lake, YNP, Wyoming, USA - YL17G06_0 | ecosystem: Environmental > Aquatic > Freshwater > Lake > Sediment | place: USA: Wyoming | collected... | reverse complement strand
TGCTCGGCGACGACCTGGAAGTTGAGCGACCGCGCCAGCTTGATCATCGCCGTGACCATCGCCTGGTTGACGTTGTCGGAGGCCAGGTTGCGGATGAAATAGCCGTCGATCTTCAGGTAGTCGAGCGACAGGTTCTTCAAGTTCGCGAACGAACTGAGTCCGCGCCCGAAATCGTCGAGCGCGAACCGGCAGCCCATGCCGTGCAGCACCCCGATGAATCGTCGTGCGTGCTCGACGTTGGTGATGACTGAATTCTCGGTCACCTCGAAGCAGAGCCGTTCCGGGGCGACCCCGGTCCGGTCGAGGCAATCCACGACGAACTCGAGGAACCCGGGGTCCCCGAGTGTCTGGAACGACAGGTTGATGCAAAGGCTGCGGCCCTCCGGCAGCCTCACGGCGTCGCGACCGAGCGCGGCGAGGGCCGTCTGCACGACCCAGCGGTCGATGTGCGGCATCAGTCGATAACGCTCCGCCGCCCGCATGAAATCCGCGGGCGCGATGGGCACGCCCTTGTCGTCCTTGAGCCGCAGCAGCACCTCGAGCCCGGGACCACCCGGCGCCGTACCTTCCATGGCCACGATCGGCTGCGCGTGCAGCTCGAAGCGATCTTCCTTGAGCGCCGACTGCAGCAACTGCAGCCACACGATCTCGCCGCGATGACGTGCGGCGGCCTCGTCCTTCGCGGAGTAGACGTGTACCCGGCTGCCCTGGTTCTTCGCCACGTAGCAGGCGGAGTCCGCGGCGCCGATGAGGTCCTCGATCGACGTGCTCTCGTGCGTCACCTCGACCAGGCCCACGCTCACGCCGACGCCGAAGATCTTGTCCTTCCAGACAAAGCGGTGATCGTTGACGGCGCGCACGACGTCATCGGCAATCTGCCGGGCCTTCTCCAGCGGGCAGCCGACGAGCAGGATGCCGAACTCGTCGCCGCCGAGGCGACCGACGGTGTCAGAGTCGCGCACCGCGTCCTTGATGATGCCCGCTATCTCCCGCAGCATGTTGTCGCCCGCGACGTGCCCGCACTCGTCGTTCACGGCCTTGAAGCGGTCGAGGTCGAGGTAGCAGAGCACGTGGCGGCCGCCGCCGCGCGCTGCCTCGAGGCTGTCCTCGAGTCGCCGCTCGAACTCACGGCGGTTGACCAGGCCGGTGAGCGCATCGTGGCTCGCCTGGTACGTCATGGCTCGCGTGAGGCCCCGCAGGTCGCTCACGTCGCGCAGCGCAATGACGGCGCCACTCACGTCGCCGGCCGGGTTGCGCATCGGCGAGACAGTCACCTCGATAGAACGATCGCCCTCGCCGCTGTCGGAGACCAGCATGCCGCGGCGGCCGAGGTTGATGCGCGAGCCGGTCGCCAGGCTCTGCCGCACCGGGTCGCCGAGCGCCTTGCGATCACTCTCGTCAACGAGTTCGATCACTTCGGGCAGCGTTCGGCCGAGGATCTCTGCGGCCGGCTTGCCGATCAGCTGCTCGCCCGCGTGGTTCACGTAGATGATGCGTCCCTCGCCGTCCGTCGTGAGCACGCTCTCGGCAAGCGAGTCGAGAGCGCCCCAGGCATTGGCGTGACTGCGCGCAGCGGGGACCTCGTCCCGGCGCGGCCCCATCTCGACCGCAGCGACCAGCACGGCGGGCTGGCCCTCGAAGGAGATGCGCGTGAACGAGAACTCGATGCGCGTCCGCTTGTCCGTGTCGGTGCGCATCTCCGCCTCGATGCGCTCGGGCGCGGACTCTCCGGCGGCGTGTCGGCGGAGGCTCTCCGCCATCAACGGCGCGAAGTCGGGATCCACGAGGTCGGGCAGGCGGCGGCCGATGACTTGCGTCGGGCTCGCCGCTCCGGTCAGCTCGGCAAAGCGCGCATTGGCCAGCCGAATGCCGTCGCGATCGACGGCCATCGCTTCGTGCATGGTCTCGAGCAGGCGGCGATAGACATTCTCCCGCTCGGCGTGCGCCGTCGTCTCCTCGCGGACCCGCTCCAGCAGCTTGTCGACGCTTTCCGCGAAGTCGACCGCGCCGCCCGCTGCCGCGTGCGGCGCGAGCCGCTCGGTCAGGTCGCCGGTGCGGGCCACGGCCGCGAGTCGCTCGCCGATCTCGCGCACGCGGGCCAATTCGCGGCTGCGACCATACAGGAGCGCGGCCAGTATGGCCGCGAGTGCCCCCAGCACGATCGTCGCGAGCATCAAGATGTCATCCTCCGACCGGTCACGTCACGGGCGCTTCCAAGGGCAGGGGCGCCAGCTCCCCTTCAAGTTCTTGTAATTCCCTGCCGCGCAGGCAGCATAGCGGAACGGGTCGCCAGCACCCGCCGGATTCACCATAATCACGTTGGAAAACGCATTCGGAATCGACGCATCATGATGACTGACGTTGAGTCGGCGCGCCGGCAGATGATCGAGCAGCAGGTCCGCGCCTGGGAGGTGCTCGACCTCAAGGTCCTGGCGGCACTGGCGTGCGTGCCCCGCGAGGAGTTCGTGCCGGCGGCTTTCCGCGACATCGCGTTTGCCGACATGTGCGTCCCGCTCGGCCACGGACAGTCGATGCTGGCCCCGAAAATCGAAGGCCGGATCCTCCAGTCGCTCGAGATCCAGGCGGACGACCGCGCGCTCGAAATCGGCACCGGCAGCGGTTTCTTTGCGGCCTGCCTCGGGCAGCTGGCCCGCTCGGTGCGCTCGATCGACCTGTTCGCGGACTTCGTCGCAACGGCGGCGGATAACCTGCGGCGGACCGGCGCGCACAATGTAAGCTGCGAGGTCATGGACGCCATGACCCTGGCGTCAGACCAGGCCTATGACGTGATCGCATTGACCGGATCGTTGCCGATCTACGACGGCCGCTTCGAGCGGGCCCTGTCCGTGGGCGGCCGGCTGTTCGTGGTCGTCGGCCAGGGACCGGCGATGGAAGCTCTCCGCATCACCCGGGCCGGGCACGGCGAATGGATGCGGGAAAGCCTGTTCGAGGTAAACATCGACCCGCTGCTCCATGTCCCCGAACCTTCGAAATTCGTCTTTTAGGTTCCGGGCCGGTCCACGGGACTAGCCAGCGACCCGACAGGTGATATAGTCTAGTACAACACTAGTTGACCTTATGGGGCGGCCGGGCCGCCAGACGGTGAGTTCATGCGCAACAAGTCTTTCGTCCTCGCGTGCGGCGTGGCGGTTTCGCTCCTCGGAGCGGGCCTGGCCCAGGCCGAGAACCTGCTCGAGGTGTACCAGGCTGCGGTCAAGAACGACCCGGTGATCCGCGAGGCCGATGCGCGGCGCATGGCTGCGCTCGAGGCTAAGCCCCAGGCCCGAGCATTGCTGCTCCCGCAGGTCAACCTGAACGGGCAGATTTACACCGCCAATTCGGATAGCCAGTCGACTTCCCAGCAGTTGAACGTGGCCACGGGGTTGCCCGTCACCGTCGGCTACAAGAGTTCGACGGACGTCAGCCAATACTGGGACTACTCGGCCCTGCTGACGCAGACCGTATTTCGCTGGGACCAGTGGCAGCAACTGAAGCGCGCAGGTTCCGAGGTTGCCATCGCCGAGGCCAACTATCGTGCCGCCCAGCAGGACCTCCTCGTCCGAGTATCGCAGGCCTATTTCGGCGTACTGGCTGCCGAGGACACGCTGGCTGCCGCCGATGCAGCCCTGCAGGCCTTTAACCGGCAACTCGAGCAGGCCGAGAAACGCTTCGAGGTGGGCTTGATCGCCATCACCGACGTACAGGAATCGCGTGCCGCGCATGACAGCGCGACGGCCGGCGTCATTGCCGCGAAGCGTGCGCTCGCTTCAGCCAGCGAGGCGCTGCGTGAAATCACGGGCGAGCCCTACCAGACGCTCGTCAAGCCCGCCGAGGATATGCCCCTCGACCAGCCGCAGCCGCTCGACGAGCAGACGTGGGTCGCATTGTCCCTGGAGAAGAACCTGAGCGTCATCGCGGCGCGCCTCGGGTCGGAGGTTGCAGCGAGCGACGTGAGGATCGCCGAGGCCGGTCACCTGCCGACGGTCGACTTGTTTGCCCAGTATTCCGAGAACCAACGCAACGCCAACCAGACCAACACCGCTTTCGACCCGTCGGGAGCCCTGCCGCCCAGCCCTTCAGTGAGTGGGCCTGCCAACTCCAATGCGACGAACGACGTGATCGGCCTGCGGGTCACCGTCCCCGTTTTCAGTGGCGGCGGAACGCAATCGCGCGTGCGCCAGCAGGTTTACCTGCAGCGCGCAGCGCGCGAGAAACTCGAAGGCACGCAGCGCACCGCCGAGCGCCAGACCCGCGACGCGTACCTCGGCGTACTGGCCGAAAAGGCGCGGGTGCAGGCCCTGCAGCAGTCGGTGAGGTCGAGCCAGACCGCGCTCGAGGCGACGGAGGCGGGCTTCGAAGTTGGCACTCGAACCACGGTCGACGTGCTCGACGCGCGCCGCCGTCTGTTCGAGGCACAGCGCGACTACGCGAGCAGCCGCTACGATTACCTGATGAACATCGTGAAGCTGAAGTCCGCGGCAGGCGTGATGGCGCCGCAGGACCTGGGCACCATCAACGGCTTCCTGACGCAGCCGACGACGTTGCCGGTGCTGCTGCCGAAGCCGGCGGGCTGAGCAGCGGTTCGATCATCGCGACGACGCGCCCTACGGCCCCGCGGCCGAGCGCCATCGCCTGCAGCCCGCGTTCGCCGTCGTCGCGGGCGCGCGCCGCGTCGTCGAAGTAGCCGGACACGCGGCGCGCAAGATCATCGCTGTCGTGCACGATCTGCAGCGCCCCGCTGCGGCTGAGCACCTCCGCGACGTCCGGCGCGTTTTCCGTGTGCGGGCCGGACAGCATCGGCAATCCGAGCACCGCCGGTTCGAGCAGGCTGTGCCCGCCGATCGGCACCAGGCTGCCGCCGACAAACGCGACGTCCGCTGCTGCATAGAACGACTGCAGCTCACCGATCGTATCGACCAGAAAGACTTGGTGTGCGGCCTCAGGCAACGCGCCCGCGCTGCGCTGCGCAAATGGCACGCCGCGCTTGCGCAGCAGGGCGCGCACCGCATCGAAACGCTGTGGATGGCGCGGCACGACGATCAGCAGCGCAGCGCCGTGCTTCGCGCGCAGCTTCGCGTGCGCATCGAGCACGGCCTCCTCCTCGCCTTCATGCGTGCTGCCGGCAATCCACGCCGGGCGTGCGGTGCCGCAGCGCTGCCGGAATTCGCGCCCGGCAGCGATCGCCGCCTGCGCCACCTGCAGGTCGTACTTGATGTTGCCGATGACGCGGACACGGTCAGCCGGCGCGCCGACGCGACGGAATCGCCCGGCGTCGGCTTCGGTCTGGGCCCCGATCAGGACGCCTCGTGACAATGTCTCGCGAAACAGCGACGCCATGCGCCGGTAGCGGTCGACGGACTCTTCCGTGACCCGGGCGCTGGCCACGACGATCGGGATGCCGCGCCGCCCGAGCGTTCGATACAACGTCGGCCAGATCTCCGTCTCGAGGATGACCGCCACGCGGGGCTGGATGCGGTCCAGGAACCGGCGCACCGCCCCGGGCACGTCGTAAGGCAGGTAACAGTGCCGCACGGAATCCTTGAACAGCCCCGCGACGCGCGCAGCACCGGTCGGCGTCGCCGTGGTGACGACGATGTCGAGCGACGGATGTCGCTGCTGCAATTCGCGAATCAACGCGGCGGCCGCCTGCACCTCGCCGACGGACACCGCATGCACCCACACCGCACCGGCCCGCGGCTGTGGCTCGATGAATCCGAGCCGCTGGCGAACCCGCCCGCGGTAGCTGCGATTGCGCAGCGACTGCCACGACTCGACGGCGAGCACGACGGGCAACAGCAGGTAGGTGAGCAGGACGTAGAGAATGCGCAACTGGATGTTCCCGTGCGAGCGAGTCAGCCCGCGCAGCCCTCGATGAGCCATCGCCACTGCTGCTCGCCGCAGCGATCCGGAGGCAGGCCGTCCGTGACCTTCAGCAACGACCGGTGCAGGCGCTGCAACACGCTTTGCTCCCATCCACCGCGGTTGCGGATGCGTCCGCGATCGAAGTCGAGCACATAGACCGCCCCTGCTGCGCCGAGCAGCACGTTGTGGGCGTTGAGATCGGCGTGCTGCACGCCGCGCGCGTGGAATTGCCCGATGCAGGACCCGATCGACCGCCAGCGCGCAGCATCGATCGCTGCCACCTGCAACGCCTGTGCGAGGGTGAGGCGCGTCGGCAACTCCTCCGTGATCAGGTCCGCACGATACGTCAGGCCGGAACGCTGATAGCGCGCCGCGACCGGGACTGGAACCGGCAACCGCCAGGCCGCGAGTTTGCGCAGCAGGCACCACTCGCGAAACGAACGAACCCGCCCCTCGCCGAGCCACAGGTAGCCGTCGGCGCTGAGTCGCGCGATCAGGCCGCCACGCCGATAATGTCGCAGTACCCAGCGTCGCGTGTCGTCCTGCAGGAACGCGACGGTGCCGCGACCGCCGGCGGATTCCGCCAGGCACCCGCGGTCGCGCCAGTACTCGCGATCGAAGATCGAGGCGCCCGGCTGGTCCACCCGGGAGGCATCGTATAGCATCGCGCCGCACGCACCGCGCGCCACCGCCTCCGCCCCCGCTGTTGCCAAGTGGTCCACTGGGGGTGGATTGTTCACGATCGAACCGCTCCTAGCTACCGTTGCGCACCGATGACGAGCTCGATCCTGTCCAAAACCCCGCCCGCCGACGTCTGCGTACTGCGCCTGTCGGCCCTCGGCGACGTCTGCCACGTGCTGCCGGTCGTGCGCGCGCTGCAGGACGCCTGGCCCGGCACGCGGGTCACCTGGATCCTGGGCGCTCTGGAGAACAAGCTGCTCGGGCACATCCCGGACATCGAGTTCGTCGTGTTCGACAAGAAGGCCGGCCTCGATGCCTACCGGAGCCTGCGGCAGCAGTTCACCAGCCGACGGTTCGACGCACTGCTGCACATGCAGTTGGCGTTGCGCGCCAGCCTGGCGGCGGCCGTGGTGCCGGCGCGCGTCAAGCTCGGCTTCGACCGCCCCCGCGCCCGCGAATTGCAGTGGCTGTTCACCACCCACCGGATCGAACCTCGCCGCCGCGAACATGTCCTCGACAGCTTGTTCGGCTTTACCGATCGGCTCGGGATCGTCCACGGCGCGCCACGCTGGGACATCCCGTTGCCCGACCCGGCCCTGGAGTACGCGCGACGCGTGATCCCGGATGCGCAACCGACCCTCGTCGTCAGTCCGTGCTCGAGCCACACCTTGCGCAACTGGAGCGTCGAGAACTACGCGGTGGTCGCCGACCATGCAGCGACACGACATGGCATGCGCGTGCTGATCTGCGGCGGGCGCAGTCCCCAGGAACTGCAATACGGCGAGCGCATCGCGAGCCTCATGCGCCAACCCTGCGTCAATCTGGTGGGCAAGGACACGCTGCTCGAGTTGCTGGCCACGGTGCAGCGCGCCACGGTGCTGCTGTCTCCGGACTCGGGTCCGGCACACATGGCGACGACTGTCGGGACACCCGTCATCGGACTGTATGCGCCGACCAACCCTGCGCGCAGCGGCCCGTATCACAGCCGCGGCTGGTGCGTGGATCGCTACGACCAGGCAGCACAGCGCTTCCTCGGCAAGCCCGCCGCCGAAATCGCGTGGACCACGAAGATCGAGCGCCCCGGCGTCATGGATCTCATCCGCACGGAAGACGTCATCGAGCGACTGGATGCGCTGATGGCGCTCGGCGCCCCCCGCACGCCCACGCATTGACTGCGTGCCGTGCCGTCGGGCTGACGGATCTGTCACGGTGGGAGATAATGCTCGCCGCGCGCCCTATTGCTTCCGACCGAGTCGAATCACCGTGACGGCCGAACGCAGCGAAAAGCCCACGCAGCCCAATGCGCAGAACCAGTACGAGGTGACGCAGGACGACCTGCCGCTTTCCTGCCCGATGGCGGGCATGCACCTGTGGAACTCGCACCCTCGCGTCTATCTGCCGATCGAGAAGACGGGCTGGGCGAAGTGCCCTTATTGCAGCGCGGAGTACACGCTGAAGAAGGGACTAGCGGATAGGGACTAGCGGCTAGGAAGAGGGTGGAGGGAACGCCAGAGCATCCGGCTTTTCTGCCTATCCGCTAATCCATGGTCCCTGGTCACTTCTTCCGGTAGTCCGCGTAGCTCTTCTCTTCCACCAGCACCGACCGGAGCTTGGTGTTGATGCGGCGCTTGATGGCCGCACGCTCGTCGTTGGTAACGTAGACCGCGCGCGCGAGTTCGACGAACACCGCGTCGAACTGCGAATCGCGCTCCTTGTCCCGGATGCGGTCCTCGATGTCCCACAGCTGGGCGTTCACGTCGCGCAGGCCGGACCATTCGGCGCCGATATCGATCGCGGACCAGGCCGACGCCGACCACGTCTCCTTCAGCATCGCCAGTTCGGTGCGCACGTTCGCGAGTTTCGCCGGGTCGGTGATGCGCTGCGACTTGATCTCGAGGATCGTGATCTTGTCGATGAGTTCCCCGGGGGAGATTGGGACCAGCAGTTCCGCCATGGTGGCCTCTTCGGCTGCATTACGCATCATTTGCGCAGGCGATTATAGGGGGTCAGGCTTCCATCGCCGCATGCCAGATCGCCGAAACCTGCTCGCGCATCGTGGCGAACTCCGCGGCGGGCACGACGTTGCTGGCCGCCTCGAGCGACAGGTGGTGCATTCGCTGGCGATATGCGCGGTAGGCGTGTGTCAGCACGTCCACGGTCGACTGCGGCACCAGGTCGGCGGATGCCAGGCTCTCGAGCTGCCGGATGTTGTCGGAATAGGTGACGAGCTCCGCATGGCGCTCGGCCCAGCGCAGCGTCCAGTACTGCGCCAGGAACTCAATGTCCGTGATTCCGCCCGTGTCCTGCTTGAGGTCGAATTCTTCCGGGCCCGACCGCGAGAGTTCGGCCCGCATCCGGTCGCGCATATTGCGCACGTCCTCGCGCAGCGTGTTGCGGCGGACCGCCTGGCACAGTAGGTCGCGGCGTAGCGCCTCGAATCGCGCCCGCAGCCCGGACGCACCGGCGACGGCACGCGCCCGCAGCAGCGCCTGGTGCTCCCAGGTCCAGGCCTCGGCCCGCTGGTAGTCCCCGAACCCCTCGATGCTCTGCACCAGCAGGCCGCCCTTGCCGCTCGGTCGCAGCCGCGTGTCCACCTCGTACAGCCGCCCGGCGGACGAGTGCACCGTGAGCAGGTGCACCAGGCGCTGCACCAGGCGCAGGAAAAACACGCTGTTCTCGACGACCGTCGGTCCGTCGGTGCGCTGGATCTCGCCGAGGGAATCATGCAGGAACACCAGGTCGAGGTCGGAGCCGTAGCCGAGTTCGATGCCGCCGAACTTGCCGTAGGCGACGACGATCATGCTGGCCGGCGCGAGCGACCCCTCTTCATCGCCGCAGCGTGGCGCGCCGTGGCGCGCGACGATCTGCGCCCACGACAGCTCGAGCGCCTCGGCCACGATCAACTCGGCGATGTCGGTGAGCCGGTCGCTCACCTTCATCAACGGCAGGCGCCCGGTGAGGTCGGGCACGGCCACGCGGAACATCGCCGCGCGCTGGAACTGGCGCAACATCTCGACCTGCTGCTCCGGCTCTTCGTCGCTCGCGCCTTCCATGCGGGCCCGCTGCTCGCTCTCGAACTCCGCGCGCGACGGCGTCTCGACGAACAGCCGTTCGTCGAGCAGCTCGTCCAGCAGCAGCGGGAAGGCGGCGATCTGGTCGGTCAGGAACGCCGAATGGGAGCACAGAACGATGAACCGGCGCCGCGCCACCGGATTCTCGTTCAGCAGCGCCAGGTAGACGGTGCGCCCGCCGATGCGCTCCAGCACATGCAGCACGCGGCTGAGCGCGGTCTGCTCGGCCTCGTCGCCGGCAATCGCGCGCAACAGGCGCGGCAGCAGGGTTTGCAGGCGGCGGCGTCCGGTCTCGTCGAGGCGGCGGTAATACGTACTGTCCCGCAACTGATCGAGTTGCTCGAGCACGGCGGCGGGCGCACGCAAGCCGAGTTTCTCGAGCAGGACGGCTCGCCGCACGTCGTCGAGGTCCGGCTCCAGGATGCGGGCAAGGTCGGCGGTGAACTCGTCGGCGGCATCCGGCTGCGCCGGCGCGAAGACCGTGTGGCTGAACTGCGCACTGACACGCTCGCGGTGCCGTGCGATCTGCGCGGTGAGGGCGGGCCAGTCCGGTTGTCCCATCGCCAGGGCGAGGCGCGCACGCTGCGGCTCGTCGGACGGCAGCTCGTGCGTCTGCTCGTCGTTCCATTCCTGCAGCCGGTTCTCGACCCGACGCAGGAACCGGTACGAATCGGCGAGGTCCGCAACCGTTTCCGCACTCAGCAGCTTCTGTCCGGCGAGCAACGGCAGCACCTCGAGCAGGCTGCGGGTCTGCAGGCGCGGATTGCTGCCGCCGCGGATCAGCTGGAAGACCTGCACGATGAACTCGATCTCGCGGATCCCGCCGGGACCGAGCTTGATGTGGCCCGCCAGTTCGCGCCTCTCGACCTCCCGCGAGATCAGGTCCTTCATCTCGCGCAACGACTCGAACACGCCGAAGTCCAGGTAGCGGCGATAGACGAACGGCCGCAGCGCGTTGCGATACAGCTCGTCGAACCCGTCGGCGCCCCAGACCGGGCGCGCCTTCACGTAGGCATAGCGCTCCCAGTCGCGCCCGTGCTGCTGCAGGTAATCCTCGAATGCGTCGAAGCTGACCGCGACCGGTCCGGACTCACCAAACGGACGCAGCCGCAGGTCGACGCGGTAGACGAACCCGTCGGCCGTTACCGTCCCCAGCAACTGCGCGACGCGCTTGCCGAGCCGGATGAAGAACTCCTCGTACGAGATCGAGCGAGCACCCGCCGTCTCGCCGTGCTCCTCGAACAGGAACACCAGGTCGATGTCGGACGAGAAATTGAGTTCGCCGCCACCGAGCTTGCCCATGCCGAGCACGAGCAGTGGCAACGGCGCGCCGCTGCGGTTGACGGGCACACCGTGGCGGCCCGCGAGTTGGGCGTGGGCATACCGGCAGGCTGCAGCGATGCAGTGGTCCGCGAGCAACGAAAGCTCGCGCAGGACACTCTCGGTATCTGCGAATTCGGCCAGGTCACGCCAGGCAATGCGCACCAGGTGACGACGGCGAAACTGCCGTATCTGCGCCATGAACAGGACGTCATCAGCCCCAGTACAGGCTTCGCGCAACTGTGCCTCGAACCAGGCGGAGTCGGCGTCCTCGCACAGCCGGCCCGCCCCCGCGAGCCATTCGAGCGTCGCCGGATAGCGCAGGCACGCCTCTGCGACGAAATCGCTGCAGGCCCAGACGTACGGCAGCGTCGCGGCGAGCGCGTCCCGGCACTCTCCCTGCGCCCCCGGCCCGCCGAGCGCCGCGAGCCGCTCGAGCTTCTCGTCGAGCTGACCGCGCAACAGCGCAGGGATGGACCGCAGAGCCGTGGTCATGATGCGGGGCGCCGGCGCGTGGCTCGTGCAGCCAGGATGATGGCGCCGCCGAGCAGCAGGGACGCGAGCAGGTACGCCGCGCCGGGCAGGTTCCAGTCGGCGCCGGCGCCGATGAACCACGCGAACGTGGCAGCAAACAGCATCGGCCCGATCATCGTCGCGAAGCCCTGGATGCTGCCGGTGGCGCCCTGCAGCGCACCCTGCTCGTCGGCGCCGACGTGGCGGGTCATGAGGCCCTGCCCGGCGGGCCCGGCCATACCCCACAGTGCGACCATCGGCACGCCGACGAGAAAGAGAGCCCCGGTCGGAGCGAAGCCGCAGATGGCGAAACCCAGCGCGCCGGCGAGCAGCCCGCAGAGCAGGATGTAGCGCTCGCCGTAGCGGCGCACCAGCGGGCCGACCAGGCCGCCCTGCACCACCGCCGAACTCGCGCCGATGGCGGCCAGCGCAAGTCCGACCGAGCGCGCGCCCCAGCCATAACGATAGCTTGCGTAGAGCACGAACGTCACCGGCAATGCGGCGTGTGCGAGGTTGCTCAGGAATGCCGCGCCCGCCACGCCGGCGAGTTCAGGGTGCGACCGCAGCAGCTGCAGCGAGCCCACGGGATTCGCGCGGCGCCAGGCGAACGGCCGGCGGCGCGCGGCCGGCAGGGATTCCGGCAGGACGAGCAGGCCGTAGAGTGCGTTGGCCAGGCTAAACCCCGCGGCCGCCCAGAACGGCAGGCGCGGATTCACGCTGCCGAGCAATCCGCCGAACGCGGGGCCGAGCACCAGGCCGATGCCGAACGCCATGCCGATGAGCCCGTAGCTGCCGGCGCGCTTCTCGCTCGGCGTCACGTCCGCGACGTACGCCATCGCCGTGCTGATGCTCGCCGCCGTGATGCCGGAGATCACGCGACCGACGAACAACCAGCGCAGGCTCGGCGCGAGCGCCATCAGGATGTAGTCGAGCCCCAGCCCGAGGTTGGACAACAGGATGACCGGCCGCCGGCCGAAACGGTCCGAGAGCGCGCCCATCACCGGCATCGAGACGAACTGCATCAAGGCCCATAAGGTCGTGAACAGGCCGTAGACCCGCGCGGCGCCGGCCGTGTCGCCGCCGAGAAAATCCTCGACCAGTCCGGGCAGCACCGGGATCACCATGCCGAGCGCCAGCATGTCGAGCACGACCGTCACGACGATGAAGGCGAGCGCCGCGCGCCGCGGCGGCGCGATGACCGCGGCGTCGCTCATCGACCGGACTGCCGTGCGGCCAGGATCTGGGCCATCGCCCGCTCAGCCGTAATGCAGGACGGAGCGCGCCTCGTGCGTCCCGCAGCGGAAGCCGGGCGCCATGCCGAGATCGATCAGCACGCCGATCCCGCACACCGAGTACCCGGCCTGCCGGCTGAGCGCGTCGGAGGCGAGCAGCGTGCCGCCGGTCGCCAGCACGTCGTCGATCAGCAGAAGCCGGCCCTGGCCCGTCTGCATTTCGAGCACGCCCGTGCCGTATTCGAGATCGTAGGCGACGTCCACGACGGGCGGCGGCAGTTTGCCCTTCTTGCGGACGAGCACGAAGCCCTTGCCGCGCCGGTCGGCGAGCGCCGCCGCGAGGATGAAACCTCGCGACTCGATGCCGGCGACCGCATCGACCTCGCGCCACTCCTGCTCCGAGAACATCGCATCGACGGCGGCCACCGTTTCGCGGAAGCGCAGTCGGAGCAGCGGGCTGATGTCGCGGAAGAGGATGCCGGGCTTTGGAAAATCGGGGACTTCGGCGACCAGGTCCTTGAGTTCTTGCATGCTCACCTCGCCACGCGAGCCTAGCGGAATTCTTTCACGCCAGCTTGCCCCCGTAGGTTGTTGTAGTTACAATAACCCGATGCGCCTAAGCTTCGATTCGGCCAAGCGCGACAGGACCAGGGCCGAACGAGGCTTGGACTTTGCGGATGCCACGATCGTCTTTGCCGGCGTAACGCTGGAGACCGAGGACAAGCGCAAGGACTATGGCGAGACCCGCATCGTCTGCGATGGCAGGTAAGCCAGTGGCCGCGAACAAGAGCGCATCGCGCCGTACCTTGAAATCTGACCTCCAGCGGGTCGATGCCCATGTCGTACGTGCCAGCGAATATCGGGAGCTTCCCGAGATCACGACGGAAATGCTGGCGCGAGCCCAGGTGAAGAAGAGTGGTCGTCCTGTCTCGGCCAACCCGCGCAAGCTGATCACGATTCGCCTCCCTGCCGACGTGATTGCGCGCTGGAAGGCGACGGGTGCGGGCTGGCAGACCCGCATGGCCGCACGACTCAGCAAAGCGTCTTGACGGAACCTGACAACTCGCTGCACCGCATAGTACGGTTCGTGAACGTCGAGGCGGGCGCCGACGAAGTGGCGATTATCGATTATCACCAGGGTGAAGACATTATGAGCAGGCTGAACGCGATTACGCCCGGCGAACTCTTGCTGGAGGAGTTCCTGGCGCCGATGGGCATCAGCCAGTATCGACTCGCCAAGGAAATCGATGTCCCGGCGCAGCGAATCAGCGAGATCGTCGCGGGGAGGCGCGAAATCACCGCCGATACCGACCTGCGGCTATCCCGGTTTTTCGGCCTGTCCAGTGGCTACTGGTTGCGTGCCCAACAAGTCGCTGCAGCGGACGCCGCAACGCGGCGCCGTTGATCGCAAGCGGGCAAACGGTGCCACCATCCGCCATGAACGTTACAGAAGCCATCGAGACGCGGATGAGTTGCCGCGCGTTCCTGCCCACGCCGGTGCCCGAGGCGACCGTGCGTGCCATCCTCGAGACCGCACGGCGCTCCCCGTCGGGCGGCAATGTCCAGCCATGGTGGGTCCATGCGCTGACCGGCGCGCCGCTGGTGGAGTTCCTCGGCATCGTGCGCGCACGCACCGCGGCGGGCGAACGCGGCGACGGTTCGGAGTACGACATCTATCCGCGCGGACTCGGCGAGCCTTACCGCTCACGACGCTTCAAGTGCGGCGAGGACATGTACGCGGCGATCGCCGTGTCGCGGGAGGACAAGGCGGCGCGTTTGCAGCACTTCGCACGCAACTTCGAGTTCTTCGGCGCGCCCGTAGCGCTGTTCTTCTGCATCGACCGCAACATGGGACCGCCGCAGTGGTCGGACCTCGGCATGTACATGCAGAGCGTGATGCTGCTGGCACGCGAGCAAGGACTGCACACCTGCGCCCAGGAGGCGTGGTCGTTGTGGTTCCGGACCGTCGGCGATTTCCTGCAGTTGCCTCCCGAGCGCATGTTGTTCTCCGGCATGGCGCTCGGTTATCGCGACGAGAACCACCCGATCAACCGCCTGCGCACCGACCGTGCGCCGCTCGAGGAATTCGCCACCCTGCGGGGGTTTTGACAAGACCTCGCGATCCGGTGTCGGAGAAACTGACAGCGCCACGGCGGCGCGACAATCGCGCTTATGCCAGCTGCGGAAAAACCACAACGGAATCAGGGTGAAGAGCCGCCGACGGCGCCGTGGCACGCAAAGTGCAGCGTAAGGGTTGGCACGCCGTTGCGTGCAAGCTACAGAGAGACGCATGAACTTCAGCTGGATCGGCAACAAGCGCAGCCTCGAGGTTTCGCCCAAAGCGCGCCTGGTGAACGATGCCGAAGCCGATGCGCTGCTGCGCAAGCTCGAGTCGGTGCAATGGAGACCGGAGAATGGCTTCCTGAGAGACCAGGTGCTCGACAAGTCGGAGCTGGAGGCTTTCCGCGAACCTCGCGCGGCCTGACCTGTCTTCTCAATCGCGGTCGCGTCGGCGAAGCGCGAGTGGATGCTCGGCGCGGCGCACGCGATCAAACAGGTGAACCAGGCTGAGCCACGGATGGCGCCACGCCATGCGCGGCCCCGCGTATTTCATTATCGAACTTGCCAGCAGGCGCTGCTCGCGCTTGTAGCAATGCACCGGGCAGCGAGTGCACGTGGGCTTGGCTGCGCCGTACGGGCACTTCTCCAGGCGGCACTCGGCGTAGGCAAGAAAGCTCTCGCAGCCGGGACAGAGCGTTACGCCGCCCGCGACGTGGTGAGCGGCGCAGTAGATCTCGACCATGCGCTGCATGGTGAGCCGCTCGCGTCGCAACCGGCCCGTCGCCGTCGCAGTCATCGCCCCGCTTTCTGGTAGGTGCCGATCAACTCCGCGTTCCCGAGCACGTGGCCTTTCATGGCGGTTTCGACCTGCGCCTTGGTCGGTTTGCGCAGGCCGCCGAGCGCCATGTCGAGCGCATAGAGCTTGTAGAAGTAGCGGTGCCGGCCGATGGGCGGGCACGGGCCGCCGTAACCCGTCTGCTTCCAGTCGTTGAGTCCCTCGAGCGTGCCCTTCGGCAGCTGGGCGCCGGGCACTCCCTCCGGCAATCCCTGGCTGTCGGCCGGCAGGTTCGCGAGCACCCAGTGGACCCACGTCATCTTCGGCGCCCTGGGGTCCGGCGCGTCGGGATCGTCGACGATCAGGACGAGGGCCTTGGTGCCCGGCGGCACGTCGCGCCACTTCAGCGGCGGCGAGATGTCGCGGCCCTCGCAGGTGTACGCGGCGGGGATCGGGCCGTCAGGAGGAAAGGCTGGCGATTCGATTGCGAACGGCATGCGCAGAGCATGCTCCGGCCGTGCGCGCCGCGGAAGCCCTGCTCGATCGCCTTGCGAACATCCATGACTCTGGCCGCGACTCTGGCCGCCCGAGGGTCATCAATCTGCGAGAATGCGCGGCCTCGCCATGCTCGCGCGCCTGCCCGGACGGGCCAAGATGCCGAAAGCCACCGCCGCTGCCAATCCCGCTGCTCGCAACACGCACCGCAAAGAGCGTTCCGGTCTGGCCGCGGCCGTGGCCGCGTTCACGATGTGGGGCCTGTTCCCGCTCTACCTGCACCCGCTTGCCAAGGTGCCGCCGGTGCAGATCATGGCCCACCGCATCGTGTGGTGCTGCCTGCTGGTGTTCGCGTGGCTGGCGATCAAGGGTCAGCTGGGAACCGTTCGCAGCGCCTTGTCGAACGCCGCCTCGCGGTGGCGGCTCGCGGCCTCGGCGGTGCTGATCAGCGTGAACTGGCTCGTGTACGTCTGGGCCGTCGGCAACGGGCACGTGGTGGACGCGAGCCTGGGCTATTTCATCAACCCGCTGGTGAATGTGTTCCTGGGCGTCGTCGTGCTCTCCGAGCGCTTCAACCGCGCGCAGTGGACGGCCGTTGCGCTCGCCGGACTCGGCGTTGCCTACCTCACGCTCGCCACCGGCCACGTCCCGTGGATCGCCCTGGTGCTGGCCACGACGTTCGGGACGTACGGGCTGATCCGCAAGGTCGTGGCGGTCGATTCGGTGCCGGGGCTCGCCACTGAGACGCTGTTGCTGCTGCCGCTCGCCGCGGCCTGGCTGCTCTGGAGCGAGTTGCACGGCACCGGGGCGCTCGGCCACTCGAGTGTCGCCATCGATGCGTTGCTGCTCGGCAGCGGCCTGGTGACCGCATTTCCGCTCACGCTCTTTGCCTACGGGGCGCGGCAGATCCCGCTCTCGGTGGTCGGCCTGGTGCAGTACATCGGGCCCACGCTGCAGCTGCTGGTGGGCGTGTTCGTCTTCAAGGAGGCGTTCCCGCACACGCGCGCCGTCGGCTTCGCGATCATCTGGAGCGCGCTCGCGATCTACGTGGCCGACAGCCTCTGGCGCAATCGTCGCGCGCTGGGGAAATAGGGGACATTCACCGATGCGGACCGTAAAACCTTCGAGCCGGGCCCGACAAGTCCTCGAGCACCACCGCATTCGCGGCCGCTCGTATCCGTCGCCGCGCTATTGGGAACGGCTCTACCAGATGCTCGAGGAAGAAGCCGAAAAGCGCGGCCGGTCGCCACCGCCCGCGCCGCTCGTGCACGGTCTCGATCACACGCCGACCGAGGAAGACAAGGTCGAGCGACTGAAGGAACAGGTGACCTGGGCCGACCGCAACCAGCTGCTGCACCGGATCAAGATGTTCTTCGATGCCATGCCGCCTTCGGGCTGGGAACGGCTGAAG
>Ga0315278_10002172_pt1 | contig 17422 bp, 17 predicted proteins | sample YL17G06_0_MG_FD_203880 | JGI IMG/M metagenome (GOLD analysis project Ga0315278, IMG submission 203880) | Sediment microbial communities from Yellowstone Lake, YNP, Wyoming, USA - YL17G06_0 | ecosystem: Environmental > Aquatic > Freshwater > Lake > Sediment | place: USA: Wyoming | collected... | reverse complement strand
CTTCCTTGGCAAACGCATCGAGCATGTCTTTGCGGACGTCGCACGCGTGTGTCCTGAAGCCCGCCCGAAGGAGCGACCGCGCCACGCCGAGGCCCATCGCGCCGAGTCCGATTACACCGACGTGTCTGCTCGCCATGCGCACCTCCGTTCAAGGATCAGCGGCGCCATGATGCCCCGGATCCACGCGCAGCCGCGCCACGTACGGTCCATGGGCCCGACCGTTCCGTACCCGCCTGCATGACCGCCCGCGTCGAGCCGGTGATCGGCGATGCGTTGGATGGCGCGAAATATGCCCAGCAATCGCCCCCCACGATCGAGAATCCCATCGTCGGCGTCAGGGTCGTAGAGGTGCTCGAGATTCGGGAGCGCCTGCGATAATCCCGCGCATGCCCAATCGCCTCGCGCAAGAAACCAGCCCGTACCTGCAGCAGCACGCCGCGAACCCGGTGGATTGGCTGCCGTGGGGCGAGGAGGCGCTCGCGCGCGCGCGCACCGAGGACAAGCCGATCCTGCTCTCGATCGGCTACTCCGCGTGCCACTGGTGTCACGTCATGGCGCACGAGTCGTTCGAGGATCCAGAGGTCGCGCGGCTCATGAACGACCAGTTCGTGAACGTGAAGGTCGACCGCGAGGAGCGCCCCGACATCGACCAGATCTACCAGTCGGCGCACCAGATGTTCAACCAGCGCGGCGGCGGCTGGCCGCTCACCGCGTTCCTCACGCCGCAGCAGATGCCGTTCTTCGTCGGCACGTACTTCCCGAAGACGCCGCGCTACGGCATGCCCGGGTTTCCGGAACTTCTCCAGCGCGTCGCGCGTTACTACCGCGAGCATCGCGAGGAGATCGGGCGCCAGAACGAGGCGGTTGCGTCGGCCTTCGAGCGCATCGGCGCGCAGGAAGGCGGCGGGCGCGAGGACTTCTCCGCCGAGGTGATCGCCGAAGCGATCGGCGCACTCAAGTCGAGCTTCGATGCGACACACGGCGGCTTCGGCGGCGCGCCGAAGTTCCCGCATCCGACCGACATCGAGTTGCTGCTCCGGCGCTTCGCCGCCACCGGCGACCGGCACGCGCTGCACGTCGCGACCTTCACGCTGGAGCGCATGGCCGAAGGCGGGATCTACGACCAACTCGGCGGCGGGTTCTGCCGTTACTCGGTGGACGCGACCTGGACCATCCCGCACTTCGAGAAAATGCTCTACGACAACGGCCCGCTGCTGCGCCTGTGCGCGGACGCGTGGGCCGCGACCGGGCAGCCGCTGTTCACGCGCGTCGTCGAGGAGACGGCAGCTTGGATCCAGCGCGAGATGCAGTCGCCCGAGGGCGGGTACTACTCCTCGCTCGACGCCGACTCCGAGCACGAGGAGGGCAAGTTCTACGTCTGGACGCCGGGCGAGGTCGCGCGATTGCTGACGCCGGAGGAGTACGCGGTGCTCGCGCCGCACTATGGCCTGGATGCGCAGGCGAACTTCGAGGGACAACACTGGCATTTCCACGTTGCGCAGCCGCTGCAGGTGGTTGCCGCGTCGCTCGGCCGCACCGAGGGCGAGTGCGCGGAGCTGCTCGAGGCCGCGCGCCAGAAGCTGCTCGCAACGCGCGCGCGGCGGATCCGCCCCGACCGCGACGAGAAGATCCTTACCAGCTGGAACGCGCTCGCGATCCGCGGCATGGCGCGCGCCGCGCGCGTGTTCGGCCGCGACGACTGGCTCGCTTCGGCGCGGCGAGCACTCGACTTCATCCGCGCGACGCTGTGGCGGCAGGACGAGCGCAGGCTGCTCGCCACTTACAAGGACGGCCGCGCGCACCTAAACGCCTATCTCGACGATTACGCGTTCCTGCTCGACGCCATGCTCGAGATGCTGCAGGCCGAGTTCCGCGCGGGGGACCTCGCCCTCGCGCGCGACCTCGCGAACGCGCTGCTCGAGCGGTTCGAGGACCCCGGCGGCGGCTTCTTCTTCACGAGCCACGACCACGAGAACCTCATTCACCGCCCGAAGCCGGGGCACGACAACGCCACCCCGTCGGGGAGCGGCGTCGCGGCGTTCGCGCTCGCGCGCCTCGGGCATCTCGTCGGCGAGCCGCGCTACCTCGAGGCGGCCGAGCGCAGCGTGGCTGCGTTCTATGCGTCGATGCGGCACTACCCGGGCGGGTTTGCGTCGACCGTCATGGCGCTGGAGGAGCTGCTCGCGCCGCCGACGATCGTGGTGCTCCGCGGCCCGATGCCCCGGCTGCGGCCGTGGCTCCAGGAGCTCGCGCCCGAGTTCCGGCCCGCCACCCTGATCCTCGGCATCGACAGCGTGACGCATGACCTCCCGGCCGCCCTCGACAAGCCGCCCGCCCCCGGGCGCGTCAACGCCTACGTATGCCGGGGCGTTACATGCCTCGAGCCCGTGTCTCGCATCGAGGCGTTGCGCGACGCGCTCGGACCGGCCGGAATGAAGTAGCATCACGCCTCCGTCAAAAACCGGACTTTGGAGACTCCATGAAGAAGCTCGTTTCGGCCCTCGTGATCGGCGGCGTCGCCGCCATTTTCGCAGCGCCGGCCTCGGCGCAAAACGTCGACGAGATGCTGAAGAAGTACGCGTGCCTCTCGTGCCACGCCGTGGACAAGAAGCTGGTCGGACCGTCCTACAAGGACGTCGCCGCCAAGTACCGCGGCCAGGCCGGCGCCGAAAAATCGCTCGCCGAGAAGGTCAAGAAGGGCGGCCAGGGCGTTTGGGGCCCGATCCCGATGCCGCCGAACGCCAGCGTTCCGGACGCCGACCTGAACGCGATGGTCAAGTACGTCCTGTCGGTCAAGTAAGTCCCTGGCGCCCCCGTTCGAGCGTGCCGCACGGCGGCCGCTCGAACGGGGGCGCAGCACGTCGTCCCCCGGCGGCAGCCGGTCGCAGTACCGATCCCTGGCGGGCCTGCCTCCCGGCACCGGTCTTCATTGCTACTTCAAATTGACAACGTGCGAGCGCTGCCAAGATAATTGCGCGCTTTTCTCCTCCCTCACCCCCGCGTTTCCACAGGAGACGACATGATGCAACCCCGTTTGAGCCCCTTCGCGCTCGCGAAGATTGTGCTGGTGACCGGCGCCGCGCTCGGCCTGGTCGCGTGCGGCAAGGAAGAGCCCCCGAAACCCGCCGCCAAGGCCGCCGCACCCGCTGCACCGCCGCCGACCATGACGGTCAACATCGGCCACGTTGCGCCGCTCACCGGCGGCATCGCGCACCTCGGCAAGGACAACGAGAACGGTGCGCGGCTCGCGATCGAGGAGGCGAACGCGGCCAAGATCAAGATCGACGGCAAGGAAGTGAAGTTCGTGATGATCGCCGAGGACGACCAGGCGGACCCGAAGGTCGGCACCACCGTCGCCCAAAAGCTCGTCGACGCCAAGGTCGCGGGGGTCGTCGGCCATCTGAACTCGGGCACCTCGATCCCCGCGTCGGCGATCTACAACCAGGCCGGCGTGCCGGTGATCTCCGGCTCGGCGACGAATCCCAAGCTCACCGAGCAGGGCTTCAAGGTGCAGTTCCGCGTGGTCGGGCGCGACGACCAGCAGGGCCCGGCGATCGCGAGCTATCTCGCCGCGACCGCCAAGCCGAAGGTCGTGGCGGTGATCGACGACGCGACGGCGTACGGCGAAGGCATCGCCAACGAGGTCGAGAAGACCTTGAAGGCCGCGGGCGTGGCGGTGCTGCCGCGCGAGAAGGGCACCGACAAGACCACCGACTGGAAGGCCGTGCTCACGAAGGTGCGCGGCAAGAAGCCCGACGCGATCTTCTACGGCGGCATGGACGCAACCGGCGGGCCGCTGATGAAGCAGGGGCGCGAGCTCGGCATCAAGGCGGTGTTCGCGTTCGGCGACGGGGCGTGCACCGACAAAATGACGGAGCTCGCCGGCGACGCCGCGGAGGGGCTGCTCTGCTCGCAGGCCGGCATCCCGGCCGCAGCGGCGAGCAAGAAGTTCCTCGACGGGTACAAGGCGAAGTTCAACACCGCCCCGATCCTGTACGCGCCCTTCACCTACGACGGCGTTGGCCTGCTGGTCGAAGCGATGAAGAAGGCGAACTCCGCCGATCCGGCGAAGTACCTGCCCGAACTGGCGAAGATCAGCTACCGCGGCACGACCGGTGCGATCGAATTCGACGAGAAGGGCGATCGCAAGGATGCCGAGATGACGATCTTCGCGATGAAGGCCGGGAAGATCGAGCCGATCGCGATCATCAAGGGCGGCAAGACGATCCCCTACAACGATTTCCTGCAGATGGCGACCGCCGCGATCTCGGCGACGGCCGAGGCGGCCAAGCAGGCGGGCGAGGCGGCCGCGAAGGCCGTCAGCGGCGCCGCGACGGATAGCGCCGGCAAGGCGATGCAGGACGCGGCGAAGAAGTGATCGCGCGGTAGCGCGATCATCCCGGCGTACGCCGGGATCCAGTCCAAAGGAAAGCCGGCCGCGTGCCGGCTTTCTGCTTTCCCGTGCCCGGCACCATGCCCATGCTAGCCTACGCGCGCCGCACGCACGGGGGAGGCGCGGGCCGCGTGGACATCTTTCTCCAGCAGATCATCAACGGCCTGACGGCAGGGGCCGTGTACGCCGTCGTCGCGCTCGGCTACACGATGGTCTACGGGATCATCCAGCTCATCAACTTCGCGCACGGCGAGGTGGTCATGGTGGGCGCCATGGTGGCGTTAACCGTTTTCTCGCTGCTCGCCGGCTCGGGGCTGCCGCCGCTCCTGATCGTGCTGATCGCGGCGGGATGCTCGATCCTGGTCTGCATGGTGCTCGGCTACGCGATGGAGCGCATTGCGTATCGCCCGCTGCGCGGCGCGCCGCGCCTCGCGCCGCTCATCACCGCAATCGGCCTGTCGATCATCCTGCAGCACGTGGCGATGATGGTCTGGAGCCGCAACCCGCTCGCTTTCCCGCAGATCGTCAAGACCGAGTCCTACACCATCGGCGGCGCGATCATCACCAACGTGCAGATCGCGATCATCGTGCTGTGCGTACTGATGATGGCGGGCCTCGCGGCGCTCGTGTACCGCACGCGGCTCGGTACCGCGATGCGCGCAACGGCGCAGAACCCCCAGGTCGCCGGCCTGATGGGCGTCGACGTGAACCGGATCATCGCCGCGACGTTCGTCATCGGCGCCGCGCTCGCCGCGGTCGCCGGCATCATGGTCGCGAGCTATTACGGCATTGCCCAGTACACGATGGGCGAAGTCCTTGGCCTGAAGGCGTTCTGTGCGGCGGTGCTGGGCGGCATCGGCAACCTTCCCGGGGCAATGCTCGGCGGCATCGTGCTCGGGCTGGTCGAAGCGCTCGGCGCGGGCTACATCGGCGACCTGACCGACCTGTGCCGCTACGGGCTCGGTCCGGCGGAGGCCTGCGCCAATGGCGGGAATTTCGTGCTCTTCGGCTCGAACTACCAGGACGTGTTCGCGTTCATCGTGCTGATTCTCGTGCTGGTCTTCAGGCCGTCAGGGTTGCTGGGTGAGCGCGTCGGGGATCGCGCATGACGAGCGCGTTCGACGGTCTCAAGAAACGCCCCGCCGCCGCATGGACCGGCGTCGCGGTGATTGCGCTCGTCCTCGCGGTGCTGCCGTTCTTCCTCGCCGCGCAGTTCGGCACCGCCTGGGTGCGGATCAGCAACCTCGCGATCCTGTTCATCCTGCTTGCGCTCGGCCTGAACATCGTGGTCGGATTCGCGGGCCTGCTCGACCTCGGGTACGTCGCCTTCTACGCGGTGGGCGCGTATGCCTACGCGCTGCTCGCCTCGCCGCACTTCGACATCCACTGGCCGTTCTGGGCGATCCTGCCGATCGGGGCGGCGGTGGCGGCGCTCTTCGGGATCCTGCTCGGCGCACCCACGCTGAAGCTGCGCGGCGACTACCTCGCGATCGTCACCCTCGGGTTCGGCGAGATCATCCGCATCATCCTCAACAACCTCTCGCGCCCGATCAACATCACCAACGGCCCGCAGGGCATCTCGCGTATCGATCCGTTCCGCATCGGCGGGTTCGACTTCTCGAGCTCCCAGCAGATCCTCGGGCTGCCCTTCAGCGGGCCGATCAAGTACTACTACCTGCTGCTCGTCGTGCTCGTGCTGGTGATCTTCGTGAATCTGCGGCTGCAGAACTCGCGCATCGGGCGCGCGTGGGAGGCGGTGCGCGAGGACGAGGTCGCAGCGCGCGCGATGGGGATCGATACCACCCGGATCAAGCTGCTCGCGTTCGCGATGGGCGCGTCGTTCGGCGGTGTCGCAGGCGGGATGTTCGCGGCGATCCAGGGGTTCATCAGCCCCGAGAGCTTCAAGCTCGTCGAGTCGGTGATGGTGCTCGCGATGGTGGTGCTCGGAGGGATGGGCAACATCTGGGGCGTGATTCTGGGCGCGGTGCTGCTCTCCTTCGTCCCGGAGATCCTGCGCTTCGGAGTCGATCCGGCGCAGCGTGCCCTGTTCGGGCGGACGCTCGTCGAGCCGGAGGTGATCCGCATGCTCATCTTCGGCTTCGCGCTGGTGCTCGTCATGATCCTGCGCCCCGGCGGGCTGTGGCCCTCGCCGGTGCGCCGGCGCGAGCTCGCGTCGCGCGACGGGGAGGTCGGGCGGTGAGTCTGGTCGAAGCGAGAAACGTCACGAAGCGCTTCGGCGGCGTGCACGCGCTCTCCGACGTCAGCTTCACGATCGACGCGGGCGAGATCTACGGACTGATCGGCCCGAACGGCGCCGGGAAAACGACGCTGTTCAACGTGCTCACCGGGATCTATGCGTCCGATGAGGGGAGCTTCGATTTCGACGGGCAGTCGCTCGCCGGACTGAAGCCGCACGCGGTCACCGCGCGCGGCATCGCGCGCACGTTCCAGAACATCCGGCTCTTCGCGAACCTTTCGGCACTGGAGAACGTGATGATCGGCCGCCACCTGCGCACGCGCGCCGGCGTGATCGGCGCGGTGCTGCGGAACCGCGCGACCGTCGACGAGGAGGCGGGGATCGAGCGGCGCGCGGCGCAGCTGCTCGACTACGTCGGCATCGCTGCGCGCGCGAACGACCCGGCCGGCAGTCTTCCCTACGGCGACCAGCGCCGGCTCGAGATCGCGCGCGCGCTCGCGACCGACCCCAGGCTGCTCGCGCTCGACGAGCCCGCCGCCGGCATGAACGAGTCGGAGACGCGCGCTCTGCGCGGGCTGCTGGAAAAGATCCGCGCCGACGGCGTCACGATCCTGCTGATCGAGCACGACGTACGCCTGGTGATGGGGGTGTGCGACCGGGTCCTGGTGCTCGACTACGGCAGCCGCATCGCCGAGGGCCGGCCCGCCGACGTGCAGCGCGATCCGAAGGTGATCGAGGCCTACCTAGGTACCGCGGCTGCATGAGCTCGCCGGGCCGCCCCAAGGGCGAATCCTTGGCGCGCAGCGCCAAGGTAATCCAATGAGCCCGCCGGGCCGCCCCGCGGTGTTCACGTCAAGCGCGAATCCTTGGCGCGCAGCGCCAAGGTAATCCAATGAGTTTGCTCGAGGTCAAGGGGCTCGAGGTCCGCTACGGCGGCATCCGTGCCGTGAAGGGCATCGATCTCGCCGTCGACGCGGGCGAGCTCGTGTGCCTGATCGGCGCCAACGGCGCCGGCAAGTCCTCGACGTTGCGTGCGATCGCGGGCCTGATCGCGGTGCCGCCGGGCGCGGTACGCTACGCCGGGCGCGACCTCGCGGGCACGCGCGCGTTCGAGCGCGCGCGCCAGGGGTTGGTGATGGTTCCCGAGGGGCGTGGCGTGTTTCCGCAGCTCACCGTCGACGAGAACCTGGCAATGGGCGCCTACGCGCGCAGCGATCGCGAGATTGCGTCGGACCGGGAACGCATGCACGGTCTCTTCCCCCGGCTCCGCGAGCGCCGTGCGCAGACCGGCGGCACACTGTCGGGCGGCGAGCAGCAGATGCTCGCGATCGCCCGCGCGCTGATGAGCCGGCCGAAGCTGCTGCTCCTCGACGAGCCGAGCATGGGGCTCGCGCCGATCGTGGTGCAGCGGATCTTCGAGGTCGTGCGCGAGATCGCCGCGGGCGGCGTGACGGTGCTGCTCGTCGAGCAGAACGCGCGGCTCGCGCTCGGGATCGCGGCGCGCGCCTACGTGATGGAGAGTGGCGCGATCACTCTGTCCGGCCCGGCGCGCGAGATCGCGAACGACCCGAAGGTCGTGGCGGCTTACTTGGGAGGTGAAGCAGCATGAGCGAGGGAACGGTATTCCGCGGCGCACTGCTCCACATCTGCATCGCGGAGGCGGGCGCGCAGCCGATGCAGGAGCTTGCCGAGGCGCGCCTCGTCGAGGGCGTCGGCATCGACGGCGACCGCTACGCGACCGGGAAGGGCCACTACTCCAAGCTGCCGCGCGCCGACCGGCAGGTCACCCTGATCGAGATCGAGACGATCGAGGCGATCGTCCGCGACCACCGCATCCCGCTCGCGCCGCAAGAGACGCGCCGCAACCTCACCACGCGCGGCGTCCCGCTCAATCATCTGGTCGGCCGGCGCTTCCGCGTCGGCGCGGTGGTGCTGAACGGCGAGCGCCTCAACGTGCCGTGCAAGTACCTGGACGGCCTGCTCCGCCGCGAGCTCTTCGGGCCGCTCACCAACCGGTCGGGCCTCAATTGCACGATCGTGACCGGAGGCGTCATCCGACCGGGCGACTCGATCGAACCTGCATAGGGACGGCGGCCATGCTGCGCGCCCTCTCCCCCGATTCTGGGGGAGAGGGATGGGGCGAGGGGGGCAGCGCGGCGATCGGTTGCTTGCGAGCCGCGCGGTCGCTAAGCGAGATCCGCCTGCGTCGTGAACGAGTCGGCGTAGAACTCGTCGAGCGGCAGCTTGCGCTCGTGCGTGAAGTCGCGGCGCGCCGACTCGATCATGATCGGTACGCCGCAGGCGTAGACCTGGTGGCCGGAGAGATCGGCGCAATCCGCCATCACCGCGCGGTGGACGAACCCGGTGCGGCCCTGCCAGGCGTCCTCGGGCTGGGCCTCCGAGAGGACCGGCACGTACGTAAAGTGCGCGTGCTCGGCGGCCCACCTCTGCGGGAGCGCGTTCAGATAGAGATCCTTCGGCCGCCGTGCGCCCCAGTAGAGCGTCGTCGGTCGATCGATGCCCTTCTTCAGCGCGTCTTCGATGATCGCCTTGATCGGCGCGAACCCGGTGCCACTCGCGACGAACACGATCGGCTTCGCGGCTTCCTGCAGGAAGAACGAGCCGAGCGGGCCCTCGAAGCGCAGGATGTCGCGCTCCTTCATCGCGCCGAAGACGTGGTCGGTGAACTGGCCGCCCGCCACGTGTCGGACGTGCAGCTGGAGGAACTCGTCGTCGTGCGGCGGGTTCGCCATCGAGAAGCTGCGCCGGCTGCCGTCCTTCAGGATGAATTCGATGTACTGCCCGGCCAGGAACTGCAGTCGCTCGTTCGCCGGCAGCTTGAGGTGCACGATCATCACGTCGTCGGCGACGCGCTCGAGCTGGTGCACGCGGCAGGGCAGCTTCTTGACCGGAATGTCTTTGACCGCGCCGACCGACCGGACTTCGATCGACAGATCGGAGAGCGGCTTCGCCACGCAGAAGAGCGCGTAGCCCGCAGCGCGCTCGTCCTCGGACAGCGCGGAGTGCTGGTACTTGCCCTGGTCGATGCGGCCGGCGAGGAGCTTGCCCTTGCACGAGCCGCACGCGCCGTTGCGGCAGCCGTAGGGGAGGTGCAAGCCCTCGTTCAGGGCGGCCGCGAGCACCGCCTCTCCGTCCGGGACCTCGAAGGTGTGGCCGCTCGGCTGGACCGTGACTCGATGCGTCATGGGGAAGATCGTCCTGGCTGAAGGCTAGAATAGCGCCGCATGGAACGCCTCCTGATCGTCGGCGTCGGCGATGTCGCCCGGCGCGCGCTGCCGGCTCTCGTCGCACGGTACGACACGCTCGCCATGGTCCGGGCGGTGGGATCGGCTGCGCCGACCGGCGTGCGCCTCGCGATCGGCGACCTCGATCACCCGGAGACCCTCGCGCCGTTCGCCGGCGCCGCCGAGCTCGTGCTGCACCTCGCGCCGCCCGACGAAACCGGCGCCGGCGATGCGCGCACGCGCAACCTGATCACCGCCCTCTCGGGCGCGCCGATGCTACCACGCAGGCTCGTCTACATCAGCACGAGCGGCGTGTATGGTGACTGTGGCGGCGCGCGCGTCGACGAGTCGCGCGCCGTGAATCCCGGGACTCCGCGCGCGGCGCGCCGCGTCGATGCCGAGCGCGCGGTGACCGAGTGGGGCGCAGCGGCCGGCGTGCAGACGACGATCCTGCGTGTGCCGGGCATTTACGCGGCCGATCGCCTGCCGGTCGAGCGCGTGAAGCGCGGGACGCCAGTCCTGCGCGCGGAAGACGACGTGTACACGAACCATGTGCACGCCGACGATCTCGCGACGATCTGCGTGCGCGCGCTCGAGCCCGATGCACCGCCCGGGATCTACAACGTAGCCGACGACAGCGAGCTCAAGATGGGGGAGTGGTTCGACCTCGTCGCCGACCGCTTCGGGCTGGCCCGCCCGCCGCGCGTGTCGCGCGCGGAAGCGGCGCGCGTGATTGCGCCAATGCTGCTCTCGTTCATGAGCGAGTCGCGACGCCTGGTGAACCGCCGCCTCAAGGAGGCGCTCGGAATCCGCTTGCGGTACCCGACCGTGTTCGAGGGCGTGCCCCGCGGCGCAGCCGCGACCGCGTAAGGAGGACGCGATGAGCCCCGACACTCTCCTGGTGATCACCAATCTTCCCGACCGCGCGAGCGCCGAGACGCTCGCGCGCGCCCTCGTCGAACGCCGCGCGGCGGCGTGCGTGAACATCCTCTCGCCGTGCCGGTCGGTCTACCGCTGGAAGGGCACGGTCGAGACGGCCGAGGAGTACCCCTTGTTCGCCAAGACCACCCGGGACCGGTATTCCCTGCTCGAGCGGGTGGTGCGGGAGTTGCACCCCTACGAACTTCCCGAGATCATCGCGGTCACAGTGGGCTGCGGGCTCCCGGCTTACCTCGAGTGGGTGGCGGCAGAGACCCGCCCTTCAGACTGAACCGGATGCGCCACCTTCTCACCCTGCTGCTCGGGTTATTCGCCGCCACGGCCGCGGCGCAGGACCTGCTCGAGCCCGAGAAGGCGTTCCGGCTGTCGGCGCGCGCGCTCGACGCCACGACGATCGAGGTCCGCTTCGACATCGCGCGCGGCTACTACATGTACCGCGACAAGTTCGCGTTCGCGGCCGAGCCGGCCGACGTGAAGCTCGGACCGGCCGCATTCCCGAAGGGCGAGGTCAAGAAGGACGCGTTCTTCGGGCTGATGGAGACCTACCGTAAGCAGGTCGCCGTCACGCTGCCGGTGCAAGGCCCGGGGATGGGTCGGGACCCTTCCCTTCCCGACCGGGCGGACAAGCTCAAGCTCGCGGTGACTTCGCAGGGCTGCGCCGACATCGGCGTGTGCTACCCGCCGCAGGTCCAGACCGTCGAGCTGAAGCTTGCGGCGCTTTCGTCCGGCGGCGCAGCGACGGCGCCGCCGAGCTCGAGCGCGCAGTTCGGCGGCCGCGAGGTCCGCAGCGAGCCGGGCATCGTGAGCGACGAGGCGCGCTTCGAGCAGGCGCTCGCCTCGGGTAACTTCCTGCTGATGCTGGCGGTGTTCTTCGGCGCCGGGATCCTGCTCGCCTTTACGCCCTGCGTGCTGCCGATGGTCCCGATCCTGTCGGGCATCATCATCGGCGAAGGCCGCGCGATAGCGAAGGCGCACGCATTCGCGCTTTCGCTGGCGTATGTGCTCGGCATGGCGCTCACCTATACCGTGATCGGCATCCTTGCCGCGCTATCCGGTACCCTGCTGTCGTCCGCGCTCCAGAATCCGTGGGTGCTGGGCGCGTTCGCCGCCGTGTTCGTTGCGCTCGCCGCCTCCATGTTCGGTTTCTACGAGCTGCAGCTCCCGGCGGTGTTCCACTCCAAGGTCGCCGCGGCGAGCCAGAAGCTGAAGGGCGGCGAGATCGCCGGCGTCGCGGCCATGGGCGTGCTCTCGGCGGCGATCGTGAGCCCGTGCGTCGCTGCGCCGCTCGCCGGCGCGCTCCTCTACATCAGCCAGACGCGCGACGTGGTGCTCGGTGGCGCGGCGCTGTTCTCGCTCGCGCTCGGGATGGGCGTGCCGCTCATCGTCGTCGGCGTGACCGAGGGGGCGCTCCTCCCGAAGTCCGGCCACTTGATGAAGGCGGTGAAGAAGTTCTTCGGCTTCATGCTGCTCGGGCTGGCGATCTGGATCGTCGCGCCGGTGATCCCCGCGGCGCTCCACATGGGCGCCTGGGCCGCGCTGCTCATCATCGGCGCGATGTATCTGCACGCACTCGATCCCTTGCCTGAACACGCGTCGGGCTATGCGCGCTTCTGGAAGGGCGTCGGAGTGATGGCGCTGCTCGCCGGTGCTGCGCTCGTGATCGGTGCGCTCGCCGGCAGTCGCGACGTGCTGCAGCCGCTCGCGGGGCTGCGCCTCGCCGAGACATCCGGCTTGCCCGGCGCCCCCGGTGTGCCTCAAGGGGGGGTGCGCTTCGAGCGTGTGAGCACGGTCGCCGAGCTCGACGCACGGCTGAAAAACGTTTCCCAGCCGGTGATGCTCGATTTCTACGCAGACTGGTGTGTCTCGTGCAAGGAGATGGAGCGCTTCACGTTCGCCGACCCGAAGGTGAAGGCGGAGCTCGCGCAGATCGTGCTCCTGCAGGTCGATGTGACCCAGAACACGCCGGAGGACCAGCGGCTCCTCAAGCGCTACCGCCTCTTCGGTCCGCCCGGAATCATCTTCTTCGACAAGGGCGGCCGCGAGATTCCCGGGCTGCGTGTGATCGGCTTCCAGCCGGCCGACAAGTTCCTGCACTCGCTCGCGCTCGCGCGGAGTTTTTAGGGACACTCTGATCAAGCGGGCCAGGTTGGGAAAGGAAGGGTCCCAACCCTTCCTTCGCCCCCTTAACGATCCCCCAATCCCAGCGAACGAGTCCGATATGGCGGACTCGTTCAGACCTTCGCTAGCGCCGTACCTCCCGCGCCGCATCATGGCGCGCGAGTGCGCTGAGTTGGCGCGTCGGCTCCGCCTTGACGCTTATCGGCCCATCTGCAAGACTGCCCGGCCGCAGAACAAGAACGTCAACGCGTTTCCTGGAGGAGGTTCCCATGCTGGGCTCTATCGCGCGCCGTCTGTCCGTCGCGGCCGCTATCGTCGCCGTCGCCCTCGCTGCACCCGCCGTCGCTCAGAAGGAGATCAAGATCGGCGTGATCTACGATCTCACGGGCCCGTTCGCGGCCGGCGGCTCGGAGGCCGCGTACCTCGGCAACAAGATCGCGATCGACATGATCAACGAGAAGGGCGGCGTCGACGGCTACCGCATCCGTCCGATCTACGCCGATGCCCAGTCGAAGGCCGAAGTCGCGATCTCGGAGACCGAACGCCTGATCAGCCAGGAGAAGGTCGACATGCTCATGGGCGTGTTCTCGAGCGCCCATTGCGTGCCGATGGCGCAGAAGACCGACGCGGCGAAGAAGTTCTTCTGGATGAACGTGTGCGTCGCCTCGGCGGTGCTGAAGGACAAGAAGCTCCAGTACGCGTTCCGGCCGCAGGTGCACTCGGACCAGTTCGGCGAGGCCTCGTGCGCGTTTCTGAACGAGAACAGCGAGAAGAAGATGGGCATCAAGCCCGCCGCGCTGAAGGTCGCCATCATCTACGAGGACGGCCCCTATGGCGCGGGCGTCGCGGCCGGCAACGACTCCGCGTGCAAGAAGAACGGCATGCAGGTCGTGCTCAAGGAAGGCTACTCGGCCACGGCGCCGGACCTGTCGAGTCTCGTCACCAAGCTGCGCCGCGCGCGCCCGGACGTCATCCTGCACACCGGCTACAACCCCGACATCACGCTCTTCCTGCGCCAGTCGAAGGAACAGGGCCTGAAGTTCAAGGCGCTGATCGGCCACGGCGCGGGATATGGGCAGATCGCCAAGCTGCGGGAGACTTTCGGCGACGACACCAACTACTTCTACAACGTCGACCCGGTCGCGGCCCAGCTGCTCGATCCGAAGACGCTGAAGCCCGGCCTCGGCGATCTCACGAACGAGATGGTGAAGCGTTACCAGGCCGTGAAGGGTCCGGGGGAAGTGCCGCCGCACACCAGCATGGGCTTCAACCAGGCGTGGATCTTCTTCACCGACGTGCTGCCCCGCGCGATCAAGAAGCACGGCGGGATCGACTCGGAGGCGCTGCGCAAGGCCGCGCTCGAGACCGACATCCCGATCGGCGGCACGATCCAGGGCTACGGCGTCAAGTTCTTCCCGCCGGGTGCGTCGATGGCGGGGCAGAGCGAGCGCTCGTCGCCGGTCGTGATGCAGTACGTGAACGGCCGCACGTACATCGCGTGGCCGACGGCAATTCGCACGACCGATCCGATATTGCCGTTCCCGAAGGGCCACCCGTTCGCGCCGTAGCGCGCAACGGGCCGCGCACGGCCCGTTCGCCCTGAACCTTTCGCAGGGCGAACGGGCCTTTCTTGTTGCCGGGGTGCGGGAATCGCCGATGCTGCAGGTCGCACAGCTCTCCAAGCGCTTCGGCGGTTTTTCCGCCATATCGGGCGTCGATTTCGCGCTGGAGCAGGGCGAGATCCTCGGACTGATCGGGCCGAACGGCTCGGGCAAGAGCACGACCTTCAACCTCATCGCGGGCACGTTCGCGCCGACCGCCGGCTCGATCCGGTTCCTCGGCGAAGAGATCGGCGGGCTCGTACCCGCGCAGGTCTGCCACAAGGGGATCGGCCGCACCTACCAGATTCCGCGACCGTTCCGCCGGCTCTCGATTCTCGAGAACGTGGCGGTCGCCGCGTTCTTCGGCCAGGCGGGCCGCGTGTCGCGGCAGCGGGCATGGGCGCAGGCCGAGGAGGCGCTCGATCTCGTGCAGCTGCTCCACGCCCACGACGCCCGCGTCGAGGGTCTGGGCGCGGCGGGCCTCAAGAAGCTCGAGATGGCGCGTGCGCTCGCCACGCAACCGCGCCTGCTGCTTGCCGACGAGAGTCTCGGTGGACTGGACGAACACGAGATGACCCAGGCGGCCGACATGCTCGCGCGCATCCGCAAGGAGCGCGGCATCACCATCATCTGGGTCGAGCACATCATGGGCGTGCTCATGCGCGTCGTGGATCGATGCATCGTCCTCGATCACGGCGAGAAGATCGCCGAAGGCCTGCCGCGCGAGGTCGCCGCGGACCCGAAGGTGATCGAGGTGTACCTCGGCACCGACGCCGCGGCGTTGCAGGCTCAGGTGGCGGCGCGCGCGTGAACGCAGCCGCCGGAATGACGGGACCGATGCTGGAGCTCCGCAACGTCTCTGCGGGCTACGGCACTTTCCAGGCGCTGTTCGAGGTCTCGCTCAAGGTCGACGCCGGCGAGGCGGTCGCGGTGATCGGGCCGAACGGCGCCGGGAAGACGACGCTGCTGCGCGTCATCTCCAAGCTGATCGGCGCCACTGCCGGCGAGATCCTGATGGAAGGCGGTCGGATCAACGCGGTCGAGCCGCACCGCGTCATCGACCTCGGCATCGCGCACGTGCCCGAGAACCGTCGGCTGTTCCCGCGCCTCACGGTCGAGGAGAACCTGCGCATGGGTGCCTTCGTGGCCTCGGCGCGCGCGCACTTCGCCGCGCGGCTGGCGTACGTGTACGAGCTGTTCCCGCGTCTGAAGGAGCGGCGCGAACAGCTGGCGGGTACGCTCTCCGGCGGCGAGCAGCAGATGTGCGCGATCGCGCGCGGGCTCATGTCGAAGCCCCGGCTGCTGCTGCTCGACGAGCCGTCGGCCGGGCTCGCGCCGGTGATCGTCCAGCGCATCTTCGAGCTCGTACACCGCCTGCGCGCCGAGGGTTATACGGTGCTGATCGTCGAGCAGAACGTTCAGCAGGTGCTCAAAGTGGTCGACCGCGCCTACCTGCTCGAGGTCGGGCGCATCAAGGCGAGCGGGCGCGCGGCGGAACTTGCCGCGAGCGACGACATCCGGCGTGCTTACGTGGGGCTCTGATGGAAATCTTCGACATCTACTTTCTCGAGACCGTGCTGAACGGGCTGCTCTTCGGCGGCGTGCTCGCGCTCCTCGCGCTTGGACTCAACCTCGTGTTCGGCGTGATCGACGTGGTGTGGATCTGCTACGCCGAGCTGATGATGATCGGGATGTACACGGTGTACTTCGTCCACACGGGCTACCATCTGCCGCTCGTCGTCGCCTTCGCCGCCGGGATCCTGGTCGTCGCGGTGCTCGGCGTGCTGTTGCACGTGCTCGTCATCCGGCCGGTGCTCAACTCCGAGCCGATCAACCAGCTGCTCGTCACCGGCGGGGTGCTGTTCTTCCTGCAGGCGGCGGCGACGCTCGCGTTCGGCGTCCAGTTCCGCAACCTCGGCCTGAGCCTGCCCTCGCTGCAGCTCGGCGAGATCTACCTGCCTTACTCGCGCATCTTCGCCGCGCTCACGGCGTTTGTCGCGATGACGCTGCTCTATCTGTTCCTCAGGAAGACCTATCTCGGGACCGCGATTCGCGCCATCAGCCAGGACCGCGCGATCATGCCATTGATGGGCGTGAGCGCGGCGCGGATCTACATCGTTACGTCCGCGATCGGCGGCGGGCTCGCCGGGCTCGGGGCGTGCCTGCTCGTCCTGCAGTACGACGTGCACCCGGCGATCGGACTCTCGTTCGGTCCGATCACCTTCCTGATCTGCGTCCTCGGCGGGCTCGGGAACATGGTCGGCGGGTTCGTGGCGGCGTTCATCTTCGCCCAGCTCATCTCGTTGGGCGGGTTCTTCTTCCACATCGAGTGGGGCTACGTCATGGCGTTTCTGTTCTTCATCGTGATGATGTTCGTTCGTCCGCAAGGGCTGCTCGCGAAGAAGTCATGACGAGCGCACGCTGCCGCGACGCAGTCACCGGCCGCGCGCGGGCGCCGTGCAGCGCGGCCGGTCGCGGTTGCGGTCGCGGTCGTAGGGTCCGGCCCCAGGGGCTGCTCGCGATGAAGGTCTGAGGCGGTGCGCGCGACCCCCTGGATCCTGCTCGCGCTGCTCGCGCTTTTTCCCTGGATGGGGCTGGGCAACTACCCCCTGCATCTCGCCATCATGATTCTGGTGTGGAGCTTCGTGTACACCAGCTGGTCGCTGATGGGGCGCTTCGGTCTGGTGTCGTTCGGGCACGGCGCGTTTCTCGGCATCGGCGCGTACACCGTCACCATGCTCTGGAACCACTTCGGTATCACGCCGTGGATCGGCATGGTGGTCGGCGTGGCGCTGGCGGTGGTCGTGGCCGTGCTGATCGGCTATCCGTGCTTCCGCTTCAGGATCACCGGCCACTACTTCGCGCTCGTCACGCTCGCCCTGTCCGAGGTCGCGCGCCTGCTCATCGTCGCGCTGCGCGACCACACCGG